>Ga0315289_10013038_pt1 | contig 11666 bp, 9 predicted proteins | sample YL17G11_40_MG_FD_203452 | JGI IMG/M metagenome (GOLD analysis project Ga0315289, IMG submission 203452) | Sediment microbial communities from Yellowstone Lake, YNP, Wyoming, USA - YL17G11_40 | ecosystem: Environmental > Aquatic > Freshwater > Lake > Sediment | place: USA: Wyoming | collected... | reverse complement strand
GCTCAATGATATCCTCGAAGAAAAGACATAACCAAAATGTGGAGGTATTATGCAGACTCATTTTATGGAATTGTACACACTAACAGAGGAAGAATGAATTTACGGGCAACACTTAATGAAGGAAATTCCCTTGACTCATAGCCAGGGTAACGATTCCTATGATTACGAGTTGTTTTTTCATAATATTTACGTTCTTTGTATTTTATCATGAAATTCTTCTTTTGTAATTTCACCACGTGCTAATCTTTTCTTAAGTATCTCGTCAGCACTATCTTTTTTCCCTTCCTCAATTATAACTGTAGTTGCCTGGATTGTTTCTTTTTTCAGTTCTGTATATTCATCTTTTGCTCCAATTAATTTCTTGTAAATAATTTCAGTTTCATCCTTAGAACCTACAGAAAAATGAAAAATTCCCCTTCCAGACTGAACATTTAAATTTTTAGATACCAATCCTGATGTAGTTACGCTAGTGATAACTCCGAGCGATAAATGAAATAATACATGTAATCCTTTTGAAAAAAATCCTGGTTTTTTTAAAGAAAGAATTCCACCGGTCACCGCTCACTTCGTTCGCTATAGACCGGTGGAATTCTTTCTTTAAACTCATCAACAATAGCTTCGTTCGCTGTTCGCAGCCATGCTTTATCCAATTTCTTCATGGTTCGTTGAAGGGTTGATCTGCTTGGTGTTTTCTTGAGTTCTAATTGTTCTCGGAGTCCGGGGAATCCCTTGGCAAATGATGTGATCTCCCGGAATTTCAATCGGTAAAACATCTTCAATAGCAGGAGGATCACAAGTCCTTTCCAATCATATGCAGGTGGTCTTCCTGGTTTCTTTTTCTTTGTTCTCCAGTGTTGTGGTGGTTGTTGGTTCCAAATGATCTTTTTGCTGATTTCAAGGAAGAGTCGAAACTCTTCCTCTTCTGCTTTTTCGTAGACTTTCCAATTTGTTTTTCGCATACCCATCCCTCGTGCAAGAGGATATGCGGTTCTTGGATATTAATTATGAGCCAAAGCCTGTATTTCCAGAAACCTTATATAGAATAATTATATCCGCAAAAGAAGGTGATCATACGTGTCCTATGTGATCTTTGAAGTCAAATCAGCAGAAGCTGGGAAAATCCAAACCATGCTCCAAGATGATATTGTCAACAGACAAAGCATCGTGATACGGGATGCAAATTCACTTGACATGAAAGGAGCAGTGTCTTACCTGAAAGTTGAGGGAAGTCCAGAAGGACTCAAGCGTGCAAAAGAGCTTGCCAAAGAACTTGGGATGAAAAAGCTTCCTGATAAAAAAGCAAAAAAAATCGATGAGAAGATCAAAGAGCAAGAGGATTCTGCTGCCACCGGCATGGGCATGATCTTTGATTAAACGCTTCAGAGTTCCCAATACACTGCTAATTCTTTTTTCATTTTATCGATGATAGCTTTGACGTCATCATTTCCTTTTACCGGGTCGTCAAACTGAAGTGGATACGACATCAGTTGTCCGACTTGCGACAAGAAGCATTTACCGATCCATTGCAGGTTATACCCGCCCTCCAGGGTGCAGACGATTCTTGGTTGAACCTCCTGGAATCGCTTGACCATTTCACCGAAGAAATTCGCGGTGAGCTTGAGCCCACCCAGTTGATCGGAATGGTGGGAATCATACCCTGCTGAGATGATGATAAGGTGCGGTTTGAACTGTGTGGTGATCGGGATAAATATCTCGTCGAAGAGCTGTGAGACCGCGCCGTCACCATGACCGAACCCAAGCGGGGCGTTTATCGTATACCCTTTGCCGTCCCCTTCACCGATCTCACTCGCATCTCCGGTTCCTGGATAATGCGGCGATAAATGAAATGATTGGTACATGACGTCTTTTCGTTTGTAGAAAATCGATTGAGTACCGTTCCCGTGATGAACATCATGATCAAAGATGAGGACTCGTTTCCCTTTCTTTGACAGTGCATGGGCTGCAAGTCCTGCGTTGTTAAACAAACAGAAACCCATGGACCGCTCTGCAGAGGCATGATGACCAGGGGGTCGCACCAACGCATAAGCATTTGGAGCATCTCCCTCAACAACGTTTCTGCAGACAGAAGCGACTCCCCCTGCTGCGAGCCGTGCGGTCTCGTAATCTGATTTACAGACATACGTATCCAAGTCAATCCACGAGTCACCCTTCTCGCTGATCTCCTTAATGCGTTGAATCATCTCCTCGGAATGAACTTCATACAGCAGTTTCTCAGGAAGCATCTCTGGTTCAATGAATTGCAACTTTTTGTAAAACGGTGCCTGTTCAAGGGCGTCAAGCATCACATAGAGACGGTCCGCGTTCTCCGGATGGTCCGCGGTATCATGCTTGTTAAATTCATCGGAAAACACAATCGGTGTCGTCATAGAATCGCGACTAAACATCTAGTAACTATCTTATAATATTAATTCTAAGGTTTAAGTACAACCAATGTGTTAACGGTCAAAAACGATGTTGGGGAAAATGAGGCAATGACCGATCTGCTCTTAGGACTCTCACCAAATTATCTGTATTTTCAAGGAAAGCCGCCGCAACTTGTCTCAGAGCTGCACCATCCTTATTTTCTGGCATTTCCCCCCGCAACAGCGGATGCAAAAACCGCTCGGAATAAACTTCTGGAACAATGGAAACAAAACAAGGAAGATCACCCGAAGCTATCAAAAATCACATCAATTGGAGAGCTTGAATCATACCGGAGTTTCTGTGACTTTACCAAAAAACGAGACGTCTTTAAAATATATACGAAAGAATCCTACGTGGTTCCTGAGATCAGTGATTATTTGTTTTTTGAACACGAGTTGTACACCGCTGAGCATGATATCCCGTACCATCAGCGGGCATTGGTTGACCTTGCTGCAGAAGGAACAGCCTGGTTGTTTGACACGAAAGGAGAAAAAACAAAGCTCAAGGTAGTGGTCTATGATATTGAAACGACCCAGTATGAAGAAGGAAAACCACAGATTCCTATCGACATCCTCGGGCACGCCTGCTTTAACATTACTATCGAGTCAGAGAAAAACCTTCCAAAAGAAGAGTTCAGTTTTGAGATCAGGGAGAGCCCGTCGCATTGGAAGGATGTTGAGGTCGTTCAATATCTCTCTCGGACCGTGGATGAGGAGATAGCTCATCTGCTGGCGTTCTGTAAGCTTGCGAAAGACGCGGATATCATCTCAGGACATAACATCGTTGGTTTTGATAACGTCCATGTGCATGGTCGGATCAACTGGCTCCTCAAGAACAAATCAGATCAATTGTCGGCTGAGGAGAAGAAAACATTTCAGAATTTTGTTGGCCTGTATTGCCGGGAGGATAAGTCGTTTCATTTTGGTATCATGGGTGCTGAAATTGTGCAGGTTTATCCATGTAGCTTTGATACGTATCTTGCTGCACGAAAGTTCTACCCATGGCTTGATGATTTCCGGTTAAAAACCCTGGCTCCGTTTCTCAATGTCCTTGTCGAAAATCGGGTGTATTTAGCGCCATCGCAGATTAAACTTGATGACCGGACAATGACGTACAACAAGCAGGATATCCAGGAGCAGATAGGGGTCACCTTGAATTTGATTTCGCAGGCGCTTCCGCTGTCGTTTACGACGTGTATGCCGTTTGACATGCTGCTTTCTTCTGGCGCGGTGAACATGTGGGATCACATGGCATTGCTGCGGGGGGCCGCGCATAAAAAGATTATTCCACCGATTTGTCGCGTGAAATCAGTCTCACAGGTCTTGGTAAAGGACTTTGGAGGGCAGACGACGAAAGAGGACATTATTCGACTGGCGAAGAAACGAAGGGAGCAGTTGTCAAAGGATTTTGTCCGGGTGTTGAAGTACGGTGAGGAGATGCCTGACTGGGTAGAATACCCATATGTGATCTATAAAGAGCAGCAGAGTGATGATGACGAGGATGTCGTGAACTACCATATGCCTGGTGGCATGACCATTAAACCTGACAAAGAAGCGCATTCGCATTTCATCCCCTGGTATCACGTAGTAGTCGCTGATGTCGGTGCGATGTATCCGACGATTTTAAAAGCCATGAACATTGGTGCAGATACTGTAAAACTAGCGAAGAAGAACGAATCACCGGATGCCTGGGTGTGGCTGAAGAAGCTACCGGACGAGTTCTTCAAAGACAGAGATGTGCTCTGGCGAAAGATAACCCCTGAGGATTCCTACGCTGATAAAGGGTACATGATCGGGATACGAATCGACACCACTCCAGGTGTAGTGAACTGTGCGATGACCGGCATCATGAACATGATAGCAAAGATAAAACAAGAGTTGAAAGATGCGGAAACCAAAGCACGGAACGTTGAATTGACCCGCCTAAAAATGATGTATCAGAGCATGAAGGGCGCCAGGAACGCAGGAACTCATGGCATCTTAGCTGCACCGACCGTGACAGGAAGGCAGTTTAACCTCTGGGGTGCTGCCGCGATTACCACGAAAGGACAGATGATCCTTGCTGATACTCTGGAGTATCTAAACAACGAGACCATTCGTGTGGTGTACGGGGATACCGATGGGATTTACATGGGTTGTTCTCGTTCCATGGGGAACATCCCTGAGTTTTCCAAAGCAGTAGGCGTCTTACTTAGCCCTGAAGACGACAAATGGATCACCAAACCAGAGGTTGCGTATGCTGCAATTAAACAGTGTAATGTGAAATGGCAGAAAGAGCTGAAGTACCCTGATTTCGAATTAGAGGCAGAGCAGCATGATGCCATGATCTTTGTCAAGCATAAGAACTACCTGATTTTTGATGCTAAAAACGGTAAAATCGAGATGACTACGAAGGGAAACAATTTCAAAGGATCGGATAAGGCGAATATCGCGCGCAAGGTCCTTGCAGAAATCATGATGACCGTACTAAAGGAGAACCCAAGTTGGGAAAAAGAAGACGATGCACGAGCTGCGGTGAAGAATAGTATTAAGAATAAGACAAGAGAAATTGTCTCTCGGCTGGATCTTTCGAACGTTGATTTGAATGATTTAACCTTGGTGCAGGCGGTTCAGCCGGAGAAGCGATATAAATTGAATCAGGATGGGTCGTCATCGACGTTTGGGAAACGTGCGGAGGCGCTTGAGAAACTGCTTGGTCGGCCGATTCGAACCAGGGTGAAGATGAAGTTTGTGATCACGAAAAAACCGCTGCCTGGTATCGCAAAGCCGTCAAAAAGTGGGGTAAAACCTATTGATTACATGTACCCGGTCGACTTGGTGAAGGATCGGAAAGAAATCGATCTTGAGTGGTATAAGAAGATGATTGAGAACTATGTGCAGGGCGCATTTGGACTATCTGATATTGCTACAACAGAACAGAAAGGATTGGATGCTTGGATGTAATGTATTCTCTTGGTTTTTTTAGGTAACAGGAAGAAAATGTTGTTATCAGGTATTTTGATCAAGAAAGAGAAACTACCGCTATGATTCTGTTTCGATCTACTTTTCTGTTGTGGTACCAACTGTCCTCAGAGCGGGTACCACTTGTACAACAAACCCTTTAAAAGAAGAAAGACAACACTATCGATTGAGAACTATGTTAATCGTCGGACAAGTGTCAAGTAAGGAAGAGGCAAACGAGATCACGTTTATTGCGAAGCTTTTTATTGTTGGTCAGCGGGCGCGGTTTCTTGCGTCGAACAAACAAGCTGAAATAGAGGAAGATGAAGAAGACGCTGAAGACGACGAAGAAGAGGAAGAAGAAGAGTGCTAGATGGCGTTGACCCAGCTGATGGGAATGTCACCAGGTATCAGATTTTTTTTCCTAGACTCTGAAGCTTATTACAAAAGAATATCCTCGTAACAGAGTTGTACCAGCTCATCAATCGGTTTTGTCGCATCAAGATGGACAAAACGTTTTCTTTTTGAAACTGTCAGATAATTCCTGTGAACCTTTTCTAAAAACGCGAGACGCTCAAACGGAATCAACTCTGTTCGATGTTGAATCCGAGCAAGGGACGTTTTTGGGTCGATCACAAACAGGAACGTCCGATCAGGCTCAAGAATACGACCGAGAGAAAGCTCCTGCAACCACTTCAAAGGATTCTTCACCTGATCCTCCAACTGAGCGGCCTGATACGCATACGTCGACTCCGCGTACCGGTCGCATAACACGAGCTTGCCTTCATCTAACCACTGTTGAATCTTCTTGCAATGCTGGATGCGATCCGCGATAAACGTAAACGAGGTGACAAAAGGATCAGACTGCGACCGGATGCATTCCTGAACATATTTCCCTACCGTTGAATCGGTCGGCTCAAACGTCCAGACCACCTCGTACCCAGCAGATCGTAATTTCTCAGAGACCAACTTTGATATCGTGGATTTCCCTGAACCGTCAATGCCTTCAAACGTCACAAAATGCTTCATGATTTCTGCTTCTCCTGTTTCCATTTACTGCTATAATAACTCAACGGATGACGCACCTTTTTGCATACGTCATCCATTTTATCAACCGGACAAATCCCATACGTCCGCATCTTCTCACACCCGGGGCATTTATACTCCGTGGACGACGACGCACCCGTGATATGCTCCACCTGATACCTTGTTTTATCTTCCTGGTAGTCAGGGGCTGAACTAAAAAGCTTTAAAATCTCATTGGTACTTAACTTGAGAGAACTAAGAAACGCAACCAACGAAAACCTGCCCATATGCGGAACGTTTTCACCGGACTGAATCGCAGACAAAATATCCTTCATGCAGGGGGGAAGCTTCTCGATGCTGACTTTCCCGACCGGTGCTGCCTCGATCTTTTTCTTCTGCATCGCCAGCATGTTCTGAAACCGTTGAATATCTGAGGAGAACGTGTCGTAGACGCTTTTATCACATTCTCTAGTAAGGAGTTCTTCGTTGATCCGTTCTCGCAACGATTCTAAAAGTATTCTGGCCAGGTCTTTATGGGAAATCGTGAGGAACCCACCACCGATACCTCGGTTCACCATTTTCCATTCCCTGTACCGAGTGGGTGCGTTGCGGAGATAGTCTTTGAAAAAGATTTTAATCGTGTTTTTCTCAGGTCTGTGTTGAACAGTAACGTTGAGTTCTTGTGCGACCGCAAGAAGAAAAGAGGTAGGCTCATTGAGGAGATGTTTATACACATGGTACGCCTCGCCCAGTGCATATCGTTTTTTAAAATACGAATCCCCAATACAGACAGCAACCATCCTCGCTAAAGGGTATGATAAAATTTCCATGATACAATCAGAGTCACTTGCAAGACTCCTCTCGCCTACATCTCGATTTTTAAACGCATTGTCTAATCGTTCAATGCCGATGATTCGTGCTCGTTCGTACGGGAGATCATGCAGGAGTTCATCGACAGAGGGGCCGTTTTCTTTTATGAAGAGTTTTGTGTCCTGAAGGAAGGGGTAGGTTGCAAGTGTCGCAAGTGTTTTCATAACAGGGGATTTAAACGTGGTATGATTAAAGAACTTTATCATCTTTTGAAGAGCTGCTTTTTGCCTCGTTATAAGGAAATTGTGTTCGTGTTGTTTGTATTCGACTATGCTTATAATCCTGTTTTTATGAAAAGTAAAACCCGTATTCTACACAGCTTTAAAAGGAGGGTGATAGGAGGTAGAAATGGCAAATATGTATCGCTGTGTATGTTGGTTATGCTAGGTAAATATATTTATAGGTGAATTCCTTATATTACCTATAAAAATAAAGGATAACGGGGAAATAATTGAGGGATACCATGAAAAACAAAAATAATGTTATTGTAAAGCTGAAGATTCTCTTAGTTGTTGGTATCGTAGTCTTAAGTTTACCTTTTACGGTTGGCGCATATACAAACACCACAGGGTCATACCAGGAAAACGATATTGTTGTGACAAGGGCAGATGCTCGGGGGGTAGAGTTCTCTGTCACCGTTGGAGGTTATAGTACTGAGACGATTCAAGCAGGGAGTTCGTCATTTACACGATTAAATCTTCCTCAAAGTGGTCAAACCGCAGATTACGGCAAAGCTGAGCTACCGACACTCAGTTTTTACATAGCGATTCCACAAATGGCTACACCAAATCTGCAATATACAGTGATGGGCACAAGGATTGTTGACGGGTATAAACTGTACCCATCGCAACCGCCAAAACCCGAAACAGGCGGGTTTGATGATCCACCGTTCACCATTGATAATGATTTTTACGCTTCAAACGAGTACTATCCATCATCCGTTGTTGAAATGAGCCAAATAATGAGTTTGCGTGGTTGTCGACTAGTGAGGGTTTCCGTGTTTCCCTTTGCGTATAACCCGCTCACAGAATCATTGAAGGTGTTTGAAGACGTACAGGTACGTGTTGATTTCAACGGTGGAAACGGGGTTTTTATTCCTGAGCGATATCGGTCAGTGTATTTCCAGCCTTTGTATGATGCGTTTCTCTTAAACGGTAATTGTGTGGAACGCGGAACAATGAGTAATCCTACGATACCTACGGGGAAGTTGAGCGAGGGGGATAGAGCTGACCTGTTGATTGTTGTCTACGACAACTTCTATGAGGAGATTCTGCCGCTGGCAGAATGGCGACATGCCTCCGGTCTCGAGACCAAGGTTGTTAAATGGTCTGAGATTGGGACGACGGCTGCTGAACTCCGTACATATATGCAGATTGCATATGATACTTGGGAGTTGCCACCTTCGTTTCTTTTAATCGTGGGTGATGCTGACCATATCCCGGTGAACTATCTCTATCCGCATCCATATCATGGGACTAACACCGGTACTGATCTGTGGTATGTGGCGCTTGGCGGGACTGATTATTTACCAGAGATACATCAGGGGCGGATTTCAGTTGATAATGAAAATGAGCTTACCATCGTCGTGAATAAGATTTTGGACTACAGCAAAGAACCATATATGGGTGATAACTGGTTTGATGACATACTTCTTGCGGCATTGCAAGAATCAGGAAGGTATTTTGTCTGGGGTTCTGAAACAATCTACAATTATCTCGCCCCCCTAGGGTATACCTGCAACAGACAATATCAGGGTACGACGCCGCCTGGTTCTACGCAGGGCGTAATCGATGCGATTAATGGCGGTGTTTTCATTGCAAACCATCGAGACCATGGAGCATCCCAAAACGATGGCTACTCCTATACGGGATGGTCGGGTCCTCAATTTACCACAACAAATATCCTCACCAACCTGAACAATGGTGAAAAATATCCTGTCATGTTCAGTCTCAACTGCGATAGCGGCTGGTTCGATGGCGAAACCGATACGGAACCCGGTAATTACGAATCAATTGGCGAGGTCGGTCTCAGAGTCGAAGGGAAAGGTTTCGTCGGGGTCATCGCTTCCACAAGAGTCAGCTATAGCGGTTATAATGATGAATTCTGCCGTGGACTGTATGATGGCATGTTTCCGGATTTTGATCCGAATTACCCTAACGGAGGGTCAGCCAATCCCTATAATACTGCAGTGTATAAGATCTCACAGATTATGAATTATGGGAAATTCTGGATGTATGACAAGTATATCGTTCCTGGTGGTTGTTCACCTTATCCGTGGACACCAGGTACGTCAGAATCAAGAGCAACATTTGAAGAATTCCATGTTTTTGGCGATCCAACCATGGATGTGTGGACGATGTTCCCACAGTCATTGACCGTTGTTCATCCTGATGTCGTGCCGTTTGTACCAAGTCAGGTAGAGGTTACAGTTACGAGCAGTGGAAACCCTATTGAAGGCGCTATGGTGTGCCTTTCGCAAGAAGACGGAATGTATGCAAAAGGGCTTACCAATCAAACAGGTATTGCAACGCTTACCATTGAACCCGTGAATCTTGATAATCTTTCGATTGTTGTGACTGCCCATAACTACCTTTATTATCAAAATACTATTCCGATTTATGCAAGTGAGCCTCCGTCGACACCTGAAGCACCTGATGGACCGAATTCTGGGAGTGTTAAGGTTGAATACACGTATACCGCAACCTCTATAGATCCTGAAGGTGATCAAATCCTGTATATGTTCGACTGGGGTGACGGAAACAGTAGTGGATGGATTGGACCATTTGATTCTGGTGCGGTCGGGACTACAAATCACAGTTGGACACAAGCAGGTACTTATGAAATAAAAGCGAAAGCGCGGGATGTGCTTGGTGCAACTAGCAATTGGTCAGAACCGACGTCGGTGTACATAGGAGTACCTTTGCTAAAGCTAAGTAGGATAAGTGGCGGTATCGGTTTTCTCCATATTGATGTTGATAATATAGGTATTGTTAATGCATCATCAATCCCTTGGAATGTGAGTATCAAACGCCAGTTATACTCCTATCCAGCTGGGTACATCAAAGACTTTAATGGGACGATTGAAACGTTGTTAGCGGGGGAATCGACCCGTCTTAATTGCGGGTTTTTATATGGATTTGGTGGTTTGAAGGCAACCGTACGAGTTTATGATGTAGAGAAAACGGTGAAAGGTTTTGTTGTCGGTATCTTTATAATCATCTCACCTGAGTAACAACATAGTTATCAGCTGCGCACTATCTCCTTAGCTCCGTATAGATGTCGGAGCTTTCTTTTCTCAAAATTTTAAGTAGTAGAAGTTATATTAGGGCTTTACACAACAAAGGGGCTCGTAGCTTAGACCGGTGGAGCGACTGGCTCATAACCAGTTGGTCGCAGGTTCAAATCCTGCCGGGCCCATTGTCTTCCCTTGGAGAGATTTTGACCAAATGTAACATTCTCATAATGGAACCTTTTTTGACCTCCAGTGAAAGAAAAAAGATGAGATTTCTGTTTATCACTTCAGATTTTGGATTCTTGTAGAAACCAGAGAGCTCATGAATAATTGTCCTAGCATAGAATTTTGTCTCATCATTAAAAAGGGAAGTACTTGCAGATTTCCTGATTGCTGGTTCACCGGTGTCTTTAGTGAAACCGATATGGTGTCGTAATCATTGCTATCCTCTGAATTGACGATCTTTATTTCTCCGGTGAATTGTTGATTCTGTTGATCAGGTGCAGTGACTTCTACACCTACAGTAATCGCGCCCATCTCTGGAGTGAGACCAGAGCCACTTGACGGGGTGAAACTCCAAGTCCCCCAATCAGGGTATAAATCTATTTTCCAGCTAAGCGTTGAAGTAGGTTCGCCAATATTTGCTACCAGGAACTGCCCAGAGACTGTCTCCCCTGGGTTCACATCGGTCCAACTCAGTGTTCCGCTACAATCTAGATCAGGTATGGGTCTCTTGAATATGTATGCGGACCCAGCATCATTTCCATAGACATTATCATCCTGAAACGCCCCAATGACTGTATAATATCCGCTGATCGAAACGGAATTACCAAAAGCGTCGTAAGCTGCACCGTCTGAAGCAATCAACTTAGCTTCTTGCTTCCAACTCGTACCAGATCGTTTGAAGATATACGCTGCACCAGCCTCGGCCCCATTACCATTGTCATCGCCAGGCGCTCCTGCGATAGCGTAATCCCCACTGATTGAAACAGAATCGCCAAAGTAGTCGCCAGCCGCACCATCTGAGGCAATCAACTTGGCTTCTTGCGTCCAACTCGTACCAGATCGTTTGAAGATATACGCTGCACCAGCATCGGCCCCATTACCATTGTCATCGCCATTCGCTCCTGCGATAGCGTAATCCCCACTGATTGAAACAGAACAGCCAAAGCAGT
>Ga0315289_10013037_pt1 | contig 11667 bp, 8 predicted proteins | sample YL17G11_40_MG_FD_203452 | JGI IMG/M metagenome (GOLD analysis project Ga0315289, IMG submission 203452) | Sediment microbial communities from Yellowstone Lake, YNP, Wyoming, USA - YL17G11_40 | ecosystem: Environmental > Aquatic > Freshwater > Lake > Sediment | place: USA: Wyoming | collected... | reverse complement strand
GATTTCGCCAGGGCGGTCTTTCCCGTCTGGCGTGGCCCGGAGACCAGGATGAGGTGTTGGAAAAAAGTCAAGACCATTTTTCGATTGACCTGAAAAAAGTCAGCCGCCGTCAGGCCAGCAGCTGCGAAAGCCTGTCCTTGATGAACTCCGACTTTTCGCGAAGGCCGATCGAGCCCGTCTTCAGCACGAGGAAGTTCGGCCTATGCGGGTCGATGCCCACCCTCCCCTCGCCCTCCCTCACCATGCGCACCACCCTGTCGATCGAGACCTTGGACAGCTTCGCGAACTCCACGTTGAGCGCGCCCTTCTCCTCCCGGATCGACGTGATGAAGAGCTTGCGGCAGATGATGCGGATCTCGGCCAGGGCCAGGACGCTATGCACCTCGTCGGGGATCGGGCCGAACCGGTCCTCGATCTCCCTGTAGACCTTGTCGAAGTCCTCCTCCGTCGAGACGGAGGCGACCTTCTTGTACACTTCCATCTTCTCCATGGCCTCGGGGATGTAGGAGTCGGGGATGAAGCCCGAGTACTCCAGCTCCATGTACACCTCGGGGGCCTGCTCTGCGCGGGCCTGCGACAGCTCGGCCACCGCCGCATCCAGCATCCGCAGGTACAGGTCGTACCCCACCGAGAGGATGTGGCCATGCTGCTCCCGGCCGAGGATGTTGCCCGCCCCGCGGATCTCCAGGTCCTTCAGGGCGATCTTGAAACCCGAGCCCAGCTCCGTGTGATCCGAGATGATGCGCAGGCGCTTCATCGCGATCTCCGAGAGCGCCCTGCGGTCGGGATAGAACAGGTAGGCGTAGGCGGGGATGCCGGCCCTGCCCACCCTGCCCCGAAGCTGGTACAGCTGGGAGACCCCGAGGGCGTCAGCCCTGTCGATGATGATCGTGTTCACGTTGGGGATGTCCAGACCGTTTTCGATGATCGTCGTGGACAGCAAGAGCTGGCGCTCCCCGTGGACGAACAGGCGCATCACCTCCTCAAGCTCGTCCTCGGCCATCTGCCCGTGAGCCACGACGACCGAAACCTCGGGCACGAGCCGGCGCAGGAAGAGGAAGACATCCTCGATGGTTTCCACGCGGTTGTGAAGGAAGTACACCTGACCCCCCCGGGCGATCTCGTCGCGGATGGCGCGGGCAGCCAGCTCCTCGTTGAACTCCGTCACGTAGGTCTCGATGGGGAGCCTGTTCTGCGGGGCGGTGTTGAGGATGGACATGTCGCGCACCTTCATCAGCGACATGTTGAGGGTGCGGGGGATGGGCGTGGCGGTGAGCGTGAGGCAGTCCACTGAGGTCTTCAGCTGTTTCAGCCTCTCCTTGTGCTTGACTCCGAAGCGCTGCTCCTCGTCCACTATCAGCAGGCCGAGGTTGCGGAAGGCGACATCTTTCTGGATCAGGCGGTGGGTGCCGATCACGATGTCAACGTTGCCCGCGGCAGTCGCTGCGATCGCCGCCTTCATCTCTTTGGGATGGCGGAACCGAGAGAGCATTTCGACCTTCACCGGGAAGCGCTCGAAGCGCTCGCGGAAGGTCTCGTAGTGCTGCTCGACGAGGATGGTCGTCGGGGCGAGCAGCGCGACCTGCCTCCCTCCCATGACGGCCTTGAAGGCGGCGCGCAGGGCGATCTCGGTCTTGCCGTAGCCCACGTCTCCGCAGACCAGGCGGTCCATCACCGTGGGCTTCTCCATGTCCGCCTTCACGTCGCGGATGCAGGTGAGCTGGTCCTCGGTCTCCTGGTAGGGAAAGGCGGCCTCGAACTCGCTCTGCCAGTCCGTGTCGGGCGGGAAGGCGTAGCCCGGCTCGGCCTTCCGTCGGGAGTGCAGTTCGAGCAGGCCGTGGGCGAGATCCTCGACCGCCTTCTGCGCCCTCTCCTTGCGCTTCTGCCAGCCCCTGCCGCCCATGGAGTCCAGCCTCGGCTGCCTGCCCTCCTGGCCGATGTAGCGCTGGATCAGGTTGACCTGCTCGATGGGAATGAAAAGCTTCTCGCTGTCCGCGTACTCCAATCGAATGTAGTCCCGCTCATTGCCCGCCGCGCTGATCCGCTCGATGCCGAGGAACACCCCGATGCCATAGTTCACATGGACGACGAAGTCGCCCGGGCTAAGCTCGACGAAGCTCTCGATCGCGGCGCTCTTTGCCGTGCCGACTGAGCGCGGGATGCGCCTCTTCCTGCCGAAGATCTCGTTCTCCTGAACGACGAGTATCCTGCTGTCGGGAAGGGCGAAGCCCGCAGAAATGCTCTGCGGCAGGATCTGCACGTCCAGGTCCTTGAGGATATGGCGCAGCCTGTCGGCCTGCACGTCGTAGACGGCGAAAATGTAGACGGCGTAGCCGTTGCGCAGCGAGGCCTCCACCTCCTCGCGGAAGAAGGTGAAGTTTCCGAAGAACGAGCGGGGGCCGTCCGAGGGGAGATGGAAGGTGCCTTCTGGGCTGCCGCCACGGCTCGCCTTGGGCTCGCCCTGGCTCCCGCCCGAGGGGCTCCCGCCTCCGCGCGCCGTTGGCGCGCCAGGGGGCAGTGTCGGGAAGTCGACCTGGCGCGGCATCCGACCGAGCAGCTCTCCGAAATCGAGCAGGATCTTCTGCGGACCGGGAACGACCTCCCTGCGCGCCCGTGCCCTGCGGAAGAGCTCGAGGTACTCCTTTCGCAGCGCAGCGGCGTTTGCCGCAAGCCGCTCCCCGTCCACCAGGAAGACGGTCGCGCCCTCTCCCAGGTAGTCGAGAACGGAGAAAGGAGCAGTAAAACACAGGGGATAGAAAAGCTCTGCCCCGCTCGCCTCGGGATCGTCGAGCACGCGCGAGACAGCCTGCTCCGTCTCCTCGGAACTGAAGCCGAGGTCTGCGAGGCTCGCGGTGAGGGCGGCCGCCTCGTCCGGGCCGAAGCAGACCTCGCGGCAGGGCATGATGGCGATCTCCTCCAGGGCCCCTGTCGAGGACTGGTCCAGCGGATCGAACCATCTGATGTCCTTCACCTCGTCGAAGTCGAGGGTGATCCTCACCGCCTGTTCATGCCCGGGAACGTACACGTCCACGACTTCTCCGCGGATCGCCATTTCCCCGTGGATGCTCACTGTCGGGACGCGCAGGTAGCCTGCCCGGGCAAGCCTGTCGGCCGTTCGCTGCGGGTCCAGGGGCTCTCCCCGCCGCACGGTGAGCACCTGCGCCGCGAGATACGAGGGATCGGGAACGGGGGTGAGTAGAGCGCGCAGCGGCGCGATGAGCAGGAGCGGATCGCGCTCGAGAAGCCTCGAGAGCACGCTGACCCGTTCCCCGAACACGGAGGGCAGCGGACTGGTGGACTCGAAGGCAGCCACGCCCCACCAGGGGAACAGAACCGCGGCGGCCTCTCCGGAGAAAGTGGCGATATCCTGCTGGAGGCTCTCGGCCTCCCTCTCGGTCGGAACAACGACGAGGCTCGCGCCCCCGCGCCCGGCCGCGGCGCTGCCGCCGTGCAGCTCGGCGAGGAGGAGCGAAAGGTATCCCCCCTTGGGCCCGTGGACCCGCAGCGAGACCTTCTCCCCCCTGAAGGCGGAGAGCAGGCCCTGGAACGGGCGCGAGGAGCGGAAATGGCGTTCGATCGCTTTTCGAAACAAGTTTCGCATGGATATTACCGAAAATAGTAAGGGAAAAGGGGAGCAATCGCCGTGAGAAAGACTCTTGCCGTACTCATCATCCTGCTCGCTGTCTCATGCCCCTTCGCCGCGGCGAGCCAGGACGATTCGGGTTTCAGCATCCGGTTCTTCGAGAAGAAGGTCTACTTCCTGGGCGACGGGATCCAGATCGAGGCGGTCATCGCCAACACCACCGCCCAGACCATGCGCTTCAAGGTCGCGGACAACAGGTTCTTCAACCTCGACTTCGACGTCCGAACCACCACGAACCTCGCCCTCGAACACGCACGGCAGTTTACCACGGAGAGGAACTCGGATCAACCGGTGTTCTTCCGTGAGGTGAGCCTGGAGCCGGGGGAGAAGTACGGGATCGTCGTGGATCTCACCCGATTCGCCTCCTTCGCGGAGCCGGGCCTGTTCGTCCTGCAGGCCTCCTTCTACCCTGAGTTGTTCCGCGGCAGCCAGTCAGCGACCGTGAAGTCCAACCGGCTCTCGCTGAACGTGAAACCCCCCGTCGTGACCGCCGAGGAGAAGGCGAAGGTCGAAGCGGAGACCGGCGCCCTGATCGCGCGCGCGCCCCTGCCCCCCGACGAAGTCGTGGCGTACACGATCCAGGCGCGGCAGAAAAGCCAGTGGGAGAAGTTCTACCTCTACCTCGACCTGGAGTCCCTGCTGAGGAAGAACCCCGAGAAAGACCGGGTCTACCGCGCGTCCACCGACGAGGCTCAGCGGCGCATGATCGAGACGTTCAAGGAGGAGCTGCGCAGGACCGCGATCGACCAGGAGATCAGCATCATCCCGACCTCCTTCGAGATCCAGAAGACCACCTATACTAGCTCCGAGGGAACGGTCATCGTGAAGGAGAAGTTCCGGTACGCCGACTACACCGAGCTCAAGGGCTACACCTACCACTTGAAGAAGGCCGACCGGTACTGGATAATCACGGACTACGAGATCAAGAACCTTGGGACGGAGTAGATGAAGATGCTCCTGGTGGCGGCGGAGGACCGGTTCTCGAGCGTCCTCGGCTACCACCTCACGCCGCTGGGCTTCACGTTGGAGTACGTGGAAGACCCTGTGCGCGCCATCGCCTCACTCGACGACATCGACCCGCAGGCCATACTCTTTTCGGCGGGCGACTACCCACGGCACTGGAAGGCGCTGCTCAAGATCGCGCGCGAGCGAAAGCCCAAGGAGGAGCTCATCTTCATCCTCGCCACTCCCCCCGACTTCGAACTGGAGGAGGCCGCGAAAGCGGCCCATCTCGGGGTGAACGGCCTGGTGGGCGAGGACTTGGCGGACAAGGCGGAGCTGTACCGGTTGGAGGAGATCATCCGCCGCTACCGCTCCGTGAAGGACAAGAGAAACTTCGCGCGCCTCGTTCCCGGCGGACAGGAGGAGCTGGGCTTTGCCTTCACGCATCCCCGAAGGCTGGCACTGGTCACCGGAAGGGTGCGTGAGATCTCCATCCAGGGGGCCAGCTTCTCGCCGGGGCGCGCCTCGGTCGTGGAGGACCTCGCCGTCGGAGCCGAGATCCCCCGCTGCTCGCTGAAGGTCGGCGACGAGATCGTCGCCCTGGACTGCAGGCTCACCCGCAGCGGCGCGGACCTCGGGGTCCAGTTCATGTCCTTCGGCGAGGGCGGTCATCACGCGCTGCTCACCTACATCCAGGGCAGGTCCGAAAGGGCGCTGAAGGAGGCCACCGCCGCCCCAGCTCCCTCTCTCGCCCCAGTCGGCGCGGCTTAGGCCTTCGCCTCGACGATCTTCAGGAACTCCCCCCGATCCACGACTTCCTTCTCCAACAGCAGCGCGGCGAGGGACTCCACGGTGGCGCGCTTCTCCTCGATGATCTTCCTCGCGGATTCGTGCGCCTGCTGGAGGATGCGCTTGACCTCCTCGTCGATCTCGGAGGCGATCCTCTCGGAGTACTCCTTTTCGGTCGGGAAGTACGAGTCGCCCTTGAGGAACGGGTTGTGGGGCCGCTCGTAGGTGGACAGGCCCAACCGCTCGCTCATGCCGTACTCCTTCACCATGGCCCGCGCGATGTCCGTGGCCTTGAAGAGATCGTTCTGCGCGCCGGTGGAAACGTCGTTGAAGAAGAGCTCCTCGGCGACCCGGCCGCCCAGCAGCGAGGAGAGTTTGCCCTCGAGCTCCCGCTTGGTGACGAGGTAGCGGTCCTCGGTGGGCAGCTGGATCGTGTAGCCCAGGGCGGCGATGCCGCGGGGGACGATCGAGATCTTCTGCACGGCGTCCATGTTCCCGAGGATGTGCCCGACCACGGCATGCCCTGACTCGTGGAACGCCACGACCTTCTTCTCTTTGGGGCTGATCAGGCGCTTTCGCTTCTCGAGGCCGGCGACGACCCTGTCGATCGCCTCGTCGAACTCGGCCATCGTGACCTCGCTCATGCCGCGCCGGGCGGCGAGGAGCGCGGCCTCGTTCACGATGTTGGCGAGGTCGGCACCGACGAACCCGGGGGTTCGCTGGGCGATGACGCGCAGGTCCACGGCCGCGGCGAGCTTCACGCCCCCGATATGGACCCTGAGGATCGCCTCCCGGCCGATCAGGTCGGGCCTGTCCACGACGACCTGCCTGTCGAAGCGCCCGGGCCGCAGGAGGGCGGGATCGAGGATCTCGGGCCGGTTGGTCGCGCCCATGATGATGACTCCCTTGCGTGTGTCGAACCCGTCCATCTCGGTCAGAAGCTGGTTGAGCGTCTGCTCGCGCTCGTCGTAGCCCCCCATGGGGTTGTAGCCGCGCGCTTTTCCCAGCGCATCCAGCTCGTCGATGAAGATGATGCAGGGCGCCTTGCCCGCGGCCTGCGCAAAGAGGTCGCGCACCCGCGCCGCCCCGACGCCGACGAACATCTCGACGAACTCCGACCCCGAGATGTTGAAGAACGGAACGCCGGCCTCCCCTGCCACGGCCTTGGCAAGGAGCGTCTTGCCCGTGCCGGGGGCCCCCACAAGGAGGATGCCACGCGGTATCCTGCCGCCGAGGGCCTCGAAGCGCTTCGGGGTCTTCAGGAAGTCCACGACCTCCTGCAGCTCCTCCTTGGCCTCCTCGATCCCCGCCGCATCGGCGAACGTGATGCGCTTCGCTCCAGGGTCCGCGACCACGAGCCTCGCTTTGCTCTTGCCGATGCTGAGCACGCCCGAGCCGCCCGTGCCCATGCGCATCATGAAGAAATTCCAGAGCGCGAACATGACCGCCACCGGGAGGATCCACGAAAGGATGCTCCCCATCAGCGAGCCCTGGGTCTTGCCTGCGAACTGCACGCCCTTCTCGCCCAGCAGCCTGACGAGGTCGGGGTCCTCGACCCGCAGAGTGTGGAAGGGCTGCGACTTCCCGCTCGAATCGGTCAGGATGCCCTGGATTTCGGTCGGCGAGACCGTCACTTGCTGGACCTTCCCGTCGGCGAGGGCGCGCTTGAAATCGCTGTAGGCGAGCTCAGGCGTGAGCCCTCCCCCGAGAAACCACTGCAGGCCAAAAATGAGCAGGAGGCCGGCGAGAACGTAGCCTATCGAAAACTGTGTTTTCTTATGCTGGTCTGTGTTCATGTCAGATCTTCCTCCACGGGCATCCGGGTGCGTGCGCGCTCTGAGGCCGGTAGGCGCCGTCGAGGCGGTCTGCCGCGTGCGCCACCACGAGCCCCCGCTTCTCGAGCTGTGCGCTCAGGAGGTGCCGGCGCTCGCGCGTGTTCCAACACGCGGGGCAGACGCCTGCCGTGGCGAGCTCTCCCGTGCGCACTCGACGCACGCGCACCATCGCGCGCCCCTCTCGAACCGCGGCCTCGCGGTCTCTCATGCGGATGTCTCCACATCCAATTTAATTCCGCCGCGCCGCGAAAACAAGCGCTGTCGTCTCCGTTGACACGGCCGGGCTCACTCGCCTATAACGTCGTGGGAGGCGAGAGTGAAGGTCCTTTTCACGGGCATCCAGCCCACCGGCGATATCCACCTGGGGAATTACTTCGGCGCCATCGCCAACTGGGTTCGCCTGCAGCACCAGTACGTCTCGTACATCTCCGTGGTCGATCTGCACGCGGTCTCCATCCCGTACGAGCCTGCGGAAATGCAGGGCCGGGTCATCGAGCTCGCCACGACGCTGTACGCCTGCGGGATCGACCTGGAAAAGACCACCCTCTTCGTCCAATCCGAGGTGCCCGGGCACGCGGACCTCACGTGGCTCTTCAACACGATCACGCCCCTCGGGGAGCTCGAGCGCATGACGCAGTTCAAGGACAAGCGCGAGCAGTTCCGCGCCTCCGTCAACGTCGGCCTCCTCGACTACCCCGTTCTGCAGGCGGCGGACATCCTGATCTACAAGGCCGAGGTGGTGCCCGTCGGCGAGGACCAGGTGCAGCACGTGGAGTTCACCCGCGAGGTGGCGCGCCACTTCAACGCGCGCTATGGCGAGACCTTCCCCGAGTGCCAGGCGCTGCTCACGGCGACCCCGCGCGTCGTCGGCCTGGACGGCGACGCGAAGATGAGCAAGAGCAAGGGCAACACGATCGGGGTTCTCGAGACCCCCGAGGAGATCTGGGACAAGCTCCGTCCCGCCAAGACCGACCCCGCGCGCGTGAAGCGGACCGATCCGGGCACGCCCGAGAAATGCACGATCTGGTCCTACCACCTCCTGGTCACCCCCGAAGGGGAGCGGCCCGCGATTCACGACGGATGCATGAGCGCGGGCATCGGGTGCATCGACTGCAAGAAAATTCTCCACAAGAATCTGATGAAGGTCCTCGATCCCATCCGGGAGCGCCACGCTGAGCTGGCCGGCCCGCGTCTGCGCGAGGTGGAACGGCGCCTGGAGGCGAACGCAGAACGCTGCCGCGAGGTCGCGAAATCGACCATCCTCGAAGTGAAAGGGAAAATGGGGTTGAAACAGGTATGGAAGATCTAGATCTCTCGCCCGAGGATCTCGCCGTCGACTCTCTCGGCGACACTGCCTTTCCCTCGCCCCTGGAGCTGAGCACGGTCTACGGCGACGGGATCGCCAACTACGTCGACGACAGCCGGACCGTGCTGCTGTCGCATGACAGGGATGAAGTGGTGGCGCGCATCCGAGAGGGAAAGTCCCTGCCCGCCTTCCAGGCGGCCGGACCCCGGCAGAGGATATGGTTCGAGCCCTCGAAGGTGCAGGCGGCCGTCGTGACCTGCGGCGGATTGTGCCCCGGGATCAACACGGTTGTCCGCACCCTGGTCATGGAGCTGTACTACCGCTACGGCGTGCGCTCAATCCTTGGCATCCGCTACGGCTACCGCGGGTTCATCCCGAAGTACGGCTACGATCCCGTCACGCTCACTCCGGACCTGGTGAAGGGCATCCACGAGATCGGAGGAAGCTTCCTGTCCTCCTCGCGGGGAGAGCAGGACACGGGCGAGGTGGTGGATTTCCTCCAGCAGAAGGGCATCTCGCTGCTGTTCACGATCGGGGGAGACGGCACGCTGCGGGGCGCAGACGCGCTCGCCGAGGAGGTGAGGCGGCGGAAGCTCGCCATCGCCGTCATCGGTATTCCAAAGACCATCGACAATGACATCTCGTTCGTCGAGAGGACCTTCGGCCTGGAAACAGCCTTTTCGATCGCCTCCGAGTCCATCCGGGCAGCGCACACCGAGGCGATCGGCGCGCCCTACGGAATCGGCATCGTGAAGGTGATGGGCCGGATGTCGGGCTACATCGCCGCCAATGCCGCCCTCGCGCTGAGCGAGGTGAACTTCGTGCTCGTGCCCGAGGTGCCCTTCGGGCTGGAGGGCCCGGGGGGGCTTTTCGCGCTTCTGGAAAAGCGCCTGCGCGCCAGGGATCACGCGGTGATCATCGTCGCGGAAGGGGCGGGCCAGGAGTACGTTGTGGACGCCTCGGGGAAGAAGGATGAATCGGGCAACCCCGCCCTCGGCGACATCGGGATCTTCCTCAAGGACGCGATCAAGAAGTACTTCCGCGGCCGCACGGACATGTATGTGAACATCAAGTACATCGACCCAAGCTATCTCGTGCGGGCGGTGCCGGCGAATGCGCACGATTCGATCTACTGCATCCAGCTCGCGCAGAACGCCGTGCACGCCGGCATGGCGGGCAAGACGGGCATCATCATCGGTCAGTGGAACGGGCAGTTCACCCACGTGCCTATCCGTCTCGCGGTCTCACGGCGCAAGACCCTCTCCCCCGAAGATCCCCTGTGGTTGTCCGTGCTCGAGGCCACCGGACAGCCGGCCAGAATCGGATAGCGCGCCCGAGGGCGCGGCATGCGCCGCGGCCTCGCCTCCCATTGACGATCGCCCCCTTCCTGTAGTATCCTCATTACGGATCGTTGATCCCGTGGAGTCATTTGAGGTGTATTGCGACCACGTAAAAAAAGGCTAAAAGACCAGGCGCAATCCCCCCGAGAGTACCTGCGTTTTTTAGACACCCTGCCCTTGCCTTCTCAAGGAGGTTGTGTCTTGACCAACCGGAAAGATTTCATCTTTACGTCCGAAAGCGTCGGCGAAGGCCACCCCGACAAGATCTGCGATCAGGTCTCCGATGCGGTTCTCGACGACGCCCTTCGCCAGGACCCGGGGTCCCGGGTGGCCTGCGAGACCTTCACGACCACGGGACTGGTTCTTGTCGGTGGCGAGATCACCACGAGCGGGTACATCGACCTGCAGAACGTCGTTCGCGGCGTTCTGAAGTCGATCGGCTACGATGATCCATCCTACGGCATCGACTACCAGTCCTGCTCGGTCATCTCGACCATCCAGAAGCAGTCCCCCGACATCGCTCAAGGCGTGAACGGGACGGGCCTGCACCACGAGATGGGCGCAGGCGACCAGGGCATGATGTTCGGCTACGCCTGCTCGGAGACGCCGAACCTTATGCCCGCTCCGATCACCCTCGCCCACCAGATCATGCAGACAGCTGCAAAGGCGCGCAAGGAAGGCGCCCTCACCTTTCTGAGGCCCGACGGGAAGTGCCAGGTATCGGTCCAGTACCTCGACGGCAAGCCCGCGAGGGTGAGCACGGTCGTGCTCTCGCACCAGCACTCCGAGGAGGTGACCTACAAGGAGCTGAAGGAAGCCCTCATCGAGACCGTGATCAGGAAGGCCATCCCCGCGCACCTGCTCGATGCGAAGACGATCTACCACATCAATCCCACGGGCAGGTTCGTCATCGGCGGGCCGCACGGCGACACGGGCCTCACGGGCCGCAAGATCATCGTGGACACCTACGGCGGCATGGCCCGCCACGGCGGCGGGGCATTCTCGGGAAAGGACCCCACGAAGGTCGACCGCTCGGCATCCTACATGGCGCGCTACATGGCCAAGAACGTGGTGGCAACCGGCCTGTGCGAGAAGTGCGAGGTGCAGGTCGCCTACGCGATTGGAGTCGCTGCGCCCGTTTCGCTGTACGTCTCCACCTTCGGCACGGGGAAGGTGCCCGACGAGAAGATCGAGAAGGCGGTAGCCCGGCTCTTTGACCTCACCCCCGCGGGGATCATACGCACCCTCGATCTCCAGCGGCCGATCTTCCGCGACACGGTGAACTACGGCCACTTCGGTCGGGAGGGCTTCTCCTGGGAGAAAACGGACAAGGTCGAGGCGCTGCGGGCTGAGCTGGGATAGAGGTTACCCCGACCATCCTCCGCCAAATCAAAGGGCTGCCCATCGGGCAGCCCTTCGTTTTCTCACCAGGCGCAGGAGTCGGGATTCAGTAGGCGTAGAGCGTGTCGTCGATCGCGACGCCTTCGTCGGCGACGACCACGTCATACGTGAGGCTGCCAGAGGTCAGGGTGCCGTACAGGGTGCCGGCCTCGTAGTAGCCGTTGAAGGTCGCGTTGGCCCCTGCGAGAGGGATGGACAGGTTCGAGAGGTTCTGCCGGGTCAGGGGGATCGTGATATCGTCGGTCAGCGCCTTGGGGCGCACGCCGCTGGACTTGTACTTCATCGAGACCTGGAACCTGTAGAAGCTGTCGCGGTCGATCTTCACGTCACGGACAACCTCCGTGTCGCCCTGCGTCTCCTGCATGGTCCCTGTGAAGGTGCCGGCCCCCGCGCTGTCCTCCAGCACGTCCA
>Ga0315289_10013036_pt1 | contig 11667 bp, 15 predicted proteins | sample YL17G11_40_MG_FD_203452 | JGI IMG/M metagenome (GOLD analysis project Ga0315289, IMG submission 203452) | Sediment microbial communities from Yellowstone Lake, YNP, Wyoming, USA - YL17G11_40 | ecosystem: Environmental > Aquatic > Freshwater > Lake > Sediment | place: USA: Wyoming | collected... | reverse complement strand
AAGTATCCCAAGTGGATATGGCAGCAAAGGGTGTAAAAGTTAAGAATCCTACTACAGGGCAAGATGAATGGGCAAATCTGGATTCTCTTGAACCATTTATGGCACAGGACAAAACAGGGCAGAATACTCAGCCTGGCCAGCAGCCAGTTCAGCCTGGCCAGCAGCCTGGTCAGCAACAGACAGCAGAAGATGTTAATGATCTTGCTAGATTACGCGAATTAGCAGGAATTAAAGAAGATTGCAGCGGTGGCGCCACAGGGGCAGGTGCCATTGCAGTATCTCCGGCAGCAATGGGTAAGGTTAAGCGTAGAACAGACCCCGTAGAGGAGAGCCCATCACTGGAACACCCAGTAGCAGGTCGTAAAACAATTGTAGGTGCTACCGGACCTCAGGCGTCGCAAGTAGGTAAATTATCGGCAAACAATGCAGCTCGAGGAAAAAAAACAGCCAGTAGGCAAAATAACGGCTTTAAGAAATAAATGAATAGAAATATACTGATTGATAGGCTTGACAGAGCAACCGAAAATGCGGCATCGATGGCAATAAATCGAGGATACCCAATTCGTATATCTAAAAAATCTACACTTATCGGAAATACCTTTGTTGAAAAAAATAGTGAGGGTTTATATGATGTTATTTTACCAAATAAAGAAAAACTCTATAAAGATATATCGGTATTCGATGTTGCTGTAATTATTGCTCAGAGGTATAATTCCGGGGAAACATCGTCCATAAAGAAAGTTCTTTCACTTGAATCACGTTATGAAAAATATCATAATGATATGATTCACTATTTAAATTGCCTTAAAAGTGCTAAGAAAAAGCATGACATTGAGCGTATGGCAATTTTAGAAGATAAATTTCAGGTGGCAGAAATTCTGGCCAAAGGTGCCAGAGATGGTATCTCAAATTTCAAAAGAATAAAATAGCTAGTAGAATGATAAATACTAGAAATAAAACTTAACAGGAACGATTTATATGCTTTTAAACGATATTGGTAAATCTCCAGATTCCACATTCAGAAGGATAAATCAGCACCTCGAAACTAATTATGGTTTTAAGATCTCTGAGAGTGTTAGTGATAAGGACTTAGTCTCTATCATGGAACAAATTGAAGAAGAAATTATGGACCTTAAAATTAAGGGTGATGATTCAAAGGGTTCTCCCGAAATTTCAAAGAGACTATTAGTCCTTGAAGGAATCAAGAATCTAAGGGAATTTGCACTCATGAGCTTTCAGTCACCTAAGCTGAATTCTGTTGTAGGTAATCTTGTTGACTATGTTGTTGACACATTTGAGATTACAGGAATGCAACAGGCAGATTTTGAAAGAGCGGTTGAAAGAGCAATGGACGAATATCGTTCCAGCAGGTACCGTTTCCCAGATGAAATTATTGAACAGCGTGTTAGACAGGATGCCATGGCAAGAATTCAATCCAGTGCAGCTTTAGATAATCCGCAGACCCCCGCAATTTCCCCAGAAATGCCAATGATGGAAAAGGAAGAAGATATGAAGAAATTAGAATCAGAATTAGGTGAAGGTGTGTGGGATCAGGCCAGCGGGTCGGCAAAGCGTGCTAGTGCCCTCGGCGGCCACGCTGCTCAGACTCCAGATACTCCACAAGCAAGACATGCTGCAAAGGTTCTAGATAACCCTGCTCTATCTCTAAAGCCGGAGGACGACGAACAAGTACCAATGATCCGCGATAAGAACGGACGCCTGGTTCCAGACCCATTTAAGGCACATGCTGCCGAACGTAGAAAAGGAATAGTAATGAAAGAACATGCAAATTTAGTAAAGAATCTTCGTCGTCTTCTAGAAACAGAAGTTAGTCAGGCGGAAGTAATGATGGCAGCCAAGGGCTTTGCTAAAGAACTGCAAGAAATGGTTGAAAAAATTGGTCGCCTACAAAACGAAGATCTTCCACCGGTAACAGATCAAATGCGCGAAACATATGGTATGGAATCGGCTTCAGCATTCCAAACACAAATCTATGGAGCACTTCAGAGTGTTATGGATTCGCTATACACTGCTAAGGGCCGGGTAGACGATGCCGTATCTAATATGGCCTCAACCGGCCAAGTAAGCGCCGAAACAGATATGGATATGCCTATTGATGGTATGGATGACATGTCTGCCGGGGATGACATGTCTGCTATGGATGCAGATCTTGATAATATTGACGCAGATCTCGAAGCTGGTGACGAATTTGGTGCCGATGATGAAGAAGCTCCACTAGGTCGCGAAATGAAGACAGAATCCCTGCAGCGTAAGGTTGTTGAAATGAAAAAACTTGTCGAGAAGGCAAAGAAGCTACGCGAAGCAAGGGGCTAAGATAGCCCATGAGAGCAAGAGAAATTCTAGAAGAGAATTATAATCAGAGTCTGGAGACAGATCTAGGTAATCTCTTAATAGGTGCAAAAGGTGCCGGCGCAGAAGAAATTAATACCCAGGATCTTGTAGTTCAACTACGCGGTATGGGATATGCTGTTGATGAAAACAGTATAATGGCACTATTAAGTCGAAATCCGGCTGTCCTTAATGCTACTCCGACACTTGTTCGTATGACACCTCCAGAAGGTATGAATCAGGGTGGAAGTGATCCGGCACAAGATACAGCAGCCCGAGTTGGCGACATGGCTCAGAAAGCTACAAAGATAGGATAACAAAATGTCTGATTGCTGCACACCTGGTACAGGCTTTCCAAATGCTTCCACAATGGAGCAATTGGCAACTAATTTTCCTGTAGTCTGGAAAGAAATTTGTATGATTCAGCAGGCTATCTTGGCTGCTTCGAGCCAATGCACGCCCGACGGCGGCCAAATGTGTACTACTGTAGGCGGCAATACTCCAATGACATTTATTGCTGGAGTCGATACTGTTACTGTTGTTAACGGCGGCACCGGCTATTTCATAGATACTCCATCTATATCATTTATTCCTCCATTAGGTGTTACACCGGGTAGTATTGCATCGGCAACTCTTACAACAAATGGCGGAAATATTTTATCTGTAAATATGGTTTCAGGCGGCCTCGGGTATCAGCCTGTGCCTGCAACAATGAGTGTATCATCTGTATTAGGCCTCAATGCAGTCCTCGAGCCTCTTGTAAATGCAGCCGGTCAAATCGTAAATGTAAATATTGTTAATGCTGGTACAGGTTATGTACTAGGTGATACAGTAACTGCTACTAGAGCAATTCTTCCTAATATAGCCTATGTAGATGCTGTATTTAAAATTACTGTAGTTGGCGTGCTTGGGGAAATTGTTGCAGTAGCAGTCCTGAATCCGGGCTCGGGTTACGAAGATAGTGTTACAACTGTTCAAATTGTCTCTACACTAAATCCGTTATTACCTTATCCACTTGGCGGTAGTTTTATTGGATCAGTGACTACTGACTTGGTAGGCACTATTACTGGTGTTGTAATAAGTAATGTAGGTGCGGGATATACTAATTTCTTGCCATATCTTGTTATTACAGACCCGGGCACTGGTGCTACAACAGTAGTTACACTATTGGCTAACTCTGTGGCATCTATTGCTGTAACTTCACCAGGAACAAATTATACTATAGCGGCAACGGGGACTGTACTTAATCCACCAACCGCTGCATTACCTAATCCTCCAGCGTTACCGGCAGTAGTTACTATCAATACCTCTGTAAATACATTTGGAACTAATCCTAATTTATATTGGCAGGTATGGACAGGCGCCACGACAAACAAACCTATCCAACAGCAACTTAATTCTGTATTGTCATACTTTAAGGGTCTGGGATATACAATTATTATCCAAACAAACCCTGCTACTGGATCTACTATTCAGTGGAAGATCTGCTGGTGATACTTTGACTTTGTGATACTCTTTGTGTTACAATCTGTCAATGCATATAAACAAACTATTTGATTATCAACCGTTACAAAGAGTAGACACCGGAAACGGCAGACGCTACATAGTTGGTGAAGGTCGCCCATTACCATCTGTAACAACAATCCTCGGCAAGACCAAAGACATGACTCATATTAATGAGTGGAAGAAAAATATTGGCGAGGATAAAGCCCAGAAAATTCTAACAGAATCTAGTGGTCTCGGTAACGGGATGCACAAGAATTTGGAAAATTATATTCTCGGTGACGAGATGAGCGGAACCCTTATGGCTAAGGCACTGGCAAAGGTTATCATTAAGAATGGATTATCTAAAGTTAATGAAGTATGGGGAACAGAAGTTTCATTATACTCGAAAGAGCTTTATGCCGGCACAACTGACTTAATAGGATTGCACGAAGATAAGCCATCTATCATGGACTTTAAGAACAGTCTTAAGGATAAAAAGCGAGAGTGGATTGATGATTATGCTGCACAGCTTGCCGCATATGCTTTATCACACAATGAAATGTATGGAACCAATATTCAACGCGGTGTTGTTATGGTAGCAACAAGAGAAGCAAAATATCAGGAGTTTATTTTTGAGGGCGCAGAATTTGACAGAGCGGTTAATTTATGGTTAACCTCTTTAGAAAAATACTATAAATTGTACGGAATGGTATAAATATAGTACACAAGAGGGCATAGTCAATGGCATCACCAGTAACAGTTTCAAGAATTCAAAATAGGCGGGGAACACAAGCGCAATTCAATGCCTTATATCCGCCTGGATATACCGGCACTGGCCCGGTTAATATAAATCTTTATCCTAATATTCTAATGCCCGGCGAATTAGCATTATGCACAGATACACGTAGAGTATTCTTAGGTAATCTGTCTGGCGAATATATAGAACTTGCTACTATTTAAAATCTATGACCTGGAAAACAATTTCTGGCGAAAAGCGCCTTCACCTCTGGAAGCAATTAAGAGAAGATATTAATACCCTTCAGCTTAAAGACAAATTAGAAAAAATTTCCGAGTTCTGCTCTACAATGCCGATTGGTAGGCGAACTTTAGATTGTTATGATTCGACTAATTGGCCAACTCCATGGGAAATTTTGTTTCATGGAGATTTTTGCAAAAGTTCTGTCAGTATTATTATTTTTTATACGGTTTCTATATTAAATAATAAAGAACAGAATATCGAACTGTGGGTGGTAAAAGATAATGATGGTGATTATCTTTTACCAGTGATAGACAATCAGTTTATTTTGAACTTCGAAGCCGGTAAGGTAAGTAAGCATTCAGATGTTTATGATTATTTTATAGTCATGCAGAAATTTTCAAAAGAACAAATAAAAACAATAATATAGAGGAACATAGTATGGCACAAGCTAAGGAAATTATGGTCGAGAAGCGTGACGGTACAAGAGAGCCGTATGACGTTTCAAAGATTAAAAAGTCAATTCAAATGGCTACTGAAGGGCAAGATGTAAATCCGCTTGCACTCGAATCAAAATTTGACCAATTTCTAAAACCTGGTATTAAAACACGTGACATTCAGCTGAATGTTATACAGCACGCTATTCAATTAGCTACACCGTCCGAGCCTGACTGGGTTAATGTGGCTGGTCGCGCATTGGCTGCCGATGAATGGGCAAATTTTCCTTTACGTGGGAAATCCTTCAAAGAGGTGGTTCACTATAATGTAGAAAATAAATTTTATACCAAAGAATTACTTGAATTCTACTCAGATAATGATCTAGAAGATCTTGGGGCAGCAGTAAAGCAAGTTAGGGATCTTGATTATAGCTATGCAAGTCTTATTACAGCAAAGAAAAAGTATCTTGGGAAGTTTGAACTAAACCAGCATATGCACATGGTAAATGCCATGCGTTTCGGTCAACTTGAACCTGCAGAAACAAGAATTAAGTTTGTTAAGGAAGTATACAATGCACTTTCTCAACGTAAGATTTCTCTGGCCACACCGTTTCTTTCCAACCTTCGCAAGGGCGGAAATATCGCATCATGTTTCATTATCGCAGTTGAAGATGATATTGATAGTATTTTTGATAACATTAAGCGTGTTGCTTTAATTTCAAAGAATGGCGGAGGGATTGGCGTATTCCTTGGATATTTACGTGCTAAAGGATCGGATGTTAATGGATATGCTAATTCTGCGGGAACTATTGTTCAGTGGATTAAAATTCTAAATGACACTCTTGTTGCAGTAAATCAGGGTGGCAAGCGTGCAGGTGCCGGAACAATTGCATTACCTATATGGCACAATGATATATTAGATTTTCTTGATATGCAGACCGAGCATGGTGACCCAAGAATGAAGGCATATGATGTATTTCCGCAGGTATGTATGCCGGATATTTTCCTAGAGAGGGATAAGAATAAGGAATCATGGACAACTTTTTGTCCATTTGAGGTAAAGAAAAAGTTAGGTATTGATGTGCGCGGGTTGCATGGTGCCGCTTTTACTGAAGCATATTTGAAGATTGAAAAAGCAGCCGAATCTGGTATATTAGGTATTTTCCGTAAATTTGATAATGCAAGAGACTTAATGAAAATTATCATGCGTATTCAATTTGAAACAGGTTTGCCGTATATTTCTTTTACAGATACAATCAATGAGTATAATCCCAATAAAGCCGATAATAACGGCCATGTCGGCATACCATGCGTTAATTTATGCACTGAGTCATTTTCCAACGTAAAACCTGACGAACTAGGGCACGTATGTAATCTAGCCTCTATTGTGCTCGGTAACATCAAAGACTTCAAGGAATTAGGCAAGATTGCAGCATTATCGACTAGGATACTGGATTATGGTATTAGTCTTACTAATGCACCTGATAAGATTACAGGTGCGCATAATGCTCGTTATAGAACAATTGGAATTGGCATGCAAGGATTGCATGATCATCTGGCAAGAGAGTTTATGAACTTCAGGGATCTTGATTACATTCGCGAACTTGCCGAGTGTGTTGAATATAATGCTGCATTGGCAAGTGTCGAATTAGCAAAGAGATTCGGATCGTTTGAAGCATTTGAACACTCCGAATGGAAGAATGGAAATCGTGTTGCTAAATTTGCCGAACATGGATCGGGGAAGTATGATTGGAAAGTTTTACAAGACCTAATCAATCAATTTGGAATGCGTAATAGTCAACTCACCAGTCCGGCACCTAATACAAGCACATCTATTTACATGGATTCGAGTGCAAGTATTCTTCCTGTCTATGATGCATTCTTCTCTGAAGACAATAAAAATGGTAAATTAGTTGTTGCAGCAAAGTTTCTTAAAGAAAATCCACTTGCTTATGGAAAGACTTTCCCTAAACATACTGCTACTGAAATTATTGACGTAGTGGCCGAACTTCAGAAGTTTATTGACACAGGTTGCTCTATGGAGTTAATATTTGACCAGCGTAAAGAGACTTTTAACGCCAAAGAGCTTTATGATGCTATCCACTATGCACATAGCAAGGGACTAAAGGCAATCTATTATATACGAGCTATTAAGAAAAACGCCACAGTAGACTCGGCCATAAAGGCAGAAGAAGATTGTGTGGCATGCGCAGGATAAAATAAATGACAGAATTGACACAGAAAAGAATCTTTGACGAACTGGGTGACGATGCCCAGACTGCACGTCAAATGATCAATGGCAAAGCAACAGGAATACTTAACCTAAATAGTGTTAAATATCAATGGGCACCAAAATTGTACAAGATTATGGTAAACAACTTTTGGATACCAGAAAAAATCTCCTTGGTTGACGATAAGGTCACAATTAGGGAATTAACAAAAGACGAAATGGAAGCGTTTAAGAACACACTTTCATTTCTTATTGCTCTAGATAGCATGCAAGTATCAAATCTACCAAATCTGACTGCATATATTACTGCACCAGAGGTGGCAGGATTATTCACAATTCAGGCATTCCAGGAATTGATTCATTCTCAATCATATCAGTACCTATTGCAAGAATTATTTCCAAATACAGAGCGTGAGGAAATTTATAACTATTGGAGAAATAATCCACTATTGCTAAGTCGTAACAAATTTATTGCCGAGCAGTATCAGAAATTTAATGATAATCAAACAGAGGAAAACTTTAAGAATGCAATAGCTGCTGATTTTGCATTAGAGGGAATTTATTTCTATAACGGTTTTCAATTCTTCTACCAATTGGCTGCACGTAATAAAGTTGCAAACGTCGCTAAAATGATTAAGTATATTGAGAACGACGAAGTAACCCATGTTAACATGTACGCAAATATCATTCGCGAAATATTTGATATTAACAATCCGGGCGATAGAAAAATTCTATTAGATAATATTACTCAGGCCGCTGAACAAGAAATTGAATGGGGCAAAGAAATTTACGGTGATAGAATTCTAGGAATTTCACAAGAGAGTACAGAAGGATACGTGAAATACCTTGTAAATCAGAGGACAAAGCTGTTAAGCTTAGGCGTAGTTTATAAGGGGTTTACAAAGAACCCGTATGAATATTTAAATGCAGAGAAGCGTGAGAACTTCTTTGAGACAAAAGTAACTGAATACAGCCGCAGCGAAGCGGTTGATGGATGGGATGAATTTTAATGTTAACACAGAAAACACAAGACACACCGTATATTGGTGTCTTTAAAACAGGTGCAGGCGAGGAATTTATTGGCAAGGTAGTTGATGAAACTATGATGTCTTATCAAGTAAAGAGCCCTCTCTGTATGGTTGCAACGCAGCAAGGGTTTCAATTTGCACCATTTATTATGATGGCAGATCCGGAAAAGACAATTACAGTTCCCAAGCCTGTAATTACGGCAATTCCTGCGCCGAAATTGCAAGAGCAGTATGAACAGGCAATTTCGCCAATTCAACTACTGAAAAAGTAATGGCATTTCTTGCTATCTGTAGAACAGGTGATATAGTTACCGGAACCTGTTATAATCATAGTAGACCACGAGCATTTACGGGAGTATGGGATATTGGTGCTGCAGATGTAACAGCAAATACTCTTTCTATTATTCGTGAAGGCGACACAGGTACAACTGATTGCGGCCATACATTTATAGCCGATGGTGGTTCTACTGATGTGGCTGCCAATGGAATTAAATTGCAAAGAGTTGGAGATTCAGTAACAGTGATAGGTGGTGGGACCGGTATTTCAGTATCCGGTGCACCAGATGTGACATCTAATTAATAGACAAGGAACTATAATGAAACCTACTAGTAAGACCCCGTATGAGATTCGCCTCGAACTACTTCAACTTGCTCAAGTAATTCTTAATGAGAAACACAAGGCCTCTGGTGTTTCAAATGGAAACAATCAGAACACATTTCCTACAACTGAAGAAATTATTGCCGAAGCTGATAAGATGAATGGGTTTATTTCTAAAGCCAACCATTAATCCAGTTGACAGTAGACTATTGGTGCAGTATAATTCGCCAATATGAATATATTTAAAAAATCGGTAAAAAGATTTAAATCCTGGATGAGTTACGATCCGCCGGGATCAATGTCCTCTAAAGGATGGCGGCTCTTTAATAAAGAATACAAAGAACAGGCACCAATCAGATATTGGTTCGCGCACACCTTTAAGTATTCAGCTCTCATGCCTATTAAATGGAAGTATGAGAAGATTCGCGATTGGATTCGCTATCGCACGTACGATAGATATCATATTGTCGATACTGGCCTCGCACCGTCATATTACGATCCCTGCACAGTAATTTTACATGTTAATTTCAACATTCTGAAAGAATTTGTTGAGGTCGAACAAGCATGGAGCAAATACCTATGGTCCGGGGAATATAAAGAAAAAGCCTCTTGGTGCGAAAAGCATATGCCTTTCTATCGTCGTGTTTTTTCGTTCCGTAGCTCGAAGCTTGGAATTGAGCACTTTGAATGGGCTGCTACTTTGGATGATCCTGCCCTGCCACCTCATGAACGCTGTGAACACCAGGCTATTGCCGCTAGAGAGATTCTTGTTTTGTATAAGTGGTGGATCGAAGATCGTCCGGCACGTAAAGAAATCGAACATGTTCCGCATAGTGATCAAGGACTTGGTATGATGTCTTCCCTTGACGATGATTTTGATAGAGACGCCGAAGATTACAAGACTCATGTTGCATCGATGGATGCAGCTACAAAACAAGAGGAAGATTGGAATAATGAAGATGAGGAAATGCTTATTCGCCTTATGAAGGTAAGAAGGAGTTTATGGACATAACCTATAATCTGGAAGTAGAAATGGCCGGAGATGCCATTGTTATTACCTACCTAAAGGATAGGGATATTGCTGTTCAATTCTACAGCGCATTATGTAATATGCGTTGGAGAAAAATTAATGCACTTCCGGATGACCAGCGTATAATTGAAAAATTAAAGGGCATTGATAGCAATATTTGGAGTTGTTCTTGGCGATTTGCCGGAGGAATCATTGCGGACATTCGCAATTCCAACTATAATACAAACGAAGATTACATACATTTTTACTGTAGTGGTAATGAAGGCGATGTATCCGACATAGTAAAAGAATGTTTTAAAAGAATGGGCTGGGAGCCGTGCCCCTGGGACAATAATGAATAACTTTAGTTTAGTCGAACATGTTAAGACATTTGATGGAATGTTAGTATTCGCTGACGTGCATGGCGATTACGATTCCTTCAAGCGTGCTCACGACTTTGCAAGAAGCGAGCATTTTTTCTTTATGTGCTTAGGCGACTTAGTTGACCGAGCACGTAAGCCCTTTGAAGTAGTTAAGGCCATGTACGAATGTATGTACGACGGCCAGGGCGGCTTTGTTATTGGTAACCACGACGAAAAGCACCATCGGGGTGCAATGGGTAACAAGGTAAGTTTTTCTAGAGATGCGAAACAGACATTAGATGATGTCGGTGCAGCACGCAAGGAAGAATTTAATCGCATGTACTCTGCAATCATCGAAGATAAGATGTTGTCCGGGTTGTTTCATACCTTTGATGACTTAACATTAGTTCACGCTGCAAGTCACCCTTGTATCTGGGAAGGTGTTAATGTGGTTGGAAAGACTGCCCGTTCTCGATTCTTAGTCGGCGAAACAAACGGTGAGAAGTACGAGGATGGATATCCTGTTAGGTTATACAACTGGATAGAAGAAGTGCCGATGGGTAAGACAGTTATGGTAGGGCATGATAAGCAGCCTATCCATAATGTGCCTATCACAGAACCTATGGTTGTCACTAATAAGAATGGTGGCAAGGTAGTATTCTTAGATACTGGTTGTGGCAAGGGCGGATTCTTAACTGGTGCCGTTGTATTACACGGCAAGAAAGGATTTAAGTTAGAAAACTTTGTGGAGTTCAAATGACAACAATAAAAGGCAAGTGCGACCCATTTTTCGAGACAGGGACCGAAGGTGTAATTTGGTCCCTGTACGAGGATGGTAAAGAGGGATATGATGCCCTTCAGGTTATTGATCAGGGTGATTATCTTACAATTTTTGATCCCGAGAATCCAACCAAAGTGGTTTGGGAAGGTAATATCGATCTCGAATGGGAAAGAAATTACCATCCTTATCCTATGAATCCGCAATATGGTCAACAAGCCATTATGGGAATGTGGGTACACGGTATTCAGCGTAATGTAGAACCTGATGATTGGGGGACATGGTTCTTCAAGGCATATCCGGCCGAACTCATTAAGAGTGAAATTGGCAGGTTGTACCGCTGCAAGAGTTCAACCATTGAGGGCCATAGATGGACAGGGAAAGGCTCTCAGTGGAGCAAAGAACCGAAAGTATC
>Ga0315289_10013035_pt1 | contig 11668 bp, 8 predicted proteins | sample YL17G11_40_MG_FD_203452 | JGI IMG/M metagenome (GOLD analysis project Ga0315289, IMG submission 203452) | Sediment microbial communities from Yellowstone Lake, YNP, Wyoming, USA - YL17G11_40 | ecosystem: Environmental > Aquatic > Freshwater > Lake > Sediment | place: USA: Wyoming | collected... | reverse complement strand
AGAAACAGACCTGACTGATTTGGCTTTCATAGTTCCTCACACACCATACACCATGATCTGGGATACTACTGCCGAGTTGCTACAGTTTCCGCGAGAGCGTATTCTCACCGATTACTTGAGCGAAACAGGCCATTTGAACTCAAACGACTCTTTTGTTCACTACATCAGAGCCGTACACGAGGGACGAATTCAGGATGGGGACTTGGCCCTTTTGGTTAACCCAGGATTTGGGGGAACCAGGGGCTGCACCTTGATCAGGTGTTGAAGGTCAAATACGGGGCTGCTTATGCCGAATAGCCAAGGGAGGAACAAATGGCCGGAACTACAGAGAACGGTTTCCTAAGCCTGGTGTGTGCACGACTAAGGAAGCAGCGGCCGTTCATCCCTGCTGGCTTTGATGTGTCTGCCAGAACCGAATGCGTTGACGGTCTGCCGTTTATGAATCTTTGGTTCCGTACGCGGGGGTGCACTAATGATCGCCAAGGAGCCTGCACCTTTTGCAACTATGGAGCCAGCTCGCTGGTGTGTGCGGAGGACATGGTCAGCTACGTCCGCAAGGGACTCTCTTCCTTAAATGTCGACGAGAATACGATACTCCTAGCCACCCCTTCAGGCAGTATGTTTGACGACCGAGAAGTCCCGCCCCAGGCACGTGAGGCCATTCTACAGCTTGTACGCGACACCAAGTGCCGATCTTTCCTTTGCGAAACCCGGGTCGAAACCCTCACAGAAGAAACGGTTAGCCAGTATGCTGCCATTCTCGATAACAAGATTGCATCTATCGAAATTGGACTAGAGTCATCAAATCCTTGGGTATTGAAGTACTGTATCAACAAGAACTTGTCCTTGGACGACTATCGGCGGGCAATACAGTTGCTGCACAAGTACCATCTAGGCAGCAGTACGACCGTGATGCTCGGAAGTGCTTTTCTGTCCCCTCGCGAAGCCATTGAGGACACTGTCAAAACGGTTAGATGGGCATTTGAGCAGGGAACCGAAAGAGCTTGTATCTTCCCAGCGCATGTGAAGAGATGGACTCTGCTAGAATGGCTGTGGGAAAACAATCTGTACTTGCCCCCGTCTTTGTGGTCTCTGGTAGAGGTACTGGCACGGCTCGGCCCGGAACTATCGCCAAGAGTCTACACGGCCTGGTACAAAGTCTATGATCAAGAATCAGAAGGAGTGCGCCTGGATCCAGTAAGAGACCTGGAATTCCTCTGTTCGCCCACCACTTGTGATAGCTGCCAGCCTCGCGTGATGGAACTGCTGGACATGCATCGCGCTCAGCACTCCTTCGCCTTTGTGGAGCAGCTGTCACAGATTGAGTGTGTGTGCAAGCGCGCCTGGAAGGCTGCAGTGGAAACAGCAGAGGTCGCGCCGCTGCGTGAGCGCGTTGCGCAAGTCTATGAGATCATTGGGAGCGAATTGCTCGGATCAGATTGGTGGGCGAGACACGGCAAGAGCATCATAAAAGATGTAGGACTACCTTGAAACATCTATCGAGGCTAGCTGGAGATCCGCTCGACAGGACATAGGAGGCAAAACCATGAAGAATCAGACGAGAAATGGATTTCTGGATCAGGTTTGCATACAACTCAAGGCGCACCGGCCACTAGCCCCGCCAACACTAAACTATGCTCTTCGAGTGGAACGTATAGCCGGAGCACCCTTCGTGACCCTTTGGTTTAGGACACGTGGTTGCAGGCATGATCATCAGGGCGGCTGTACGATGTGCACTTATGGTGTTAGTACCCCTGTATCTGCTGATGAGATGATAGAGTATGTGCGTATAGGACTATCTTCGCTGTCTAGTAATGAAAACATGATGCTTCTGGTATCGCCCTCTGGAAGTATGCTCGATGAGTGGGAGGTACCAGCACGAGCGAGGGAAGGCATTCTTCGCCTCGTACGCGAAACTAACTGCAGGACCTACCTCTGTGAAACTCGGGCTGAAACCATTACGGATGCGAAAATCAAACAATATGCAGAGATCCTGGACAACAAGGTTGCATGCGTTGAGGTGGGCCTGGAGTCTGCCAATCCTTGGATTCTGCGGTACTGTATCAACAAGGCTCTCCGTTTGGAACGATATTTGAGTAGCATAGAGATACTCCGCAAATACCGAGTGCCCAGCATCGCTAATGTAATCGTAGGGGGTCCTTTCTTGTCACCCAGAGAAGCCATCGAAGATGCTGTGCAGACAATTCAATGGGCGTTTTCACATGGTACAGATTACTGCACTGTCTTTCCAGTACACGTAAAGCGCTGGACGTTGCTTGCGTGGTTGTGGGAACGTGGTCTTTACTCACCACCCTCACTTTGGTCCCTAGTCGAAGTACTAGCACGTCTTGGCCCTACATTTGCGCCAAAGATGACCATTTCCTGGTATAAGATTTACAGCGAACAAGTCGCGTGGGGTGAGCTTGATCCAGTGGATGGCTTGGGATATCTCTCTTCGCCAGCAACCTGCACGCTGTGCCAGCCCAAGGTGATGAGCCTCTTGGATGCCTACCGTGATACCAATGACTTTGGCGTTGTGCAGGAACTAACAAGAATGGAATGTAGATGCAAGGATACATGGCGTTCTGCACTAGGGGCTGCTGAACATCAACCCCTCAAAGAGCGCGTAGCGCACGCTTACGAAGCCATCGGGCGCGGTGTGCTCGGATCAAGCTGGTGGAGCGAGAATGGAGGAGCGCTTACAGATTTAGCTAACTCTTAAGTTCAATCTGGTCGCACGGCAGTCTGTTCCGCCTAAGGAAATCAGAGGCTGTGGGGGGGGCCGTGCGCGTTTCGTAGCTGCGAAGGTCTGAAATGTCTGGCAAAAGACAACTAAACGTCCACCTATACGTCACGCCGATCTGCAATCTCCAGTGCAAGCATTGCTATTACGATAGTTGGTCCTCCGACAGAGTACCTGAGCGGCTGCTAACCATTGACACGATAGCTCAGGTAATCATCGGGATCTGCGAGGTCTTCCAAGCCTCCTTTGATGTTGAGGGAGGGGAGTTCTTTCTCCGAGAGGATATTAGAACGTTCTTCGAGTTAGTCCCGAGCCGCTATTTGCAGTTTATCACCATAACAACTAACGGCCTTGCAGAAATCAAAGTGGCCCCTCGCTTTCTCAGACAGCTGGGCGATCTACGAGTTTCCATTGAAGGGCACACAGATGAGCTTCAACTAGATGTCCGAGGTGTCCTGCTCGGACCAGTGCTGGAGACTTGTTACCGCCTGCAAGCCAGCAGTGTACCGGTCACTTTGCGTATCACCTTGCACCAGAAGAATTATCAGGTACTAACAGAAATGCTGACACGTCTGATGGACTTGGGATTTGCCAGGTTTAGTTTGTTTGAGTTTCAAGCGGTCGGGCGAGGGCGAGATCACAAAGAGGAATATGGTCTGAGCATTGAAGATATGGAGACGGTACTCGCTCAACTGTCCTCGCTCCCCATTGACAGACGGCTAGAGATGCTCAAACTGAGTCTCAGTGCAAGTCGAGTTCAGTTGCTAGCACGATACAGAGACGGATTAGCTGCGCGAGGGTTTAGTGTTGTAAACCTGCTCGGCGTCCCTAGTTTGACTATCAATTACAACGGTGATCTAGGGGTATGTCCCTGGATTGTGGGACAAGATCGTATTGGAACGTTACGAGTTGAGGATTTAGCATCACAGTTGAGCCGCTACATCACTAGTGGACATCTAGATCATTCGTGCGCTCATTGTTCAGCAGCTAGAATCTGGTATCAAAAGCACGAATGAGGGTTAGACATCCTCTCTCGCGCAGTTTCGAGCTCCAGACAAGGACACGTATTATGAGACTAGCAAACCCAGAGACCTACGGGCTTGGTAACACGCCAATCTGCAGGGCGAGAGCATATTGCCCTACGGGAAACCTGTATCTGAAGATTGAAAAGGGCAATCCGAACGGAAGCGTCAAGGATCGAACAGCCTACTACATTTTGAAGGATTTGCTTGAGACAAGAAGACTGAAATCGGACATCAAGCTGGTTGAATCGTCCTCAGGCAATTTGGGGCTTGCACTGGCGTTCTTCGCTCACCAACTAGGCGTCCGGTTTGTTTGTCTTGTGGATCCCTCAATACCCATAGCGAAGCTAGAGCGACTAAGAAGTGCTGGGGTAGAGGTCGAAACCGTTTCCCTGGGCAACAACCCCGACTACCGATCCGCGCGCATTGAACTGGCTCGGGAGTTGGATCAGCAGCCAGATTGGATATGGACGAATCAGTACGACAACCCAGCTAATTTCCAGGCGCACTTCGAAACAACTGGCCCCGAGATATGGGATCAACTTCATGGTCAACTGGGGTATGTTATCTGTTCGGTAGGAACGGGCGGCACAGTGTGCGGGGTTGGTTGTTATCTGAAGCAACAGGACCCCGCAATACGAGTTGTTGCAGTCGAACCGCTAGGCTCCACAATCTTTGGAGGCACACCCGGCGAGTATCTTAACGTTGGTGCTGGCATGCGTCACCCTTCTGGGATAATCCAACGCTATGGTCGCGTCATTGACTACTACTGTAAGGTGGGTGACCAAGACGCGCTTCGCGAATGCATCCGGTTCCTCAAGACAGAGGGAGTAAGTGTTGGCGTCACAACAGGTTCAGTGCTCGTTGTAGCCTCATACTTGGCCAACCGCCATCCTCACAGCCGGGTAGTAGCTATTGCCCCCGATGGCGGCGAAGGGTACAGCGACTTGTTCGCTGGTGCCTCACTATCCGAACGCGGAGCGGCAGAAATATCTCTCGTGGAGTACCGACCTTAGGACCAATTCCTGTGAACTAGCGGGGCTTGGTCATAAATCATAGGCCGCGCTCAGGCTTGGCCCAAACACGGCCACCGCCGTATCATAGAGGTCACGACACCCTGCGAGAGGCGGCCAGAATGGTGCCTTCTGGTCATACATTGCTGGCACATTTTGGGTGACTACACCTGGATCATTTCGGGTGAACAGACCCGGTACATTTTAGCCCGACTAATGACAGGGCGGTCAGCCACTTTTTATAAGACTGTCAGGTAGCTAGTTGCGCACAGTGTCTCGAAATACCATTGAGACCTTGCCTTCTCCCCCAACGTCGAATGTCCCCCGCACCGCCTGGGCGTTCAGGCGGAACATCAGCGCCTCCAGGTCCAGGTAGTCCTGCACCGCTAATTCCGGGTGCCGTCGCCGGTTAAATTCCAGGAACGGGAACATCTTGCCGTTCAGATGCTGCAGGTCAAAACCCATCTCGTCGCGTAGGTAGCCGCGATGCTCCTCGTACAACGTCGACCCCGGCACCGGCGTGAACAACATCGGGATAACCGACCCGATCCGGCTGGAGGCATAGATAACAGTGTCCACCACATCCCGAATGTCCTCACGCGGCGTGCCGAACAGGATGAAGGCATTGACCTGCATATTGCGCAGCACAAAACCGGCGTCCACGCAGTTCCGCACCGCCCGCTCGAACATTTGCACGTTGGAGTGCGAGCGGTTCCAGGATTTGATTACGTCGGCGTTGATGTTCTCCAGCGGCAGGTAGACGCGCTCGAATCCGGCCTGGCGCATCAATCGGGCCAGGGATGCGTCAATCAGCCGCACCTCGATCCCCTCCGGCGCGTGCAGATGAACGTTGCCCCGCAAATCTGGGTCACTGACGATGCTCTCCAGGATGGCCCGGAAGTGCTCCCTTTCGGCCAGGAAGTTATCCTCGTAAAAAGCGAATTGTCGGATGCCGTAACGCTCGAACTTGTCGCGGATTTCCCGTAGCGTTTCGTCGGTACCGCGCGTGCGGACGGTTACTTCACGCCCCTCTTTTGTCCAGACTGCCTGCCTCACCTGCTCGTTGTCGTAGAGATTGTAGGCGTGTTGAGCACAATAGGCGCAGTTGAAAGGACAGCCGCGTGTGGTGGTGAGGATGGCGTAGGGCGGGCCGTAGTTGTGCCTGTCATTGACCGCCGTTTCGTACCCGCGCTCGTCTGGCCCAGGGCCGTGGTAGTAACGCGAGTCAGGAACGCGCGGTTCGTAGTACAAGTCCAGGTCCAGGTCGAGCCAGGATGCCTGGGGGATTTCGCCTCTTACGATCAGGTTGCGCTGGTCATTTAGGTTCAGGTCGCAGCCCAACACAGCCGCAAAAGGCAGTCTGCGCTCGGCCAGTTTGCCCTTTAGATGCTCTGAGGCCAGCGTGGGATAGATACCCCCGATCCGTATCCGCGCCGAAGGAAAGACCTCCTTGCACAATACTGCAACGTCCACTGTGCTCTCCCACCAGTACGTCATGATGGAGGTGATCCACACTTCGTCAGGTACGAAGGTAATCTCCGGGAGCGGTCGCTGTTTCCAAGCCAATCCCTTATCATCCGACCGGCCCTCCCTTATGCTGGCTATCGCCAGGAGTTCCTGCCGTAAATCGTGCGGGTGGAGGCCGAAGACGAACTTGAAGCGCCGGTCAGGCGCGAGTCGGCGGCCGTGCTCCTGACGGAACTCCCGGTAAGGGATCTCCGTCGTCGAGCAGAATTCCACTACCGATTTGGTTTTCTTCGGCACATTGCCTTTGGCGTCCGGATACAAGCAGTCAATCAGGCGCGTCTCGTACCCCTGCTGCCTCAAGTAGGAGCCGACTTTGAGCAACCCGTGAGGCTGGCTCCACTCGGCCCAGTACTGTACGTCGTAGACCGGCGGGTTGATCAACAGTGCACGCTTGCTCATATCGCCCACCTCCTGCCTGCCAGCGACTCTCGAATCACTTTCGCCAGGTAGGTGTCTCCCAGGAAGTCAAACGTGTGGGCGCGTACCTTCATATTCAGGAAAGCGGTCATCCGGTACAGATCCTCATAGTCGCTCTTGTCTATGCCGTTCAACCCGGCGCACAGCAGCCTGTGGGGGCTGGTATCTTCCGGCTGGATTTCGCCGACCTGGGTGGTCAACCACGCATAGTCGCCGCTACCAGGCGTGGGCGAATAGGGCTTGGGAATGACCATGCCGACCAGTTGGAGCAGTTTGAGCGCATTCCAGACCAGTTTGTCCAGGTCGTCGTCCGGGCGGTCAATCCAGAGGAAGCCCGAGATGTAGTGGCTGCGCGATTCCCAGCCCGCCCCTCGCTTCGAGACAAACCCGGTCCGCTCACAGGCTTGCATCACGTCCCGGTACAGCGGCTCGTCTACAACTCCGTCCTCGTTCAGGGCTGGCTCAAAGTGCAACTCGCTGAAATGTGCATCGGCCAGCAGTTGCGCATCATTGACCGGAAAGTTCCGCGTCTCCACCCCGCAGATGCCGTGGAACCATGTCTTCCGCTCGCTCTTGACCACTGCTTGGAGCACGGGTTTCAGGCGCGTATCGAAATCCTCGAAGATGTTGTCGTTGAAGAAGGCGAAGTGAAACGTCCCGCGCCCGATCGCGCGGTCAATTTCGTCCACCGGTTTCGGGCCGCGCAGATCCAGCGCGCAGAACGCGAGTTTCCGCTCCCCGTACAACGAGAAATCGGCCGGCCAGCGGGCCAGGTCGAGGTGGTCTCGGACGACAACGTCTACGTTGGGGCAGAAGCGGGCGGCGTGTTCCGTTTCCAGGGCCGGGTAGTTGCCGCACAATACCACCGTTGGGCGTCTCAGCCGGTTCTTGACCCGGTCGGCGACCAGTGGCACCGCCTGCCACCAGAACGAGGTCAGCGTGGTGACCCACACGCTGTCCGGTATCCAATGGCGACCGGCCAATTCTTCAAGATAGGTGTCGAAGGCTTCCCAGGGCTGACCAAAGTGCCAGCGCATCGGCTCACCGGGCGGCAGGTCGTCCCCGATTTTCGATTGCCGGCGGGATACGTTGCCCTTGGGCGTGGGCAGCATGAAGTCAAAGAGTCTAACTTCGCAGTCGCGTGTCTCCGTCAGGCAGGTTCCCAACTTGAGCAGGTCAAGCGGCTGATTCCACTTGATCCATGGGTAGCGGCTGTCAATCACCGGCGGGTTCACCAGCAGTATCCGCCCCTGCGCCTGGTTTAGCGCATCCTGTGCGGAAAGGATTTGTGGGCCTGCCCTGAGCCTGTCGAATGGGTTGGTCATCGTATGTCAGGCGGAGAAGGAAAGTAAGCGGTGAGCCAGGTCCATCATCGTGTCCACATTCCCATCGGCGGCCAGGTAGGCGATGCGCCAGAACAAAGCGGATTTCACAAACGTGGCATCCCCCATCTTGCCCCGGGTGGGGTGCAACCAGTTGAGGTAGATGGTGTTCGTTGGGAAATCAATCTCGCACAGTGGGGCCTCTGAGCCGCCATTGCGCAGGCTGATCTCAAAGTCCCGGCCAAGCATATACAGCGACTGGCTCCACGCCTCAGCATCGCGGTTGATCCGCACGACCCGGTCCGGCAGGTCAATCTGATAATCGGCTTCTGCCAGGTTGACCAGTTCGAGCGTGTAGTCCTCGATGGTGTTGGGCAACTCGACGTGGTATTCGGGAGTACGGCACAGCCCGTCTGCCACGATGTCGGAACGGGAAAACAGGCGCTGTAAAGCACGGCTATGGCGAGAGCCAATGGACAAGGCAGTGACTGCCTGCGAAACTTCGAGGAACGTCTCTCGCCGCCGCCTGGCTTCCTGCACGATCCGCTCGACAGGCGATTCGACGCTATGCTGTTTCCAGAGTTGTTCCAATACCTTCCCCAATGCACCTGACTCGACGCTCCCATCGCCCACCAGGTACTTGCGTAACACCTGGAACTGTGCGTCCTCGGCGTAGAACGCTTCTCGCCCGGGCATAATCGCGCTGATGGCGTCCAGTCCCTCTGTGACGATGACCTCTCCCATCACCTGATCCAGAAATGGGCGGTACTTGGCAGGCAGGTCATTTTCCACTCCCAGAAAGCCCGGGGCACCGATCTCGACCCCGCGCACGCGGATGGCGATGCCGCGCATTTCGGCGGGGAAAATAGGCTGGGGGAACCCCAGCAAAGCCCCCAGTGCCGCCAATCCCCCGGACTCAATATGGAGCGGTTGCCTGACCATAGTAGTGTCATCTGGTTGGGCAATGTGGAAGTCGTTCAGTAAGGGACGCCTGAGTTCGCGTGTTTTGTCGTCTGGGGTTGTGACCTTGACACTGAATGGCGTGGGGGAGACAGGCATAGCAAGTACCTCCAGGCCCAGGCGCTCAAGTTCCTGGAAGGATAGATCGTAGGGAACCGGAATGCTACGGCTCAGGTGCCATATAAAGCGGTCCAATCCGCTGGCAGAGCCCACGTTCCGCACCCGGCCGCGTCGCTGCGGGGCCTGCAACTCACGTCGAACAAACTCGTGCAAGTGCAGCGTGATGTGTGTGAAAGACGGCCCTGTCGCGCCAGCACTGGGAGCAAGACGGATATGGCAAAAATCCTGAAGCATTTCCAGGTTGTGACCATCCTCGAGGCTAAGCAGGTAATCGTAGTCAATTGTGGCCTGGAGATCCACCGCGCGGAAGTCAATAGTGTATTCCACGGTCAGAACTTGCCCACCAAACTTGTGCCACGCTTCCGCCGACAACTTGATGGTGAGACCATCCTGGCTGTATTCAGCCGTCGTCAATTCGACTGTGCCGCACCGCACCGCCTGCACGATGGTGAACGGCTCTAACGATTGTACGAACCGCTCTCCGAGAAACAGGATAGGTCCGGATTCTGGTAGGCCTGACCACGGCTCCAGTGTCACACTCTCGCGGAACCTGGCAACTCTATTAGCATGCGAGTGGACCTCGACCAGATGACAATAACGGGCCACGGCGAGGAAGCCAATCCCCTTACGCCCAATCGGCCGTCGTCCACCAGCAGTCAAATTCCCACCCCAGCGCCGCGTGCCACCGCCGATGCGAATGTACTCATTCTGGAACTCGAAGGGCGTCATCCCGATGCCATTGTCCTCGACCGTGACCGTGCTAAAGTCGGGTGAGAACTGAATCGTGACTAGAGTGGCATCGGCGTCGTAGGCATTGCTGACCAACTCTTTGAACGCGCTGACAAATGTGGGATAGATGCCTGAGAGCTCACGGAGGATATTGGGGGCGATCCCCCCCATCTGTAGGGCTTCAAAACCGGACAGTGCTTGTGTCTTAGTGTCTGACAGATTCCCTGCTCCTGTAACCATCACCCGCTCGCCGTGTTCAGAACCAGATATTATGGCCTGAACTGTCTAGCCTTGCACAGTCAGCCTCCAAGGAGAACTTGTTTAGTTTAGACAGGAAGCGGCAGATTGTCAAGTCGAGGATTCTTGCGTCAGGGAAGAGGAGGTTGACTTATCGGAGTACATGGATTACACTGACACGTGAAGATGCATGGAGACGAGGATAGAAATATGCTCACCTACGTAACCATCAGCCTATTCGATTCTCCCGCCCAAACGCTGGTCAACGCTGTTAACACCGTCGGTGTGATGGGCAAAGGCATTGCCGCTGTCTTTAGGAAGCTCTACCCCGAGATGTATGAGCGGTACCGCCGCCTATGCCAGGAAGGGAAACTGGATGTAGGGACGCTGTATATCTACCGGACACCGAACAAGATCATCGTCAACTTCCCCACCAAGAAGCATTGGCGCCAGCCGTCACAAGTGGAATACATTGAGGCCGGCCTGCAAAAGTTTGTCGAGCATTACACTGACTATGGCATTTCCAGCGTCTCGTTCCCCCAATTGGGTTGTGGACATGGCGAACTGGATTGGGAGATCCAGGTGCAACCGGTGATGGAACGCTACCTGCAGAACCTGCCTATACCGGTGTACATCCACCTCTACTCAAGAAAGCGGGGATTATCGTGTGAAGCCGTGGATGAGAGATGAGCATTCCTTTCTATCTCCCAGGCCATCTCACCCCTGAACAGCGCGACGCCATCCTGCACACCGGCAGCCCACTCCTGATCATCGCCGGCCCCGGCTCCGGCAAGACCGAGGTCATCGCCTGGCGCGTGGTGCACCTGGTACAGTCGGGACTCGTCGCGCCGGAAAACCTGCTCGTCACCACCTTCACCAACAAGGCCGCACTTGAGCTCAAGGACCGCATCCAGCACCGGCTCCCAGACGTGCACGTGGAAGCGATGCAGGTGAGCACGCTGCACTCGTTCTGCGCCGACCTCCTGCGGCAATACCAGTCCCACAGCCCCTTGCCGCGCGGCTTCCACATCCTCGACGAGCACGGCCAGTTCCTCTTCGTCTATACCCGGCGCAAGGCAATGGGGCTCGATGCGCTGGTCAAGGGCCGCCCCCACGATTTCTTTGCTCACGTGTTGCGCCTGTGGAGAATGAACAATGAACCAATGAACAATGAACAAAGTGGTGTGAGGAAAAGTTCGTCGTCGAAGCGTACCGACTTGCTGATAGCCAACCCAGAGATCGTCGCCGCACTGCGCGAGCGCTACCGCGCCATCCTGGTGGACGAGTACCAGGACACCGACGCGGTCCAGGAACGCCTGCTCGAGTTGCTGGCCGGTGACGGTGCCCACCTGACTGTAGTGGGCGACGACGACCAGTCCATCTACCGCTTTCGTGGCGCGACGGTACGCAACCTGCTCTCTTTTTCCGAGCGTTATCCCGGCACACGCACGATCCTGCTCGCCGAGAACTTTCGCAGCCGCGAGCCAGTGGTGACGCATTCGCTCGACGTCATCGTCTGCAACCCGGCGCGCTTTGAGAAAGACCTGTTCACCCGACGCGGCCCTGGCAGCGACGTGT
>Ga0315289_10013033_pt1 | contig 11668 bp, 8 predicted proteins | sample YL17G11_40_MG_FD_203452 | JGI IMG/M metagenome (GOLD analysis project Ga0315289, IMG submission 203452) | Sediment microbial communities from Yellowstone Lake, YNP, Wyoming, USA - YL17G11_40 | ecosystem: Environmental > Aquatic > Freshwater > Lake > Sediment | place: USA: Wyoming | collected... | reverse complement strand
GCAGCGTCAGGGACGGGCGCCTCTTCAGCCAGGCGAAGGACATGGCCTCCGTCTACGAGAGGCCGATACTGATCCTTGAGGGGAGGCTCGCCCAGGCGTTCAGGAGGAGCAGGATGAAGCCCGCCGCCATATACGGCGCCCTGTCGAGCATCGCCCTCGACTTCGGCTTCTCCATAATCCCCACCGAGGACCCGGACGCGAGCGCCGTCCTCCTCCACAGGCTCGCCTACAGGGAGCAGACCGAGGAGAAGCGTGTCGTCCAGATCAGGAAGGTGGACAGGAGGATGCCGCCCCACGAGCAGCAGATGTTCCTCCTCACAGGCTTCCCCCAGATAGGGACGACAATCGCACATGACCTCCTGACCTGCTTCGACACACCGTACAGGGTCATCGAGGAGCTGGCGAGGGCTGAGATAAGTGTGTCAGCCAGCGGAAAAACAAGGCGCCTCAGCGGTCCCCTGACCGAGGTGAAGGGGATAGGGCCGGTAATCGTCGAGAACGCCCAGAGGCTGCTCAAGGAGTCGTTCAACGCCAACTGGATGGCCTACGAGGAGCCGTAGGGCTCTGCTAACCCGTCTGGTTTACTTCTCTTTTCTTCATTCTTAGCGTCAGCATGAGGGCAATATTGAACAGGTTTAAAACGGCGCATAGGAAGAAGACGTTAGTGGCCTTGAAACTCCCGTAGAGGAGCATGAAGGCTATTGGCCCCGCGAAGCCGCCGATATCCTGGAACGTCCTGAAGATGCCGACTACTCCTCCCCTGATGTTCGGAGGAGATAGGTCGGTGAGGAGAGCTATTAGGGTCGTCAACCCGAACCCCTCCCCGACCCCCTGCAGCAGGGAGATCAGCAGCATCGCGCGGAAATCGTTCATCAAGGTGAAGGCGTAGAAGGCTGACGCCGAGATCACGTAGCCCGCGATGAGTACAGGCCTCCTGCCCACCTTGTCAGACAGGATGCCCGCCAACACGATCGATGCCACCTGCCCCGCTATCCTCGCGCTGAGCACGATGCCTATCGCCTCGATGGAGTAGAGCAGCCCCTCGTTTAGGAAGAGCTGGAAGACCGTCTGGAAGACGCCCTGGGTGATGAACAGGCGGAGGAAGGCGCTCAGGCACACGACGACTATGCTCCAGCTCTTGAGACTGCCGAAAACCTCTCGGAGAGGGGGCCTAGACCTGACCGTGCCTCTCGTCTCCGTCTCCTTCATTCCGCCTGACCTCCAGGCCATTACGAGGGAGACGAGGGTCATTATTAGGGTGAAGTAGAAGACCTGGTTGAAGGACATATATATCGAGAGGAATGCACCAACAGGGGCGCCCATGAAGCTGCCGGCGAACTCGAGCCCCTGGAAGAATCCGAGGGCGCGACCCCTCACACTTACCGGCAGGATATCCATGAGCAAGGCCGTGTTGTTCATGAAGTAGAAGGCGGTGCCCATGCCCCAGATCGCCCTTCCCAGTATCAGCATGTAGATGTTCGTCGCGAACGCGCAGAGTATGGGGCCGAAGCAGCTGAGGCCTATGCCGAAGATGAGGAGCCTCCTCCTGCCGAGTCTGTCCGATAGCATCCCCGCGGGGAGCTCCAGGAAGATGCGTGAGAGAAACCATGCAGAGACAACCATCCCGACAAGCACGCCTGATGGATCGAGGTCCTGAGCCATGATCGGAAGAAAGGAGGACGGCAGGCTCATCCCAATCATTATTGCGAAGGCGAGGGCCATCAGCTCATAGTAGACAGCAGGCAGGGACTTGGGGGTAAGTCGATCTAATAACCTTCTGCCGACGCCCAAACGAAGCCACCACGAATCCCCTCAAAAACCATCGATACACTATATTAACCATTCCCAGAGGTAAAGATGGGGCTGAAGAAATCCTTTAATGTCCAACCCCTGCCCCTTCTCTTGAAGCGGGCCCGTAGCCCAGCGGATAAGGCGTCGGCCTCCGGAGCCGGAGAGCGTGGGTTCGAATCCCACCGGGCCCGCCAGAGAAGTGGTTGAAGTGTCGAACCCCCTCGTACAGCTGAGAAAGGAGTGCGAAAACGCGTTGAAGGAGGCGGTGAAGGTCGCCTTCCCAGGCGTCGAGCCTCCGGAGATCAAGTTCAGCCAGTCCCCCAGCCCCGAGATGGGGGAGATATCGTCAGCTATATCGTTCCAGCTGGCAAGGCAGGTCGGGAAGAGCCCGAAGGAGATCGCCGAGAAGATCGCCGAGAACTTGAAGCCCTCGAAGCTGATCGCGTTCGCCGAGGCGGTGAACGGCTACGTGAACTTCCACGCGGACCTAGGCGGCTACACGAGGCTCGTGCTGGAGGCCGTGGCTGGAGACGAGGAATACGGCTTCGTGAAGACCAAGGAGCCGGGGAGGTTGATGGTGGAGCACACCAGTGCTAACCCGATCCACCCAATCACCATAGGCACCGCGAGGAACGCCATCCTCGGAGCCTGCCTCGCCGAGCTCCTCAGGAGGAGGGGGCACGATGTCACCGTCCACTTCCTGGTCAACGACATGGGGCGCCAGGTCGCGCTGGCGACCTACGGATGGAAGCTCCTAGGGATGCCTGACCCGGACATAAGGGGGGAACTCTTCGTAGGAGCCATCTACGCCGGAGTCAATGTGAACAACGAGCTCACCCGAATCGGGAGGGAGCTGAAGGGGGCGGAGGAGAGGGGTGATGTCAGCGCCATCGTCGAGCTACAGGAGGAGCAGGAGAAGTACCAGGCCGCCGCGGAGGAGCTCCTGAAGGCCAACTCCAAGATATTCAACGCCCTGAAGGAGAAGCTCAGCAAGGAACAGGACCCTGCAGCCGAGATAGTCAAGGTCAACACCGCCTACGAGAACAACGAACCCGAGACGGTGCGGCAGGTCAGGAAGCTCGTCAAGATATGCCTGGACGGCTTCGAGCAGAGTCTCGGCGAGATGGGGATCATGTACGACGCCTTCGACTTCGAGAGCGACCTAGTCTGGGAGAAGAAGGCCGACGAGGTCCTGGAAGCGCTTAAGAACACGCCCTACGTCGAAGTCGACGAAGGGGCCCTCGTGCTCGACTGCGACGCCGTGGCGAGGGACCACGACCTGAAGCGTCGGTGGGGTCTCAATTTGGAGCACGAGATACCCCGCCTCGTACTAGTCCGCCGGGACGGCACGACCTTGTACACACTCCGGGACATAGCCTACAGCATCTACAAGTTCGGCCTCGCCGACAAGGTGATCAACGTCATAGGATACGAGCAGACCCTCGCCCAGCTCCAGCTGAGGATCGCCCTCGCAGCCATCGGCAAGGGATTGATAGGAGACAACCAGCGCCACTACGCCTACGAGTTCGTCAAGCTCCCCGGCGTCAAGATGAGCGGACGCCTCGGGAGGTACGTCACCCTGCTTGAGGTGGTGGAGAGGTCGATTGAGCTTGCCTACGAGGAGGTTACCAAGCGCACCCCGGAGCTCCCCGAGGCGCAGCGCCGCGACATAGCCAGGATGGTCGGGTACGGGGCCGTCAAGTACGCCCTCCTGGCCGTCGACCCATATAAGACGGTGGTCTTCGACTGGGGGAAGGCCCTCAACTTCGAGACGAACAGCGCCCCCTTCATCCAGTACAGCCACGCCCGCTGCTGCAACATCCTGAAGCGCGCAGAGTCGAGGCCGACGCCCGACTTCAGCCTCCTCAAAGACCCGAAGGAGCGTGATGTCATCTCCCTCGTCGCGTCGTTCCCCGAGGTCTTCGGGGAGGCGGCGGAGGAGCTCAAGCCTGGGACGATAACCGCCTACGCTAACACCCTCGCAGACAAGTTCAACAGCTTCTACCAGGCGCTCAGGGTGCTGAACGCCGAATCACCCGGCCTAATAGGCGCCAGGTTAGCGATGGTGGACGCCGTGAGGGTCGTTCTCAGGAACAGCCTCTCCCTTCTCGGCATAGAGGCGCCTGAACGGATGTAGTCCCCAGAAATATTGTCTAAACGCCAGCCGGAAGCGCGTCGATGACCTTCTTGATCGTGCCTATGTGCTCGCGCTCGTGTTCCACTAAACGTCTGAGGACCTTGCGGAACGTCCACTCCTCCTCCGGGTGCTTTGTGTAGGCCGACCTTTTGAACACACGTGGAACTCCCCGCTCAAATGATGCATCTAGGACATGGTAGACGCCCTGCCTCGTCGTGTCCAGCCTGTCGAGGATTGGCCGCCTCTTCTCATCCGACTTCGTGGTCTCTATGAAAGCCTCGTGCTCTTTCTGTGCCTTTAGCCCGAGCCTTGAAATATACCACTCCTCGGCGTTAACGATGTGGCGCAGGGTCTCGTTGATCGTCCACTTCCCGGCTAGAGGCCTCGCTGTCCTGGCGTTTTCTGGTAACGGCTCTACAATCGACACGAGTTCCTCGCGGTTCCAGCGCATCAGCTCGAGGAAGGACCTGTACTCCACCCCGCTCACTGGTACCCAGTCGGATCTGAACAGGGCGACGGCTCCTCCCGCCTCGCCGAGCTCCGGTATCCCGTCCACCTCCTCGACGACACGGAGACCCGAGGCTGTCCATCCCAGCTTAACTCCCTTCGACCTCAGGTACTCGAGGTGGCGTGAGATCGCTCCGGGCAGGGCGATAAGGGCCTCCTCGCGGTCATCCTCCCTCGTGAAGCATCCAGGGAGCTCGACAACGTGGGCGTACCACCATCTTTCGCCGTGTTCAAGGTTGACGGACCACCACTCGTCTACCGCCATTCTAAGACGACCACCTAGCGGAGCTATCAGATGTTTGTTTTTCTAATGAAAGTTTCTATTCATGACACGCTTTGAAGAACAGGGGAAGCAATTTTAGGCGACCATATTGATCAAGTTTCGCTTATATACCACGGTCTCAATCCCTTCTACGCAATATGGTCTCTACATCGGGTCTCTGGAAGCTTCGGCTCACCATGGCCGGGACGGTCGCCGTAATAATAGGGGTATCCACGCTGGCCTTCGCCGGCATACTCTGGTGGATGGAGAGCTTCGACGTCGTCACCATGATCGGCCTCGTACTCGTCTTCAACCTGGCCCAGTGGCTTTTGGCGCCTTACCTAGTTAACGCGGTCTACGGCGTGAAGAAAGTCGGGTCCAACGAGTACCCCGAACTACACTCCATGGTGGAGGGTCTCAGCCTGCGCTCTGGGATAAAGGCGCCTCAGCTCATGATATCGAGCCTGCCGATCCCAAACGCCTTCGCGTACGGCTCGCCGCTGGCCGGCAGCCACGTCGCCGTGACGCGTGGTCTCCTCGACGAGCTCAGGCCAGACGAGGTGGAGGCGGTGATAGGCCACGAGATAGGACACCTAAAGCACAGGGACACGCAGGTGATGATGCTCGTCAGCTTCCTGCCGAGCCTCTTCTACCTCCTCGCCAGGAGCATGCTCTTCTCAGGCTACTACGGTGGCAGGGACAGGAGGGACTCGGGCGGACTAGCCGTCATAGGCGGGGTCTCGATGCTCGTGTACCTCGTCCTCACCATGTTCAACCTGAGCCTGAGCCGCCTTAGAGAGTACTACGCAGACCAGCACAGCGCCTCGGTCGTCGAGAACGGCGGCAGGAAGCTCTCTGAGGCCCTGGCGAAGATATCGACGAGCACCCTGAGGACGCAGATGCATTCGGGCAGGAAGCCCTCGTCTGGCAGCTTCAAGGCCCTCTTCATCTCCGACCCTGACCACGCGGCTCAGGACGTCGCGGAGCTCCGGGAGCTCGGCTCCGGCTCGTCCGGCCTCGTCGACGAGATAATTTCGAGGAGGATATCCCCCGTCGAGAGCTTCACCGAGCTCTTCAGCACCCATCCCAACATAGTGAAGCGGCTGAGGGCCCTGCAGTCCTAACCCTCGCCAACCCTTTTCAGGGCGGCGATGTCGTCCTCGAGCTCCCCGAGGAGCCTTCTATTGTAGATCGCAGCAGCTGGGTGGTAGAGCGGGAAGACGATGGCGTCCCCCCAGGAGAATTTTGCCCTGACAGGCTTCCCGTGGGCGTCTCCGATGCTGATCGGCTCTAGGTTGAACTTCTCGAAGAAGCATTCTATTGCGCTGTTGCCCATGGGAGCCACGACCCTCGGCTCAATGATCTCTAGCTGCCTCTCAAGGTGCCCGGAGCAGGCCTCCACCTCGGCTCTTCTCGGCCTCCTGTTCTCCGGGGGCCTACACTTGACGATGTTCGTGATGTAGATGCCTTCACGTGCGAGTCCGGCGCCTCCGAGCAGCCTGTCCAGGAGCTTACCCGCGGACCCGACGAAGGGCCTCCCCTGCTCATCCTCCTTCCTGCCTGGGGCCTCTCCGACGAGGACGACGCCGGCGTCGAGGTTTCCCTCCCCTATCACCTTCCTCGAGGCTCCAGGGCAGAGGCCGCACCTGTCGCAGCTCATGATCCCTCCTTTCAGGGCCTCCATGAGTTCCTCCTTCGAAGCCTTCATAGTCATCAAGCCGGCCCCCCAGTTTTAGATGGCTCCTGTCTCTCTAAGCTTTTTAATCTCGGAGTCGCTCAACCCCAGAACTTCCTTTAGGATTAGCTCCGAGTCCGCCCCGAGGGAAGGCGCAGGGCCCCTCGGGCGTGGGTCCGTTTCAGACATCTTTATCGGGTTTCCCTGGAGTCTGATGTCGCCCAGGCCAGGCTGGTGGACGTTGACGACCATCTCCCTGACCTTCGAGATGTGGGGGTCCTCGGAGGCGTCCTTGATGTCGTATATGGGGCAGGAGGGTACCCTGTTCTCGTTCAGCAGGGCCACGATCTCGTCTCTGCTCCTCTCCGACGTCCAATCCTCGAGGAGCTCCTTTAGCGCGGCGTTGTTCTCAACCCTAAGCATGTTCGACGAGAACCTCCCGTCCTCGCCTAGCTCCTTCAAGCCAGCAGCGGCAAGGAAGCGCTCCCAGATGGCGTCGTTCGCGATGGCTATGACGATCCAGCCATCTCTCGCTTTGAAGGTATCATACGGGTAGATGAACTCGTATCGGTTACCGATCCTGCCAGGCGTCTTCCCCTCGACAAAATATTTTTGGGGTATGTTCTCCAGGGCGGCGTAGACCGAATCGATGAGGGCGACATCGACGAGCTGACCTCTCCCCGTCCTCTCGCGGACGTTCAGTGCCGCCAGTATGCCGATGCAGCAGAAGAGTGAGCTGAGGATGTCGCCTATCGCGGTGCCTGACCTCGTTGGAGGGGAGTCTGGCCAGCCCGTTATGCTCAGGAGGCCGCCCATCGCCTGCCCAATGATGTCGTAGCCTGGCCTGCTCCTGTACGGCCCTGTCTGGCCGAAGCCCGAGATCGCCGCGTAGATGAGGCGTGGGTTCTCTTTCTTGAGCACCTCGTATCCTAGACCCAGCCTCTCCATGGTGCCCGGGCTGAAGTTCTCGATGAGGACGTCGCATTTCTTCACGAGCTTCTTAAAGACCTTCACCCCCTCGGGGCTCTTCAGGTTGACCGTTATGCTCCTCTTACCCCTGTTGAGGTTGACGTAGTAGAGGCTCTCTCCCTCCATGAATGGTGGAAATTCTCTTGAGTCGTCGCCTCTGCCGGGCACCTCAAGCTTGATGACATCGGCGCCCATGTCGGCGAGGAGCATGCTGCAGAACGGGCCGGCGAGGACCCTGCTTAAGTCGAGTACCCTTATCCCGAGGAGGGCGTCAGGCTTCGAACTCATACAAACGATTAGTCTTCTAGGATGTAAAAAGGTGAGGCCCGAGAAGACAAAATATTTTTATATAACGCTACAATGCAGTGTAGCGATTCATTTGCCTAAAGGCATACTCATCATCAAGGACCCCGAGGTGGCGAAGTTGCTCGCCGACGAGACGCGTCGGCGGATGCTCCACCTCCTACGGTATAGGGAGATGTCCACTACGGACCTAGCCAAGGCCTTGGAAAAAAACCACTCCAGCATCATTCATCACCTGAACCTCCTGAGGGAGGCTGGCCTCGTGGAGGAGACCAGGGAGGAGAAGGTGAGGAACATGGTCCAGTCCTACTACCGGTCGACCGCGAACAAGTTCATAATATCATACTCCCTCACCGAGGCCCTAGCCAGGGACGAGGACTACTCCACCTGGCAGGAGGCCTCCCACCAACGGATGATGGATGGCCTCGAGACCTTCGGCATAAAGGTGCCGGTAGCTCAGCGAGCCCAAGTAGTCGAACTGATGGATACCTGCTCCGAGAGGGAACAGATAGCACTCGAAGAGGTCGTCGAGCAGCAAACCGATCCGGGGAAGCTCGACAGATACGTCGAGAGGGCGCTAATCCGGCTCATGACGAACCTCAAGCTATCCCGTGACGAGGAATATTCTTTCGCCATACGCGAGTTAAACAAGCTGATTGGCCTCTAGGAGACGCGGACGAATGCAGGAAACGCAACTGGAGGGAAGCCAAACCGGTAAGAAGAGCGGGAAACAGACTGGCAACTTCAGCCGGATGATGGGCTACATCACCTCATATTGGCAGTTCAGGGCGGTGATGATCCTGATAGTCCTCTCCACGTTCCTCGACGTCCTGACGCCGAGCATCATCGGCAGCGTCATAGATCTCATAGGGAACATTGTGACCGGAGAGAGCCTCACACTGTGGGGGGGTGGCGTAGCCGGCTTAATCCTGAAACCTATCGCGAACTGGGTGTCAGTGGCGTTCGGGTTTAACGCCAGCTACTCAATGCTTGGCGTCTTCATTCTTAGCCTCGTACTCGTCGCTGGCAGCGTCGCCATACTGAACTTCGTCGTGCGGTATGGCACCGCTTGGTTCAGCCAGAAGGGCTCCTACGAGATGAGAAGTGACTTGTATAACAGCCTCCTCGAGCAGTCCTTCAGCTTCTACGATAAGCAGAGGACGGGACAACTCATGGCTCGCGCCACAGGCGACATAGACCAGATACAGCGCTTCTTCGACTTCGGGTTGAGGGCGATCGTCTCAACGATCGTCTTGGTGGTGCTGGTCATGTGGAACCTTCTCAGCATGGACATACGCCTCACAACTCTCACCCTAGCGATTCTGCCATTCATCTTCTTCACCATGTTCTTGTTCAGTCGCAAGTCCTTTCCAGTCAACCAAGTGATGAGGCAGCAGTACGGCGACATAACCAGCGTCTTCCAGGAGAACCTGATGGGCCTGAGGGTGGTCAGAGGCTTCGCCCAGGAGGAGCAGGAAGAGGAAAAGATAGAGCGTGAGCTCAACAAATATTTCGGCTCCCACTTACTCACCGCAAAGTACCGTGCCCTCTACTTACCTCTGGCGACGTTCATCACCGCCGTCGGTTTCGTGTTTATCCTTTGGTACGGCGGGAACCAGGTCATAGCCGGCACCCTTAGCTATGGAGCGCTAATAGCCTTCTACTTCTACGTCCAGCGCATCTCCCAGCCGGTAAGGATGCTCGGACAGACCTCCAACATGTTCCTCAGGTCGAACGCAGCGACCCAACGTGTATTCGAGATCGTTGACGCTAAAGTAGCTGTCCACGACAAGCCCGACGCATTAGATATCCAGAAGCTCGAAGGCCACGTACAGTTCGAGCACGTCGGCTTCGGCTACGACGAGCAGAACATGGTGCTGAGCGGCATCAATCTTGACGTCAAGCCGGGTACCACGGTCGCCATCCTCGGCGCGACAGGCAGCGGGAAGAGCAGCATAATCAACCTCATCCCAAGATTCTATGATGTCAACAGCGGATCGATAAAGGTCGATGGGCGTGACGTCCGCGATTACAAAATAAAATCACTGAGAGAGCACATCGGCATCGTGAGGCAGGACCCCTTCATCTTCAGCACCACCTTCAAGGAGAACATCGCGTACGGCGTCGAGAACGCGAAGACGCAGGACATCGAGGCGGCCGCGAGGCGCGCGAACATCCACGACTACATCGTCTCCACGCCTAAGGGCTACAACACAGAGATAGGGGAGAGGGGCGTCACCGTCTCGGGCGGGCAGAAGCAGCGCATCGCCATCGCCCGCGCACTGCTAAAGAACCCCAAGATCCTGATCCTTGACGATTCCACGAGCAGCGTTGACACCCAGACGGAGCACGAGATCCAGAGGGCTCTTGACGAGCTCCTCGAGAACCGTACGACATTCATCATAACCCAGAGGCTGAGCTCGATCAAGAAGGCCGGATACATCGTCGTCCTCGACAACGGCACAATCGTGGAGGAGGGAACCCACGACCAATTGATGGTCTGTGACGGCATCTATAGGAGGCTATACGAGACGCAGGTCTCTGGCGGAGAGAGAAAGGAGGTCGACTAGGATGGGGATGCATGGACCGGGCGGTGGACACGGAGGCTTCCACGGGATGGCCACTGACGATGATGAAGAGCGGATGAGGCAGGTACCGGACTCAGTCCTTGCTATCAGGATGTTCAAGTACACTCTTAGGTATAGGAGGAGGGCGATCTTCATGTTCGTGGCGGTACTGCTCACCACGGGCCTCAACCTTCTCCCTCCATTACTATATGGCACCGCCCTCGACCAATACATACCGAAGCTCGACGCAGTCGGCCTGACCCTCGTGGCGGTGGGCTACGTGGTTGTGAGCCTCGCCACATACGCATCACAGTACGCCCAGAACTACATCCTGGAGTGGCTCTTCGGCAGGATGGAGTACGACATGCGGTGTGACATCTTCGAGCACCTGCAGAAGCTCTCGCTCCGCTACTACGCTGACAAGGAGGCCGGCAGCATCGTCAGCCGGGCTACAAACGACATCGACAAGATCTCTGAGCTCATCTCATCTGGGCTCATCACCGTCGTAGCGGATCTGCTCACGTTGGTCGGCATAATTATCATAATGTTCTCGATCAACCTGAGGCTCAGCCTGGTCAGCTTCGCCATTATACCGATCATGGTGGTCTGGATGGTCATCTGGGGTAAGCGTGTCCGCACCGTCTACAGGGAGACAAGGAAGTCCATAGCCAGCGTCTCCGCCCAGATGGAGGAGTCTGTGAGCGGCATCAAGGAGATCCAGAGCTTCAGCAAGGAGAGCGAGACCAGGAAGGAGTTCCAGCAGGTCAACGAGACGAACATGACCGCCAACGTCGAGGCGGGACGGGTGATGTCAGCCTTCTCCCCGACGGTCACCTTCTTCACCTCCGTGGGGCAGGCGCTCGTATTATGGTTCGGCGGCAACGACGTCATACAAGGAGTCGTGACCGTTGGCACCCTCTTCATCTTCATGAGCTACATCACGAGGTTCTTCCAGCCAATCCAGGACCTCAGCAACTTCTGGAACAGCGTCCAGTCAGCCCTGGCCGCCGCTGAGCGCGTCTTCGGCATCATCGACACGCCCATCGAGATCACCGACGCCCCAGACGCATATGAGCTTGGCCCGATCGGGGGTAGAATCGTGTACGACCACATGACCTTCGGCTACGACAAGGCTAACCCGGTCCTCAAGAACATCGACCTCGTGATAGAGCCAAACACCACGATCGCCTTCGTCGGCCCCACCGGCGTCGGCAAGACCACGATGATAAACCTTCTATATCGGTTCTATGACCCGACCGAGGGCAGCATCACCGTGGACGGCCACGACCTCAGGAAGGTCAAGATCGAGTCGCTGAGGAAGCAGATGGGGATAGTCCTACAGGACCCGTTCCTCTTCAGCGGAACGATAATGGATAACATCCGCTACAGCCGGCCAACCGCTACCGACGAGGAAGTCATCTCCGTGGTGAAGGCGATCGGAGCCCACGACTTCATCG
>Ga0315289_10013031_pt1 | contig 11670 bp, 9 predicted proteins | sample YL17G11_40_MG_FD_203452 | JGI IMG/M metagenome (GOLD analysis project Ga0315289, IMG submission 203452) | Sediment microbial communities from Yellowstone Lake, YNP, Wyoming, USA - YL17G11_40 | ecosystem: Environmental > Aquatic > Freshwater > Lake > Sediment | place: USA: Wyoming | collected... | reverse complement strand
AAAGTCGGCAAAGAGCGATTTGAACTCTGGTTCGGGGCCAGCACCCGCCTGGAGTTCGACGGCCGCACGTTGACTGTCGGCGTGCCCAGCGAATTCTTCCTGGAGTGGATTCGCGTAAGTTTCCGCACACACATCGCCAGCGCGTGTGTGGCCGTGTTGGGAGAATGTCCGGCGCTGAAATTCCACGTCGACACCGCATTGCCCGAACCGAAGGCAGAACCCCCGCAACTAGCGAAAGCCAACGGCGCGGCAAAGCCTGCGAAGGCGACGCCGCCCAAGCTGCCGGCAGACGAAGTGCAAGCCGATCCGAAAGAGCATGAAGCGTCTTCCAATGGTTCCGCGCGGCGGAAGTTTGCCGCGCTGGAGTCGTTTGTCCCCGGCGAGACAAACCGGCTCGCCCTGGCCTCTGCCGAAATGGTGGCGCGCCGGCCGGGGCAACTCACGCCGCTGCTGATCTACGGGCCGACGAGCGTGGGCAAGACTCATCTGCTGGAAGGGATTTGGACGGCGGCGAAGCAATCGCACCGCAAGTTGACTGCCATCTATCTCTCCGCCGAACAGTTCACCACCTACTTCCTCGAGGCCTTGCGCGGCAGCGGACTGCCCAGCTTTCGCCGCAAGTATCGCGGCGTGGAGCTGCTGCTGATCGATGACTTGCAATTCCTTGCGGGCAAGCGGGCCACGCAGGTGGAACTGCTGCACACGGTCGATACGCTGCTGCGGGAAGGACGGCAACTGGTGTTTGCGGCCGACCGCTCGCTGGCTGAACTGGCCGAGCTGGGGCCGGAACTGACCACGCGCCTGCAAAGCGGCATGGTCTGCGGCATCGAACCACCCGACTACGCCACCCGGCTGGGCATCGTCGCCCAGATGGCCCAGCGGCTGAACGTGCGGGTGCCCCCAGAGGTGCAGCAATTCATCGCTTCGCGATTGACCAATCACGCCCGAGAACTTTCCGGCGCGCTGTGCCGCTTGCAGGCCACCAGCGAAGCACTGCGGCAGCCGATCAGCTTGGCCATGGCCGAGGAGGCGCTGGCCGAGATGATCCGTCACAGCGGCCGGGTCGTGCGGCTGTGGGAAATCGAGAAAGCGGTGTGCACCATCTTCGGCCTGGAGCCGGCAAGTCTGCAATCGCAGCAGAAGGGAAAACGCCTAAGCCACCCACGGATGCTCGCCATGTGGCTGGCGCGCAAGCACACCCGGGCGGCCCTAAGCGAGATCGGCCGCTACTTCGGCCGCCGCAGCCATAGCACGGTGATTTCGGCCCAAAAGCGGATCGATGCCTGGATGGCCGCCGGCGTGCCCATCGAAATGCCCGAACGCACCTGGGGCGTGGACGAGGCAATCCGCCAGGTTGAGCGGCAACTGGCGGCGGGCTAGGATCGCGACGCTAGCGCACCCGCTCACAAGCAATGCTGTGTTGACCGGATGAGCATGGATGGGTGCCATGCTTGCTAGGCGAGCGCAGCGCGATAGCAAGCATGCTCATCTCGGCAGTACGTGCCCACAGCAAGCGTGGGCATGGCCCCGGCGCCTCCCGCAGCAAGCGTTTTCTGAATATGATATTGATAATGGGGATGGCTGTGTTCTTGGTTGGTCCATTGAGAAATTGGCAGCGGTTGGTGAGCGGGCAGCTTTGCGGCGTCGGGCATGATTTTGTTGGAAGTTGAAGACGTCAGGAAGCATTTTGGCCCCGAGCCGGCATTGGACGGGGTGACGTTCGAGGTGCGTCCCGGGGAGCGCATCGGGCTGGCGGGTCCCAACGGCAGCGGAAAGACCACCTTGCTGCGAATCTTGGCCGGTCAGGACGAGCCCGACGGCGGCGCCTGCCGACACCACTCGACGGTTCATTTGGGCTATCTGGAGCAGCAGCCTCAGTTCGGGCCTGGCCGCACGCTGCGCGAGGAGGCCGGCAGCGCGCTGGCCGGCTTGTTCTCGCTGGAGCAGGAGGCGGTGGCCGTGGCCGAGGCGATGAGCGAGGCCGCCGAGCCCGCCGAGCACAAACGTCTGGCTGCCCGATACGATCATCTGCAGCACGAGTTGCAGCGGCTCGATGCCTACAACTTAAGCCACAAGATCGAACGGGTGCTGGACGGTTTAGGCTTCCGCCCGGAGGCCCGCGACCGGACGGTCGACTCCTTAAGCGGCGGCGAACAGAACCGGCTGATGTTGGCCAAGCTGTTGCTGGCCGAGCCCAACCTGATGCTGTTGGACGAGCCTTCCAATCATCTCGACATCGAGGCCACCGAGTGGCTCGAGGATTTCCTGGTCGAAAGCTCGGCCGCCATGATCGTGGTCAGCCACGATCGTTGCTTTCTCGACAAGGTGACCAACCGCACGCTGGAACTGTTCCGCGGCACGGTCGAAAGCTACACCGGCAACTTCTCCGCCTATTGGCAGCAGAAGGCCGAGCGGCTGCTGGTCGAGCGGCGGACCTACGAGAAACAGCAGCTCGAAATCGAGAAGGCGAAGCAGTTCATCCGCCGCAACGCCTACGGACAGAAGCATGCCCAGGCCGAGGATCGCCGCAAGAAACTGGCGCGGCTGGTGCCCGTCGAGCCGCCGCGGGAGATTGCGGCGCCTGCCATGGCCTTTCCCCCTGCCCGCCGCAGCGGCGACATCGTGCTGCGGGCCGAGCACTTGGCGAAGGCGTACGACCGCCCGCTGTTTGCGGAGGTGAGCTTTGAGATCACGCGCGGGCAGCGCTGGGCGCTGTTGGGAAAAAACGGTTGCGGCAAGACCACGTTACTGTGCTGCCTGCTGGGCCTGGTTCCGCCGGACGCCGGCACGGCAAGGCTCGGGCAAGGCGTGTCGGTGGGCTATTTCGACCAGCAACTGGCCGAACTCGACGAAGGTCTGCCCGCCGTGGATGCCGTGCGCCCCCTGCGCAAACAGTTCGACCAACAGCAGCGCCGCGACCTGCTGGCGCGGTTCGGGCTTGCCGGCGACACGGCGCTGCAGACGGTGGGCAGCCTCAGCGGCGGCGAGCGCTGCCGCACGGCACTGGCCAAGTTGGCGGCCGCGGAGGCTAATTTCCTCGTCCTCGATGAGCCGACCAACCACCTCGATCTCTGGGCGCGCGATGCCCTGGAGCGTGCGCTGAAGGGCTTCGACGGCAGCGTGCTGCTCGTGAGTCACGATCGCTACTTCGTCAACCAGATGGCCGACCATTTGCTGGTGATCGAAGCCGACCGCGTCCGCGTGGTCGAAGGGAACTACGCAACCTATCAACAGCTTTTGGGCCGCGACCGGGCTGAATCGGCCCCGGTCTCGCCTGCCGTCTCCAGGCCTTCGCAGCCGGAAAAACCGGCCGCGGGGGCTGCCAAAACGGCAAAGCCCGCGCAGCGCAAGCGGCGATTCCCGTACCGCAAAGTCGCCGAGCTCGAGGCGGAGATCTTCCAACGCGAACGTTACGTCGAGCAACTCCAGCAGCAACTGGCGCAGGGCGAAACCTATCGCGACGGCGATCGGGTCCGCGGCATCATGGCCGAGCTGGCCGAGCAGAAGGAAGCGCTAACAACCCTTTACCAGCACTGGGAAGAAGCGACGGAACTGAACTGGTGAATGACGAATGGCGAAATCGTCATTCGTCATTTCAACCATTCCATCGTGCTGTCCGCGCTAGGCCACCCATCCAGCACGATCGGAACGATCGGCAATTGCAGTCTCATCAACGGCGTCCTCTCTTTCTTGTTCTGACGTAGACTTTTGGTGGTGTCATGGCTTGCGCCGCCCATCGGTGCCACGGAAAGCGGCGATGAATCGCCGCACTCCAAAGCAGCGACAATCCGTGCCAAGACACGAGCTGCAGCCCTAGATCTTTGTTGCCCTCTCGAATCGTCGGTGAGTTTGACGGAGCCGTGCGGTGGTTCTTTATATCTGCTTCGTGGCCGCCGTGAACGTTTGCCTGGGCTTCGCCATCGCGGTGCATCTCGGCTGGCGGCATCGGCTGCTGACGGCGCTGGCCGCGTGCCACAGGCAGGAAACGGCCGTGGCAAGTCGGCTGGGCGAGCTGGGGCACGGCTCCGGTGAAACGGATGCCGCGGCGTCGGCTGCGCCGATCGCCCCTGCGGAGAATCCGCCGACAGCGCCTAGCGCTCCCGCCGAAGACTCGCCGGCTGCGTCCGCCGACGAAGGCCTGCCCGAAACGATGCCGTTGCCGGTCGAGGCCGCTTTGCCGTCGCCGCAGGCCGCCGAGGAAGAGTCGTTTACGGTCTTCCAGAGCCAGGCGGGCCGGTATGAGGACGAAGTGGCGCGGGCCAATGACGCGCTGCGGTCCTACACCGGAGTGGCCGATGCCGCCGAGATTGAAGCGTGTCTGAGCTCGTTGATGGAAGCCACCAACGAGTACCTCCGGCATCGCGAGCAACTGCAGAAGGGCCTTGCCAAGCCGCCGGAGGAGCAGCCGCGACTTCGCGAAGTCCGCGCTAGCCTGGAAGCGGCGATCGAGCGCCAGGATACCCAGATCCAAAGTACCAGTGACTCGATCGTCCACTTCGACGAGCATGGCGACGTGGAAGCCGGCCGTGTGCAAGTGGTCGGGGAAACCAGCAAACTCATGGATGCCAACCATCACCTGCGCGATACGCTCGATGTTGCGCTGCTGGAGGTCGGCCACCAACGACCAAACCTGCCGCCGGCCGGCCGGCAGGAGCAGAGAGATCCGCTGACGGGGCTCGCCGCCCGCGCCGCACTCGAGGCACAGCTTAGCCAGTGGTGGCAGGACGATCCCCAGCATCTCCGCCAACTCTGCCTGGCGATGATCGACATCGATTACTTCGCGCAGCTCAACCAGCAGTTCGGGCACAAGCTGGGCGACAAGTTCCTTGGGGCCCTGGGCCAACTGCTTGCGTCCGAACGGCGCGGCGAGGGCACGGTCGCCCGCTTTGCCGGCCAGTGCTTCGCCTTGGTTTTCCCCGATGTCGACATCCGCTTGGCAACCAACGCGGTGGAAAGAATCCGCCAGATCATCGACCTGGCCCGCTTTCGCTGCCGCGACGATCAACAGCGGCTGACGGTGAGTTGCGCCGTGACCGCGGCCATCGTCGACGATACCACGCCCACGCTCTTGGCGCGGGCCGAGGCCGCGCTCGGCGAAGCTAAACGTTATGGCCGCAATCGTACGTTTCTCCACGAGGGCAAGTATCCCACGCCGGTGGCGCCCCCAAGTTTTTCCTTGGAAACCAGAGAGATTACGCTGTGAACTGCCGGGAGCTGTGCCAGGACGACCAGGATCAGCGGGCCGATGTTGCGGGCCGCACCCAGTACCGCCGCGACTGGTTGGCGATGCAAAGGGCCGTGGTGGCGATGGGGCGGCGTGCCATCGCGTCGCCCGAAGTGTCCGTGCTCGTGCAGGATGCCGCGGCCTTGCTGGCCGAGATGCTCGAGGCCGACGGGAGCGGAGTCGCCGAGATCTCCCCAGACGGCAAACGGCTACTCGTACGGCTGGCGCGCACGGCGTCCGCAGCCGACGACCGGCAAGGAATGCTTTGCCAGTGGGACACCTCGGGCAGCGATTCGTTGGCAGGCTATGTCTTGCAGGTCGCGCATCCCGTGATGGTGACCGATCTTGCAGGGGAGAAACGATTCGTCGACCATTGGCTGCGCAAGCACGGGATTCAAAGTGCCGTGGCCGCCCCCTTGACGCTCCCGGATTGCTCCTTTGGTTCCTTGGCCGCATACAGCCAGCAAACGGGCTACTTCGACGAGGATGATCTGCCGTTTGTCGAAACGATTGCTCATCTGGTCGCCACCGCGGTCGGTCGCAGTCATGCGGAGAAGTCGCTTGCCGAAGAGCGCCGGCTCTTTTCCGGCCTCCTGGAAACCGTGGATGCGCTGGTCTTGATGCTGGACAGCCAGTGGCAGATCGTCCACATGAACTCGGCGTGCGAGCGCATCACGGGCTTTTCCTTAGCCGAGATCCAGCGACGGTCGATGTGGAGCGTTTTCGGCGTTGGGGCAGAGGCCCAGACGTTTGGGCGCATCCTTGCAGACCTCCAGGCGAATGCCGCGCCGGTGGATTACGAAAGCGATCTGATCACCAAGCATTCCAACCGTCGGCGCATTGCCTGGTCCTTCGGCGCGATCCTCGACAACGACGACGCCGTGGAACGGATCCTTGCCACGGGCATCGACATTACCGCGCAACACGAGGCGAAACAGAAACTCCGGCCCCTCGAGCCCATGCCAGTTCCCCCCAGCGGCGAGCGGCGGAGACGGCCGCGACGCTCCTATCCGTATATGCAGATGATTGCCCCCATCATCGACGGCAAGCTGCCGGCCCGCGACCAGTTCTTCGAGATCAAGTGCAACGACGTTGCCGCAGGCGGTTTTTCCTTCGTCTCGCCGCAACCGCCGTCGTTCGAATCGGTGGTGGTGGCCTTGGGAATCCCACCCAAGATCACTTGCCTGATCGCTCAAGTCGCTCACGTTACCCGCATCAAACACGACGGTCAGCGGATGTTCCTGATCGGCTGCAGTTACACCGGTCGGATGGAATCATAAGCCGTTGGCACCCCGGCGCCGCGGAAACTATAATGGGGCAGACGAACCCGCCGCCAGCCGGCAGAGGAGCAAGACCGTGGCCGATCCGAAAGACGAACTCCCCGATTTCGACGACCTGAAACTGCCCGAAGACGAGTTCTTTGCTGCCGAACCGGCCGCAGAGACCACGTTGCCGGAGAGCACCGATGCTGAGCCGCTGGCCATTGAAGGCCCGCGGGCGGAACTGGAGGAAACGGAAGCCGTCGAGGAGAAGGCCGAGCGTCGGGCAGAGGAAGCGGAAACCGAAAAAAAGCTGAAGAAGAAAAAGCAGCCCAAGAAAGAAAAACCGCCGAAACAGAAGCGGCCGCCGAGAGAGAAACGGCCGCCAAACGAGACAGCGGCTCGGCTGCTCGGATCGCTACGTCATGCTAACCCTTATACAGTCATGCTGGGGATGGCACTGTTGGCGCTCTTGATCGCCGTCTTCTGCCTGTTGATGGAATTGGGCCGATACGGCTTCCACGTCAAGGCCTCGTCGGCCCGCCGGGGAGCGTTTGTCGAGGCAGCCGTTCAATCGGGACCGGCCAAGACGATCGCCGCGGCCTGACCGATCGGCGTCCAACTCACCAACAGGGCTGTCGCCGCCGAGGCCCGGGCCGGCCCACCACGGACGATTTCCAACGGGCAACTGGGATCGGGTTGCTCGTAGTTGAGGGTCGGCGGGATCAGTGCGGCGCCGAACGATAGCACGCTGGCCGCCATTTGCACCGCCGAGCCTGCCGCACCCAAGTTGCCGAAATAGCTTTTCAGGGCCGTGACCGGCACGGCGGGCGCCACGTCGTGGATGGCCTGGGCCTCAAGCCGATCGTCGCAGATCGTGCTCAGCCCGTGGGCGTTCAGGTGCCCCACGCGGCCAGCGTCCAGCTCGGCTCGGCGAAGTGCGAGCCGCATCGCCTGCCGCAAGCCGGTTCCTTCCATGTGGTTGCTGCCGCGGCACTGATAGGTGACGGCCGAGCCCAACAGCCGCGCCAGAACCGTGGCACTGCGGGCCTCGGCGTGGCGGCGGCTTTCGAGGATCATCACGGCCGCGCCTTCGCCCCACACCTGGCCGTCGCGCTGGGCCTCGAACGGGCGCACGGCGGCGGCGGGGTCGTCCCGGCGGCGGGAGAGGATCCCCATGACGCAGTGGCGAATGCAATCGTACGGGTTCAACTGGGAACTGGCCCCTCCGGCAAGCATCACGTCGGCCGACCCTCGCTGGATCACCCGCGCCGCCTCGTCCACGGCCAGCAGTCCCGACACCTCGGCCTGGTGGATCGTGTTGTTTGGCCCCCGGGCGTCGAGCACGATCGAAATGTGCGAACCGATCATATTGGGGAGCACCTTGAGGAAACTCAGCGGAAAAGTTCCCGCCATCCCCGCAGTCCCCCAACGGCTGAAGTCGAAGTGCTGGTTTACCATGCAGCCGCGATAGGTCGACTCGCTGTCTTCCATGCTGGTGCAGTTGCGGTCGGCGCCCAACACGATCCCAAAACGTTCGGGATCGTCGGCGCCGGCCGAAAGGCCCGCATCGCGGTAGGCCAACCCGGCTGCGGCCACCCCCAGTTGGGCATCCCTGCACATTACCTTGAGGGCCTTGCGGTTGGCTATGTGGAGCTTGGGATCGAAATCGCGGACCTCGCCGGCAATCTGGACCGGCAACCAGGACGGATCGAACGAGCCGATCCGCCCTATGCCGCTGCGCCCCGCGCAAAGCCCGCTCCAAAACGGCTCGCGCCCAATGCCGATGGGGCTAACCACGCCTATACCCGTGATAACCACATCGCTTGCGGCCACAATCTCACCCTATTCTGCATGGCAAACTTGATGCCCGCTGCAAGAGCAGTGCCGACTTGCGGTTTAGGGTCCCGCCGTCCTCTGCGTCTGCCCCATTTATCATCCATAAATCGGCAGATTTGCCCAGTGGGCGCGGCGATATCGAGCTGACTAAGGGTGAGGGATTTCAGGGGAGCGGCTTCTCATACTGTCGGTCGGCCGCAACGGCCTCCAACAACATGTCGATCAGTTGATCGCTGCCGAGGTTGTTGGCTTGCGCAGCGTAGTTGCCTGCGATGCGGTGACGTAGGGCGGGTTTAACGATCCATTGCACGTCGCGGACGCTGGCCTGATACCGCCCATGGAAGATCGCCCGAGCCTTCGCGCAGCTCACCAGGGCCAATACGCCGCGGGGACCGGCACCCCACGCCATCCATTTGTCGACGAATTCGGGCGATTCGGACGAATTCGGGCGTGTCGCGCGGACCAATGCCCAAGCGTATCCCAGCACCCGATCGCTCACCGGCGCCCGCAGCACAAGTTCCTGCATCCGCAGCAGGTCCTCACCGCTCAGTAAGGGGGTAATTCTGCCGATCTTCCCCGTAGTAACGCGATGGGCCATCTCCCATTCTTCAGCACTACTGGGATAACTGGCCTTGATGCTGAGCAGAAAGCGGTCGAGTTGGGCCTGGGGCAAGGGATACGTCCCATCTTCCTCGAAGGGGTTTTGGGTGGCCAGCACGAAAAACAATTCGGGCAGCGTGTGCACCTGGCTGCCGATGGCGACCTGCCGCTCTTGCATCCCTTCGAGCATCACCGCTTGAATCTTCGGCGGTGTACGGTTGATCTGCTCGGCCAGCACGATGTTGGCAAACAGTGGTCCAGGTGATAACTGGTATCGCCGTCGGCCCGTCTCCAGATCTTCCTGGATGACCTCGCTTCCGATCACATCGCTGGAGAGCAGATCGTGGGTGCAGTGAATCCGCCGGAAACTCAGCCGCGCAGCCTCGGCCAACGAACGCAGCAGCAGCGTCTTGGCCAGGCCCGGGGCGCCTTCCAACAGCGCATGGCCCCGCGCCAATACGGCCAGCAGCACCTGCTCGATCACCTCGCTTTGGCCGATGATCACCTCGGCCAGCGCCTCGCGGAGCTGCCGGTACGCGGCCCGGCACCGCTCGAGCGCCGCAAGATCGTCGGAAGGGATGTTGTCGCTGGTCATGCCTTGTTCGCGCGTTTCGCAGTCGCCTTCACATCGCATTGCCGCAGATAATTGCACGATTTGGCCAACGCGGCCGACATGGCGTCCGGGTCTGGCTCATGGTGCATGAACGGATTGACGTATCGCGCATAACCCGCCTTCGCCAAAGCGGCGATCCAAGGCGTGAAATCGGTGGGACCGTGGCCGGGCAGTTGGCCCCCACCGTCGGCGTGCTGCCAGGCGTAAAAGAACAGTAGTTGCTTGCCGGCGACGGCGATCGCCTCCTCTACGGAGATCTTCGATCCCTGCAAATGATAAGGCGCTAGCGCAATCCCCAGCCGCGGGTGCCGGTTGAGCTCGACGAATGCCTTCAGCGAATCGAGCGAATCTAACAGCGCGCGGCCGTGATTCTCGATCGCCAGGTAAGAGTCGTACTTCTCGGCCAGTTCGAGGTAGGGCTTCAGACGCTCGAAGAAGTCTTTCATCCGCGTGGTCAACTCCTGCGGCTCACACGGGCGCTCGCTGCCGCGAATCGCTACGCCTCCGCCGGCCTTGCCCAGCAGTTCCGCGTACTTTGGGTATCCGCCCACGAAGACCGAAAACGCGTAGAGCTTCAGCTTATTCTTGGCCAGCAGTTCCCTCAGCCCCTCGGGACCGAGTCGCGTCAGCACGTCGTCCAGGTGCGGACAGCCGGCATGGGCCGACCAGATGTCGATCGCCTCGAAGCCCAGCGCGGCCAGCCGCTGGCACGCCTGTTCGATGGGCAATTTCGAGTAGTTGATCGACGAGCCGGAAAGCCGCATATTCCAGCCTCCCTCGGTGGCCGCTGGTGCAGCCCCGAGCAACCGCGACCCCGCGAGCCAGCCTGCCGCACCGGCGCCAAGGCCGCAAAGGAACTGGCGCCGCGGCAGCCCTTGGTGGATATGCTGAGGCGGCATCGTGACTTGCTTCGGCATGATTTGCACTCCTTTTTCTGGGCCGCTGCTGCCCATCGCAGACCGTTTCCCCCAGCGTATCACGCCGCCTGCGGTGGATCAAGCAACTGTGCGGCTCTCGATGCGCGATGTCCACTCTGATGACGGTTTGATGGACGCCCGAATCCTCGCAGCCGCCCCTCACCGAAATGTGATCTGTGTGAAGGCGTATGGCACCAGGACGGCGCAGGCGGTGAGCATGCAGATGCCGCCCCAGGTGACCACCCGGTCTTGCCGCAAGCCGCTTCCCACCAGCACCAGGCAGAAGCCGCCCGTGAGGAACACGGCCGCTGCCAGACTCGCGCCCATCCAGGCCACTAGCCCCAGGACCACGTTGCAGAGTGTCACGAACCCCAGCAGGGCCAACAGGCTGAACTGGAGCCGGGGGCGCGGCTTCGAGCCATCGTTGTGAGCTTCCACAGACATGTAAGTTCCCATCGCGCCGGATCAGTCACCGCTCCGGCGGCTCCGGTACATTGCGACTATGAGGATTGTTTCGATCGCGCGCGTTTTCGCCCGCCGCAATGCCCTGTTCGACGAGTTTACCGAGGAGAAAAAGGGCGGCGGAGCAAAAGATGCCCTTCGCCAGAAAGTAGGTACTAATAGGGTCTCTGAAGAACCCAACGAACTGCATCTTCGTCGGTACCTGCGAAGTCTGCTCGGTACTTGCAGCGATCAGGCAGATGACCAGGACCGCCAGCGCCAGCACAGGATTGACGTACTTCAGGAAGAACTTCATCACGGCACGTCGGCAAACGTTAGGGGGCCCCCAATTCGTGAATTGTAGTACGCTGCGACGGGGTACCGCAATGGTCGGCGGCGGCCCCGGCCACGTCTGCCTGTCGAGAAGCTATAATAAATATAAGGGTCTTCCGGTTTCGGGTGGGTGAAACTGGGGCCCGCCTCAGACCGCGGTACGATGGGTCGTCTCGAAACTCTAAGTATTCGCGGGTCGAAATACGGGTTCCTCTTCTCTGTTGCGGCCGGAATCAGAGAAGAGAAACCCGTACTTCCCCTGATGGCTTGCGGGAGTATGTGGCATCCCTCACGGAATCGGTGATCGATCAGGTTTCCCAGCACCGAGCACCGCCCACCCAAAACCTGGAAGACGTGCAGAGCCAAAGACGATGCCGCAAATGACCATCTCCGATATTGCCGAGGCAGGCATCGTGGGGGCCGGCGGCGCCGGCTTCCCCACGC
>Ga0315289_10013027_pt1 | contig 11671 bp, 9 predicted proteins | sample YL17G11_40_MG_FD_203452 | JGI IMG/M metagenome (GOLD analysis project Ga0315289, IMG submission 203452) | Sediment microbial communities from Yellowstone Lake, YNP, Wyoming, USA - YL17G11_40 | ecosystem: Environmental > Aquatic > Freshwater > Lake > Sediment | place: USA: Wyoming | collected... | reverse complement strand
CCCGCGATAAAGCATCCCTTCGCCTTCCGGCTGATGTTTGATGTTCAGGATCGCCCCGTCTTCAAGTTCGATGTCGCGGATAATTTCTTTCTGGTACGTCGGCGGTCGCGTGATTCCGAAATGTTCATCAAGTGCGGCAAGCGGCCCATCGAATGATTCATGGTATGCTGTGCCGCACATGCGGATTGTCTTGCCGGATCGTTCCACAAATGGCTCAAGACATTCGATAGCGATCCGCACCTGGCCGCTCAGGTCATTGTCCACAAGCCCTGTCCCTGCGGCCCGCGATTGTTTCCCATCAATAGGATCGCCATTAATAATGAGTAGATCAAGACGTTTCGGCCACAACGTTAGAAGTGTAGTGTACTGTTCCCATAGCCACTTGATCGCGTCCGGGGTATAATCATTCCAGTATGACGGCGGCAAGAGGCCGCATTTGCTCCCACAATGCAAGTCGGCAATTATCCCGATTGTCTCTATAGTCATTCAGCCCCTCGCCTCATATAGGGGTTATCGCGGAGAATGTAGGGTATCGCGGCTGCGAGCACCCGTAAGTGTTTGTGATTGATATTCAACCCCTGTTGGAATTCAACAGTATGTAATATCTCTTCCCACCTATATTCCTGCTCGTCATTGTGGGGGATTCCATCGAGAATATGTATTTCCTGTTCTTTTGGACAAAACAGACCGCCCTGTTCCTTACCGCGGAAAATAATTTTTGCTTTTCGGATAACTAGATATACGATGTTGCCAACCTTTAAATGATCACGGCTCATTATGGTCTCCGGCTCTGTCCTCCTCCTGTTGGCATAGTCTCTGCCAATTATCTATATACTGTTGCGCTATCCCTTTACCACGTTTAGTATTGTAGTATTGCTTCCAATAGGCTGCTTGTGCATGTAAATCCTCGGGAATCGGCGCGGATATGCGCAGGAAATGATAGCGGGCAAATAAACATGCCATAGGATCGCCTGCCGGATCCCGCATGATGTTGGCGATGTCAGCAACGTTTTGTGAACGGAGTAGATCGCATAACCCAAATTGATAAGACGCGAGAAACGCTAAGCCTGCCACAGTAAACTCAAGCCGTCTGTTAATATAGGATAGGCTACTTTTTATAGATCCCGGTTCAACCTGCCACAATCCAAACCCGCCGCGGAGTTCATCGCCAAACCCGATCTGTCGCCGATGTATAAACCCGCTTTCCTGCGCGGCAGTGCCGAGCAGCAAATCCGCCGCATGTTCCGGGTTAGGAAACCGGGCCGCGCAATCTTGGCAAAGGCGGCGGATCTCAACAAGTATCATTTGCCATCACCCTTTAATTTGCCGCCATTATCCATTTCAATATGATGTTCATATGAATCTCCTATCCGTTAGCCGAGCGGCTTTCTTCCGTCCAGTTCCCGAGTGTGTACATAGTCAACACGAGAGTTGCATTAGTAGCGGCTATCCAATTTCCGGTTAACGCCAACTCGCCCCCGTCAACTACGACGCAATCACTGTCACCACCGCGAATGTGGAGTGTCTGCCCAATAGACCCACTGTCGAAATCAACTACATTGTTGCCCGTCGTCCATGTGCCCGGCACAATGAAAAGGTTCCCCGAGGCAACAGATGGAGTCGTATCATTACCGGTGAATGTGGTTACGGTGGAACTGGATATCGGCCCGGTACTAATGATCCCGCCAGAAGTAATTACGCCAGTTGTGTTTAACGGATAGTCTATAAGATTCAAGCCTTGGTAACCGAGAACAATATATCTATTTGGCTGTTTATAGTCGCTCCCACTTGCATCCTGATGATCCATAAAACCAAAATGAAATTCGCTGTTCATACTGGTCTCTGTAACATCTCGAATAAAATTGAAAATCGTTCCAGTTGTGTTCATATTTCCGGCAGAATTTCTTCCGGAAAAGGCATAATGTCCTGTCTGCTCATCATTAACAGCCGGGGAAGTCTGATTCTGTAAAACCATTGTCCCTCCAAATCCACCATAATTAATCAAATCGAGTCTTCCACTGTTTGCAAATATTGCAGACACTTGAGAATTGCTGTCTATCAACGCTAGTGGAGAATCACCGGATATGCCAGATGTCTTCCCCTTAATAACTGTACTGCAATGAATAGCAGTAGTCCACGGAAACGCAACATAATCAAACACCGTCGTCCCGATGCCGACGTTGCCAGTGGCATGTTGAAGTAACAGCGTCGGAACCCACGACATTGCGCTGTTGTAGAATCCAAAATCTTCTGTTCCGGGTGCTAGGTCTCCCCTGAGTCCCACAAGCCAGTGAATTACTTCATTAATCCCAACACGTGTCGCGAAAACCGTTTGTGCTACGTTTGGTGACGCATTCGATACACGTTTAAGGTATACCGTCCCATTAGTACCGTCACTGGCCGTCAACCCCGCCGCCGTTAGCATCCCCGTGAAGGGATTGAAATAGAGGTCGTCCGTTGTGACATAGGCACTGTAGTTGCCGGCTGCCGTCTTAACCCAAACGGGAAAGACTGAGGCATTGGTCGCGGTGTCATTCGTATTGTTGACCGGCACCGTGATCGGCGCTGTGCCGTCGAAGTTCACGCCGTTGATTGCGCGGGGCGTGTTAAGCGCCGTCGCCTTTGCCGCTCTGAGGTTGGCAACCTCCGTCGTACTTGCCACAGTCAGCGGGGCCGTGCCGGTGGCGATAGTTGAAATGAGTCGCGTACCCGTGACGGTAGAGGCCGACAGTATTGCGCCGTCGGTGTCCACGGCCCCGGCGTCGTCAATTGTGAGGCCAACGCTGTCATCCATACCGATCTTAACGGATCTGTGCAGAACAACGCCCGAAAACCCGGCGATAGTACAAACGAAAATCAGGACTAGAGCGGCAAGGGCAAAAGGTGTGTATTTTCGCATTGAATCGATCCTTTATCTATTAGTTACATGGTGGCGAATTGTACCGGGAAAATACAATAACACAATAACCGTTTAGGCATTTGGGGACCGCGAGATTTCAAACCAGTTCGTCCCGCCGAATAGGAGCCGTAACGTGCAATATGCCGTGGCGGTCCAATCACCATTGATTTTCAGGTTGCTTCCCTGTTTTACCGTGCAATCGGGATTACAGCCAATCAGCGTAATCTCCTGGCCTCTGTAGCCGTCATGGAACGTGGTTATGTTGTAGGGAGCCGCAACTGTTGTCGGGGTACTAATGAGTTTTGCGGCTAGCACCGACGGGGTAGCGTCAGCGTCCGTGAATGTCTGTATGGGTATATAGAGATTTGTAATGTATCCGTTCACGGTATCATCAAGTTGTTTAATGGTAGTTTCAGCGACCCTATGATAGATTTCCGCAACCCCAACGCAATTGCCCGTAACGGCTGGCGCTACCGGGGCCGGATCTTCTGCGCCCTCGAAAATTACAATGAGGCGGGTATCGGCGTCAATTGCCAGTACGTCGATCCGGGGATCAGAATTCGGTGCGACAAACACGTCGCTCGTGATATCAGCGGCTATGTATAACGGTACGCCGTTCAAAAAACCAAACCCGGCTTTCAACGTCACCTGCATTGAAGTTGGGGTTGTCGCCAAAACGTTGGAGCCGCCATCAGAACGGAAATACCAATCGCCAGTACCCGCAATGGCGTTGGAGATCATCCAAAACACTGCTTGTTGCAGATCCACAAATGCGACCCCCACATTATCTTCCAGCCAGTCAAAAAAGTCTTGGGCTTTCCGGCTGGGGATCACTTCCGCCATGGGATTAGGTCCGGGGAATTCATATGGCATGGATCACGCTCCTTTAATTGAAGAAATGTCGTTCGTCGGTATAGACATAGCCGTTCACCGTATCGTCAACTGTCTTGATACTGGTTTCGCCCACGCGATGATAGATCGTGGCGAGCGCGAACTGTCCTGCCGGGGTTGCGGGAGTAACTGGCGAACCGGCTTCAGCGCCGGTCGTTATCTGGATCGTCTCGTCGGTGTCCAAACAGATTTTATCTATCCGCGGCTGAGCATTTGGCGCGGTCATTACGGCGCTATCGCCGGCGGCAATAAACGTATAGGGAACATTGTCAATCGCAAAGAGTCCGGCGGCAACCGCGACTTTCATCGATGCGGGGGCCGTTTGCGTCACCAACATGGCGTTATAACCGCTCGTGCCGCCCGCGTACCCGCCAGTATAGTCGTCCGTGATTGAACCGCCTGCCGCCCGGATTAGCCAGCGGCCAAGCGTTGCGATGGTTGCGAGTATTGCAATATGCACGCCAACGCCTTCCCCGTGAAACATCTCATACCAGACTGAACCATGGCGTTGTAAAACTACCGGGATAGTTAACTCTAAATCCACTTCCGTTAAGACGCTGATTTGACCAACGCCGCCCGCCAAGTGTTTCAGAGTTACAACACGCGCGGCGTTTTCCGGCCAAAGGACTATTGCGGCTCCGTCTTCAAAATTGGTATATTGGATGTTTGTCAGATCATCGGTTGCCGCGCCCGCTTCGGTATCGACGGTGTGCGAACCGATTGTCGGCACAATGATTCCGGCGGATAACGTTAGTTCCGTTCGTGTTGCCGCGCCAATAAGTTGTTTGGTCGCGGCCAAAAACGCTTCTTGCGGAACCTCGAAATCGTCTACTGTAAAGTCGCCCGGTGTTGCTGGGACTTCAAACGTACCTGCTGCTGGAAAGGCCATGGTTAAAACCCCACAAGGTGAAAATCAATAATACCTTCAACACGATCTGCCGGATATCCGCCTGCGCCGTAAACAACAACTTTCGGGCCTTCGGTATCGCTATTGGGCGTCGCCGTAAGGGCTAATGCGCCTACGGCGTTAACGTTCTGGTCAGGATCGTTGCTTAATGCAACAGTACATTCATCACAATATTGCCAAGGTAGTTTTATCGGAATATATACATTCCCACTATCTGCCACATCAAGACCTTGCCCGTTTTCTTCAAGACGGCGGAATTCACGTACAATCCGAAGACTCGTTACATTAGGCCGCGTATCGCATGGCGGAAACTCAAATTTGAATTGATGCCCATACGTACTGACATCGGCATGAAGTGGCGTCCGTGGTTTTTCCATTAGAACCTCGAAATTCGCTGAATGGTCCGGCCAGAAATCGGCATTCATATCATCGGGCCAAAGGTTATTATCGAGATCTGCGGGCCAAAGATCTTTTGCCGTATTGCGGTAAAGCAACCGCCATTTATCGCTGGTCTGAGTCAACCGGAACCAGATAAATTCCGTGTTATCACGGGTCACGTTGGCATTGCTTTCTTCGGTAGCATCAATATAGGCGTCTACAATAGGTGTAATGATTGAACCGGCTCCATAAGCAGTTCCATAGAATGGCGTACCTATCCCGCGATAGAAGGGTTCGCCGGACCCATCGTACATATATGTGGATCGAGCGGCGATCCCCCTCATACCATAGGTGCCGTTAACCTCCATGCCATCTAGCGTGTATGAAGCGGCATAGCCGAGATAGCCGCCTAGATCATACATTTCTTTCGACGCCGGAATCGTAATAGCCAGATAGGCGGCACGATGCGATTCATTGCCGGATGTATCAAACGCTTTGACAAAATACTCCACTTGTACGCGGTCAATCTTCGGACATTCAAACCGGGCCGCATAGAGGAGTCCGCTGTGCGCCGTGGCCGCAGTACCCCAGGTGTTTCCGTTGCCAATAACCATTCGCACTTCAAACCCAGCGAAGTCCGGCGAGATAAAAGTGTTCCATGTCAACACGCCGTCTTCGTATCGCAACCCGGTAACGTCCGGCGGACGCGCCTGTTTGCCGAGCGCGATTATGTTTAGGAGTAAAAACCATTCCGATGGGATACCCGTGCGCGTGACGCTGCGCACCCGAATGTTGTATGGCCACCCTTTTTCTATCGGGTCCACATAGACGTTACTGAGATCGCGCGTAAAAACCGGCATAACTTGCCAAGGGTCAATTGCATTAGGACCCCGTAAACAACTCACTGGCGTTCCACTAGCTATCCGCTGGTACTGAACTTCGACGCCCGTGACGTTCTGCGCCGCTACCCGTTCGATTGGCGTTATACCACGCGATAACCGGATCGATAACAGGATACGGGCTGCTTTGGTTCCATCAGTTTGCCGAATCGTTGCGGAATCAGCCGTTGAAATCCCAATCACTTCAGGACGCGGGGGCCGTGCTAGTTCGGGATGATACGGTAAAGTGATGTGCGAATCGTATTCCGGGATATCGTCGTCGGCGTCATGGACTTCGGGCGCATGATCGAGGAATGTGACGCGGTATGTCAGGTCCGGGCCAGGCGAAATCCCGCGTACAATACATTCGACCGTTTCCAGGCCAATTGCGCCAACTGCAATGAGATCGCCTACTGCGATACTTCCCCAGTTAGTCGGGTATGGTTCATCAACATAAAGCCGATCCGCATCAACCTCAATATCGTAAATACACGGCGTATAGGCAAACAGGTTGCCTGCCGTTTGAATACGGATCGCATTTGACGCACCCGCACCCCACGCCCACGCCGTTGGGTGTTCATCGAGCGTCACGAACGTGCGTGTACCAACGACTTCCAACGCCGTTATACGGGCTGACCCGCGGCCAAATAACGGCACATCATGCTGGAGCAGGACCTGATCGCCGCGCTCGAATACAATGGCTTTGAAATCTGTGTCAACCTGAAAAATCTCGGGCCGCAACTGGGAACAAGCGAGGAAATAGCGGCCCAAATGCTTGATCATCGTGGGGCTGGTAACGCCGGGCATTTCAACGTCTTCTATGACGGTCGGTTCAGCAAGTCCGTGTTCTATTCCGTATCCATCCGCATAAACGTATGCCTCGTCTTCCTGAAAATCTTTATTGGCATTTTGGAACTTCACCCGAAGTGCGTGCGGGCGTTCCTCCATATTTTTTGTGGCAACAAAATTGCTGCTTACCCGCGGGGTTATGAGAGCAACGGGAATAGTTTGAGGTTGATCTATAATTACAGTATACTTGCCTTCACCCGTTTTACTCGGGGTAGCTTTCCCGCACCGGCACACGGTCATCATGGCCTCTTCGGCGCTAACCCGTTTATCAAAAACAATGTCGCAGGTGTACTTATGCGCATTGCAATAATCGGAAAACTCCCGAATCCGCACAAGATCGAGATCATCGTCGTCCGTAATGGGTTCTTTGGCCGCGCCGCCCCGCAGGATATCGCACATCTGCCACGCCGGATTGCGGGATACTTCATATCCCGCATCATCGAGCAATGCTGGCCCGCGCCATACCGATCCATCGTGCCAGTAGAGCGGCGACTCACAGAACATGGTGATCTGGTCGATCTGGTTGTTCCACTTGTCAGTCGCCTTGATCTTCATGGCTATGAATGCCAACTTCTGTTTCATCGATTCATCTACAGCATCTTCTGTCGTTGTACTGCGGTATGCGAATAGTTCTACTACCGCATGAATAGTGTCATCGCCATATTTGTTCTTCGATGTTTTACGGACCTGAATATCATATTGGCCTTCAGGCAAATACCATGCGACTGATTTCCAGAGCGGCGCGGCGCTGGCCGCACTTACGCTTATTAGTTCCGTGTTAGATGGATGCGGCGGGAACACCCAATCAAGTCCGAACGAATAGATAGCCATGCGGCGATTTGCCGGAGTCGTTCGCTCATCGCTATCAGGGAAATTTTCGCGGGCCTGAATTATTTGGTGGAGGCAGTCTACGGCATCAATGACAAATACTAAACTAGATAGGGCGTCGTTGAATGCCGAAGCGGTCGCTTCCGTCATATCGGCGACAACCGTTGCCGTGTTGAGTGTTGCAGATATGGATGTGATCTTTGTGCGGGTGACTAGCGATTCGGTTTCTTGGTCAGTCGTTAGAATCCCCTGTGTAATGTTTGATGCGATTAGCGCGTCAACGCTGGACAGTTTTGACAAAAAGTATGATCGCACGCTTGTCGAAATTGTTCTGGACCCGATATCAATTCCCGTCATTGTTGCATCGGCGGTGGTCAGTGCGGCGTTAAGATTGACAAAATCTTTATAGGCCATCGCGTCCGATACCCGCATATCTTCATAGGCAATGGCCATACTTGAACAAGGCATCCACGAATTTGTTCCAGTAGCGCCTTTTAGGCGGTATCGAATGCCAAGAGTAACCGACCGCGATTCAACCTCTTTGTTGTTTTCCTTCCATAATCCATCGGGAAATAGAAAGTCTATAGCAATCTCCGTACTATTGGGTTGTGTCTCAATACTGACCACGTTCGGGTGTGGCGGTTCCGCGCCGGATCGGTCTTCGGTATTTATCCAGCTATCGGCATAATCGAGTTGCCGTTCGATTGGGGCGGGTTCATTCACGTCCCGGCTGAACAGCGTAATCCGGTCCCGGTCATGCCAGTGGCACGCCTGTTCTATCGTGATATCGACGGCGTTCGCATCAGTAATCTCATAATTGCCAATGCGGATTGCACTGACAGCGAGAGGTCCGAATCCGGGCGTCAATAAAAGTTTGGCATATTGATCCTGTCCATAGACGGGCATTTGCACCATAGCCGCAAGCGGCGGCGCATACCGGATACGCCCGTAAACGCGGGGCACGCATTCATATTTACGGACCTGGTTGCGTGCCCCAACGATTGTGCTGAATCCCGGATTCGTATAGGGTTTCGGCACGTGAATCAAGTTTTGTGCAATCCACACGCCGATCACGCCACCAGCAACAGTTACCGCCCCGGCGAGAGCCAGTGGAGCGCCCAATGCGAGCGCGCCTGCCTGAATACCCAACGCGAGTAGCGCGGGAATCGCTAGTTGCAGGGTATCTTTCCCGTTTGCGCCAGTCAGGTCGCCCGCGGGCGCCATGCCGATAGCCAGAATATGCCCCGCCCGCGGTCTGACACGCGGCCAGAACGTTTCCGGGATAGGCATGTCATCAAGCCACACAGTTAGGTATGAATGATACCGGTCAGGTATTTTTGTTAACCTGATAAGATCCAGAATCGAACTGCCGGGATCGGCTTCCATGCGGGTGCGGATACCGGGGAAAAATAGTGAACCCGCCGTTATGATAACTTTATCTATTGTTCTAGGGCTGTACATATCGGTAAAACCCCAGTATACGGTTGCGCCATGCCATACCGTCTACGCGCTGAATACAACTGTTCACGCCCGCGCGGGCGTGCAGGAATCGCGTGTCATCCACCATGACGCCGCAATGAAGCGGCTGGCCGTTGATCGAAAACAGTACGGCATCGAATGTAGTGGGTTTATCGACTCGCCGCCAACACGATTCGTGGAGACCCGCACTAAAAAGTGGCGTAAGATTGGGGGCGTCCAAATACCCATAGTCGGGTAGAATAATGCCACGCGCTACATCAAATACGAGACACAAAATGCCGTAGCAATCCACGCCAGTCCAGTCACGGCCATGCCAGGAGAAAGGGATTCCGATGTATTTGGTCCAGTCCATTAGAACAACCCCGCAAAATGGTTTGGCGTAAACCCGTCGTGCGGCCATGACTGTTTAGCCGTATCATTGTATGAGAGGACGCCGCGCATTGTCCGCGTATCATAGGTCACATTTTTTAGTTGAAGCGGACGCGACAGGAATTCCACGTTGTCAAATTCGGGCGGACTTGCCGCCAGGTTGGATTGCGAGACTACCCGGACTATTACGGTTACGGGTCCGAACAGATTTCGGATGTGGGGCGTTAACCATTGTTCGACGTTGTCTACCGCCATCCGAGCCGTTGAAAATCCTTCTTCGGTTTCCTCCGGCATATCGAACTGGAACCCCGCGCGCGTATAGGGCTGGGCGTTGACCGAAATGTCTTCGGGATTGTTGACCACATAGAGTGTAGTTCCGCCCGGAAGTACTATATCAATCGTCTGTAATAGGATGACGCCGGTTTCCCGCGCGTTTGCCGCCGCCTTGACTTGTGCCGACACCACGCGGGGCATTTACATAACCTCCAGTTTCAGGGTGAGTGTATAGAACCTGTCATCCGGGTCGGGTGCGGGTGTCCATTGTCCGACCTGGGGGGGTTCTGCAAACCGGAATTCAACAGCCGTATCGTCAACCGCATCGGTCCAATCGAACGTGAGCGCCCCGTCTTCGAGCGTGTCCTGATAGAATGTCTTGAAAATGGCGTATTGGGCACCCGTAAATTCCAATGATACGGTTTGAATTATGCGGCGTTTGGTTGTGTTGCGCCTGCGTTTCGGGGGTCCGGCATCAACATCTGATTCGACATAGTTGGCAAGATGTTCTTCAGCTACCCCGACTAACGGCAGTTGCGGCAACCCGCTAGGCCATGATCCCGCGCTCATTAGTAGGCCCCCTGTATGCCTGCCAGCCGGAGTGTGCGCTTTAACCCGCCTTCAGCGGCAATGCTCTCAATGGCGTCGCGGATTGTGATCTGTAATTGCCGTGTGCCGTCGCGGGCCGTCTGCTCGGATACCTGGACCGGCTCGCCGCCCCGGCGCATGTCGTTGACCACGATATTAACCGGCGCAACCTGTCCCCGCACACCGAGATCGCCCCCGCGTGTCCGTGTAAGTGGGAACACCGCTTCCGGGCCCGCCTCGCCCATCATGCCGCGTTTGTTGGCCGGCATGGGGAACATAGTGGGGTAGGGCACCACACCGCCGCGTGCGAACGGGATAATATTGCCCGCCTTGAACACGTTGCCTTTGGCGCTGAACGCGCTTGCACTTAGGCCAAAGACGCCGCCAATGATCTCCTGCATGGCCAGCCGGGCCGTCATGCGGGCAAGATCTTTCAAAACGCTGTCTACAAACTCTTTGAACTCGAACTTGCCGGTTTCGAGAAAGTCAACCCAGGCGTCGGCAAAACTGTCTATAGCGGAATTCATTACTTCCGTCAGGCCCTTCATCAACTTATCAATGGCGGTGATTTCCTCTTTCCCCTTTTTACCCAACATGCCAAAGAGAGCGATTGCTAAGTTGATTGCATCGGCAATTAGTGCGATCACGTTTAGAGCTATGTGCATTGCAATTCCAACCGTGACGGCAGCAGAAACACCCGTAGTCGTGAATGCGGCAAAGAGCGCCGGGAATGACGATAGGAGTGTTTCCATTCCGCTAATAGCTGTTATCGCAGAACCTAGGCCTTGCGCAAATGTCGAACCGGCAGTCGCTCCGATCTGACTAATTTCTGCGCCGATACCCCGCATGGTTTCAAGCCTATCTTGCATCGGGTCTTTTCCGATGTCCGCAATTATTTTCTGCGCGCCTATAAGAGCCGCATCTACTCCCTCTAAAGACATGGCAGTCCGTAATTGCTCGCCAACGTCCGCCGCCGCCCCGCCTACTGCATCGAGCCGGTCTATGAGTCGCTGCAATTCCGCATCAGCCACGCCGCCAAATTCCCGCCAGTACTGGGTGGACATGATGTTCATAGTCTCGTCGCCCATGCGGCCCGCCGCTTTGAGCGTTTCGAGTTCGCCGGTGATCTTTTGAAACGCCATAAGATCCGGTTGGGCTTCGGTGAGGATCTTCGTAGCTTCACCCACTATGGCGAGTTGGCGGGCCGATTCCGTAGCGGCTGCAATTGCAGGATCAAGTGCGGCGATCTTGTCTATAATCGCCTGTATAGATGCGGGCGCGAGTTCTTTGATCTGGTCCCACAAGTACGGCCCGAGTAGGCTGCGGGTTTCA
>Ga0315289_10013026_pt1 | contig 11671 bp, 8 predicted proteins | sample YL17G11_40_MG_FD_203452 | JGI IMG/M metagenome (GOLD analysis project Ga0315289, IMG submission 203452) | Sediment microbial communities from Yellowstone Lake, YNP, Wyoming, USA - YL17G11_40 | ecosystem: Environmental > Aquatic > Freshwater > Lake > Sediment | place: USA: Wyoming | collected... | reverse complement strand
GTCCGGTCTCCTGCGAAAAATAGAGGTTCATGGAGGCAATGGCCTGACGGCAGAAGCCCGCCTCGATCTGGACCGCCGCAAGCCGGGCCAGCAGGTCCGGTTCGGCCCCTTTATTGACGGCCGCAATATAATATTCCGACGCCTTGGCCAGGTTTTTGCGCCCGGCTTCGATGCCGCCCAGCATCGAAAGCGCGACTGGACTTTTTTCATTGGCCTGCAGGATCGGCAGCGCTTTGGCCGTATCGCCGTTCCGGATGTATCCGTACGCCAGGTAACTCCAGGCGTCGGGATGGTTGGGGTTGATCTTATACGCGCGGGAGAAATACTCCAGCGCTTCCTTGGAGCGACCGAGTAGCAGCGCGGTTTTGCCCCTGAGGACATATGCCTCCGTCAATTTTGGATTTCCCTTGATCGCCCGCTCGAACAGACCGGCGGCCTCGGCATACCGCTTTGCATGGAACGCGGCGATGCCCAGATTATGGAACGCAAGCGCGTATTGCGGATCGCGCTGCGTGAGCGTCTGCCAGATATGCTCCGCCTGCGCGACGTCGCCTTTTCTGAAGTAAACGACCGCCAGGTTGTTCTGAGCGTCGGAATATCCCGGAAGTTTTTCCAGGGCATCCAGGAAAAAGCCGCGTGCGGCCGCAAGGTCCCCCGCCTCCAGGGCGTCCAGCCCTTTCATATTCAAGCCATAGGCATTATCGGCGGCCCGCGCCAGCGCGGCCGGAATGACGTCGGCATTGCTTATTTCGTCAACAGAGAAATCAAGTTCGGCGGACCAGGCAAGCGCCGCGAGGACCATCATGCAAAACTGGGTCCGCATCATGCCGCTCCCCCATCATCGCTTTTTTCAGCATAAAACGAAATGCGCTCCGGCAGTTCGTTCCAGTCATAGAAGGTGATGTCCGGAACAACAACGCCGGACAGGTCATGGAAAAACGCCGATTTGTCGTCGCCGGCAAAAAGCGCCGTGCGCATGCCCGCCGCGCGGGCAGGACGGATATCCACCGAAAGATCGTTGCCCACGAATACCGTCTGTTCGGGAAGTACGTGGTATTCATACAGGGCGTCGTACAGCCGGCGGAAAAGCGACGGGTTCGGCTTGGACACGCCTTCGACATAGGAAAATACCGTGAGATCTTCCTGGAACAGCTCCCGATAATCATCGATAGTGTCATTCTGGTCACGCAGAAAAAGGGTGAGATCGATCGGCGTATAGAATTGCGCGTTGGAGACGATGCCCAGCAGGATGTTGCGCTCCCGGAGCCTGACAAGCGCATCCGCCACGCCGGGATACAGGCCGCGGCCAAGTGCGGTCGCATTGTAATGGTAGGCCACGCACTTGGCGAAATCCATGTCGCTGCCGGTCTGCCGTGCCGCGGGATCATACCCATGGCGTTTGAGCATCATGACAATCACGCGCCATACCTCTTCGATGCGGATTTCCGGATACGCAAGCCCTTTGCGCAGGGATTTTTCATGACTGAGTGTGATGAGCCCATGATATAGATCGCGCAACGTTTTTTCGGGCGCCGTTTCCGCATCCATCGCCTGCAAATACGGGGTCATGCCGAAGTATGCGGCGGTGGTCTCGAATGCGGCCAGAAGCGCGCGCTCTTTGCCGTCTTGACCGGAAAAACCGGGCTTCCAATACCGTACCAACGTCCCATAGACATCGAAAATTACCGCGCGAATGTCAAACAACTTCTCGCATTCTTGCGAACAGGCAAGCGGCGTCAAAACCGGGATGGGATTCCGGCGTTCGGTCTTGTGGAATTCGCAGGCGAATTCCGCGATAATGGATGATGGGCTTTCGGCCTCAATGTTCCGAATAGACATTCCTTACACCGCGATTTCCGATATCATGCCGGATTCCACATTGCCCAGTCCCAGTTGCCCGGCACATTTAATGTGAGCGACCTGCTTGCCTTCATACTGGCGGCCATACCAGGACGCAAGTGTCGCGCCAAAGCTGTCAACCGCCACCGGATCGATGCCGGCAACAAACTTTTCGAGCCGCGCCACCTGCCCGGGACCGGAGGGCCCGTTATCCAGCAATGCCCGCGATGCATCGATGATGCTCAGCGTGGGCTTGATATAATACAATTGTTCGGCAATGGCCATGGCCAGGTCCATCTGGCTGTGCATGGCCCCGCGATCGTACACCAGACCCATGAGACCTTTCAGATTGAACGAAAGACCGCCGGCCGCATGGGATTTTGCCGTGGGCAGACTGATAAGACAATCGCACTTGAGCATCTCCTTGACGACCTTCGTGGTCGTGAGCGCCTTGGCCCTGGCATCGCTCTTTTCCTCGAACAGCGTCTCCTCCTTGGGCGTGAAGACGACCACCCCTTTAAGGTCCTTGACCGCATCGGCGATGCCGGATTGACTTTTGCAAATTTCCGGTTCGCGCAACGTATTGTCGCAGACAATGACGCGCTTTGCCCCGGCGCCAAGGCACAGCATGGCCATGACGCGCACCGCTTCGGGCGAGGTTGTGGCGCCCCAGTCGGGCGGACTGGCGAAGCTCATGTTGGGCTTGATCATCACGCGGGAGCCGGTCTTGACGAACCGCCCCATGCCGCCCATCTTCTTGATGATCTTCGGCAGGATGTCCGCGGCATTGCCTTTGCCCACATACACTTCACTTTTCGTGCCCGCGGAGAAGGCGGGGGTGATGCCGCCGGCCGCCATAGCGGCGGCGGCGGCCGCCCCGGATTTGACGAATTCACGTCGGGTTATGGGCATGGCAACCTCCTGTGCGGATTATGATGAAATTCATTGAACAAATCCCGGGGGTAACGCGTTCCCGAGCCCGGATTTCGATGTGTCAACCGGCATGACGCCTTCCCCCGGCGCTGTCGACGGCCCGGATTCCAGGGCGCCGGCATCGGATTTTTTCCTGCGTTCGCGCATTGCCTGCTTCTGCCATTCATTCGCATACGGGCCGGATGCACGGCGGTTTTCGCCAAAGCGATAGACGATGATCGCCGCCTCGTCGAAGATGGGGCACCGCTGTTCGCACATGCCGCACCCCATGCAGACATCTTCATAGACAATCGGCACTTTAAACAGCTCTTTATCGGTCTGGACCATCTTCATTTCGATGGCATTATACGGGCACACCTCATCGCACACCAGGCATTCCTTGTTCTGCTCCCAGGCAAGGCAACGGTGCCGGTTGATGACGGCAGTGCCGATTTTCGCGATATTTTTATCATCATAAGTCAAGGACCTGATCGCCTGCGTAGGGCATACGCGCCCGCAGAGGAAGCATTTTTCCTCGCATCCGCCGATGCGCGGAACGATTTTCGGCGTGTACATGCGGCTGAATCCGTCTGTCAATCCGCACGGCTGGATCGCATTGGTGGGGCAGGCCTTCATGCACTGGCCGCAGGCGATGCAGCGACCGCGAAACAGATCTTCGGGCACAGCGCCCGGCGGGCGTATCAGGCGGCCGGTCATATCATGTCTGATCATCGCATCGGCCCGGAAGAGCGGAGCAACGGCAATGCCGCCCAATAGCCCGGTAAACAGGTGGCGGCGCCGGATGTCCGCGCCTGCGACTTCGGCTTTTCCGCGCCCTCCGAAGCCGAAGGACCCGCACTCCTCCGATTTGATGCCAACGCATGCGCCGCAGACAATACATTCGGCAGCGGATGTTCGCGCGAAATTTTTCTCCGCAATGGCCCGCGTGGGGCAGACATTCCGGCATCTGCTGCATTCATTGCAGACGGCACTATCGACATGCCGCTTGAATGGCGCCCACCTGCTTAACAGACCAAAAAAAGCGCCGGAGGGGCAGATATACTGGCACCAGAACCGTTTGTCAATAAATCCGCCGGCGAAAACCGCAACAGCCAGCAGCACCGTTGCGCCGGCGGCGTAATACAGAGGTACACTGATCGTTGCGGTCGCAAACGATTCCAGGCCGGTCTTCTGAATCAACGACAGCGCATCCGCACCCGCTACAAGCGCGAATGGATAGGCGACGATTGTCATCACGCGCGTGAGGATGGACAGCGGGTCCATGAAGAGCGGAAATATCGCGCCGAAAACCGCGCAGACCCCGATGAGTATCAGCAGCACATACTTCAAGCGCTGAAGATAGAGCGGAGGACGGCGTTTTGGCGAACGCATCATGCCAAATAGATAGCGGTCCCCGAAATCGACGAGTGCGCCAAGCGGGCAGATAAAGCCGCAGAAGGCCCGGCCGAAAACGAGCGTGATGATGATCATTCCCACGCTGAAATAGAGCAGCGGAAGAACGGCTGTTCGCGACGCCAGCAGTGTGAGAATGCCGGTCAATGGATTAAGTCGCAGGAACCATTCGCTGTCGAAGGAATAGGCAACAGGATATGCATTCAGCAGGTAGGATATGATGAATGCGGCAAAAAACAGTATTTGGCTGACGATCCGCAATTTCCGCATTCCTGCCATGGGAGCTCCTTTTTCCCGATCATCATCGGCGCCTCGAAAAATCGAAAAACTCGTCTGTGATTGCGATCCCGCCGCCGGCGGGAGAAGCAATCTCGCGTTTTTCGCATAGAATAAGAAGATTGCTTCGTCGCTACGCTTCTCGCAATGACATTATCAGCAATTTTCGGAGCTGCCTGATTACAAAATACATCTCCCGATTCGGCAGGAAAGCCCGATCAGGCCGCCGGTTGATCGTCCAGCAATCCGCCAACCAGCGCGGCCATCTTCCCCCCTATTTTCCGATGGTTCTCCTCATCAAGATGAACGCCGTCATCATTTGACGCCGCGGCAATAGAGGGGGTATCAAAATAATGGCAGCCCCAGTCGCGGGCTGTCTTTTCCATATGCCGGGGAAGTTCGAAGCTCTTTTCCTTGCCGTCCATGAATTCGAGTTCGAAATAATCGGTGAGTTTAGTGAGAGGCGGCGGACACATGACCACGATATGGGGCGTTTTCCCATTCGGGCCGCAATAGCTGCCTTTGATGATCTGAATGAGCGTTGCCAGGCCCTTGGCGATGTCCGCGGCGCTGGCATGGAAGATATGTTTGAGGTCATTGACACCAAGGAATATAACCACCACGTCGATAGGCGCGTGGGATTGAAGCAATACAAAGAGAAACTCTTTGCCGTTGCGGCCTTCCCAGAACGGATCGTCGAAGACCGTTGTGCGGCCGTTGAGCCCTTCATCAATCACGCGGGCGCGAGGGCCGAGTAGCGCCTGCATGACGCCCGGCCACTTGCGCTCGAACGGGATTTTGGCTCCGGTGCCGGGCGTGTAGCCCCAGGTATTGGAATCGCCATAGCAGAGGATGGTTTTCATGATTGCGATACTCCTATTGAATGATTTGAGCGGCCCCGGAAGCCGGAATGCAACCACAGACGGAAGGCAGGATGAATACAAGATGCCGAACATCCACGTCCATCATCGGCGGCTGTGCGATTCCGGTCTTTCAAGACCGCGAGAATAAAAAAATATAATTCGCGCTCCACCATACTTTCGGCTTGTTTTATATGCATCAAATGATGTATAATATGCATAAAGAGGGCCACCTATTATGCGCACGACTATCGATATTCCGGATGCATTGCTGCAGCAGGCATTGAAGACTTTCAAGGTTAAAACCAAGCGGGAAGCCGTCATCTACGCTCTCAATGAGCAGATCCGCCGCGCCCGGATCCTCACGTTGCATGAAAAGATGAAAGGCCGCATTCCCGATCTGAAAATCGACCTTGATATCCTCCGCGAACGGGGCCGGTCCGCATGAACAATGTGATCATCGATTCCTCGGTGTGGATAGATTTTTTCACCGGCCGGTCCCCGGCTGCTGCCTTAACAATCGACCGGCACATCTCCGACCTGAGCGCTGCTGTCTGCGGGCTTATTCTGAGCGAACTGCTGCCCATGGGACGCACCCAGCATGAACGGAATGAGATCGAAGAGTATTTGCGGGCGCTGACGTGCCTTCCCGATCCGCCGATGCTATGGGAAAATGTCATCGAACTGAAAAAGGCATTCCGCTTGCGGGGTATTTCAGGCATCGGCATCCCTGATATCATCCTCTGCGCCGTGGCTTTGCATAATAATTGTCCGATCATATCAAGCGATGCGCATTTTGAAAAAATCCGCCACGCCGCGCCGGAGCTGCGCATTCTCTCCACTTGAGATTTCCACCTGCAATAGGTATTTTTTGGATCGAAGAGAATTTCGTGGGGCTGTAGCTCAGTTGGGAGAGCATCAGGCTGGCAGTCTGGGGGTCGTCGGTTCGAACCCGTCCAGCTCCATTAAAAACGCCCTTGAAACCGTGGTTTCAAGGGCGTTTTTACTATCCGGCCGGCGCCTGTCGAATATAATGAAAGCCGGGTCACGTGACCCGGCTTTCATTATACCTTCCCGATCAGCAATACATAAAAAACCCCACTTCCGGCTCCCGCATGATATTGCGCCACTTCATCTGCAGCGTTGACTGTTCGGACTCCGGTTTCCAGCGCGCCACGATGCGGTTTTCGCCCTGTTCCAGCGAAATGTCCGCCACGGTCGCTTCTTCATTGACCATGGTCACCGGCTCATAGGTGTGACCGTTGACCGTCAGTTCCACGACGCCCTGCCCTTTACAATCCATAAACGTGAAGACCTCGGGATTGATGATACCGAGATTCGACAGCACGTTTTTCCGCTCCGACGGGGAATTGATGCAGTAGTAGATGAACAGATCGTGGGACAGATCATAGCCGGCCGCCTTCCACAATCCGTCGTTGGAAGTCATGAAAAAGTTCGTGGGCGTGGATTCCTTGAATTCTTTGCCGGCGATTTTCGCATCTCCCACGAGCGTGCAGGAAATAATCTCCGATTTCAAGGCGCTGTCGCAAGGGCCGTCGTATACCAGAATCTCGCGCGGGAAGCCGCCGGACATGATGCTCGTGGCGATTTCGCGCTTGCCGTCGAACAGGCTCCGCTCCTTGGAAACCACGCCCAGATTGGCCAGCAGGCGGTTGGGCAAACGCATGAAACGCATGCGTTTGTCAAACGGCGGCGAGAAGCAGTTGAAGACAACGGCGCCTCTGCCGCATTTGACCCTGCCAAGAACGACCGCCTTGTCCGGCTTATTGACAAACAGCGTTGTGGTGACGGTATACGCGCGCAATGATTCGGACATGCCGCCGTCGACATACAGCTCCTTGAAGGCGCTGCGTGTGGGCGTTTCGAGCAGGGGTTCGAGCCCTCTGGCGTGCGCCAGAAAATCAGCGCCGATCATGTGGTTTTCCGCTGCGCCGGGCGCATAGGTCCAGGTCTCGATGCCGCACGTGTCCTCGTTGCATACCCCATTGAGCAGCGGGTCCTTTTTTGCACGCACGGCCTGATAGGTCCCCGCCAGCTTTTTGGATTTCAGCGAAACCTTGAGCGCCCGGGACCAGGCCGCGAGGACCTGCGCTGTCGCGCAATTGACAATAACGGTTTTTCCCTGCTTTGCGGATGCAGCATGATCGCGGATACCGGCCGTGTCGTTGCCGTCGACGATTACGGGCTGCGCGGCTTCCCGGAATTCATAGGATGCGGCGCGAGACAGCATATTGAGCAACAGCATTTCCGCGGCCGGCGTGTCGGCAATTTTATCGGTAACGCGCAGCTGGCAGGCCAGCACGAGGCCTTTTCCCTCGGTATGTTCAAAGAGCGGCGTATAATCGAGATTGCCGTTGCCAAAGCCGCCCTCGCCCGATTCCACCAGAAAAAGCGTATTGCGGCCGTCGTTCTTCCGATACATGACGTTCGCCACGGCGGCAGGACTGTCGCCCGCGGTATAGGGTTCGTCGCCCCAGAATTTCAGGTCCGCATCGCCAAGCCCGGCAAGTACGGGGTGCTTGACAGCACGCGTGAAGGCCGTCAGCGCCTGCTTCTTTTCGAGCAGCAGCGTCGGGAAAAGGCCATAGGTCTGTTCGAGCACGATCACGCGCCCGCCGGCATGCACGAAGTCCCGCACGCCCGACTGCCCGACCACGCCTTCGTTCAACGAATCCTTCTCGATGATCAAAATGCGCGCGTCTTTGACGCCGGCAATCGCGAGAGACTGGACATAGCGGTAATCCAGCGTGAGCGCATCGAGCGCGGCCCGCAGCGATCCGCCGCCGAAAACCGCGACACGTCCCTCGACAAACGGCTTTTTGGAGGCAATCGACAGGGCCCGATGGGCGATCCGGATGGACCGCGACCAGGCATCGAGCCTCTTTTTGCCCACGATGAATTCGGCGCGATACCGATACACGCCGGGTGCGGCCGCGCGCGGGACCGTCCAATCGATTGTGCGCGATTCGATCTTCCCGCGCTCCAATTTCATGGGGAATTTCCAGCGTTTGACGGCCGATTTTCCTCTCATGAGGGAAACCGCCAGAATGCCGCATTGCGCGCCCGCGGTGTCATTGCACACCGTCAACTCGCGGCCGAAACGCGCGCCGGCGAAATACGCATTCTTCCCGCTGGTGTCGATGACGGCCAGGGGGCGGAACGCGCGTTTCTGTATCGCGAAGCTGGTGGACGGCGTGTAGCCCTTGCCCTGTTTCCAGAATGCGAATTCCGCCGTATGAGGATTGACATACCGCGGCTTGACGCCCGGCGCGGAAAGGTCCGGATATTTAAGGGTGATCTTTTTTGGTTCCATGCGCAGGTTTTCGAGGCTGGAGATGTTCCACGGGCCAAAGGCGCAGATGCCGAGGGCGCGGCCGGCTTCGATGGAGAGCGCCGTGTCTTCGGCCGAACCCCGGTCCACGGCCTCGTAGCTTTCGTAAACCTCGTCGCCTATGAGATGGAGCGTATTGTTGGGGCCGGCATAATGGTACAGCGACATTTCGCCCACATGGAGCGGCTGTTTGCGGTCCCACCAGCCGTAGCCGAATGAGGTGCGGCCGTAATGGCGGCTGACGATGTCCTGCTTGCGTTCGTCCCATAATGAGCTGTCGCCCTCGTGATACGCCGGCCGCGTGGGATCGAGTTCATTGAACAGCAGACGCAGCCGCGGCAGCTCTTTGCTGGTCAGCGGCGTTTCGTCGCGGTTCCAGCGCATTTCGTTTTCAACGCTCCACATGACCAGACACGGGTGGTTCTTGTCGCGTTTGACAAGACGACGCACATGGTCGCGCGCCATGTCCCACAGCGGCGGCCAGTCGGCGGCGTGCTCCATGCCCGAGCCATAGAGCGCCGCTTCGTCGGTGATGAGTATCCCCTCTTCGTCCGCCAGATCGAGGATACGGGGCATATGCGGATGCACATGCAGGCGCGAGTGGTTCATGTTGCCGTCGCGAAGCATGCCGAACCATTTGCGAACCCATCCTTCAGTCAGATGATACGGCGCGAATTTATGGCCCCAATCGGAAAAAATGCGAAGGGGATGATCGTTGAGCATGATGTCGGGTCCCTGGATCCAGATTTCCCGGAAACCGAAGCGCTCGCACGTGGTTTCGATCTTTTCGTTGCTTTCGCATAGCGTGGTGCGCATCTGGTAAAGGAAAGGGGACTCGGGGGACCACCGCCGCGCTTCCTCGAACGGCCGCGAGGCATCCCAGGTTGCGGCGCCATTGGCCGGGACCGTGACGGTGGTTGCGGGCATATCGATAATGCCCACGGCCTTGATGGGATCGCCGCCCTTTTTCCATTCCACCACGTCGGCCGCGATATTGATGGTGCGGGCGACCTTGGATGCGTTCCGGACCGAGAAAATCGCGGTGATGGTCCCGGCGCGCGTGGAGGTGCGGATCGTGACGTTGTCCAGATAGACATCGGGCCGTTCGATGAGCCATACATCCTGCCAGATGCCGGCATGCGCATGAACCTGGCCTGCCGCGCACGCCTTGACGCGGCCGCGCTCGTCACGGTCGTATTTGCGGAGAAAAACGGCGATTTCATTTTCGCCGGCATTGATATGATCGGTAATATCGGTGATAAACGGCAGCGACGGATCGCGGTTTTCCGCGATCCGCTTCCCATTGACGAAAAGGTGCGAATACTGGGTCACCGCGCCGATGTTCAGAATGTACCGGCGCCCGGGCAGCTTGTCGATATTCAGCGCGCGCCGGATCCATCCCTGCCGGGTTTTGCTCCAGGCATTGGGGTAGCCGAAGGCGTCGAACAGGAATTCATTCCCGTCCTCCATGACCTGCTCTTTCCATTGCCGGCGGGGATGAAAGTTCTTCTCCCCTTTTTTGCGGAAAGCGCAGGTATCCTTGGTCCAGTACGAAGGCACGAGATAGGTGTTTCTGATCCAGCCGTCCCGGGGAACGCCGGAGGTTTCCGCATCGCCGTAGACAGGCAGGAAATCCCAATGACCGTTGAGGCATGTTTGCTGCATTGAGCGTCCGTCCTTGATGGAGTGATTTGAAATTATGGTTCTACGAAGGCCGGGTCATGTGACCCGGCCTGCCCGCGGCCTATTTCATCTTCCATACCAGATACTGCCGCAGCACCCTGGCGGTTTCGTTCTGTTTCGTCACCCCTGATCCGGCCACAAAAAGCAGCGGATCATGTTCGATGCGCGCCAGTTTCAGCGTATCGCCTACCAGATAGTCGACGCGGAAAAGCCGCGGCTTTATTGAATCGGGGGCGGTCTTCATGTTCACCAGCACGATCTGCCGCAAAAGATTGTCGCTATACGTGCTGTCGTGCACGATCGTTCCCCGACCGACGACCTGATTATAGGTGATCCGCTGATCAGCGGTATCGAGAATTGCGGTCGCGGAATCGTGGACCAGGCTGTCCCGGGTAATGGCAAACCGCGTCGTATCAAACCGGTATCCGATGGTATCGAATAACGTGCCGATCTGCACGGTCAGTTGCGTACTGTCAATGCGCATCCATGATCCGATGGAATGCTGGATATCAATATCGCTCGATGACGGCGGAAGGTTGATCGAACCGCACATGAAAAAAAACGCGGCACAGGGCAGAATGCAGATCGGGTGGATGGCTTTCATGTTCCCGCCTTTCATGGGGATGTCGCACGCGATAATCAAACCAGGCCGCGCATGAGATTGATCGCCTGCGCATGGATCAACCCGTTCGACGCGATATAGCGCTGGCCGTCAACCGGCAATGCCGGTTTGCCGGAGAAATCCGTGATGCTTCCGCCGGCTTCGCTGATGATGCAGGCGGCGCCGCCAAAATCCCAGAGATGATCGTCGAATTCGATCACCAGATCAAGTTTGCCATCGGCGATGAAGGTCAGGTTGCGCGCCGAAGACCCGAACATGCGGACATTGAAGACTTCACGGGCAAAGCCGGACATCACCTGCGATTTCCCCGAGGTGTTCACCTTAAAGGTCGAATCAAATCCCATGGAAGCGTCCGCAAGCCCTTTGACCGCGGAGACTTTGATTTTCCGGTCGTTCTTGAAGGCACCGGAACCTTTTTCCGCCACGAAAAGCTCCTCTTCAGACGGGAGATAAATGACCCCTGCCACGAATTCGTTTTTATGGGCTACGCCGATCGAAACGCCGTACAGCGGGATTGATCGTATGAAGTTATGGGTGCCATCCAGGGGGTCGATGATCCAGAGCCAGTCGCTGTCTTTGGAATCGAGGCCGCGTTCCTCGGCGCAGATGCTGTGCCGCGGGAAATTTTCGCGGATGACATCAACCACGATCTGTTCAGCGCGCTTGTCGACCTCTGTCACGAGGCTGGTATCGGCTTTCCGCTCGATGGACGTG
>Ga0315289_10013025_pt1 | contig 11671 bp, 12 predicted proteins | sample YL17G11_40_MG_FD_203452 | JGI IMG/M metagenome (GOLD analysis project Ga0315289, IMG submission 203452) | Sediment microbial communities from Yellowstone Lake, YNP, Wyoming, USA - YL17G11_40 | ecosystem: Environmental > Aquatic > Freshwater > Lake > Sediment | place: USA: Wyoming | collected... | reverse complement strand
CCTCGAACACCCAGTAACCGCGCGCGTGCAGCTCCTGGCGCAAGAACCGGGCCACCCGGTGCATCCGCTCGCGGCGCTCCGGCTCCTCGCGCATCACTTCCAGGGCGGCCAGCACGGAGGCCACCGAGGCCGGCGGCAGGCTGGCCGAGAAGACGAACGGCCGGGCGGTGTACTTGAGGTACTCGATCACCGGCTGGGAGGAGGCGACAAAGCCGCCCACTGAGGCCAGCGACTTCGAGAAGGTGCCCATGACGATGTCCATGCCGTCCAGCACGCCCAGGTGCTCCGCGAGGCCCGCCCCGGTGGGGCCGAACACGCCGATGCCGTGGGCCTCGTCCACGAAGATCCGGGCGTTGTAACGCCGGGCCAGCTCGACGGTGCCCACCAGGTCGGCCATGTCGCCTTCCATGCTGAAGACGCTCTCGGTGACGATGAGTACGCGCTCGTCGGCCGAGCAGGCCCTCAGGCAACTGGCCAGGTGGTCCATGTCATTGTGGCGGAAGCGCACGATACGCGCCGAGGAGCGCAAGGCCCCGTCCACCAGGCTGGCGTGCAGGTTGTGATCGCACACCAGCACGTCGCCCCGTTCGGTCAGGCCGGCCAGGCTGGCGTAGTTGGTCTGGAAGCCGGTGCCGAAGGTCATGGCGTCTGCCTTCCCGACCAGGGCCGCCAGCTCGGCTTCCACCTGCACGTGGAGATCGAGCGTGCCGTTCAAGAGGCGCGAGCCGCTGCATCCGGTGCCGTACTTGCGAATGGCCGCAGCGGCGGCTTCCATGACCTTGGGATGGCTGGTCAGGCCCAGGTAGTCGTTGCACCCGAACATGAGGATCTTGCGGTCGCCCATCCGGATCTCGCCCGGAGAGCAGCCCTCGTGCCCGGTGAACGTCTCGAAGTAGACGTACAGGCCGGCGGCCTGGGCGTCGCAGGGGCGCACGAACTGGCCGCCCAGATGGCGGCCGTAGTTCTGGCACTTGGCCAGGACGTCCCCGCGCAAGGCCGGGTCGCTGCCGGCAACGGATGGAGATCGAGTGCGCATGATTTCAGTTCCACTCGTAGATGCGGTAGGTCTTGTACCGCCTGGCGCCGAGTGCCTCCAGAGATCGATTCATTAAGACGTTGTCCTCCAGCACCCAGGACATCTCCGCGTCCTGGTAGCCGCGCCGGCTGCTGCGCCGGATGAGCTCGGCGTACAAGCCGGCGGCCACGCCCGCGGTACGGTACTCCTCCAGCACGCCCAGCGTGATCACCCGCAGGCTGCGGATTGTTCGTTTATGATACATGATTTTCAGCAGGCCCAGCGGGAACAGACGCCCCCGGGCGTGCTTCAGGGCCCGGTTGATGTCCGGCAGGGCCAGCACGAAGGCCACCGCTTTGCCGCCCACCTCCCCGAACAGGATCAGCTCGGGATCCAGGATGGGCCGCATGTCGCGCACCAGGAACAGGAACTCGTCGCGGCTCATGGGGACGAAACCCCAGTTGCGGCCCCAGGCGGAGTTGTAGATCTCCCAGGCCAGGGTGGCCTCGGCCTTGAGGTCATGGGTACGCATGGGGCGGATGCAAAGTTCATTGCCCTGGAGAGCGCGCCGGGCCACGCGCGCCACCTTCCCGGTGGCCGCCTCCCGGGTGCGGGCGTAGTAGGCGTAGAGGTCCTTGGCGCGGCGCAGGCCGGCCTGCTCGAGCAAGGCGGCGTAGTAGGGCGGGTTGTAGGGCATCATCACCTGGGGGCTCGAGTCGAATCCCTCCACCAGCAGGCCGCACTCGTAGTTGGTGGACGGGTTCATGGGACCGCGGAAGACGCGCGCCCCGCGCTGTCGCAGCCACCCGGCGGCGGCCTCCAGCAGAGCCTGGGCCACTTCCGGGTCGTTGACGGTTTCCAGGAACCCGAAGAAGCCCGCCGGCTCGTGGTGGAACTCGAGGTAGTTCCGGTCCAGGATGGCGGCGATGCGGCCTACGGCGCCGGCCGCGTTGCGGGCCAGGAAGCACTGGAGTTCGGCGTGCGCCCAGAAGGGGTGTTTGGCCGTGTCTAACAGGTCCCTTTGCGCGATCCGCAGCGGGGCCACCCAGTGCGGGTCGTTCCGGTAGTGCCGGTAGGGGAAAGCCAGGAACTCTCGGTGCGCGGTGCGGTCACGAACCGGCGCAACTCGGATCTGCGGCAAGCTCACGCCCTTTCTCGCAGCCGTAGACACGGGGCGCCGCGAATACCAGAACGCCGGCCAGCGCGGCGCCCGCGGCCAGGTCAACCGTGTAATGATACCGCAGGTAGACCGTCGAGAAAACCATGAGCACCGTATAGACGGTGAAGATCCCGTAGAGTCTGCGGGACAGGCGGCGGCTGCTCCACCAGGCCAGCAGGATCATCTCGGCGTGGCCGCTGGGGAAGCAATCATAGTGCGCCGCCTCCACCACGTCGAGCAGGTGGCGCAAGAACGGGAACGACCACAAGCCCTCCAGCGGGACGCTCTGGAGCGGATCCAGCAGGAAGCGCGGTCCCCGAACCGGCACCAGGAAGTAGCCCACGTAAGAGAGCAGGAAGCCCAGCGAGAGCAGGAAGGCGTAGAAGCGGAACTCCGGCAGACGGCCGCGCCGCCACAGGATCACCGCCACCAGCAGCATCATGGGGAGGAACAGCGTGTAGATGATCTGCATGCACTCGGTGAGCAGCGGCGTCTGCAGCCGTTCCAGCCACACGGTGGGGTGGAGGCCCCAGAAGGCGAAATCCAGCCGCGCTACCGCCGCGTCCACGTCTCTGCCCCGGACCGCGGGGATGAGAATGGCCATCTCCTTGTAACAGCCCACCACGTAAGGCAGGGGGTACCAATGGCGGAACAACCAGAGCACCGTGCCGGGTCTGGCTTCCTGGTTGACCACCGCCGCCAGGGCCGCGGCTGCGACGGCGTGGAGCCCGAGCATCCACACGGCCCCGGGCGCCTGTCTCCCGAAGGCCGCGATCAGCAGGCCGGAAACCACCAGGTAAGAGCAGATCAGGCGGTCTTGTGGCCACCAGCCGGACGCGGCCGCGTCGCGCTCCAACGCCGACGCACGAGACCCTACCACTTCAGCCACTCCATTATTCTGTACCAATCTAGCGTTTCCGATACCCCCTCGCGCAAAGTTTTTTTCGCCGTGAAGCCCAGTTCGTGCTGCGCCCGGACGGTCGAGCAGGCCCAATGGCGGCATTGCGCCTCCCGGATCTTCTCCCGCGACAGGATCGAGGGCTGGCCCCGGAGCCGCGAGACCATCTCCGCCGCGAGGCCTGCCGTCCAGGCCAGGGGGCGGGGCACCGGCACCACCCGTACGCGCCGCCCCAACGCGTCCCCGATCGTCTGAGCAAACTCCTCCCAGGAAACCGGCCCAGGGTTAGCGATGAAGTAGGCGCGCGCTTCTCCCCGCGAGCTGCGGCCGGCGGCCAGCAACGCTTCCACCACGTCGTGAACATGCACCACGCTCACGGAGGCGTGCCGCGGCCCGGCGCGAAACAACCACCCACGACCGGCGGCCTGGAAGAGTTTCAACACGTCCGTGTCGCGGGGTCCATAGACCACGGCCGGCCTCACTACGATGGCGTTGGGGCGCAGCGGGGAGCCATCCAGAATGCGCTCGGCTTCGAGCTTCGAGCGGCCATAATGGGTCAGCGGGCGGGGTGGGGCCTCCTCGGTGACGGGGGCGCCGTCTGGGGAGGGGCCGGCGGCGGCCAAGCTGCTGACGTGGACGAAGCGCACCGCCGTGTGGCCGCTTTCTTCGAGCGCCCGCACCAGGTGGGCCGTAGCCTGGACGTTGCCGCGGTAGTAGTCCGAGGGGCGCAACGCCTTGGTCACCCCGGCCACGTGGAAGACCAGGCCGACTCCCGCGACGGCCTCCCGCAAGCCGGCATTCTCGGCCAGCTCGCCGTAGACCAGCTCCCCCTGCCCGGTGGGCAGCCAGGCCCGTGAGCTGGTCCGCCGGACCAGGCAGCGCACCCGATAGCCCTCGGCCACCAGCCGCTCCACCAGGTGACTGCCCACGAACCCGCTGCCGCCGGTGACCAGGACGGGCGGGCGCTCGTCGAAGCCAGTTTCTGCCATGTAGGCCCTTCTGGTAATGATGCCAGAGGCGCGCCGGCTTGCGCTTGGGCGGACCGGCCGCGGGGCGACTACGACGAGGTCTATCCGGTTGACCGTGACGAGGCGTCGGAACAGTTGGAGCGGGCCGAGGAACTGCTACGGTTCGCCGAGGGGTTCCGCACGGGTACCGCTGCTGGCTGCTGAGGCAGGCCAACCATCGCCTTCCAGCCTGCGGGCACTCATACTACACTAAACGATGCGGGAAGAATTCCACTAGGGATTGGCGACGCATGAATCTTCCGAACCTGCTGACCCTGCTGCGCATCTTCTTCGTGCCCCTGCTGGTGGCCGTCCTGGTGATGGAGCACCGGGAAGTGGCGGTCGGCCGCTTCCTCCTCACCAACGAGCTGGTGGCGCTGGCCATCTTCCTGGTGGCGGCGGCCACGGATTTGCTGGACGGCTACCTGGCGCGGCGCTGGAAGCAGGTGACGACGGTGGGCACGCTGTTGGATCCGATCGCCGACAAGCTGCTGATCTCGGCGGCCCTGATCTCGCTGGTCCAAGTGCGCGCGTTGCCGGCCTGGATGGTCATCATCGTCGTGGGGCGGGAGTTCGCCGTCACGGGCTTGCGCAGCATCGCCGCCTCGGCCGGCTACACCATCGAGGCCAGCGAGCTGGGCAAGACCAAGATGATGGCGCAGGTGATCGCGGTCTCGCTGTTCCTGCTGACGGTGCGCTGGCGAGGCCTGAAGCCCTGGGCCATGGCCTGGATGTGGTGCGTGGTGGTGGTGGCCCTGCTCTCGGCGGTGGGCTACTTCCGCAAGTTCTGGCGCAAGGTGGACGACCGCATCAAGCTCCGGCGGCGCCGCGAGTTGCTGCGTCTGGAGCGGCGGCGGGCCCGGAAGCGGGTGGCGGCGTCCGCTCCAGTATCCGGTGACCGGCAGGGGTGAACTCGATCACCCGGATGTGCCCCCGGGGCCCGAGCGTGCCTAGCGGCTTCCCCTGGAAGGCGATCTCCAGGCCGCCCGCGTTTCCGGTGAGGACGCTCATGGCTTCCTTTCCCTGAAATGTCCGGAGTTGTCCGGGCCGTAGAGTGCCGGAGAACAGCACGGCGCCGTCGGCGGTGACGCGCACCCAGACGTCTGCGGAAGCCCGGATGTCGAGCTGGATGGGCGCCGGCGGGCCGGCCGGAGACGGTGGCCAGGCGGGTTCCGCCGCGGGCGGTGCGGCCACGGCCGGCGCCTGGGGGGTGGCGGGCGCTGCGGTGGTGCGCTCCGGCGCCGTCCGCACTCGCTGCCAGATGACGTACATCACCGCGCAGGCCAGCACCACCAACACGAAAGACGCGATCGATCCCAGCCAGCGCTTGAGCGCCAGCCGCGGCTTCGCGTGGGACACGATGGGCGCGATGTGGAGCCGCGGAGTCTCGGGCGGCGGTTCCGCGGGCGGGGCCTCCGCCGGCTCCTCGAGGGTGGCCACCGCCGGCTGCACCAGCCGGGGGTCCACCCCCAGGAACGAGGCGTACTGGCGCAGGAAGGCGCGGGCAAAGAAGTTGCCCGGCAGCTTGTCGAATTCCTCCGCCTCGAGGGCCTCCACAAACCGGGCGCTGATCCTGGTGCGTTCCGCGACCTCTTCCAGGCTCAGTCCCCGACGGAGGCGTTCCTGGCGGAGCGCATCGCCGATGGAAGGCATGGGCTCCGGCCGCACTCCCCGGGTACTAAAATACTACACTTGAGCGCGCGAACCGCCCCAGCCGAGATCGCCGTCGTGGTGGTGAACTGGAACCGCCGCGAACTGTTGCGGCAGGCGCTGGAGTCGCTGGAGCGGCAGCCAGGGGTGGCCTGCGAGGTCATCGTGGTGGACAACGGCTCCACGGACGGCTCGCCGGAGATGATCGAGCGGGAATACGTGGGCCGTTCGGTCTTCCGGCTGCGGCTGATCGCCAATGCCGTCAACCGGGGGTTCTGCGCGGCCAACAACCAGGGGATCGCCGCTTCGCAGGCGCCGTTCATCGCCCTCCTGAACAACGATGCGGAAGCCGATTCGGGCTGGCTGGCGGCCCTGCGCGGCGCCTTCGACCGCGGTCCCGGGGTGGGCATGGCGGCCTCGAAGATCCTGGTGTGGGAGGACCCCTCGCGCATCGACAAGGCGGGGCACCTCATCTACCCGGACGGCCAGAACCGCGGCCGCGGCTCGGGCGAACTGGATCGCGGCCAGTACGATCGCCTCGAGGAAACCCTGTGGCCCGACGGTTGCGCCGCCATGTACCGCCGCGCGATGCTGGATGAGATCGGCGGCTTCGACGAGGATTTCTTTGCCTATGGCGACGATGCCGAACTGGGGCTGCGGGCGCGGATCGCGGGCTGGACCTGCCTGTACGTGCCCCAGGCGGTGGTGCGGCACCACCGCGGCGCCACGCTGGGGCTGGGTTCGGCGCGGCGGCTCGAGCTCATCGAGCGCAACCGGCTGCTGCTGGCGGCCAAGCTGTTCCCCTGGAGCCTGCTATGGCTAAATGGGGCATACTACCTGGCCCGGATTGCGGCGGGGGCCTGGGCGGCGGCCCGCGGCCGGGGGGAGACCGCGCACTATCCGGGTCTGAGCGGCAAGCTCCGCGCGGCGCGGGCGCTGGCGAAGGGGGACCTGGAAGCGCTCGCCATGCTGCCCCGCATGCTGCGCAAGCGCCGCGAGATCCGGAAGATCCGCAAGCTGACCCCGCGCCAGGTGCGGCAGTTGCTCCTGCGGCATCGGATCTCGCTGAAGGAGCTGACCCAGCAGGTGGCATGAGCGAGGCGGCGGCGTGCCCGCTGTGCGGGAGCGCGGAGTTCCGCTTGCTCTACACGGCGAGCGACCGGTTGTACCGCACCACCGCGCGCCGCTTTCAGGTGGTCGAATGCGCCGGGTGCGGCCTGCTGCGCCTCGCGCCCCGGCCCGGGCCGGACGAGCTCCAGGCCTACTACCCCCGCCGGTACTGGTTTGCGCCGGAGGGCGGCGCGGCCAGCCGGCTCGAGGAGGCCTGGCGGCGGGCGGTCGTGCGGGACCACGTCCGCTTTGTGCGCCGCGCCTTGCGGGAGGCGGGCCGGGACGGGCCGGTCCTGGACGTGGGTTGCGGCGGCGGGCTGTTTCTGCGGGTGCTGAAGGAGGCGGGTTTGAGGGTGGTCGGGCTGGATGCCGCCGAGGAAGCGGCCGGCATCTGCTGGCGGCGGAACGGCGTGCCCGCCGTGTGCGGCAATCTCGCGCGGGTTCCGCTGGCGCCTGACAGTTGCGCGGCCGTGACCATGTTTCACGTGCTCGAGCACGTGGCCGACCCGCGGGCCTGCGTCCTGGCGGCGCGCGAGCTGCTGCCGCCCGGCGGCAGGCTGATCCTCCAGACGCCGAACGCGGCCTCCTGGCAGTTCGCACTGCTGGGCCGGCGCTGGAGCGGGTTGGACGTGCCGCGGCACTTGGTGACCTTCCGCGCGCGCGACCTCGAGCGGCGGGTGGAATCCTGCGGCTTCCAGGTGGTGCGCCGGAAGCATCTCTCGCTGCGGGACAATCCGGCGGGGCTGGCCACCAGCCTGGCGCCCGGTCTGGATCCCATGGCGCGCCGCGTGCGCGGCGTCGCCGAGACTGGCGTGACGCGGCTGCTCAAGGATCTGGTGTATTTCGGGTTGCTGCTGGCGGTCCTGCCGCTGGCGCTGGCCGAGGCCGCCTGCCGGGCCGGCTCGACCATCATGCTGGAGGCGCGCAAGCCATGAGATACGCCCGCTTGCGCCGCCGCCTGCCGCGGTTCCTCGCCCGCCGCCTGCTGTATTTCGAGACCGCTATCGAGGAAGCGGTGGCGCAGTTCGCCGGCGAGCTTCCCGAGGGTGCGCGCGTGCTGGACGCCGGCGCCGGCGAGGGGACGTACGCCCGGTTTTTCGCCCGGCAGCGTTACGTGGGCGTGGACCTGGGGGTGGGGGATCCGCAGTGGGACTACGGGCGCCTGGAGGTCGTCGGCGACCTGCTCAGCCTGCCCTTCCGCCCGGAGAGCTTCGAGGCCTGCCTCAGCGTGGTGACCCTCGAGCACGTGCGCGATCCGGCGGCGGCGCTTCACGAGATGGCGCGGGCGCTCCAGCCGGGCGGCCGGCTGCTGCTGGTCGCGCCGCAAGACTGGGAAATCCACCAGGAACCGCACGATTATTTCCGGTTTACGCGCTACGGCCTCAGGTATTTGCTAGAACAGGCCGGGTTTTCGGCCATCCACGTGCTCCCCGTGGGCGGATTTTTCCATCTTCTGGCGCGGCGCCTGCTCAACGCCTTGCCGTATTTCCGCGGTGTCTGGTTGGTGGTGGCGGCGCTGGCGCTGGCGCCGCCGGCCCTCCTTCTGCCGGTCTTCGACCGCCTGGACCGCGAGCGGAACTTTACCTTGGGGTACATATGCACCGCAAGAAAGTGCTAGCACTGGCGGCCGCCTGGGGCGCCTTTTTGGCGGGCGCCTGGGCCGCTGAACCTTTCAGCGGCTCCTCGGCGCTGTCCTTCACGCAGAAGCTGGTCGCCTTCGGCCCGCGGCCGTCCGGTTCGCCGGCGTCGCGCAAAGCGCAGGGCTACATCCTGGCGCAGCTCAAGCTGCGGGGCTGCGAGGTGATTCAGGACGCGTTCCCCGCCCAGACGCCGCTCGGGCCGGTGCCGATGCTGAACCTCATCGCCCGGTTCCCGGGCACTTCGGGCCGCGCCGTGGTGATCTCAGGCCACTATGAGACCAAGTCGCTGCCGGGGATCAACTTCGTGGGAGCCAATGACGGCGGGGCTTCGGCGGGCTTCCTGCTCGAGCTGGCGCGGGTGCTCGCCGGGCGGCCGCTCAAGCACGACGTTTACCTGGTGTGGTTCGACGGCGAGGAGTCCTTCGGGCCGTGGTCGGAGAGCGATGGCCTACACGGCAGCCGCCACCTGGCGGCGCGCTGGGCGTCCGAGGGGACGCTCAGCCGGATCAAGGCGCTCATCAACGTGGACATGATCGGCGACCGGGACCTGGGCATCATGCAGGAGCTGAACTCCTCGGCCGGGCTGCGGCGGCTGGTGTGGCAGACCGCGGCGCAACTCGGCCTGGGGCGGTTCTTCCTGAATGTGGGCGGGGCGGTCGAGGACGACCACATGCCCTTCCTCCGTCGCGGTGTCCAGGCCGTGGACCTGATCGACTTCGACTACGGCCCCCACAACTCCTGGTGGCACACCGAGCGGGACACGCCGGACAAGCTCAGCGCCGAAAGCTTCCAGGTGGTGGGCACGGTGGTGCTGGAGGTGCTCAAGAGGCTGGAGTGAGGCCAGATCACCAATCTCACCAAACGCACCAGATGGTGATATAATGCTTCGCATGAAGCGCTCCACGATCGCGTTGCCGGATGACCTGGAGGCGGCCCTCGACTCCTACCTGGGAGAGCAGGACGTCGCGCCCTCGCTGACCGGAGTGGTCGAAGCGGCTCTGCGCGAGTATCTGGCCAGGCGAGGCCATTTGCCGCCCCCGCGCCCCCTGCGGATCACGCCGGCCAAGGCCGGAAGCGGCCGGAAGGACGTGAGCGTGAACCACGATCGATACTTGGGCGAGAAATGAGGCTCGCCGTAGTTGCGGACACGGGCCCCATGTACGCCCTGGTGGATCCTTCCGACCAGTATCACGCGCGGGCGCAGCGGGAACTGAAGCGGCTTGGCGAAGAGCAGCGGGGCATCCTTGTGGCCTATCCACTGCTGATGGAAAGCTACACGCTCATCATGCGGCGCCTGGGATGGGACGTGGCCCGGAAATGGCTGGAGGAGATCCGCGCTGGCGCCGGAATGATCACTCCCGCGGCGCGGGACTATGAGGCGGCGGTCCGGCGGGTGCAGAGCCAGCCGGAAGGGACTGTGACGCTGTTCGACGCGCTGCTGGCCGGCCTGAGCGAGCACTTGCGCGTGCCGGTGTGGAGCTATGATCGCCACTTCGAGCTGATGCGCGTCAGCGTGTGGCGGTGAGAGAGCGGGACGCGCGGCGCTGAGTCGCTACTCGCCGGGAGGGGGGTGGGAGTGGTTTCGTGCGAAACACGGACGCATAGCCAGAAATGGATCCTGGCCGGTGGCGGGAAAAGCCCATCCGCCATCCTCCTCACAAGACCGGGCCCGTAGGTCTCGTTAACCCATTCATTCTACGCCCGAACCGGGTGGACAGCAAGCCTCCGGCGACATGCGCGACAAGTGTGACAGCACGCGTCAGTCTGCTCGCGGCGCTACCTGTCGCTTGCCTCGTGTGCTTCCCGTGGTCAATAATTGCCCATGGAGGAGGATATCGATGCCCGCACAAGAACTCAGTGATGCCGTCAGGACAGCCAACGTGGAACTGGATAGCCGGTTTGTCCAGGCCATGAGCAACAAAGATGTCGAGGGCGCCATGGGCTGTCTCCTCGACAGCCCCGAGCTAGTCGTGGTCTTGTGGGGCACGGTGCTGCGCGGGCCCCAAGCCGTACGGCAGTCGATAACGGATCTATTCGCCCAGATGCGATCGGTTCACCTGGAGATCAACGAAGTCACCCATTGGCGTCTTGGGGACGCAGTCTTCGCCGTCGGAACCGCTACGTACGAATTCGAAGCCCCCGATGGCACGAAGTCCACGGTGAAGGAACGCTGGACGGATGTGCGGCAGAACGTGGCCGGCAAGTGGGTTTACGTCCTCGACCACGCGGCGCAAATCCCGTGATCACCGCCCCCCGCTGGTGACGGTCACCACGTAGTACGGCGTGGCCAGGGCCGGATCGGGGTGGAACCAGCCGGCGCCGTCCCCCGCCAGGATCTCGAAGTAGTACATCAGGTCCCAGCGCGGGGAGATGTCGCCGCCGGGGATGGTGAAGACGCGCCGGGTGGCGGGGACCTCCAGGGTCTTGAAGGGGACAAGCTGATTGACGGGGCGGTAGTGCAGGCGCACGGTCTTGGCGGCGGCGAGCGGAAGAATGCTCAGGCTGAGTTGGAGCGGCTGCCCGGCCACGGCCGTCTTGGGAGCCAGGTGCTCGAACCTCGGATACAGCGCCGCCCGCGCGGGCTTGGCAGGCGGAGCCGGCGGCGGCGCGGGTGCGCCCTTGATCACGATGCCGCTCACAGTCCACTCGCCCGCGGGAAATACGATATCGAGGCGCCCGTCGCGCGCACGCAGCTTGCGACTGGTAGTTGAGCCGTCTGGACTGAGGATGAGCACCGTGAAATCGCCCTCGCCGGCGCGCACGCGGAAGGTCTGCGGGCCGCGGCCGCGGATGCAGTCGCCGAAGAGCGCGTTCTGCGGCAGGCTCTTGGGCGCGCGCGCCACCGCGCGCACCTCGTGATACGGGGTGAGCGGCAGCGCGTGGGCTTCGCGCTCGCCGTCGCCGATCCAGCCGTAGCCGGTGCTCTCGGTGAACTTCGTTCCGGGTTCCACCGGCTGGAAGCGCGGCTCGATGGTGTTGCGCAGCACGTAGGGGTCGTTGCGGTAGGAAGACCCGCGCCGCACTGCTGGCGGGCCGCCGAAGTCGAAGCCGAAGGCGAAGCGCCCGAACTGCTGCCAGACGCGCTCGCGCTCCTCGATGAGCTTCAGATCGTGGCGCACATAGGGCAGCTTGTCCTTCCAGTGGCCGGTGTCGTCAGGCCCGAAGGCCATCTCGGCGGGATACAACCCGTCG
>Ga0315289_10013024_pt1 | contig 11671 bp, 7 predicted proteins | sample YL17G11_40_MG_FD_203452 | JGI IMG/M metagenome (GOLD analysis project Ga0315289, IMG submission 203452) | Sediment microbial communities from Yellowstone Lake, YNP, Wyoming, USA - YL17G11_40 | ecosystem: Environmental > Aquatic > Freshwater > Lake > Sediment | place: USA: Wyoming | collected... | reverse complement strand
TTCGCCCTGGTGACATCCTCACTGCGCGCAATGGTTTAACGATCGAAATAGACAACACCGATGCCGAAGGGCGCCTGGTTTTGGCGGATGCGCTCGATGTTGCGGTGGCGGCGACAGGTGTGGACGCGCCGGCCGCAGTGATCAACCTAGCAACACTGACTGGCGCGATGCGGGTTGCTTTGGGGCTGCGTATCGCCGGGCTATTTGCCAATGATGATGATTTGGCGCAAGAGCTGCTGCTGTCGAGCCAGCGGATGGCGGAACCAGCCTGGCGTATGCCATTATACGCCGATTATCTTGTCGGAATGCGGTCGAATTTTGCCGACCTAGCCAATGCGGCTCCGGGTGGTCGGGGTGGGGCGATCACCGCGGCGCTGTTTCTACAAAAGTTTGTCCGTGACGTGCCGTGGGCGCATTTCGATATGATGGCATGGAGTGAGGGCAACACCGGCGGCTGCATAGAAGCAGGGGGGAATGGCCAGTGCGTTCAGCTATTGGCTGATTTTTTAACCTCTCGTTGAGTTCTAGCGCGTTGCATGAGAGCTGCGAAAATCCCACCTGCCACGTGTGCCTATCGGGGCCCTAAGCTGGGGGGTGGATATGTGTACTCAATTTCGGCTATCATCTATGTCATGCGTCCCTTGGTCGCAGATTGCAGCGAAGATCCATGGCCCTTGGCCTCGCCGTTTAGGGCGAGGTCTACCGTGGGCAGATCAAGGCACCTCCCTCACTTCAGGAGCAAATTCCATGCTGATTCTTCTAAAGCCGTCTGGTTTCGGCCATCGCCGTCTCTTGGTAGTGGGCATCTCCCTCGCCTCGGTTGCGACCTTTGGGCCGAAGAAGGGCTTTGCCACCGAGGCGGCGTTGGTTGTACAGACGTCGGGCGTTACGGCCCGCAATTCTGAATTAGACAAGGAAAAGGCCAACGTCAAAGATAAAGACCCCGCTAAAGTCGAGGTCAAAGACGCTGAAGTCCCGGTTAAGGCCGAACCCACAGTCGAAGCTAAGGACAGCGCCAAAATCGACGTCAAAGACGCTGGACCGACGGTAAAAGCCGATGCAGCAAGTCAACCTGCCGAGGTCGTTAAGCAGGAAAAGGGCAAAGGCGAAGACGACATCGACTTCACCTCGACCGCACCCGTCGACCCTATCCCCGCCCTAGGCGACGGCGTCGATGACTTTCAAGATCTCGATAGGCGAGCTGCCCAGTACGCTAAAGAGGGTGCTGTCGAATCTGAAGACGCCCGGGTTGAGCGGGAATTAAAAGTTTACAAAGAAGCCGAGGCCAAAGCCGAACGTGAAAAGGCCCTGCAGGAATCCGCTGCTCGCGAAGCCGCACGCGCCGACGCCCGCGAAGAAGCAGAGAAATCGGCAAAAACCAATAAGAAGACTGAGAGCGAAGCCGACGCCAAGGCGCGCGAGCTGCAAGGTATCGATAAAGATGATTTGGGCTGGAAAGGCCTCGAAGATTAAGCTGCGCCAGGTCGTGGTCAGCGCAGGCAGTGTTACTGCCTAGGTCGCAATCCTTCGTATTAAATCAGGATTTCAAGCGCGATCTGTGCGGTTAATGTGTAGGTATCACCACGACAAAGCCAGCGCAGGCCGTCGCCATTATGGAGAGCATCCGGTAGGCCCATCCACGGCTCAATGCAGTGGAAGCCTTTGCCTTCCAGGCTCCACAACACCAAATAGCGAAAACCCTCCGACCAGCTCAACGTCACTTTGCGGCCGCTGCCCTCATCGATCAGGCTCGCCGCGCGTTGCTTATGGTGGCCAAGGATGAGGTTGCGCAGCAGAGGATTTGCAAGGGAGCCGGCGTCGCCATCTTCGGGCTCGGGGAATGGCGCAGACTTGCCGGCCGTACCCGTCGGGGTCACCCGTGTTTTAGTCGCAGCGCTAGTTTCGAGATGACACTGCTCCAGGCGACTGGAAGTCCCCAGCGGCGCTCGAAAGTAAGGGTGTAAACCCATGGCGAGGGGCATTGGCGCCGAGCTGTCGCTGCGGCCGCCACCGCTGGTGATGCCTAGGTTCAGAGTTAAGCCGGCATGGACAAGGGTGTAACGGGCCACAACGGTGAAGTCGAAGGGAAATAACTCGTGGGTCGCGGCACTACTGCGCAGGGTCAGCTCGGCCATGTGCGCTTCTTGTGCGGTGACGGTCCAGGGCAAAGCATAGGCGAAACCATGCAGCGGCATATGATAGGTATGCTCTCCGAGTGCGTAATGTAGCGAGCGCTCACCAAGAAACTGCCGTCCCGCTAACGGGAAGAGCAGCGGCAGGCCGCCACCCGGCCAGCCACTCTCGGTGGCGTTAAAGGTGTCGGGCAGCCACAACACCGGCACAGCCTCATTAGTAGCGGACTGTAGCGCTAGCTGGGATAGTAGGCCGCCACGCGACGGTAGCAGGGTTGCTTCACTGTGGCCGAGCTTTAAATGGATGATTTGGTGCATAGGACCTCGCTTGAACCTGCAAGAAAGATAGGGAACCGCCAGGAAAAATCCACTGTTTTTCGTCATGACCAGATGAGTCTGGACTCTGACGCCTAATCATTCCCATACCTGGCGCTGGTTTGGCCGGACCACACAACCGCGGGCTCAGATTATTTAGCGATCATTGCAGCACAGCCTCAGGGCGTTGCTGTTTGTCGCCATTGTACATCCAATCCAATGCAGGTTGGTGTTGAAGCGCCAGTAGAGCTTCCCCGCCCTGGTTCTGGTAGTCGACAAAAATTCGCTGAAGGTGTGATAAAAATACAGCGAGACTCGGAGCACGCAACAAGGTCGGTGCGAAAAACGCCGGGGGCAAGCTGGAACGCAGATAGTTCCACAGCATTTTGAGCCGGCCCAAGGTCTGCCGGGTTAAGGGCCAGCTGTCGTTGGGTTCGGCACCGCAGATAAACCCCGGATGATGGGCGCCATACAAAGCCTTGGCCAAGGCCTCCTGGACTCGCCGCCAAGACGCTTCGTCGGTACCGCAGCTGCGGTCAAAGAGGCCGGTCTTGCATAGCTCAAAAAGTAGGTCCATATGTACCTGGAAGAGTTCGTGCAATAGAGCGTGGGCGATCAAGGCGTAGCGCAGCGTCGCAAAGCTCAGGTGCACCGTTGCGCCAGCACGCAGCTCCTCGAAGATCCATGGGTTGCGCAGCGCACCACGGCCGATCAATACTCCGGCCACCCCAGGTGCTTTAGCCAAGCGGTGGGCGAGGCTCGCCTGATCGACGACGTCCCCCGAGGCGACCACCGCGGTGCTCAGCGAGTTGCTGGCATCGGCAATAAGGTCCCACCGAGCCTGGCCGCTGTAGCGATCCGGCCGGGTGCGTCCATGCACGGTCAGACGGGCTAGCGGAAATTCATTTAACCCACTGATTAAATGAATAAATTCGCTTGAGTCGTAAAATCCAGTACGCATCTTCACCGCTACCGCTGACGCCCCTAGTCCGCGTTGCAAGGCATCGACAAAGCCGTGAAACTCGTCGCCTACGCGCAGCAGGCTGCTGCCGGCACCTTTACCGACGCAGGTCGGCGAGGGGCAGCCTGCATTGAGTTCAACAAAAGGTGCAGAAGCAAGAAAATACGGTGCTGTACGCACGAAATCGGCACTGTCTGCAGCCATCATTTGGGGTACCAAAGTATAGTGCAAGTAGCTGCGTAGCTGGGCAAGTTCTGGACTGAAACCAGGCGGCAAAGCTCCTAGCGGGAACGTCGGTGTCACGCGGAGAAAGGGCGTAGCCAGGGAGGTCGGCGCCGATGCCAGGAACCACCATAGCCGCATGGGTAGGCTGGATACGCCCTCCATCGGCGCCAAGGCTATAAAGGGAGTGTGTTTTCCTGGGAGCTGCGGCATAGGGCCCATCTTATATCGGATTGCCCTGGGCGGCTTCAAGCTCAATATCGGCGGGGGCGTACAACCTGGCCACGAGGTTAAAGACCCGGTCGCGCTGCACTTCGTTTAGGCCGGCGATCTTTAGGCCGTGCTCGTAGCTCCCCGAGGCAGCTTTGCGGCTCCAGCGAACTTCGACGTAAAATTTATTAAGCAACAGGTGCTCGAGCTCTGCATTGGTTTGACCGTCAAACGTGCGCAGTTCGATTTCGAGCGTTACGTTTCGTCCGACATAGGTATCGCTCAGAACCCGGAAACCCTGATTTGAGAAATCAATCAGGTTGAATACCGCGACGGTGCAGGTCAAGTGGACTGGTTGACCGCGGATGATGACATGGCGTGAATCCTCAGTCTTACGCGAAAGCTGATTGAGGTGTAGCTTTTCGACGATCTCTAAACGCCCTTGCACCGCTGAGAACGGATCGTACTCGTAGGCATTGATCAGCTCTTTGGCATGTTTAACAGTGACCTTGATTTCGGAGAATCCTTGATCGTCCAGAGCATTCCGAGGTAGGTGATTCAGACATTCGGCGCTCAGCATGATCTTGAATGGGCTACACGCGGTCTCCAGGCGACTGGCGAAGTTGACGCCGCTGCCGATCAGGGTAAAGTCGATGCGGTTGGTGCCCCCAAGGTCGCCGAGTAGGACATTGGCGACGTGTATGCCGATGCGAAGTGGCAGCACGTGCTCGCCAGACAGCGGGGGCTGTTGAAAGCGGCTGACGATGCCTTCTTGAATCCTCTTGGCTGCTGCGAATGCATCCTGGGCATGGTGGCGTAAGCGTACGCCGGGCTTTTCGTAACCGAAGATGCAGAGTACGCCGTCGCCCAGCGAGCGATCGACGTTACCGTTGCATTCTTTGACGATGACGGTGATATCCTGCATCAGGCGGGCTAGGTGCTGGTAAATTTTGTGGGAGCCAAGGATGTCAGCAAGCTGCGAGAAACCGACGATGTCGATAAACATGATCGAAACGTTCATCTCGCTCAGTGTGTGCGTGCGATTGAAGGTGGTGCCGAGCAAGCTGTTGAGGTCGCTGGCTGGGCCGTCGCCCTTAAGCGTGCGGATGATTGCCTTGCGCTCACCCTCCATAGCCGAGATGCGCTCGGCCAAGGCCAGCGATAGGAATAGCGCCTGCCAAATGCAGCCGATGTTGGTCATGTACTCAGATAGAACTGAGGCGCCAAGAAATTGCAGGTTAGTGGCTAGTGCGATGGCGTTGCAGATTCCTAGCCCGATAAACGAGAAGAATAGGTAAAACTCGCGGCGGGTCTTTGCTCTAGCAGCGGTGCCTATGATCAAGGCAAAGAGGCCGAGGCTGACAGCGGTCATCACTGCTTTGACCATGACGTATAACGGCATGATCATGATCGGCAAAGTCATGATGAGGAGCAGCGCGATGAATGGCATGACCAGGCGGTTGGCCGTGGCATCGTTTTGCTTGAGCGCGGCAAACTCTTGGATAAATAGAGCGAAGGCGATGCTGGTTGCAACCGACGTTAGCGCAATAAAGCGGACGTCAAAGGTAAATGCTGAGGCCGCAGGCCAAATCAGGTGGATTTGCCCGCTGAGCATAGAGTTTAATAGCAGGATGCCTAGTTCGTATAGGGCATAGTAGGCATAGACGCGGTCGCGCAGCGAGATGCAGATGAACAGGTTATACAAGACGATACCGATGAATATTCCAGCAAGCAGGCCAAGCAGGGTATTATGAACGAATGCTTTGGCGCCAAAAGCCGCTGCAGTTAGGATCTGTAATGGCAGGTAGACATTGACTTCGGAATAGGCACGAACGTACAACAACTGGTCGAGACTAGCTGACGGCGTGAACTCAAAGGCTGGAAAGGCAACGTTGTCGATGCGCTTTGTCTGCGCGCGGTCCATGCCAAGGAGGGCCGTCTGTGTCGTCTGGCCAGCCTCTGTTAAATAGAAGTCTATTTGTCGGATGTACGGGGTCGACAGCGCTGCGACCCATTTCTCTGCGGTCATACTCGGCGCGATCTTTGTGCGCAGCCAAACTTCGCGGCCGCCGTCAGCCAAGAAGGACAGCTGCCGCGGATCACCTTGCTGCCACTCACTATCTGGTTGAGTGCGCACCTGCTCAAGGCTCATGTGGCTAAAGCCGGAAGCGATAAACTCAACCGGATATGGTGCGGCGAGTTTGGCTGGTAGTGCGGCATTGATCAAGATGATCGCTAGAGCGACAGCGACGCCCCAGCCGATCCTCAACCACCTTGTCCGCAGATCGAGATCTTCCACTAATGTTGCCCCACACTAAACCAAGGCCCACGTCTTTGGATCATCCGGATGTTGGGCGATCATACTTCATGATCCTTCGGTAAGAGCGGTGCAGAAGCTAAGTAATGCTCTGAAAAAATCTGGACCGAATCTATAAATAATTAATATTTATAGATAGATGGCATCTACACCGAGAGATTTGGGGGGCTGCAAGTAGGTGCGGCAACGGCCGCAGTCCCCACCTTCATTTCATATTTATCAATATTATTAGCTTACTAGATATCTGAGGCGGAGCCTCTTATGTTGATTTCTGGTCTGACTTGGGTCTGGGTGTCGGCTCTGATGAAACCCTTAACCCCCAGAATTTACACAAATTCCTTGGTTAAATCTAAAGCGTGAGGTGAATCCACCGAATACGGGGATGGTAGTCGTGATTAATTAACTTTGGGAGTTCTGCATATGACCAATCCATTGCTAAACAAACGTAACCTTTTATGGACGAGCTCAGCCCTAGCAACAGCATTAATTTTTATGTCTGCTTGCGGCAAAAAGAAGAGTTCGGCAACTACGGACACGGACACTACGACTACTAGCACGACGTCGACCACTGCTGCCAGCACCAGCAACGCGGACACCACAGCGCTCAATACCCTCGCTGCAGGCGTGCCAGCCAACCTAAGCCTGACCGCTTTCTCGACTTCTACCACTTCATCAGCTTTGGCCCTAGACGATGATGGCTTGTCCCTCGATGAAGACGCCTCCTCAAATGCTGGTTCCTCACCGGCTGATGAGCTCAAAGAAAAGCAAAAAATTCTCACCGGCAACGCCGCCGATGGTTGTTTATCGGCTGGCTTTAAAAAGCCGCCAGCTCCTCCTACCAACGAAACATGCTATGAGTTTGACAGCGATATGATCCAGACTAGTAGTCTCAACGCAGGCGCTACTACTGCCAGGACCACCGGCACCGCGAATGGTAAAAATTCCAAAGGCGAGGCCTGCCTCGTCGGCTTTGCTCGCGCGCAAATCGTCAAGATCAAAGATCCCCTGGATCGCGCCCAAAGCATTATGAATGCGGCTTTGTGCCAGGCCAACAAAGACGCGAAGGCAGCGGCAACCACGGCCGGCACCGATCCAACCAAAGTCGATCTTATCCCTGCCAACGTCGGCGATACGCTAGACTTAGCACCAGCTCTGAAAGCCGCATTTAGTCAGGGCAAACGCACCAAAGAGGTCGTCACTTCGATGTCGATGAAGCGCTTGGCTGACGTCTCCAGTCAAAAAGTCTTTCAATCGGTCTTTAAAATGACCGACGATCAAGGCAACGTTCGGGCTTTCACCCTCAACCATTCGCCGAAAGATACGAGCAACGAAGAATATAACGGTACGTTATATTTTGCCGTGAAGCCACCAGCTGGCAAAGCTGATCCAATGGCCGGGTCCAGCGGCGACAAGGACGTGACGACCTATGTATCGATCGCCTACCAACGCACGAAAGCAGCCGATGGTAGTTACACGACGTCTTATGAGGCTCGCTCGGGACGCTTTATAGCTAGTGTTGATCCGATTTCTTCGACCGGCGTGGTCGACTTCAATGTCAATGCTGACTTCACGGTTGCCACAACCTCCGATGATTATGGCAGGTATAAGAAGGCTGACCTCAGCTATTATGATTTAGGTAGCGGGCCAGGAAGTGGCTTCCAATACGTCAGTGTCAGCAACACTGAAGATAAGAATGGCAAGCCAACGGCACAGACTCTTGGTTTCTGGGTGAATCCTGGGTCGAAATATAAAGAGAACGCTCGCGGCATGGTCTTCTCTGCGACTGCCAATGCGACGACCGGCTTGATGGAAGGCTGTGCGAACTCCGGATCAGCGTCCATCGAGTTCACTGCGGGCATCTCCATTCGCCGCATGATCAAAGAGGGTGACGCGGACTCCACGGTTAGCCTAAAGCCACGCGGCATGTTTCACCCATTCAACAATCTCGAAGGCCGCGGACCGGCTGGAACCGTCACGACCAATGGCACGCCGCTCTACAAATATAAAAACGTCCAGGCCGCCAGAACCAGCGAATGGGCCCCACTCCTCGCCACAGGCACTGATCAGGTGACCTTCGTCGAGAAGGCTGTCGCAGCCGTGATGACCAGTCAGTGCTTCAAGCAAAGCGCCAGCAGTGGCCTGTGGGAGATCGATACGGCTAAAACCGCTGGTACCGACGGATTTGATATCATCGGCACCACCAGTCCGAAGCTGCTCACACCACCTACACCGCCGAAACCACCGCTACAGGTGGCTGGTGCAAGCAAGATTGATTTCAAACCAGCAGGCGGCGTTGCCTCGCTAGATGACTGATTGATTTGGTCTGACGGCCCCCCGAAATGCATAGGCATTCCGGGGGGCTTTCGTCGTTTACCGGTTTTGCAGGTAGCCGCAGGCTCGGGGGTTTTGCGGCTTAAAATCAGCTTGCAGACCGGGACCTTAACGAGGTAGGTTGGCGGCCTCTGGGTTCCATAGTTCAACGGATAGAACAGGGCTTTCCTAAAGCTCAGATACTGGTTCGATTCCAGTTGGGACCGCCATCTTCCATACCTGCATAGACAGCCGCCTTGGTGCCGAGCTCCGGGCTATCTGTCTTCGCCCAGTAAATATTCATGCCATCCCAGGCGCTGTTATGATATGTTGCCGAACGGTCCCGACTTTAAAAATATTCAATAAAATCAGATATTTACTTCGAGGTCTTCCATGCAACGCCGGTGTTTGATTGCTCTCGCTTTGATCCTTACTCTGGGTGGGGTGACTTTCACCAAGGCGTCCGTCGGGCTAGCTGTCGGAGCCTTTCGGGTTGGCATTGTTTTGGATAAGGGCGGTAAAGACGACAAGTCCTTCAATGCTGCAGCCTTTAAAGGGGCTCAAGAGGCCGAGAAGACCCTGGGAGTGACCACTAAGATTCTTGAGGGGCGCGACGATAATTCGTCTGAGCCGATGTTGCGGTCGCTGGCCGAGAAGAAGTTTGACCTGATCATCGCCATCGGCTTCAGTCAGGCCGATGCGGTGAGGAAGGTGGCGGCGCAGTATCCAGTCAGTCATTTTATCCTGGTCGATGCCGAGGTCACCGCGCCAAACGTCGAGTCGCTGATGTTTGAGGAGCACCAAGGCGCCTTCCTGGTTGGAATGATCGCCGCACTTACCAGCAAAACTGGCAAGGTCGGTTTTATCGGCGGGATGGATATCCCTTTAATCCGGCGGTTTCAGCTAGGTTACGCCGCCGGTGTCAAACATGCGAATGCGAAAACGCAGGTGGTTGTCAATTATGTCGGGGTTACTGGCGAGGCCTGGAATAACCCACCGAAGGGGAAAGAATTGGCCTTGGCACAATACGCTGCCGGTGCAGACGTGATCTTTGCTGCGGCAGGCGCCAGCGGGAGCGGCGTCTTTGATGCCGCTGAAGAGAAGAAGAAACTAGCGATCGGCGTTGATTCTAATCAAAACTGGGTGAAGCCCGGCTTTATTTTGACCAGCTTGTTAAAACGCGTCGATTTGGGGGTGTACCAGGCTATTGCCGCAGCTAAACAGGGTGGATTTAAAAGCGGCACCACCCGCTTTGGGCTGGGCAGTCAAGGCGTCGACTTCGCCGTCGACGCCTTTAACGCCAAGATCTTGTCTGGCGATGTGATTGCCAAGGCCAATGCCGCCAAGGCTGAGATTCTGGCTGGCAAGATTCAGGTGCCTGACTATTACAAATTGGCACATCCTAAGTGACCACCCCGGGCGCTTTGGCGCAGCCAGCAGCAGTTGAAATGCGAGGGGTTACCAAGGCCTTTGGGGGCTGTGTTGCCAACCGCGAGGTGTCGCTGCGCGTGGCACGCGGCACCGTGCATGCCCTAGTCGGCGAAAATGGCGCCGGCAAATCGACCTGTATGAAGCTGCTGTATGGCCTCTACCGCCCAGACGCCGGCGAGATTTTAGTTCACGGTCAAGCGAAGACCTGGCGTTCGCCAAGGGACGCCATCGCCTCGGGCCTCGGCATGGTGCACCAGCATTTCATGCTAGCTGGGCCATATTCCGGCCTTGATAATATCATCCTCGGCGACGAGCCAAGCCAGGGTCGGTGGCGCTGGCTACCACGCGCCTGGCGGCCGATTGACCGAGCTGCCGCACGGCAGCGTTTGACGCAGCTGATGGCTGCCTACCACCTTCAAGTCGACCTCGACTTGCCGGTGGAATCGCTCCCGGTCGGCGTGCAGCAACGCCTGGAAATCCTCAAGCTGCTTTATAGAGACGTCGATATTCTGATCCTCGATGAACCGACAGCGGTGTTGACGCCGCAGGAGGTGGTCGAATTCTTCTCCAACCTTTGCCGCCTCAAGCAGCAGGGCAAGACCATCATAGTCATTACCCATAAGCTCGGTGAAGTGCTGCAATACGCCGACGACGTCACCGTATTGCGGCGCGGTGAGACCGTTGCCGGGCGTCCGGTCGCCGGAATGACGGCACCCGAGCTGGCGCAGCTCATGGTTGGCCGTGTGGTGCATTTGCAGGTAGCGCCACCGCCGCCACCACGGCTCTTGGCCACACAATTAGCTTTGACCGCGGTGACCATGGGCCGGCGCGGCGAAAAGCCGCAGCTCGCTGATCTAAGCCTGGAGGTTCGCGGCGGCGAGGTCGTCGGTATCGCTGGCATCGAGGGCAACGGACAAACGGATTTGCTGCGTTTACTCTTGGAGCCAGGTCTCTATTTTAACCGCCCAAGTAGCCGCCACCATATCACCGCCCAGGGTGACCTCAGGGTGCTTGGGCGCGACGTGCGTCCTTTCAAAGCCCGAGCGCTGCGTGCGCTGGGTATTGGCTTAGTGCCAGAAGACCGCTGTCGTCAGGGGTTGCTCATGACCCAGAACCTGCTCAGCAATTTCCTCCTCGGCGTGCAGCGCCTGCCGCGCTTTAGTCGTTTGGGCTTTCGGCGCGGTCGCGAGATTAGGGAGGCGTTAAATGCCGCGATCAAGGCCTTTGACGTACGTCCCACCGATCCTCTGGCCCTGGCCTCGGGACTGTCCGGAGGCAATCAGCAGAAACTGATCATCGCCCGGGAATTCACCGGTGAGCCGCAGCTTTTTATCTGTGCGCAACCGACTCGTGGCGTCGACGTCGGCTCGATCGAGTTCATCCACCAGCGCATCTTTGACGCACGTGCCGCCGGCACCGCCGTGTTACTGATCTCGTCATCGCTTGAAGAAGTGATGGCGCTCGCCGACCGCATCTTGGTCTTCTTTGAAGGTAAAATCGTCGCTGAATTCAGTCGCGGTGCAGCAGATGAAGCCACGATCGGCCACTTTATGGGGGGTGGCGAGCATGCTTAAGCCGCAGGTCAAAGCCGCTGTATGGCGGGCCCTCAGGCCGATGATCGCAGCCCTTGTCGGCCTTTTACTTGGTGTGGCGATCACTGCAATTGCTGGAGAGAGTCCGTGGCATGTCCTATGCGTGATCGCCAAGGGTGCTTTTGGCTCGACCTACGATCTCGGGTTGACGCTGTATTATACAACGCCCATCGTCTTGACT
>Ga0315289_10013022_pt1 | contig 11673 bp, 9 predicted proteins | sample YL17G11_40_MG_FD_203452 | JGI IMG/M metagenome (GOLD analysis project Ga0315289, IMG submission 203452) | Sediment microbial communities from Yellowstone Lake, YNP, Wyoming, USA - YL17G11_40 | ecosystem: Environmental > Aquatic > Freshwater > Lake > Sediment | place: USA: Wyoming | collected... | reverse complement strand
CATTGCATTGTAGAATTGGAAAGCCTCGATGGGGTTACGGTCATTAACCTGCTTCTCCGCGATGGCGTGCAACGTCACATGCAAAAATGGGTTCACCTCGGTCTCAGGGTTGTATTCGTGGTCAGCCATGGCATCAGCAAATTCAAATTGATTGAAATACTCGTCAGAATGGTCGAGCATGATCTTACCCAGACGCTGTTCCTCTTCGGTTAAACCCTGTAACTCACCATTTTGAGCCTTTTCCCAGATATCATGGAAATGTTTTCGATTTATTCCTCGAAGCGTGTCGAATACAGAATCATCCATTTCATTCCTCAACATGCCCCCCAATTAAAACACTTGACTTAAAAATTAAGTCAGAGGGGAAAGAAATTGACTGAAATATGGAAGCCCCTCAAAAGTGGTGCTTCCCGGAGAGGTAGATATCGCTTCATATTGTGCGCTCGGCGCCGCCCATTGCCGGCCAGAAAGGCGTTACAGTCTTGCTTTGATCTTTCTGCTTTTTCGCTGTGCGCTTAGCGCCATGGCTGCCCGCCGGAGCCTTCGCGTAGGCGGGCGCTCTACGATTGGGATTGGAACAACTTTTTTATGGATGACACCGAATATCAATTTCTCAAGCCTTACCCGGAGCACAGTCCGACCTCAGGCTTTCACTTTAAGCTATTCAATTCTTTTTTAATTTCCTCCGAGAGCCAATGCCGAATCAATGTTTGATAGGGTATTGATTTAGTCGTAGCCAATTTCCTAATGGCCTGGACCTGAAGGGGGTCTATTTTAATCGTTACATTCTGAAGTTTCCTTTTTCTCCTTTTTGAAAGGATATCGCGGCGGAGTTGTTCTCCTAAGCTGAATTCAACAGGTTCTTCCAAGAGTTCATCAAGAATGTTCACCTGGTCATAATAACCCGCCCACGGTTTATCTCTGTCCTTCTTCACGCTCCTTCACCTCCTATGCTTTTTATAATATTGAACTTCTGATCGGTTCATATCCCAACCGGTGATCGGCCGCACGATCCCTTTAGGTTTCTTTTCAAAAATAACGATTAGGTACCTTCCTGCACCGGTTGGACCAAAGGCTACATAATGTCCCTTTTTTGTCTTTCGGAAGAGAGGTCTATTAACAAAGACTTCTTCGGCTTCCTCTGGCTCAATTCCATGGCCGAGTTTGAAATGAAGAACATTTCCTTCGTCCCATTCAAACCCTGATATCTGCAACCCGGACTCCTATAAGTCATACATAGTATTACATTTTGGTGAAGCGCTGTCAAGAACTTTGAAGGGGAATTGGGGCTGATTCCAATCTGTTTTCAAGTTTTTAATTAAGACAAGGCAGAAGGTTCGCAGGCAGGCGCATTGGAATGGCCAACTTTTTTATGGATGACACCAGTTTTTATTTCTCGTGTCAAGATCAGGCGCCCATGCGAGGCAAGAACCTTGAGGGAGACTGTCCCGTGTCAAGGGCTGACCCCAAGTCTTCTTCAATCTCCCTATCTTCGTTTCCCACGGATGTCCGCCTTCTGTCCCTTCAAATATTATGCATCGTAAGAATCAACGTCCCCACAACATTTAATGTTAATGCAACTTTTTTGATTTCCATCATCTGCCTTTGTTACGTTGCACTTCGTGGCGCTCAGGCTGCCTTTTCTGCCCAGTCCTTCGCAATCAGCGACGCCTGCTCAAGGACGGTTTCGGTTGCCTTTTTCTGCTTGTCCGGCGGGTAGCCGTATTTCTTCAGGACTCTTTTTACCATTACCCTGAGCCTTGCCTGGACGCTTTCCCTTAAAGTCCAGTCTATTGTCACATTGCTTCTTATTGTGTCTGCCAGCTCCCTTGCGATTGTCCTCAATGTCTCATCGCCTAATACCTTGACTGCGCTGTCGTTGACCTCTAAAGCATCATAGAAAGCAAGTTCGTCTTCGGTGAGGTTTAGTTTTTCTCCTCTCTTGTTTGCTTCGCGCATGTCCTTTGCCAACCTTATCAATTCCTCGATTACTCTTGCTGTCTCTATGCTCTTGTTCTGGTATCTTCTTATGGATTTTTCCAGCATTTCAGCAAAGGACTTCGATTGGACAAGATTTTTCCTCGCTCTTGCCTTTATCTCATCATTGAGGAGCTTTTTTAGCAACTCAAAGGCGAGGTTTTTCTGCTTCATCCCTTTGATTTCTTCAAGGAAGTCATCTGAAAGTATTGAGATGTCAGGCTTCTTCATCCCTAAAGCGTCGAAGATGTCCACTACTTTGTCGGAAACGATTGCTTTTGAGATGATCTGCCTTATCGCTGAGTCAAGCTCTTCTTGCGTCTTGCCGGGTGTTACTGTGCTTTTTATGAATTGTGACTTTACCGCCTGGAAGAATCCTACGTCATCCCTTATTTTTAACGCTTCCTCATTTGGGACTGAAAGGGCGAACGCCCATAAAAGCTCTGTTGTGTATTTCACGAACCTTTCCTTCCCGTCTTTCTGTGTAAGGATGTGGTCCATCGCTGAGGCTATTATGGACATCTTATCTTTCGGAGCTGCTTTGAAGAAGCTCTTGTAATCGAAACCTTCCAGCAACGCAGTCATTATCTCGTATTTTTCCAGCATTATCGCCACTGCCTCTTCTTGGTCTATGCCTACTTCTTTTCTGTCTCCTTCTGTGTATTCTGCCAATGCTTTTTTCAGCTCGTCTGCTATGCCTATGTAATCAACAACTAGGCCTCCGGGCTTGTCCTTGAAGACACGGTTCACCCTCGCTATGGCCTGTATCAAGCCGTGCCCCCGCATAGGCTTGTCAATGTACATCGAGTGGAGGTTTTTAACGTCGAAGCCGGTAAGCCACATGTCCCTAACGATGACGATCTTGAGAGGGTCGTTCGGGTCTCTCATCCTGTCTCCGATATCCCTTCTTCTTTGCTTGTTCCTTATGTGCTCCTGCCAGCCTGTAGGGTCGCTTGCCGAGCCCGTCATTATAACCTTGATAAATCCCTTGTCATCGTCCTTGTGGTACCATTCAGGTCTGAGCTTTACTATTTCGTTGTGCAGCTCGACGCAGATTCTCCTGCTCATGCAGACAATCATTCCCTTTCCATCAAGAACTTTGAGGCGTTCCTCGAAATGGTTGATAATGTCTTTTGCAATATTCCTTATTCGTTTTTCGCTGCCTACCAGTGCCTCAAGTCTGGCCCATTTGCTTTTCAGCTTTTCCTTCTTCTCGACTTCTTCCCCTTCTGTCACTTCCTCAAACTCCGGGTCAATCTTTGGGCGCTCTTCCGGCTTTAGCTCAAGCTTTGCGAGCCTGCTTTCGTAGAAAATCTTTACCGTCGCTCCGTCATGGACAGCCTTCTCGATATCATAAATGTCGATGTAATTGCCGAAAACTGCTGGCGTGTTCCTGTCCGCCTTCTCTATCGGCGTACCTGTGAAGCCTATGAACGAGGCATTTGGCAGCGCGTCTCTCATGTGTCTGGCGAATCCGTCTATGAAGTCGTACTGGCTCCTGTGGGCTTCGTCAGCTATGACCACTATGTTCCGCCTTTCCGAGAGCAAAGGGTAAGAGTCGTTTTTCGCCTCTGGCAAGAATTTTTGTATCGTGGTGAAAACAATCCCGCCTGACGCCACTTTTAACAGCTCTTTAAGCTTTTCTCGCGTATCTGACTGGACAGGCTTCTGCCTTAATATTTCTTGGCATCTGCCGAAAGTCTCGAACAACTGGTCGTCTAAGTCATTCCTGTCTGTGAGGACTACGATGGTAGGGTTATCAAGAGCGAGGACGAGCTTTCCTGTGTAAAATACCATGGTCAGGCTTTTCCCTGAGCCTTGGCTGTGCCATACCACTCCGCACCGCTTGTCCCCTTTCATGCTTGACGCCTTTATCGTGGTGTCAATTGCCTTGTTTACTGCATGGTACTGGTGGTAACCTGCCAATTTCTTAAGTTGGACGTTTTGCTCTTTCTCAAAGACAAGGAAGTGTCTCACTATGTCAAGCAAGCGCTTCTTTTCGAACATGCCTTTCAAAAGGACCTCCATTGACTTGCTCCTGATGTCTGACTTTATTTCGGTCCCATCCATCGTCCTCCACAGCATGAACCACTCCTTGCCAGACGTTATCGTCCCTGCCCTTGCTTCCATACCATCGCTGATTACTAAAATTTCGTTGAAGTTGAAAAGAGAGGAGATTTCGTTCTTGTAAGTTTCGAACTGCTTCTGGGCAGTCCAAACCGTGGCCGTCTCGTCAGCAGGGTTTTTCAACTCGATGACAGCGAGAGGCAAGCCATTAACAAAGATTACTATGTCAGGCCTTCTGTTATAATTGTTCTCGATAACCGTGAACTGATTAACCGCTAAGAACTCGTTGTTTTCCGGCTTGCTGAAATCGAAAAGCCAAACCTTATCCCCAGCAATGCCACCGTCTTTCCTCCTGTACTCAACATCGACGCCGTTGACGAGCATCCTGTGAAAAACTTGGTTGTTGACAATAAGCTTCGGACTCTCAACCCTTAAAACCTTCTTTACCGCTTCCTCTTTCGCCTCCTTCGGGATAGCAGGGTTTAACTTATCAATCGCCATTGCTAACCTCTCCACTAAGACAACATCAGAATAGTTTTCCCTTTCCGGCTTCGTACCTTCAGGCGACGGAGCAATGCCAGGACCGTAAACCGTCTTGTAATCCAACTCTTCAAAAATATCTAACGCAGCCTGCTCGACATCTGACTCGGTTATGATACGGCTCATGAGGTACCCCCATTGATACCTAATGCCTCTTTAATAGCGACTAAAACATTCCCCGCCTTTTGGTAGGATACTACGAGTTCATCAAACGTTATGTTGATTTCCATACCGTGCGCGACGAGGTGTCGATTTGTTATGATGTTGCTGTACCGAGTCTCAGCTTCTGTGTTGTCTTTAATTTTTGAATCAAATATTGACTTGCAACCGTCGCTGAAGCGCCCTAATAAACTTCCTTTGATATCTTCTATTTTCAGGCTTCTAAACGTTTTTATAGTGTTTTTCACAAATGACTCAACTTCCTTATCGCCTGCTCTAGCAGCTCTAAGTGTTATCATGTTTTTTATTTCTGTCTCGTATGCCCCACAAATATACACCAAAAGATATTTGGTCAGGATCGATTCTATCTCAGTACCTTTGGTGTCTGTACTCTTCAGGTGTTCTTCGCAAAGCTTTATTGCTGCTTCAACATCTGCTAGCTTCATATTCAACCCTTAAAAAGTATTTCTTCTGCTTTCTCTAACCTGCCTTTTACGACTTCTTCGTTGGTCGTTGAGCTCCTAGTGAATTTGTTGAAGTCTTCATCAGTGTTAAGTCGGTCGTAACGTTCTTTAATATCCTTCGGACAGGAGTCCAGATGTTTAGAAAAAGCCAAAAATACAGAGTCGAAAACCGAAGCATTCAAAGCCCCTCTTGGGTTGAACGGTTTTTCTCCCAAAGTCTTAAGTATTAAATCGCACGTTGTTTGAAACCTTTCACGTTCCTGATCTATCATGCTATCCGAAGGATTGCGATTCCTTTTCATAAAACCTGACAGGAAATCCTTCATAGGCCGTTTATAATCTTTACCCCTGTGGTACAACGCAGTATACCTTAAAATCAATTCGGCATCCTTTTGCCGACTATCTAAATTTGGTTTACCTAATAATTTTCTCCAAGTCTGGTATCTGTTCAGCCTTTGTAACAAGTCGTTCAGCTTTCCCCCATAAACACAGTTTCTAACCTCCTGGTTTTTTAACAAAGTCCCACCTGTGTTGAGACGCTCAAAAATGTGGTACACGCTAGTGTCATCTTCAGGGTTAAGCTGCTTGATAATAATTGCCCTTAAGACAGAATTTTTAAGTTTCCTCTTGTCAGGGTCGCTAAAATCGTTGAATGTTTTGTTCAACCATTTACTTTCCTCGTTTATGCTCTCCAATTTGAAAACCTTTCTCTTCCCTAACTTATCCTCTTCCCCAAAAAATCCCTCAAAAAAGAAAAATATGCTCTTAAGCCTTTGCTGCCCATCAACAACCAAAGATTTTTGTTCCGGATCTGTATAGATGAATATCTGCGGAACTGGGAGACCAAGCATAAAAGACTCTATCAAACGAGATGCCTGCGATATTTTCCAAACAAAACCCCTTTGGAATTTAGGAATGACAATATCCCCAGACTTCCACTTTTGAAATAGTACCTCAAGAGTATAATCTGCGGGATAAGTCGCTATCTCAAACTCAACAGGTGTACTTTCCGAATCTTCAAGCTCACTCTCAACGGGCTCTATCTGAATATCATCTTGATTCTCTTGTATTTGGTTGTTCATATTATTCCATCCTCCTATTGATGTATCTTTTTGATGATTCTCCTCTCCCTTCAACTCGATTCTACTTAGAAACGAGCTTCGGAATATTAAATCCAAGCAACGTCAGCGTAAGCTCTCGGTTCTTGTCATCTTTGTGATGTAAAACAAAACGGAACCCTGTTTCTGATTTATAATCCAATTGCCTTTTAAAATTCTTGTGTTTCTTTACTACTTCCGGGATTTGAGAGACTACTTTTGAAAACTCCACATTCCTATTAAAAACCAAGATAGCAGTCTTCGTGTCACGCCATGATGTGTAACCCAAGAGTTGGTCGATTTTGTCAAGTAGCGACTTTTCACCATCCCAATACATACACTCTGCTATGAAAATGTTCTTCCCTCCCGAACGGATGAGGATGTCCGTCTTTCCTTCATAGTTAAACGTCTCCCCAGTCGCTTCACCTTCAAAATGCCCGTTCAGCTGGACAAGGAAATGCTGCCTAAGGTCTTCCTCTTTCATATTCTCGAAGGCATGCGGGCTTCTCTCCATGACCAAGACCATGTTTGAGATAATTTTGAGGATTGCTTCATAATTCTCCATATCCAAAGCCGGCTCCGGAACAAAGGGGGCAGAGGTTACGACTGGCTTCTGGATAACAACCTTCCTCTTAACCTCTGGAACCGCATACGTTGTCGGCATCCCCGATGTCTGCTTTATTGGGTAACCAAGCGCCGCAACAATCCCTTGATCTTTCAGCAGCCGTGCCCGCCTTGCCTCAACCAAAGCTTTCGCACTAGCTCTTAAGCCATTATTGAACGCGGTAATATCACTTATGAGGTATCCGAGGTACTGCTCTATGTGTGCGACCCTCTTCTCAAAATCAGCCCTTATTCTTTCAGCGTCCGGGTTGGGCTCGTTATAAGTTATCAAGACCTCAGTTTCAGATATTTCGGCTCTTGGTAAGACACTCGTGAAAGTGGAACCTTGGCAAAAGAAAAATATTTTGTCGCCTTCAAAAGGAATAGCAAAAGTTATCGTCGTCCCCTTGACATAAATTGGCTTGGACTTATCACGTATGAAACGGTTAACATCATACCGGACATCAACTTCTGTCTCACCATGCTCCTTAATATGTATCTTGTCCCTATGCAGTAGTACAGGGCTTAAACGGTATTCGTTCTCAAGATAATTACATAGATCATCCACGCTAGTATTCAAAATATAATTTCTATCAACATTATCCACCTCTTCCTTCAATTGTGCTCTCCGGTGTTCAATTACCTTACCCAAGTCATATTTGTAAAACAGGATATCCTCACGCTCATCCATCATGCGGCTCCCCCAACACACACCCTAATCTTCCCTGACATGAGCTTTGGAAGAAGAGAATCACGAACCGCCGTTAAAGTCCTTGATTGTTTTTCCTTGTTGCTTATTGTTTTATCCCAAGGAGAGATTAAGAAAGCAAACCTCTCTATCAATGCCCGTGGCGGAATAATAACCTTGAAGTCATGCACATCTGATTTAGTTACTGAGCCAAAAACTGTCCCCTCTGCCTCAAACATTTCCCACCCTGACCTCGTAGCACGGAGTAAATAGTAAAGGAACCCATTACGTTTTCCTTTAAGGCGAAGGGAGGCAACGCCGCGCCCGATGGCACACCGTTCCTCAGCTACATTAAGGCTTCCAACAGGAGCGCGGACACTCAGCAAAACATCATCCGCCTCCGCAAACCGGGTCGGTTCTGTGCAATAAACCCTACGACTTGGAAACCTGAAACCAAAGTCAGTGATACCCTGATAGAATGGTAACCCATCGCCCAATTCATTATACGTATTTCCAGGTGGAGACTGCCCCATGGTAATATCACAAATATCTCCAAGCCGTCCAACTGTCCACCCTTTTGGTATCTCCCCCAGTTCAGAGTCTATCATCTCACCGCCGCTTGACTTGTAAGGGTTGCCCTTCTCATTCGGAAACTCAAAATCGATAAACCAATGCTTGAAAAGCGCTTGACCGACTGCTTCAAGGGTGGCGTTCGTCTGGCGGTTAAGGTCGATTCTATTGTCGAGGGGGGAGAGAATGTTGGCGATGGCGGATTGCTCTGGGAGTGACGGGATAATTAATTTTATTTCTTTAATCATACCAGCATTTAAACTAGCTCTTGTGGTAAGCGAACTAAATGTCAGAATCTGAGATCTTATCTTACTACTCCTAAAAAGGTATACCGCAAACTCTGGTAAGATTATGTCTTTCCTTTTTGGTCTCAATCTCTTTGCAAAACCATTGAAAGTAGCATTTTCATAATTTTTCAATGCTACAGAACTCATCCCTAATTCTCCTATTGTTTCACTTGTCCTTGTTAGAAAAACATCCCCCCTCATAATAGAACAATGTTTTCTTTCTCTTTCACTTGAATTTACCAATTCGTACAATTCTTTTGGCAATGAAATATTATCGAATATGTTTTTAAATGATAAAAAAGGATGTCCAAAACCGAATTCGTTTCTAGGCTTTGATAAACCTGAACTTATCTCAAATAAATTATCTATTTTCTCAATTTCCCAATCTTCAGGAATCATACCTATTTCAGTTTGTTTAAATTTTGTTTTGTCCTGCATTTTGAAAAACCAGCTTATCACTAACTATAGAATTTCCGTTGTGAAAAATTGACCATTTAGTCTTATTCTTCGAATGCCCCAAGGATAAATGAAATCCCAATAGGTAGCCATAGCTAGATGTTAATTCCTTGAGGTTATTTTTATCCTTGTCTATCTCTTTTTTGTTTGTATTTTCCCATTTTTTAATTTCAAAACAAATAAAATCATTAACTGTATTATAGTCTCGTTTATGCACTATGATATCTACGAATCTATTTACAACTCTTCCATCCGGCATTCTAACGGGTTTTCCTTCTCTCTCAGCCCCCCTAATATTCCCATGTTCATCCCTGTATCCTTCAAAGGAGCTATTATAATCGCAATCAACAAAGTATGAATTGCCTAGTTTATTTTGAAGAAGGTGAGCAAACCTGAAGGCAAGGCATCTCTCACATAAACCTTTCTCATGATTTCTATGGAACAGATATTCCTCGTTATCATAGAACTCACTTATTACTTCCTTTACAAATCCTTTAATCTCTTCTAAGGGAGAACTTCTAGAAACCATAGCCTATGCTCTCCAGATTCTTTTTTATCTCTTCGTCAAGTTTTTTCCCTTCTTGCATTTGCTTAATAAGGTCGGAGGTCAACCGCTTCATCTTCTCCTCAAAAACTTCGTCATCTTCCTCAATGTCCTCAGCGCCAACATAACGTCCGGGGGTTAGGATGTGTCCATGCTGCCTTATCTCTTCTACGGTTGCGGATTTGCAGAAGCCTTTCACGTCTTGGTATTTTCCACCTTCGCCTCGCCAAGCATGATATGTGCCAGCTATTTTTTGTATCTCTTCGTCTGTTAGCTCTCTGTGTCTTCTGTCGATGAGGGCTCCCATTTTCCGAGTGTCTATGAAGAGGGCTTTTCCGCGCCTGTCCTTGAATTTGCTGTTCTTTTTGTCTCTTGTGATGAACCAGAGGCATGCGGGAATCATGGTATTGTAGAAAAGTTGCGTTGGTAGGGATATCATGCAGTCGACCAAATCAGCTTCGATGATGTTCTTCCTTATCTCCCCTTCGCCGGCAGTGTTCGATGACATGGAGCCATTAGCTAGGACGAAGCCTGCGATTCCATTTGGTGCAAGATGGTAAGTGAAGTGTTGCACCCAGGCAAAGTTTGCATTGCCTGTTGGCGGTGTTCCGTATTTCCACCTTGCATCATCCCTTAAAAGGTCTCCCTTCCAGTCGCTGTCATTGAATGGCGGATTGGCCATAACAAAATTGGCTCTAAGGTCTTTATGTGCATCATTGAGGAAGCTTCCCTCATTATTCCATTGGATATCAGCATCTATACCTCGGATGGCGAGGTTCATCTTGCAAAGGTGCCATGTGGTCTGGTTTGATTCTTGTCCGTAGATGGAGATGTCGCCTATCCTTCCGCCATGGGCTTTGATGAATTTTTCGCTTTGGACGAACATGCCTCCTGAGCCGCAGCATGGGTCGAAGACCCTGCCTTTGTAGGGCTCAAGCATTTCAACGAGAACTTTGACTATGCATCTTGGTGTGTAGAACTGGCCGCCTTTCTTGCCTTCTGCGTCTGCGAATTGTCCTAGGAAGTATTCATATACTCTTCCGAGGATGTCCTTGCTCCTGTTCTCCGAGTCGCCCAGGCCAATCGTGCCTATCAGGTCTATCAATTCTCCGAGCCTTTGCTTATCAAGAGAGGGCCTGGCGTAATCCTTAGGCAGCACGCCTTTAAGCGAGGGGTTGTCCCTCTCAATAGTGTCCATGGCGTTATCAGCAAGTTTCCCGATTGTTGGCTGCTTCGCATTCTTCTGCAGAAAATCCCATCTTGCCTCTTTCGGCACCCAGAAGATGTTTGCTGCCGAGTACTCATCGCGATCTTCCATAACCTCGTAGCGTTCCTGAGGCTCCCGGACATACCATTCACTCTCAGGGTTAGATGCGTCCCGTTCAATCATGGCGCGGCGATCCTCAAAAGCATCAGAAATGTATTTGAGGAATATTAGCCCAAGGACAACATGCTTGTACTCTGCAGCATCCATGTTACTTCTTAGTTTATCCGCCGCCTGCCAGAGTTTGGTGTCGAAACCCAGGTTGGCAGCGTTGCTGTTACCGTCTGCCTTGATCTTCTTTACCTTTACCACGTTGTCACCTCTGCTAAACTAAATGTGTCGGTTTAGCCAAAACAATCTATTCGACAATATTCTATTATTTTATGTCACTACTTGGATCTCCCCCTCACTTTTCAATTGGTCTGGAGTCCGCCCCCATTTAAATCGTGACCGTGTCCGTGAGAAAAGCATAGAGCAAAGAACATGGCGTTAATTCTCAAACGTTAGGCGCCTGCCTGCGGTAGGCAGGGAAGTCGCAAGACAAAAAACAAAAAAGCCCATTCTTTTTGAGAATAGGCTCTGGATTAAAAAAGTTGTTTTGAGAAACCACCCCTCACCCCCACCGTTCGGCTGATGGTTCGACAAGCTCACCATGATAACCCTGAGTCTGTCGAAGTCTCGCGAGGAAGCCCTCTCCCCTGCCTGCCGCAGGCAGGCGGAAGGAGAGAGGGGTGAAAAGGAATTCAAGGATGCCCTAATGTATCAAAAATACAATAGAAAATCAAATTTTTTTCTTTACATTGTTTTCTTTACATCACTTCCTTTTTGGAAGGGTAAGTGGAGGGTAGTTATATTTCGATGATATTAAATTGCTCCTGGTGAAATCCGGGTTTTCCCTTGACCAAGATCTTCTTCTTCATCTTCCGTTCCAGCTCTTCCACCCCCGCCCTCTCCTCT
>Ga0315289_10013021_pt1 | contig 11674 bp, 15 predicted proteins | sample YL17G11_40_MG_FD_203452 | JGI IMG/M metagenome (GOLD analysis project Ga0315289, IMG submission 203452) | Sediment microbial communities from Yellowstone Lake, YNP, Wyoming, USA - YL17G11_40 | ecosystem: Environmental > Aquatic > Freshwater > Lake > Sediment | place: USA: Wyoming | collected... | reverse complement strand
CAGCTCGGCCTCTTTGCCCTCGCGGACGCCGGGGGCAAACCCAGTGACGGTGGGGGAGCGCATAGCCGCAAGGCCAGCGCCACTGGCGCCCGCCTCAATCGGGATGTCCCTGCCACCCATGAACGCCTGCGGCAGGCTGGGCATGGCGCCAAGCCCCTTGCCGGAGTTCTCGCGGAGCATCGCGCTGGGTGCGCCAATGCTGTAGGCGTCGGTGCCAGACAAGGCCCCGCCGTCCTCCTTGTGGATGGCGTCTTCGGTGGCCTTCTTGTAGTCCACGGTCTTGTAGCCCTGCGAAGACCCAACGGCTTCGGGGTGGTCCTTCTCAACGTCCTGCGCCAAGAGGCCGATCTGGGTGCGCTGGTCGCCCTTGTAGTTGTAGCGGTAGATCGGCTGGCCGTCGTTGGTTTCGCCGACCTTCTTGATGTTCTCCTTCAAACGCTCGTCCGAGAAGAAGCCGCCGCCACCGGTGGTGGTGGAGGTGCCGCTTGAGGCATTGCCCGAGAGCGCGCCCGTGCCGGTGGCGATGTTCGCCAAGAACTGCGCTTGCTGGTAGGGGAAGCCCTGCTGCTGCTGGAACTGGTTGTAGAGCGCCTGCAAGCCCGCCTGCTGCGTCTGCTGCTGCTGCTGGCCCGCAGCCAACTGCGCCTGAGCGCCCGCGAGCCCCGCCTGCTGGGCGTTCGTGCCGATGCTGCCAAAGAGCTGCGCGGCGTTCTGGAGGTTCTGCCTGTTGGCCTGCTCCGCGCCAAGGCCCACGCCCTGCTGCTGCTGGGCCGCAGCCAAGGCCTGATTATAGTTCTGCTGATACAGGGGCGCGATGGCCTGAGCCTGCGCAAGGCTCTGCTGGCCCATCAACTGCGCCCGCTGCAAGCCCGCGCGCTCGCCGCCAAAGGCCCCGCCACGGATGGCGTCTGCCTGCTGCTGGGAAAGCTGCTGCCCCTGCTGCTGGTTCATCGCGGCCTGCGTGGCGTTGACGACGCTCTGCGTGAAGGGGTTCATGTACTGGCCGACGTTCAAACCGCTGGGATTTACGCTCCCAGTGCTCTGCGCCGCGAGGCCGGTGGCCGCGCCGTAGTAGGGCTGGGCAGCGCCAGCCATGGCGTTGGTGTTTTGAATGCCCGCCTGCTGCGTCTGCGAGAGGGGCGCGACGAAGGCGTTGGGGTCTTGGCTGTAGGCCTGATAGGGCGCCTGCGCGACGGTCTCGGCGCGGGCGTTGACGGCATTGTATCGCGCCAGAACCTCCGGCGGGATCTGCGTCACATTGTTTGTTGTGGTCGTAGATCCGCCCTTACCGCCGCCAAAATACTCGGTAATGACGCCGTGGGGAGGCTGCCTAAAAACAAAAACATTGCTCATTTGGCGGCGCTCCGGCTCTTCATAGCGTTACTCGGCGGCCTGTTTCCAAGTGCCGGTGCGGGTTCCGTAAAGGAAATAGGCCCCAGATGGCGGCCCGAAAATGCGCTCGTACATGCGGACCTTGCCCGCCGTCCGCTGGCTGGACATGACACCGATGGTAAGCGGTATTCCAAGTTCATCCGAGACCTGCTTGCTAAATTCGCACAACTTGCGAGCGCGGCCCCCCTTCGCTGCCCTGAAATCAGGGTGAATGAAGACGGCGCGCTCCTCTAGTATCTCGTCGTCACTATACCACACATGGCAAATTCTCAAAAGAATTGCCCCCTGCGGCTTCTCGCCGGGTACGCCCACGAAGCCGACGATGCCATTCTCGCGGCTCAGGGCGGGCCATATCTCGCGCAGCAGGCGCTCGTGGTTGGGCTTTACGAAGCTGTTCTCGTAGCAGCCCTCTATGGCCAGCTCCATCATTACGTCTACGTCTTCAAGCTTGCCGACCCATACTTTCAGTTCATCAGACATTGAGATCCCCCTCAATCCTTACGCGGCCCGGGGAGTTTCTGGAGCGTCTTGATCAGCTCCTTGCGCGTCCCCGTGATCCAGTTGTCGAGGGCGCGGTGGCCCGCGTCAAGGTCACCCTTCCCCGCCCAGATCACTTCGTCTGGGGAAAGAACATATTCTCCACCGGCTGCGACAATAGGAACGGGTTCCCCGACGCCCCCGCCAGCCGCGTAGGCGCCCGTCGCCGCGTCACGGAACATCATCTTGACGGCCCGGTAGCCCGCCATGGTGTTGCCCTCGCCCAGCGAGGACACGATGTCGGCGGGGATGACGTAGGAGCCCGAGGGGACGTGCATGGGCAGGTGGTCCGTGCGCCCGGCTACGGGGCTGTGGATGGGGCCGAGGTGGACGCCGTCAGAGGCGCCAGCAGGCGAGGGCGAACGCATGAGGCCACCCTCCGCCTTGGCGTGGCGGGCGGTGTTGAGGGCTATGGCGACGGCCTGCTTCTGCCCTCGGCCTGAATTGACCAATTCCCCAATGTTGGAACTGATCGTTTTCTGCGAGGAACCCTTTTTCAATGGCATGGCGTCCTCATGGATTTGGCGTGTAGCCGACGCAGAAGTTCATCCCGGCGTCAGTCTTTAGGACTAAGCCATTTACATATGGCAGCTTCACATCTTGATAGGGTGCGAACGAGGCGTGATTTGATGGCAAAGATTTATAAATTAAGTTTGTCGCCGATATGCCGCCAGTGGTCGCGGAGTCATAAACGGAGACCTGAGCTGATCCGGCATGCACCGGAATTGACACGCTAAATAGCTTGCCAGCGCCAGCAACCACAAGCGTTGTCGTCGATGCTGCAATGGTTGCACTGACGGTTGACGGGTATGTGTTGCCAGCCACGCCATTGATGGCCGTGACGAGAAGCGCCAAGTTTGTGCAGATGCACGGCAGGTCAGCCTCAATCAGCTTGAGCGTCTGATTGAGCCCGTTGATGGCGACGACGCCATTCTTCTGGGTGGTTAACAAGTCGTCAATTGATGCAGCCATCAGAATTTTCCGTCTTGCTGTATGCGATAGCGGATATTACCAAGTCGCCAAAAGGACCCGATGTCGTTGCTCTCAATGCGAATCGCCACCAAGCGGCCACGGAAGCGGGGCGTGATGAACGTCGTCGCCTGCGTCAGCGTATAGGGTCCAAAGGCGACGGGCGCCGTGCCGGGGAAGTCCGTGATGTAGAAGGTCAGCAGGACGTTGGCGCCCTGCGTCCCGTCAAAGTAGCCCCACTTCATGTCGGGCCAGACCTGATCAATGAAGCTCTTCACGTCCGCCTCCGTCAGGGCGAAGTAGCCCGTCTGGAAGTAGGAGTTCATGGCCACGCCGTCGGCGTCCTTGGAAGTCTCGTGCTGGTAAAGGTACTGGTTGAGCCCGGCGCCAATGGGCGGCCCAAGCACAGACTCATTGATCCACGCCGAGCGCGACACATATGGATTGGCGGCAGAGTTGGACCCGTAGTCCCACTGGTCCAAGTTGATATTATATTTGACGTATCCCTCGTTTTCCCCGCCATTCCCGTAAGTGGGGAAGTACCAAGTGATCTCGCCGAAGCGGGAGTTGGGAGCAATTCTAATGCGGTCAAGGTTGGTCGTGTCGAGGTCCTGAAAGACAACGTCCCAGATTGGGCAGCGGATCGGCTCGACGCCATTGCCTGCGAGCCGATAGAACTGACTTTGCCCCATCCAGTAGACGACGCCATTCATGGACCCGGCGGCCTTGCGCCCGATGAGGCCGCAGCCCGTGCCCAACTCGTTGAACTGGTAGACGTAGGGTGGCCCGACGTACTGCATGGCCCAGATGCCCAAGTCAGTCCACAGCAGGCCCTGCTGCGGCCCCTGAATACATTGAACAAGGCGCGACCCCTTGGGTATGCGGTAGCTGCCCGCCTGATTGGTGAGGCTGGCGGTCCAGTCGTCGTAATTGTCAACGTCGCACCAGCGGACCAGCATCGGATCGGTGATGCCCGTAAACGTCGAGCCCCACGCAATGATCTGACGCTGGGGCATGGCGACGAACATGCCCTGATTGACCGTGGGGGCGGCGACAATCACGTTGGCGACCGCCGTGCCCGTCGTCGGATCCCACGAGTAAATAGGACCGCCCAGCGGGTTGGCGATGAGGATTTGACCCCAGTTGTCCAGCGTCCAGTCGGTGGCGTTGATCGGAACGCCCCGGTAGGAGGCGGGGACGACACCGCCGTAGCCGTAGAAGCCATACCCTGCGACGCCGTAGCCGACGCCGGGCGGGTATGTGCCGACGCCGTTCCGGTAGACAAAGTGAACCTGCCCGCCATTCATTGACCCGGTAGTACTGGATGTAGCCGAGTTGGATGCCGCAATAACAAAGACATTGCCGCTGGTCACGCTGATGACGGCGTAGTTGCCGTATATGGTGACGCCGCCAACTGTCGTCGCGACCAGTGCGGTGAAGGTGTCCCCGGCCAAATACCCGTGATTGTTCAGGGTGACTGAGACTGAGTTGACGCCATTGGTCGTAGTGAATGACGGCACGGCGCCGCCGTTGGCGACAGTCGATGTGGCGGCGGTGGCAGCGTAGATTGTGTATTGGTTGGCGTTCAGGGTCGGATTGGACACCTGATATTGCCCGAACAGGACAATCCCGCCAACGCTGACTTGTGTTTGTATATCAACGACATAGTAGTCATTCGTGTTGCTAGCAGTGTCCACGATGACGACGGCGGTGCTGCCGGACGTGGTGCTGAAATTGACGGCCTCGTTGGCCGTTATCTGCTCGGGCGTAATGTCTTGGCTGCCGCCGGATACAATGACGCCGAGGGAGTTGCCCGCGCCGGTGATTGTGCCGCCGGAGACGTAGGCGGTCGTCGTGGCGTTGGCGTATGAGACGCTAGTCGATGTGGCAGCCGTGACCACATAAGTCCCGTTATAGCCGTTCGGGTTTATGCCGCCGACGAGAATGGCGGAATTGACTGTAAAGACAAACGGCCCGGTGAATGTCAGGGTGGCCGTCGTCCCATTGCCGCTGGCGCCGGTCACAACAATTGGGGCAAGTCCATCGGCGCCAACAGCTAGATAGGAGTTGGCATTAGTGTCCTCCCACGCCCACAAGCACCGGACAGTGGAGCCGATCTGGCCCGCGTAGAACTTTGTCCAGCCACCGAGTTTTTGAACCAAGCCACCAAGCGTCCGGTCGGGAATGAACCGGATGAGTTGGCTCTCGGAGATGGCGGCCTCGTTGAGGGCGGGCGTCTTGTTGACATCCACGCCGGGCATAAGTTTGAGCGCGCTGTGGGGCATGGCTTACCCCCTCGTCGGGGTGGCGACGGTGGCGGGGCTTTGCGAGGACCACCCGGCGGCGTCGAACTTCTTGCGGGCCTCCTCGACGATGGCGCTCTTGAGGAGGGCCTGATATTGGCTCTCGTAGGTGATGGCCATCTGCGGGTCGTCGTTTAGGCGCCCGAAGTTACGCTGGTACGCTGAAATGTAGATCATCGAGGCCATGATGAAGACGTCCGGCAGGTAGAGGCTGATAAAGGTTGAGGTGTTCGTTGCGGACAAGCTGTTGGGCCGGTAGGTGCCGACGACTTCGACCGGGTAGGCCTGATCCGGGACCGGGCCGACGTAGAACAGCGTCTCGTTGAAGGGCACAAAATACTGGGGCTGGCCGCGATTGGCGGTAAAAGATGACCCGTAGACTGCGTCAAGGAACTCCTTCGACGTGGGAAGGAGGGGGATGCGGGCGCACAAATCGGGGTTATTGGTGGTGGATGCGTTGCTGCTTCCGTCAATTGTTCCGGCGGTGGTCATGCTCCCAGTGGTTGTTCTGGCGTATGACACAGACCCCGCCGACGAGCTGGTTACGGTATAAGTCCCATTGTACCCGGCGGGGACCATCCCAGCCACAGTGATTGTCTGCCCGGCGGAGAACGCATAGGTGCTGGAATATGTGAGAGTGGCTGTAGTCCCGTTGCCAGAGGCTGCCGTCACATCCAGAACTGGCGGCCCCGTCAGAAGATTGATCTGCTCGCTGACGACAAAGGTCCCAGCCTGCGCATCCGAATTTGACGCCAAATTGATGTTGAAGGACAGGTTCCTGCTTCCAGCCGTCAAGACGAAGCTGGCGCCATGCAGGGACGTGGACGTGAACATGAAGTCGATGTCACGGTACATCCGGTTCTCGGCGTAGGTGATCATCTGGGGCAAGATCGTGACGAACGCGGCATCAGTCTCCGCCACGACAGCCATCGTGGCGATTTGGGTGACATACTGCGAATATGTGAGGCCTGTGGTCATGACTAACCCCGTGATCCGCCCTTTATATCATTGCCGGGCCGTTTACGCCATGCCAGAGGCTTTGTCCTTGACCTCGGCCACGCGGCGGCTCCAACCCTTGCCGAAGGTGTCGAAGGTCGGCAGGCGCTTGAGGAAGTCGAGGCGCATGTCGCAGAGGGCGTCAACCATCTGCTCGGGGTTGCACTCCCTGATCGCGCCCATGGACTTGGGGCCGAGGGCGCCGTCCGCCGTAACGCCAGCAATCGTCTGCAAGAACTTTGCCGCCCTGCCCACGCCGGAGTTTACCGCCAAGTCGTAGGCGGCGTAGTCCACGCCGTTGGGGAGCTGGTCCCCCTTGATCTTGTCCCAGTACATGGCCTTGTAGAAGGGCTTCACCACCTCAGGCGTAAGCTTGCGCATGAAAGCTTCGTCCACGGGCTTGCCGACGTAGCCTTCCCAAGCCCGCTGCGTGACGCCAAGGTTTGTGCGCCCTCCGGGGTCACGCGGATCGTTAACGTAGCCACCCTCGTGCTTCAGCACCATCTCAAAGCTGGCGTCCCAATTCTCTTGCATGTCACTTGTCCTTAGCGGCGAGGAGGCTGTTCTTTTCCTTGGAGCCAGCCGATGAGCCAAAGTAGAATTGCATCACGCCGGTCCACGAGGTGCTGAGAGAGCCCAACATCATCAGCAGGACTTCGGTCCCCGTCTGCGGGATGCCAAACACCATGATCCAGACCAGCGCAGCAAAGAATCCAAACGTGATGAAGAAGGCCAGAGCCTTGGGGGTCCAGTCTTTTGTTTCACGCTGCATCTGCCGGGCGCTGTCGCGGTCACCGGCTGCAATACGCTCAAGGTCAATGTCGAGGGACTTCATCTGCACTTTGAAATCGGCGTCGATCTTTTTGATGGCGGCGAGCTGGTCAGGCGTTGCCGCAGCTATTGCCTCGGAGATCTGTTCCTCCGTGCCATCCTCATGCCCAAAGAGGGCGCTGGACAGGGTTTTGACGGCAACGCCAGCCAGCGGGCCGCCCAGCGCCGTGGCGATGGTGGGGGCTACTTGACCAAGTAGGGGGCCAAATTGCTTCAGTAAGTCCATTTTACTTCCCCTCAATGGTGAATGTCAGGTTCTTGTGGTCCGGATACGCAATCACGACGTTGCCCTCGGGGCACTTGTACATGATGCGGGCGATCAGTTTTGCGCCGCCGGGGGCAACCCCATCCGGGGTCTCCACGGTCATCGTGTAGCCGAATTTGTCCACGGTCGGGCTGGCGGGGCCGCTGAACTTGGCAACTGACGGGAGCGCCTTGTGGACCATGTAGTCAGAGTCGCGAACCTCAAGGCTGAAGTCCTCAACCGTGCAATCGTCCCTGATCTTCTGGCGGGCTACAACCACCTTGAATGAGCCAGAGGCCGGGCCGCTGGTGATGCTGAAGTGCTCCGCATCCCACTTGAGGATGTCCTTCGGGGGGAGTTTGAATTTATCATATAGCGAATAGCCGCCACCAATCATCGCCATAACCGCAGTCACGACGGCGACAGGTTTAGTGATGGCGTCGGTGTCGATCACTTGTCAGCCTTCCCATCCAATTTGTCATAGATGCGTTGGAACATCGTCTCGATGTGGTCCATGCGCTTGTCCATGTCGGGCTTGCTGACGTAGGACTTGGGCATATCAACCTCAAGCTCATGCAGATCCCTGCGCAGTTCTTTCACCGCGCCCCAGATCTCGCGCGCGAACCATCCGCCAGTGGCGATAGCGCCGCCGCCAATGATGTTGAGAAGTGACTGCAAGTCCATCACGCTGCTTCCTTTTCAGACTCAACTTTACCCATGTACCAATCCAAGTTGGCACGGAGACGACTATCCCCCGGCTCCAGATCAACCGCAAGTTGCCCTTGTTGGATCGCGATGTCTTTGAGGCCAAGGTTCCAAGATGAGATGGCTGCGAGGTCGTGGGCCTGATAGCCCCAGACGGCGGGGTCACAGGTGTAGACGGCCTCGCGGTTGGTGATTCGCAGCGCCCGCATGGCGTAGGCGAAGCACTCCTCCCAGCGGCTCTGGCGGTAGCACAGGAGAGCCAACTCGCACCAAGGTTCCCGAGTGTTGGGGGCCTCCGACGCAGCCATCTGGAACGCCTTCTCGGCGGCTTCGACATTGAGGAGTTCGTTATAACTCCGGCCCATGACGCGGTAGGCGTAGCACCGCTCGTTCTGCCATGTGGCGCGGGGGAGTTTCAAATAGCTGTTGCAGGCGTCAACGGCCTCCTGCCAGCGGGAGTGGAAGCTCAACTCGCGGGCGTAGTAAAAGGCGTTGCGCGGGCAGTCCGGGTCTTCCTTCACGGAAAGCTCCAGAAGATCCATGTACTGCCCCCGGCTCTTGGTCGGGTCCGGCTTGTGGACGGCGAGGAGGAAGTCGGTTTGCGCCCACTTCTCTTCAATGCGTCCGTCAGGTACAGGATATTCGTGGCAGGGGTGGTGCCAGTGGTATCCGTGCCGGGCGTGGATCTTCTCGTAGTAGAAGCTGATCCCGCATCCCCAGTCGAACATGTAACGGAGGCGGGTGGTTTCTCCCTTGATCCAGACACGTTCGATCTCCTCGCGCCAGCCGGGTTGGAGAACCTCATCAATGTCTAGGCTGATGCAAACATCAAAATCGCGAGGCACAAGAGCAAGAGCAGCGTTGCGCGCCAGATCAAACCGCCACGGGGTGATGCAAATGTGGTGAACAACTGCGCCATATAACTCCGCCTTTTCGGGCAAACCGTCTTCTGACCCCGTGTCGGCGATCATGATAAGGTCTGCGTCCTGCGCCGACTCGCAAAAACGCTGCGCAAAGTGCGCCTCGTTCTTGCTGATGGCGTAGACGCATATCCTCAACTTCTTCTCCATAGCGACCCCCTTCGCTGTTGAGATTAAACGGACGTGATGGTCTGCCAAGCGGACCCAGTGTAGACGCAAAGTTTGCCTAATGTTGTGTCAAAGGCAAGCTGCCCAGACACCGCCGACAGGGCGTTCTTCTGCGTCGTCGTGACGTTCTGCGCCACGGTCAACTGCGCCAAGTTGGCGATCTGCTGAGTCGTGCAGCGGGCAGTGGCGCCAGCCTGAACGATCTCGACCAGCTCCGCCCCCGACAAGGATATGGCGGGGGTGAGATTGGGAATCTGAATATTACTTGCGTAACGAGGCATCAGAGCGGTCCTGTCTTGGGCACTTCAGTGAAGCCGTATGGCAGGCTGGGGTTGTTGATGACGTAGCCGCCAGACGTGTAGGCGCCCGAAAACGCCGACCCCTGAAGGTCGATCTGCGTCGTGTTCATCACCGTTATGCGCCAATTTCCATTGGCAGAAGACACGCCGCTCACGTCCTGAACGGTCACGTTCTGCCCCGTGATCATGCCATTGGTTGTCGCAATTGTCAGGCGAATAAGGCCGATGCCGTTGTTGGCGGCGCCCGTCACCGTGCGGTAGGTGACCGCGTTCGGGTCCGTGCCCGGCAACTGGTTCGTGCCGTAGGGCGCCTCGCCAGTCTGCTGCGTGACGCGGGTCTGGTCCGGCACGTCGGTGTCGATGGTGGTGACGCGAGTGTCGCCGCGCTGGACGGGAATGCCCGTCTGCGGGTTGGTGGTATTGTTGCCGGACACCTGACGCCGGTCGATCTCGTCCCAAGCGTAGGGCTCGACGCGGGGATTGATGATCGGCACGGGATCAGCCGGGATGATGATGGCGCGGAGCTGCTGCTGCGGCTCGTCATAGCAGGTGGAGCAGACCAGAATGCGCTTGTTGATCAGGGACGCGCCAGCCCAGTCGTACTGCCACTTCAGGTCAACGTGATTGTACCGAAAGGCGCAGCGGTCGCAGATCGCATGGGCCTGCGGGTTGGTGGAGCTAGTTCTGGCCCGGCCCGATCTTGATGCGTAGCCCATTCACGCCCCCTTACCTAAAGTAGCCAGAGATCATGGGGGAAATGTACTGCTGGGCGGTCTCAACATTCTGATCAGCCGCGATCTGGTAGGACTCGTCCGCCATGGGCTTGATCATCGCCACAGCCGCCGGGTTCCAGATCTGCGCAAGGCGCAGGGCAAGGCCATACGCGAACGCCTCAAGCCACAGGTAGGGGATTTCGACCGTCTGGCCGTTCTGGAGCGCCGAGTCCTGCACCTGCCGAACCCGGTAGTATTTGAGGCTCTGGGGGCCGTTGTCGGTGTTCGGCACGGGCCACAGCGTCACGGACGGCCCTGCTGACCCGGTCGAGCGGGAGGAACTGATCAGCCGGTCAAACCAGAAGACAGTCGGGAAGCCCTGCTGCTCCTTGTTGGGGTAGCTGGCGTATTCCGTGCGGCTGACCGGCAATATGATGCGGTCAATGTTGGCGCCGGAGTCGTCGTTCTGGACGTAGGCGTCCAAGATCGCGACCGTGTTTCCATCGACGGCGTAGGTGGCCTGATCGGTGACGAGGGGCGTCGTGACGAGGTCAACGGCCCACAAATTGACGCCCATGTTCGACCAGCGGGCGCAGAGCATGTTGGACGCCATGCGGGCGGCCTCCATGTGCTCCTGAAGCACGGCGGTGTTCCTGATGCCGACGAGGTTGTACGCATAAAGCGTAAGCTCACCAAGGCCCGGATTGAACGTGTAGGTGTCGCTCGTCGCCATGGTGGCTCCTTAGACCGGGCCAGCCTGAACGATGCTTGCCGTGACCGCGCCGGTGCCGCTGGTGATGTTAATGCAGATGGCGCGGCAGGGAATGATGACGGCGCCGCCCGTCGATGCCGTCAGGGCGCTAAAGCCCGTGGCAACGTACCATGTGGCCCCGGCGACGGTGTACCCGGCGGCGTTGGGGTCATCAAGCGAATACTCAATGTTGAAAGTTGGAGTGCCCGAAGTCACCTTGGCGCCGACGCCAATGTTGAACGGCGTCTGGAAGTCATCGACGACGCGGGCGCCGCTGCGGATTTGCGAACCTGTGGCGGTCGCGCTGATGCTACCAAGTTGCATTTTAACTTTCCTTCTTTGCGCCAGACGGCGAAACGGGCCATGATTTTCTAGCAGAGCCAATTTTCTTCTGCGCCATTGACGCTTTCTGACCTTTAGTCATTGACGCGGCAGCCGCAGCGGGACGACACGCGGGATACGGGCGCTTGCCCTTTTCTCCCTCTATCCTACCACATTCCTTGCCAGTCTTTACATCCCGCCAATCTTCAGCGAACCACTTGCCCAAGCCGCCGCCCTCGGCCTTGTTAACCCGGTTATCGTCACCGGACCACTTGCCGCCATGGGACTTGTACCATTTAGAGGCAAAGGCGTTGGCATAGGCTGACGGATAAACATCAAATTTGGTTCTGGCCGCCGCCTTGGCGCGGCCCCAGAGACCAGAATTTTGAGGCTTGGACGGCATATTAACAGTCCCACTTGCGTTTTGTGCCGGTCATTGTACCACCTCTTGACATACAAGAGAAGGACGGCCACCCCACTTGGTTTCACACTTCCCGCAGGCGCATTGTCCACGAAGATACATTG
>Ga0315289_10013020_pt1 | contig 11675 bp, 11 predicted proteins | sample YL17G11_40_MG_FD_203452 | JGI IMG/M metagenome (GOLD analysis project Ga0315289, IMG submission 203452) | Sediment microbial communities from Yellowstone Lake, YNP, Wyoming, USA - YL17G11_40 | ecosystem: Environmental > Aquatic > Freshwater > Lake > Sediment | place: USA: Wyoming | collected... | reverse complement strand
GAAATTCCACCTGACCGTCGTCATCGTTTTTCTCTCTGTGGTTCTGGCGGCCTGTTCTCTGTCCGAGGACATCACCCCTCCGCCAGGCTATCAATCCCCAACGTCCGCGCCGACTCTCGGCCTGGCCACCCAAACGCCGCTTCCCACCTGGACCTCGGAACCGGCTACGGCAACCCCAGCGACTGCGCCGAGCGAAGGCGCGGAAGCCACATCCAGTGGTGCGGATTCGGTCACGCCCTCCGCTGAAGTCAGTGCCACGCCCTCCGCGCTGGTCGTAACGATCAAGGGCGCTGTGACAATGAACTCCGGCTCGACTTTGCCTACAGACTTGGCTGCTGCTTTGTTCCTATACGACACAAGCGCCGAACAGGTGATGCAAACGCTGACGACGACTGTCCAGCCTGACGGGTCGTATCAGTTTACGGAGGTCCCGGCCAGCTCTTCAACAGCATACTGGGCTTCGGTTGAGTATTCCGGTGTTACTTATGATTCTGATCCTGCATTCTATGTAGATACCAAGTCCAGTTACGACCTGCCTGTTGTCCTCTACGATTCGTCGGAGGATATCAGTGCCTTAACATTGAGCCAGGTCCACGTCAAATTCGACATGTCGTCGCAGAGTGTTATCCAGGTGACCGAATTGTATATTGTGATCAATTCCGGCTCGCAGGTGTTGATCATTGCCAGCGATGGGACAAGCATCCCCTTTATTCAGGTTCCCCAAGGAGCCTCGGATGTCCAGTATCAACTGGCTAGTGGTAGCGCCCCATTGCTTTCTGCCTCCAAAGGCTTTGCCCTGCTGCCGGGTGCGGAGAAGCAATATGGGATTGTGGCTGTCTTTACGTTGCCTTATGACCGCAGCTTGAAATTTGCCCAGCCTTTTTCTCTGCCGGCTTCTTCCCTGACCATTTTCATTCCTCAAGGAATGCGTTTGCGCAGCAAGCAATTGACGGATGCGGGGACGCAAAATATTCAAGATCAAGCCTATCATTTATATCGAGGCGACAGTCTCGCCCCCGGTAGTTCGCTTTCTTTGACTCTCTCTGGCAAACCCGGAGCCTCTACCGGTTTATCGCTGAGTCGGCAGACGATTCTGCTGATTGGCATCGGCGTGGTCGGTGTCCTACTAATTGGCTTAGGAGTTTACCTGTATCTGCGCGATCGAGCCCGTTCCAGAGACGAGGAGGAAGAGAACGAGCAAGAAGTTGAAAAAGATGCCCTTTGTGACAACCGCGAAAGCATTATGGACGCCATCATCACCCTTGATGACCAGTATAAAGCTGGTGGGATTCCCCAAAAAGTTTATGAGAAACGGCGTGCGGAACTGAAGGAGCGACTCAAGAAACTGGTCTAACTCCTCTTTTCCCTTCTTACTCGGGTAAGAACGGAAAGGAAAAAGCAAGAAGCCATGATTGAGGTAAGGAAGTTGATGAAACGTTTCGGCCCGAAGATCGTCCTGCGCGGCCTCGATTTCGAGGTACACCCAGGAGAGTTTGTGGCATTGCTCGGTCCCAATGGCGCCGGGAAGACCACTTTTCTGCGTATCCTGGCTTCCCTCTCGTCGTCCACGCTGGGGGATGTGTGCGTGGCTGGTTATCGCCTCCCTGCGCAGGCCGTGGCTGTCCGCGCCCGGCTGGGAGTGGTCACGCACCTGCCGCTGCTCTATGGTGACTTGACCGCCGAGGAGAACTTGCGCTTTTACGGACGCATGTACGATGTGCCGAATCTGGGTTCGCGCATGGACGAAGTCCTGGAGATGGTTGGTCTTGCTCCTCGCCGCCGCGACCTGGTGCGGACGTTTTCGCGTGGGATGCAGCAACGGCTCGCCATCGGGCGCGCCATCCTGCATGACCCGGAAGTGATGCTTTTTGACGAACCGTATACCGGTCTCGACCAGGAGGCCTGTGATATGCTCGACAGACTCTTGCGCGATGTGGCGGGGCGTGGTCGGACCGTGGTCATGACCTCCCACGATTTGGCCCGCGTCGAGGAGCTGGCGACCCGTTTCGATGTGCTCTCGCGCGGGGCGATCGTTGCATCAACCAGACGGGAGGACTTAGGCAAGAGTAATTTACTCGACTTCTATCGGAAAGCGCTGGCAGGCTGACCATGCAGATATCCTCCACGGCCCACCGTCCACCGTCTGCGTTCCTGAAAGCGATTGGCGCAATCGTCTGGAAAGACCTGGCTGCCGAACTGCGTTCACGTGAATTGCTGTCGGCCATGCTGGTCTTTGCGCTGCTGGTCATCCTCATCTTCAATTTTGCCATTGAGCTTCAACCCGGTCTGCGTTCCACCGTCACCCCTGGTGTGTTATGGGTGACCTTCGCTTTTGCCGGGACGCTTGGCCTGAACCGCTCGATGGCGGTCGAAAAAGACCGCGGCTGTCTTGATGGCCTCCTGCTTGCCCCGGTGGACCGGTCGGCGATTTACTTTGGTAAAGCCTTGAGCAATTTGGCCTTCATGCTAATCGTTGAGATCACCGTTTTGCCGATTTACAGCGTGCTTTATAACATCAATTTGTTTAACGTCGGGCTTTTGCTGGTCATCTTGCTCGGCTCGGTCGGTTACACTGCCGTCGGGACTTTGCTCTCAAGCATGGCGGTCCAGACCCGCACGCGGGACGTGCTTTTGCCCATTTTGCTTTTCCCGGTCATCCTCCCGGTCCTGCTGGCAGCGGTCAAAGCCAGTAGTGGATTCTTGGGACAATTGCCAATGAGCGAGATTTGGCCATGGCTAAATATTTTGATGGCCTATGACGTGATTTTCACCGCGGTCGCTTTCATGGTCTACGATTACGTTTTAGAAGAGTGAAATCGTGCCTCTGGGAGTATCTATGCAACCTCAACCCAAAGTCCTGACCGTTTTGATTATCTTGTCTATCGTCCTCTTTTTCGGTGCGCTCGGTATGGTTTTTCTGTATGCGCCGTTGGAAGCGGTGATGAACTACGTGCAGAAGATTTTTTACTTCCACATTTCAAATGCTTGGGTGGGTATGCTTGGTTTTATCGTCGCGGCTGTCACTGGAACCGTTTACCTGGTCACGAAAGATTTGAAATGGGACATTGTCGAACTGGCGGCGGTGGAAATCAGCCTGGTCTTTTTCTTCATTGCGATTGTGAGTGGCTCCATCTGGGCGAAACCCTCCTGGGGCACCTGGTGGACGTGGGATGCCCGTCTCACCACCGCTGCCATCTTGGAAATGATCTACCTGGCGTGTCTCCTGCTCCGTCAGGGCATCGAGGATCCGGAGCGGCGCGCCCGTTTCAGCGCGGTTTACACTCTGGTCGGCGCGTTGAGCGTTCCGATTACATTTCTGTCCATCCGAATTTGGCAGACCATCCACCCGGCCGTCATCGGCGCGGGGAGTTCCGGCGCGCTGGGTAGCTTTGGCATGACGCCGCCGATGCTCAACACCATGTTTTTCTGCCTGATCACCTTTTCGGTGATTTTCGTTACCCTGCTCTGGTATCGTATCCGGCTTGGCCAATTGGCGGAGCAGATCGCTCAGCTCAAAATTGAGACGTTGCAATAGAGGCGTAATATGATAGCTTATGCCATTTCGATTAAGTACATGGTTACAGGTTATGCAGTCATTTTTATCGTGCTGGCGTTGTATTTAGCCAGCCTGTTCGTTCGCTGGAAGAACCTGAAACATGATTTACGGATACTAAACGAAATACAAAAAAAGTCATAACAAAATGCCAGGAGTCAGCTATAATGACTGTGGACTCCTTCGAAGATATGAAGACTCGTCATTGGGCTGGATTGACAGCCACCACCCTCTTGCTTTTCCTGGTTTCAGCATTCGCATTCGGAGCCCGAGGCGTCTCTGCCGCGGGGGAGCAGCCTCCGGGTCCGGACCGTTTCGCCGTTATCACACAGGATTATACTTCCTATAAATGGTGGTTAAGCGATTGGGAGGATAATAAAGTCGCCTGTACAATAAAGGTTGACCACGACGGGTTGCCGAACGGTGATGAGATTTACATTGATTGCGGCAAAGCCCTTTATGATAAGTGGCTTGCCACCAAGCCTTGCCCGCAATCCGAAACAGACCCGAAAATTTGTGTGGGTTATTATTTGCACTTTGTAAAATCTGAACCAGCCCAACGCGACGTAGGCGTACAGTTGCCTCTGCCGGTCGTCTGGGTGACGTTGGAAGGTTGCGTCCCGTATAAATCAACCTTTCGTTGCAATGATCTGCCCACCCTGGTGTTGACCAGCGAGGAGCCGTTGGAAGGCGAATTAATTACCAGTATCGCGGGACGGATTGACGGAAAGCCCTTTACCTGCGATCCAGTCTGCCAGGTGGATTTGGCGCCGACTGACGAAGCTGGGTTGAATTTAGAATTCTGGGCTTATTCCAGTTATGGTGATAGCAGCGACTTATTCCAGGCACGTGTGCGGGTGGTCCAATCTGATGATCCGGCTGACCATTTCTGGTACGCCGACGTATTGAGCGACCGGTGGCGCGGTGTTCCGTTGGCGGGCTGTTCGCAGACCTGGGATGTCTTTCCACCCGTCGGCGGGACCCCAGACTGGCTCTCGACTCCGCAGCGTCCCGAAGACCTGGCTACCAGTATCTCTTACGAGTACCTGGCTGCCAACCTGATCGAACAAGGCGCGGTAGATGTCTCGGCTTGTGGTGATGGCGGCCTGCTGGGGGACGGGCTCGCCAGCCCTTGCGGGTTGGAGGTCGCACGTCCGGCGGTCAATGACTGGCAGAACCATTTTGACAACCTGATCTTTTCAGCCGCCCAGGATAAAGGAGTCCCAGCCCAATTGCTTAAGAATATTTTTAGCCGCGAGAGCCAGTTCTGGCCGGGCGCGATAACTGGTCACCCGGAAGCTGGCTTGGGGCAGATGACCGAGAATGGCGCTGATACCACACTGCTCTGGAACCGGTCTTTCTTTGAGCAGTTCTGTCCATCGGTGCTGGACGATGCTATCTGTCGTAAGGGCTATGCCCACCTCAAATCCGACCAACAGGAGGTGTTGCGCAGTGCCCTGGTCAGCACTGTGGACGCCTTCTGCGCCGATTGCCCGCTGGGAATTGACCTGGACCGGGCCAATAACAGCGTGGCGGTTTTTGCCGAAACGCTGCTCGCCAATTGCGAGCAGGCCGGCATGGTCGTTGATATCAACTACGGTAGCGCGCCTGGCGAATCGGCCACTTACGAAGATCTGTGGCGTTTTACATTGGTGAACTACAATGCTGGGCCGGGCTGCCTGGGCCTTGCGGTTGACGAGACAAGCAGCATGGGCGAGGTATTGGATTGGGAAAGTGTCTCTTCTCACCTCACCCCTGCTTGTCAGGGCGCCCTTGATTATGTCTCTGATGTCAGCCGCTCTATTCCATGAAACACGGGATAATTTCGCGAGGAACTCTTTGTTGTGTTGTGGCGTCTGGTTCACAAAACATTCGGAATGGAGAAAATATGGCACGCAAAATATTATTCCTCGTTGCTCTTGCGGGGATGGTTATCCTGATAACTGGCTGTGGCTCCGTGCAGACCCAATTATCGGCTGCCGATAACGGCAAAACGGTGGAAGTCAAGGCCGGCGATCAGATTGTTATCGCACTCGAAGGTAATCCATCCACTGGGTACACCTGGGAGGCGAAGGACCTGGATGCCAGCATGTTCCAGCAGATCGGCGAGACCGAGTTCAAGAGCAGCAATCCCGGCTTGATCGGTGCGGGTGGGACCCTAACCCTGACCTTTAAAACCCTGAAGGCGGGTACTTCCGCGCTAACGCTGATCTATCACCGCCCGTGGGAGACAGATGTTGCGCCGGTTAACACTTTCATGGTCAACGTGACGGTAAAATAATTGGTGATAGCGCAGTAGAACAGGCGGAGGCAAATAGCCTCCGTTTTTGTTTTTCACTTATAATCACCTCATGCTCACCAAACACGCTTTTGCCCAAGGCGAAAAATGCCGGGTCCCCTACGGTCAGTCTGCCATCGAGTTTGCGCTCCACCCTGAAATGGAGGCTGACGTAGCGGTATCGCGACCGGTTGAACCTCTGAGTGATTTATCGCACGCCATCCATGCTGCACTTGATTATCCTGTTGGAATTCCACCGTTGCGAGAATTTGCCGGGCCCGGCATGCAGGTCTGTATCGTGTTCACTGATATTACCCGCTCCTGTCCCGACCACCTGCTGGTCCCGGCTTTATTGAGCGAACTGGAAAAAGCAGGAATACGGAACGAGGATATTACCCTTTTGTGCGGCACCGGTATGCACCGTCCTTCTACCCGCGAGGAAAAGATTGCCAAGCTGGGCGCCGCTGTCGCGGCCCGTTATCGTGTCATTGACAACGAACCCCAAAACCCGGCGGCCTTGGTGGATCTGGGCATCACACCAGGTGGCGTGCCGGTCCAGGTGCATCGCGCCGCAGCGAAAGCGGATCTGCTCATCGCGACGGGGATCGTGGAACCGCATCAATATGCTGGCTATTCTGGTGGGTGCAAGACGGTTGCAGTGGGCGCAGCCGGAGAAGCCCTGATCGCTTATACTCATGGACCGGCATTTGTTGACCATCCCTGCACCCGCTTGGGTCGAATTGATGGCAACCCGTTCCACGAGGCTGTGACCGAGGCTGCCCGCCGCGCCGGCCTTCGTTTTATCCTGGATGTTGTGTTGGATGACAGCCAAGAGATCCTGCGGGTGACAGCCGGTGAACCGGAACTGGCCTTCCAGGATTTGGTTGCTTTTGCCAGGACCGTCTATGAGGTGCCTATTCCGCATCAGTACGATATTGCCATTGGTGGGGTAGGCTTTCCAAAGGATGCAAACCTTTACCAGGCCAGCCGCGCTCCATCCTATCTTTTCTTCGCGCCGACCCCGGTCGTGCGGCCGGGCGGATTCTTTATCATCCCCGCTCGCTGCGAAGAGGGCGCCGGATCTGGCGTTGGAGAACAGCGGTTTTTAGCCGCCATGCGGAATGCCCCCAACGTCCAGTTCATTTTGGAAGACGCCCGGCGCAATGGCTATCCTCCCGGCCAGCAGCGGGCTTTTGTCATGGCCAAGGTTTTGGAGCAAACGCGCGTTGTGATCGTCGGAAGCGAATGCCCAGACCTTGTGGCGGCCTGCAAGATGATTCCGGCTGCAACGATGGAGGAGGCATTGGCTCTCGCCGGTAAAACGCTGGGACAATCCTGCAGAGTGCTGATCGTTCCTCATGCACTTCTCACGCTTCCCGTGATCGGATCAGGATATTCTCCCCTTTGAGGATGATATGGTCGCCCTTTTCGTTGTCGCCTTTTTTGTTTATATGGTAGTGACTTACTCGCAACCATCAGGACAAACGGAGGTTTCAGCTATCAAATACCTATCCGTCATCTATCAAATTCGCAGTCCAGTTTATTCTGGGTTACAATGTGGACAAGCTTGGTAAGAATTGCATAGGAAGCTGGTGGCGGGAAAAAACTGAACAATGTTGGAGATTGAGATGAAAATCCTTTTGATTTACCCGGAGTTCCCAGATACTTTCTGGAGCTTCAAGCATGCCCTGAAATTTATCCGTAAGAAGGCTTCCACGCCGCCGCTGGGCTTGCTGACCGTGGCTGCCATGCTGCCTCCTGAATGGGAGAAACGCCTGGTGGATTTGAATGTGCGGAAGCTCAAGGACAAAGACTTGGCCTGGGCCGACTATGCTTTCGTCAGCGCTATGACCGTCCAGAGGAAATCAACCTATCAAGTCATTACCCGCTGCAAAGCTGCCGGGTTGAAGGTAGTCGCTGGAGGGCCACTTTTCACTGCCGAGCACGAGAAGTTCCCGGAAGTGGACTATTTCGTGCTGAACGAGGCCGAGATGACGCTGGCCCCGTTCTTGCGGGACCTGGAAGCGGGTCGGGCCAGACGCGTCTACACCTCCACGGAATTTCCCGATATCCAGCAAACGCCCGCCCCGTTGTGGGAACTGGCGGACCGCAAGCGTTATGCCACCATGTCCATCCAGTATTCGCGCGGCTGTCCCTTTGATTGTGAGTTCTGCAACATCACCACCCTATTTGGGCACCTCCCGCGCGTCAAGACCGCCGCGCAAATTATTCGCGAGTTGGAGGAGTTGTACCGGCTTGGCTGGCGCGAGAGCGTCTTTTTCGTGGACGATAATCTCATCGGCAATAAAAAGCATCTCCGGGAGGAACTGCTTCCGGCGTTGATTGGATGGCGTAAAGGCAAGAAGGGGATGCCGTTTAATACCGAGATTTCCATCAACGTTGCCGACGACGAACCCTTAATGAATATGATGACTCAGGCGGGCTTCGACACAGTCTTTATCGGCGTTGAGACACCGGATACTGACAGTCTGGCCGAATGCAACAAGAAACAGAACCTGCACCGCGACCTGGTGGCAGATGTGAAACGCATCCAGCGCGCCGGGTTGCAGGTCCAGGGCGGATTCATTATTGGGTTCGATAGCGATACCCCGTCCATTTTCCAGCGCCAGATTGACTTCATCCAGAAAAGCGGCATCGTGACGGCCATGGTCGGCTTGCTGCAAGCTCCCATCGGCACCCGGCTTTACGAGCGCATGAAGCGCGAGAAGCGCCTGGTGGGTTCGTTCTCGGGCGACAACGTGGACGGAGAAACGAACATTATCCCCAAGATGAATCTGGAGGTGTTGCAGAAGGGTTACCGGGCGGTGGTAAAGACGCTCTACGCTCCCAAGAATTACTATGCGCGCGTCAAGACTTTCTTGCGAGAGTACAAAGCGCCGAAGATCACCATCCCGATCAACGGCGAGTACATCCGGGCATTTTTCCGTTCCGTCGTCCGGTTGGGGATTATCGGCAAGGAACGTGTCCAATACTGGAAGCTTGTCTTTTGGACTCTCTTCCGCCGCCCGCGCCTTTTCCCGCTGGCAATCACTTTTGCGATCTACGGCTATCACTTCCGCCAGGTCATGGATCTGCACATTCTCTGATCCATTCCTAATTTCATCCATTGGATAAATGCGATAAGGTCAGGGTATAATCTCCCCGACCTTTATCGTTTAAATTTGGAGGAACTAGCATGGAGACTTATGATGTTGTCGTGATCGGCGCGGGACCTGCGGGCTACGTGTCCGCCATCCGCGCTGCCCAACTCGGACAGAAGACTGCCATCGTGGACAAGCAGTGGCTGGGCGGCGTCTGTCTGAACGTGGGCTGCATCCCGTCCAAGGCGCTATTGAAAAATGCCGAAGTGGCCCACACCCTGCGGGAACGCGGCAAGGAGTTTGGCTTCTCGTTCGAGAACCTGAAACTCGATTTTACGGCGGCAGCCAAACGGTCTCGGCAGGTGTCGGGGCGGCTGGTGAAGGGCGTCGAGTTTTTGATGAAGAAGAATGGGATTGCCGTCCATATCGGCACGGCGAAGCTTTCCGCCCCTCAGCTTGTTTCCGTTACCGGGAAAGACGGCACGCTGGCGGAACTGACCGCCAAAAACATCATCATCGCCACCGGAGCCAGTGCGGCGGTCCCGGCGGCGTGGAAAGTGGACGGCGAGAAGGTCATCACTTATCTTGAGGCCATCTTGCAGGAGAAACTACCGAAGTCGGTGGTCATCATCGGGGCGGGGGCGATCGGGATGGAGTTCGCCACCATCTGGAGCTCGTACGGTGTGGAGGTGACCGTGGTGGAGATGCTGCCGCACATCCTGCCGCTGGAGGATGAAGAAGCCGCTGCCGAGGTCGCCAAGGCCTATATCAAACGCGGCGTGAAGGTGCTGGCCGGGCACAAAGTCGAGGCGGTCGAGACGACCAAAGCGGGTGTCAAGGTCACGGTTTCCGCAGGCGGCGAGACGAAAGTGCTCGAGGCCGAGCAGGCCCTGGTGGCGATCGGGTTCAAGCCCAACTCGAAGGAGCTGGGATTGGAAGAGGTTGGCGTCAAGCTTTCAGAACGCGGCTTCGTCGAGATTGACGAGAAGATGGCGACCAATATCCCTGGCATCTGGGCCATCGGCGATGTGACCGGCAAACTGATGCTGGCGCACGTCGGCTCGGCGATGGGGATTGTGTGCGCCGAGAACGTTGCCGGGGCGGAAACGGTCACGCTGGATTACGAGATGATGCCACGCGCCACGTACTGTTCGCCGCAGGTGGCCTCCTTCGGGCTGACCGAAGCCCAGGCTAAGGAACGCGGCCACACGGTCAAAGTGGGACGCTTCCCCTTCCAGGCCAACGGCAAGGCGCTCGGCCTGGCGGACTACGCCGGCTGGGTCAAATTGATCGTGGACGAGCAGTATGGTGAAATTCTGGGCGCGACGCTGGTCGGCCCGGAAGTGACCGAACTGCTGCCCGAGTTGACCCTGGCGCACATGATGGAGTTGACCCCGGCCGAGATCGCCCGCAATATCCATGCCCACCCGACTCTCTCCGAGGCGCTGATGGAAGCCGCACACGCCGCGGAGGGCAGCGCGATCCATATTTAGGCAAACCGGCTTCCGAAGTCTCCGACATCGTCCCCGTAGGGGAGACTTCGGAAGCTTGAAAATACAACGCCAGCCTCGCGGGTTTGTTTTACGATATAATCAAAACAGAGGTTGCCATGTCCCTGAACGTAAATATCGAATCCAGCGCCCGCCGCCTGTTCCCCAATTTGACGCCCGAACACGCCATTGTGGAACTGTTGCTGGAACGGGCGCAGAAGAACCTTATCAAATACCAGATGATGGCGCACCAATTCAAGGCAAAATATGGACGGGAATTTGAAGAATTTCGGAAGATGATCCTTTCCGGCCAGCCCGACTCTGGCACTGAACAAGATTACTTCGACTGGGAATTGGCTGTCACAGGGATTGCCGATATGCAGGCCGAGATCAAGCGGCTCAAGGCACTGAAGAAGGCATGACCGTCACTGATCTACACGCTGATTTGCAAGCTGAATTCAAACGGCGCAAGTATTTTGTCGATTTGATAGTACTCGAACAGACCTTGAGTTTGCTCAAAGCGCATCTTCTCGTTTCTGCTGATTTGTTCGTACAGGTTTATCGAAACGACCAATTCCATACCACCAATCTGGCGCTGATCCATAATGGTCAGCGCCTTTTTACTCGTGATGAATTGGATGGACACTGGCATCGGCACACCCATGCGTCGCCGGAGGAACATGATACAAGTTCCGATGGATGTAAACCGGTTACCCTGGCCGAATTCCTGGATGAAGTGGAGCAAGTGCTGGCAGCGTTGGATTTGCCGTAGATGGAATTGACCCCCGCCGAGATCGCCCGCAACGTGCATGCCCACCCGACGCTCTCCGAGGCGCTGATGGAAGCTGCGCACGCCGCGGAAGGCAGAGCAATACACATCTAAAGATAACGTCCCGCAGGTTCTGAACCTGCGGGACGGTTTTTCGGTATATGCTACCGAGAAAAGTCTCCATGATTGATTATAATTAGCAAGCAACCCTAGGAGAAGATGATCGTATGAAACGCGCCCTTTTCAGCCTGCTGGCCGGTCTGGTGAGCCTGTCGCTGGCCGGCTGCACGCTTTCCCTGATCGCCACGCCGACCCCCTCCCCGACTCCGCTTGTCTCCACCCCTACTGCCTTTCCCGTCCCTACCGAGACGCCCCACATTCCCATTCCCGATACGATTATTGATGAAGTCGGGGCGCCAAGTGAGATCAAGCAGTTTGCGGGGAGCGCCGAGTCGCTTCAGCCGATGCTTGACGCGATTGCAAA
>Ga0315289_10013019_pt1 | contig 11676 bp, 8 predicted proteins | sample YL17G11_40_MG_FD_203452 | JGI IMG/M metagenome (GOLD analysis project Ga0315289, IMG submission 203452) | Sediment microbial communities from Yellowstone Lake, YNP, Wyoming, USA - YL17G11_40 | ecosystem: Environmental > Aquatic > Freshwater > Lake > Sediment | place: USA: Wyoming | collected... | reverse complement strand
GACATTTACATCATTCCACGCCTACTTGTAGCCATCTTCATACTTGGCATTCTAGGCAACCTCTCTTACCTCTGGTTCCGCAAGATCAACTGGTTCCTAGACTTCCTGTTTACAGGTGGACTAGGATATCTCGTCTTCGTCACCTTCACTGTGAGACTCATCTATCTGCTACCCTTCGTCATTAACTTGGGATTCGTTGATTGGACAGACGCAGTTCTAAACTTCATCGGAATCATCATCCTCGGAGCAATCCTCAACGTCACACACAGACTCATCGATAGCCAGCTAGACAAGCGCCTCGCACAGGGCTTCCAGGGTATGCAGAGCCAAATCTAACCGCATTTTCATGTTGAGGTAAAGAAGCCTCGCAAATAGGTGAAAATAGGAATTGAAGACTTCGCGTAAGACGCTCAGCACTTCAGGAATGTCAACTCTAGGCGTAGCAGCGATTGTCATCATAGTCCTGATAGGCTCAGTCGTTGTGGCTGGCGTGGCCACTAACCAGATCAGCTTGACCGGCGGAGAAACACCTCCGTGTGGTACAGGAACTCAATGGAATGGCAGTGAGTGTGTCGCAATCTCAACACCACCGCCTGTCACCACAGGGGTTCTCGGCAACCCAACTTCAGCTCTCTACTTCGTCGGCGCAACCGACCTTTACGGTGCAGCATTGACCGCTAACACAGGTGTAGACGTGATCTATCAGAGTAACCTTGACACGAGACATGACAATGTTCTACCAATAGCCACACAAACCGCTGGAGCACAGGCGCTCGCTTCGGGTGACAACCTGTACTTCCACCTGTACTCCACAGCAGGCAACGGATACTATGATCGCTGGTTCAGAGTGAACAATCTCCAGGTCGGATCACCGGTTGAACTCATGACCCCGGTTTGGCATGATGCATCGCCAATCGGATCATGGGACATCAGCTACATATCTATCGGCACTGTCCAGTACCTTGCAGGTGCAACTCCATATTGGATCTTTCCAACATTCCCCATAATTCAGCAATCCACAGCCGCCAATGTGGGCTACGCAGCGCAATGGGCTGGTGCAACAACAGTTACGGCGACAGGTGCAGCACCCACTATATACGTGGCTGGCGCGGCTAACTGTTACACTGCCACAGGACCAACTTTCAAGATGAAGTTCGAAATCACCACTGCCGCTGTGAGCACAAGTATCGGTCAGCCGATGCTTGTGTTGACTTCGACGCTACCAAGGCAGTTCAGAGCTTTATTCTTCATCTTGTGGTTCAGCATGAACAATACTCAGTGCCTTGACAGTGACGGTCCATTCGTGAACGGCTTCCACAAAGTACCATTCAGCTCAACAGTCTACAGTGTCTACTACAAAGTCATCAACCCCGTAATCAGCACCCAAACTAGCAGTGGCGACCGCGCTGAAGAAATCAGCATGAACACTGCACCAATCGGAGCTGGCGTAGGAATCAGTGTCCTGTTCTGGTGCACTGACTTGCAATCACCGACCGATGCAGCAGGCGGCGCATCTGACAACCTTCCAATAGCCTACGGTGGCATAACCGCGATCGGCATAGGTGCCATAATCAGCGCTAACGGCTTCCGATACGCCGCTGGCGTACCAGGAACCGAATGTTGCTACACCATCATCACAACAGCCTAACCACACCATAACATAACGCCATAAAGTGTCGCCTAACCTAATGGCGTGAAGTGAAGAAGTCCAAGTCTGAGCGAGAAAAAAGGCGACAAAGAAACTCCCGCATCGGACGATGAAGCAGCACGAAGGTGCTGTGGATGATCCGATTCTTTTCTTATGTTCAAGTAACAAAGCGAAATAGCATTTTCCTTAGCGAGGAATTGAGCAAGAACACGCCGCCGTGCCGTAGAGTCGTCTTTTTCTTTCATATTTTCTAATTGAAGATTCTTGTTCGACTCATTTCGCTAACTCGTTTCCATCATCGTTTCTTTGTTGCTTCATATCTACGCAAGAGTGCTTCAAGTAGTTCTAGATCAGACTGGATTGTAGGCAAATGTTTTCGTGCTCGACTGACGAGCACTTGGACATTGACCGTCTTCTTACCATTCTGCTTCAAGGTAGACCGTGATGTAAACGCCGCTAGAAACATTCTGACGGCGGGAAGGCTGAGGTTCGGCCTAGTCGAGCGTGCAGGTGAAGCGATGGTACAGGAACCCTCACGTGAGGTAATCCTGAAAGTTGATGCACGCCAGTCAAATCGGTAACTATATCCTGAAGATTTGACAGAACCAAGATTCTTGTTTCTTGTTTCCGTTCCCATTCCGGTTCCGTTCCGCCGTTTCTATCAAACATTTTCTCCTATGTGTGGGTTCGTGGGTTCTTGTTTCCTCCACTGACGGACATTCTATCGAACGTCATCAGCTTCGGGTTCTATTACGATTTTGCATTGAACGGTGAGCGGCGTTTAGAGCGAATCATTCTGGCTATTTCAGAATTTGGCGGTCTGCTCGACGATATGCTCGGTGGTATGCTCGATCGGGTGGTGAATGGTTGGCAGGAGGGCAGACAGAGAACTGGTATGGGTGATGGCCGGAGGCATACGGCGCGGAAGGAGACGCATGTTGCGGATGTTGAGCTTTTTCAAGCGCTAAGCCTGTTGTTCTTCTTTATGTATTTTGGTTTGAACACAGTGAATATTGCGACACAGTTCAACCGTTTCGTCTTCTATGGTATGCTTCTCTTGGGCTCGTTGGTGTCGTTGAATACGACGATGATTCGGCATGGCTTACCGATGCCAGGTAAGAATGTTCCAGATTGGGATGAGAACTTTCAGTGGTGGCATCTCGGCGTCATCCTTGCTAGTGTAAGCGCAATCTACAGCCTTAACACTCTCTTTCTGGGACCACTATCATCCGCTTTCCCGGAGCCGATGTCAGGCACACTTGCTCCCATATCGTTTGCGTTGATTCCTCAAGTGTATGCGAACCTGATTCAGCAGGCATTGTGGCAAACCTTCGTAGTCGCATTCGCGGAGGAAACATTGAAGATAGCTGTAATCTTACCATTCTCACGGCGCTGGCAGCTTGAGTTCATCATGGCACCAGTAATCATAGGAATCTGGGCAGAAGGCCACAGCGTACTCGCATATGGCGGCGCATTCTGGCCTCTAGTCGCAGCATTCGCAGGAGGCATCATCATCTACGCAGTCATCCGCATCACCAGAAACCTGCTCGTGGGGGTCGCCTCACACTCGATAATCAACGTGATTTCTCTGGTACCAATGATGAGTAATTTGTTACCAACTGTGAGCGTCGTCCTGAATAATCCTATTGTAGTCGCTCTTCTTCCACTGTTCCACTGAACCCCGATGGTTCTGCCGCGCGAGAATTCTATGAAATCGCGCCACCCCGAAAGTTCGCGTTCGTTGTTCACTGCCTAAACCAACGCTTGACAAGAGAAATCGTTGAAAACCTGCTAAGGCAGGCAGGCCAGTTTGCCGGTTTGGGAGATTCACACTCAGACGCGTTACACGGCAGATTTAACTTAGTCCAGAACTGAATCATGCATGAACGTTCGGCCGTAACCCAGCAAGACCGGGCCAGCCACCCCATTCCATGAGTGACGTTCCGGCCCGTCCCGTTCCACGACCACTCGCTTCGCCGCATCCTAATCCTTCCTGTCCTGCCCCCTGCCTTCCTCCCCCGGACTGAATTGCTTCAACCCGCTGTGCCAGAGCTGCCAGAGCGATGATGGCACATACATTTTCCTATTGTAGTGAGCCTAAATGGCGAAGTCGGGGTCGGTTTTGCGTTTTATCGCTATTCTCGCGGCTGTGCTGTTGTTGGGGATTTTGTTTGTTTCGCCTTTCCAGGAAGGTTTCGGCTGGAGTGTAAGTGCGCAGGCAGGCACTGGTGTGTTTGTTGCAACTGGTACGTTCGTCTTCACGACGACTGATCAGTATGGAAACGTGGTCACGACGACTTCTACAGGCACGTATCTCACAACTTCTCAGACAACATCCGGGACGGCTACTGCTTGCGCGGTAGGGTACATACTTGTGAATGGTATCTGCGTGAAACCCGGCCAAGCGTACTTGACGCTCACATTAACCGGAACGACTGTTCTGCTTGATAAGGACGGGAATGTGCTTTCCACGAGCACGATCGAAATTGTTCCCGCCACTGGTGGAGCAGCAGCATCCAAGTTCGGTTTCACTCTTGACGCGACTGTGGCAGGCGTCGGTATCCAATGGGATACCCTACAAGTGATTGTGAGCATCGGCGGCGTCGTGGGTCAGCCAAGCCTAACTGACCCAAATAAAGCGGACATCGTGAACGATGCGGGCGTAATCAGGCATGTGCAATCGAATCAGAAGATAAGCCACGTCACAGGTGACATCACAATTGATCAATTGATCGGTGGCCATGCATGGGATCACGGGCGGTATTTACTGCCGGCGCTTGGAGTCGTCGCAACGGCGACGGCGCGTGTTTCTCCTGACTTTTCTTACGAACTTGCAGGAGTGCCGCAAGATATGGTCGGCATAATCACCAGTCCAGTGGTGAGCCTTGCGAGCCTCATGTGGTATCAGCTTCCCACACCGACGCCGACTCAAGGCGGCACCCAGACTCAGGGTATCCAGACTGAGCATACGGCTGGAGCTACGGCTACGGCTGGAGCTACGGCTACGGCTGGAGCTACGGCTACGGCTGGAGGTGCTACGGCACCAGGGCATACAGTTGGAGAATATGGCGCCATGACGAAAGGTGTGGTTGTTGTTCCTACGATTCCTCCAGTTTCGACTACGACAAGCGCGGTTGTGGTGGAGACGGCTGCTGAGTCCGTTGAGGCGGCTGCAATGAGAGAGTCGATGAAGCGGTCGGGACCGTCGGTGAAGTTTGAGAAACCGTTGCCTCCGGGGAACAAAGAGTATGAAAAGTTTACCGGAAAGATCGGCGGCACCGGAGCCACCTACATATGGCAGCTGGCTGGAGCTCCAAGCCTAATCCAGATCTGGGGCGAAGTTGGAAGCAATCTCCAATTAGGATCGTCTGGGCGACTCCCGATGCTCCTAGTCTCCATCGCTCTGATGGTGATCGCTGGAGTGTGGGTTCTGAGTGACAGAAATGCGAAGAAACGTTTCAAGCATCTAAGCGGATGGTTTTCGAATATCTAGCTAGGGTTCGTTGGCTCAAGTAGTCAAGATGATCTGAAACTTTCTTGCATTAATCTGGATACGAGCGAACCAAGCAATCGGAATTATGCTTGTGTAGTCGAAGCCGCTCATGTCTTTGGATATTTCTTTTTCGCTGAATCCTAGGACGTGAAGTAGCTCATGAGATAGGACATGTTCGTTGACATAGTTCACATCCAATCCGATCACATGATCCACTGTGCAACCGAAGATCTTGCCTATCTTGCTTTTTCCGAGATCTGAGAATATGCCTACTGGGATGTCTGTTGCTGAATAGAGCATCAACGCTCTATCCCTCCAAGCGCCTTGGCAGTCATCAGCCGTCAGAGGCATGAATGCTTGGGGCTCCGCATGATAGATGAAGTAGTAGACTTGGAATCTGTCCCAGATCGCCTTATTCATTGTCTGAACTACTTGCTCAATATTCACGAGATTGACAGAAGCGTTTGGAGCCCATAAGAATGTCAAACCGACTGTGATGTAACTTAGGCGTTTCAATTGTTCGCGTAGCGTCTGGATTTCTTGTTCTTGAGCATTGAGTCGTTTCTCAAGTTCCACAACGCGCGCCTGAGTTTGACTCAGTTGCCATCCTTGGTCTGAGAGACGCAATTCTTGAAGCGAAAGTTGCAGTGCTTGTTTTGAGAGCCGATTCTTGAGTTGAGTGTTCTCGGCGGCGAGCTGCTGGTTTCGACTGTATTCGTAGATGCTGAAGACTCCCATGCCAGAAACGAGAAGAATCACGAAGATGACAGGAACTAGACGATTCATGTCACTTTCCCTTTCGTATGATGATGTTGCCATTATCGGCAACGTATTCGATGGCATCTCCCTCTTTGACCTTGAGGGCATCAGCAACTTCTGGTGGGAGTGTGAGTCGTAGTGACCCCCCAATCTTGACAACGATCCGCCTTAATGCTAGTGGCATCGCGTGTTCACGAGCAAACATGTAGCGTTACGCTATATTTATACGTGCTATACTGGAAGCGGGCACGCGAGCATACACCTGTAAGCCCAGCGTGTGCCTAGCTGTGTGCGTGGAGCATTTTCTCTAGTGTAAGGGAAGAGGGAACTTGGGCGGTTTCAAGTCGCATTTGGTCGGGCTCTTTGCGGGTCTGGGCGTGTTCGTATTTGCAAGCGTTTTGCTGACTAACTATTTGGCGTGGCTCATTCCGCATCCGCAGGGGATGCCGCTTGATTGGTTGGCCAATGCGATAGGTATGACGAGCATCACGTTGACTGCGACTTTGGCTGCCGCCGTTTTCGGAATGGCGGTAGGCGTATTCGCATTCATCAAAACCCGATGAATTACTCGCTGCGCGGGTTTAGCTCCCACCCATGAATGGGTGTGGGCTTCTCTGCTTGATTCCTCACTCATTTTCTCTTTAGAGTGAGAGGTTCAGGGTTTGCGGCTTGGTCGACTGAGTCTAGTTCTAGGTGCTCTGCTCATCACCATCCCTGGCGTGAATCTTATTTCGGCGGCGGCGGGTGGTCCTGCGCTTGGTGTTTCTCTTCAGGGTGGAACTGGAGAAACGGGTTTGAGTGACTGGTTTTCGAAACTTGTCACGCTAGTTACCAGCTGGGCTCATTCTCTTGACCCAATACCACAGACAACCGCTTGGAAGACTGACATTTACTGGAATAGTAAGTACCAGACGGTAGATGGTGGTTACGAGCTTTGTCGTCAGATTGGGGACGCGATACTTTGTATGCGGTACGTCATGTCTGGCACCACTATCCAAGAAGCAACTGGCTTTTTGAGTTCTCCTGAATGTGGAGGCGCATGTCTTGACTGGTTCCCTGCGGTTCCCTCTGGTGGCCCGAATTGGCCTCGTCATGAGTTTTGGCGTGTCATGATTCAGGAGTTAAGAGGCGAACTAGCGCCATACATCTACTATGAGACTCTTCCTGCCGCTGACAAAGCAGACTGGCCGAATTGGGAAACCGCAAGGGCAGACCCCGCTTTCGCAGGCGGCATCAAATGGATGGAGTTGTTCTACGGACAAACAGTATCATTCACTGATGGTCCTGAAGGTGTTGGAGGAAACGTAATCCTCACTGCGACTACACCGACGAAGGCCACGGCAATTAGCAGTTGTGACGGTCTGTACTTGCCATACTATGCCCAGTTTGGATGTACAAAGACGACTCAAACGTATCGAACATCAATTACGTTGGCTTCAGGTGCACTGTTGTATAAGGCAGAGATGGACCCGGTGGGTGTAGTGTCAGAGACGGTCATTGGGCCAACTCCTGTTGCTGACGGAAAGTTGGTTACACAGATGCAGAGCGGAGACACTTGGCATTGGGAAGTCATTACCACACTTCCAATAGCGCCAGAGTTGCTAAAGTATGTAACCGCTTTTACGGTGGAGTTTCCAAACGATGCCACGGTGGAAGCAGTGATGGCGTACATGAATGGGCTTTCGCTCGTTGACAAGATGATTTTCGTAAGCTGGTTTGTGGCGAACTGGGATCAGATCAACGCGGGTACATTGCCGACCAGTACGTTCGACAAGTATGCAAAGAATGGTGATGACTCGATTCTTCGGAACACTCCAAAAGGAAACTTGATTGAAGCAACTGGAGAATATTCAACATTGCCAATTTGTCAGTACATTGAGTTGAAACGGCTCGCGGACAAACGGCGGATAGGTGCGATTGGTCCAATGATTCCTGATCCAAAAGTATGCTATGCTGCTGGTTGTACAGGGCTTGGTTGTGCAGTTGAAGAAACACAAGACGAGATTACTGATGGGCATCTGGCTCGTGGTACTATAAAGTTGTCACATGGTCAGATAGCGGGAAATGCAATGACTGGTTCAAGGAATGGTGCCGGTGTGTGGCATGTAATTTGGGGAAAGGCAGGAGGGGAAGATGGAGTTCTTCCAATGGAGCAGACTTTGAAGAATGCTCTAAGACATGCCAGTGTTGGTGTGGTGCCCGGAGAGCTTCCAAATGAAGCCAGTCTTTACACTGACAAGATTGTTCGGAGCTATATGGACACGATGTGTTCAGGTGGAGAATGTTTGTTTGGAGAACGAGGTATAATAGATAAGGCGGAGTGGGCGAAACTATATGACGCTTGGAACACGAAGAATCTTGGCAAGCCAAACGTGAACTGCAAGAACCGGGGGAACTGCGTGGAGAGTGACAATCCATACGAAGATCCTCAAGTCATCTTTGAAAAGTATAGAATAAAGACGACAGTAGAGTTGGAGTATCTCTTAACTGAGGCATACTACTATGAATCGTTAGGTGTCGCTCCCGGTCATTGTGAAAGCAATGGAGAATGCTCATACTTTCCGCTTACGGGTGGATTGACTTGGGAAGAATGGATTATTGAGAAAGCAAAAACAGATCCCGATTGGATGCGCGGCTATCATGTTACTTGTGATACTGCGGGTAGCTGTAAATTGCAATGGGCAGAACAGCACATGAGAACTGCTGAATGGCAAGCTCATAATGATGTAATTAAGATGGCGGGGCAAATCGAGGAAGAGGGCAGAATAACTGGTCACATAGCTCCAGATGATGTTGCCACATTATGCAAGCAGTGTGAAGAAGGCTATCTATCGATTGGAAAGTGGATTCCATATACAGGTGTAGGTGGTCAGGCCAATGATCCAACCCTGACAAAACAGACTTGTGCTAAGTGGGCTGCCGCTGTTCGCTGGGGGCAGATACACAATGCTTATCCGGCGGAAATACGTGCGGGCGGTGATATGGACGCACGGGCGAAGGAATACGCTGACTATATGGGTAACGAATGGGCAATCAGGAATCACAAGTCGATAGACGATCCAGCTAACCCATACAAGATTGGTTGGATCGAATGTGATGCAGGTAAATGCGAAACAGTCGGTATGGGTGAGAGGGGTTGGGCTCCGGGTGAGGGCAACCGATTCGTTATCTCCCGTGAGGTGGACTTCAACACTGCCGGTAAAACCATCACTAGGACATACGTTGACAGTTATCGAACAACTTTGGAGTCATGCAAAGGTACAAAGGGTTGTACTGACAGGGAAACTGGGATCACTTACTCACTATTCAGTTTAGGTTACAGTGAGTGGGCTGTTGACACTGGTACTACACGCTTCTATCTGCTCTGTGTAGGTGACATCTGCAAGATTTACGACATGGTTAGTTTGCCCGTCTATATGCTGGTGCCAATGGAGGACTATTTCCAGTCTCAAGCGACTTATCACGTTTCGAGGCTTGCTACGTCGATGCTTTTCCCTGTCGGGTCTGGCGGAATGATGCTGTTCATCGCTGATCTATTGTTCGTGTATCTCGCTGGTGTCGCCATCTTCTTGTTTGTCGCAATTAAGCGTCGTCGTAGTTCAGGCGGCAGCCATTGGCGATCGGCAGTGAAGCATACCTAACCTGAGGTTGAAATGGTATCTGGCGTGCTGGAGTGAAATTGTTGTGGTCTTTGGTAAGAATCAAGATCACCACTACCGACAAGTCAAGACACTGCTTTTTCTATCTCTAGTTCTGGTTTTCATTTTCTACCCAGCCCTAGAGCCAACACTAGAATCTTCTGAGAGATTCGAGACAACTCCAAATCTACCTGTAATTTCAGCTCGTCATGAAGGCAACGATCCTATATCGACGTTTTGGGATTGGTTGCAAGGAGTCTTTCATCAATCAAGGAACTTCTTTCAGGAGTATGTAGGACATGTCCGACCGGCATGGGCCGCAACATTGTACGAATACTACAATACTGGAGACGATTCTGAATATGGCATAAGTACTACAAGTTGGGAAGCGCAAACCTTCACAACCGGCGCAACCGCGCACACGATAACAAGCCTTAAACTGAAGCTTAGAAAAACCGGTTACGTTGTCGGATACCGCATATTCAGCATTCGTGCGACATCAGCAGGGAAACCAACGGGATCTGATCTTACAAGTGGATCAATTCTCTCTAGCAGTGTTAGTTCAACTGCTACTTGGTACGCCATTTCGGTGACAGAATACACTCTGAACCCAAGTACGGTGTATGCGATTGTCGGTCGTGCCAATAGCGACCCAAATGAGTACATTTTGTGGCAATGTGATGCAACATCACCAACCTATACTGGCGGCACAAACGTGTATAGTACAAACGGTGGCTCAACATGGACTATTGACGCTACAACTGATTATGTGTTTGAGGTTTGGGGCAACCCCTCAACTGTCACAATAACTTGGGCTCTTTCTGGTGTCAGTAATGATGCTACTGGCACAATCATCGCTATTGACGGTACAAACTATGTCTATGCAGATTTTCCGAAGGCGTTCTCATGGGCTATTGCTTCGACAAAATCCGTGACTGCAACAGATCCAGTTCCAGCCGGTGCAGGTAAGCAGTATGATTGGACACAGTGGACAAACGGCGACGGCCTATCAGGTGCATCTGGAACCTACACTGTTCCGAGTTCTGCGATAACTGTTACAGCCGTCTACGCTACCCAATGGTATTTGACTGTCACAAGCTCGTATGGTTCACCGACCGGGCAAGGCTGGTACACTAGCGGTAATAGTGCATCATCAACTGTGACTTCGCCTGTCTCTGGTGGCGCAGGTATTCAGTATGTTTGTACTGGTTGGACTGGGACAGGCAGTGCGCCTGCAAGTGGCTCAAGCGCAGACACGGGGTTATTCACGATGTCTGCGGTTTCGTCGGTGACTTGGAGTTGGAAGACTCAGTATCAGGTCACATTCACAAGTAGTGGAATCGGTGCTGACACTGCTGGGGCAGTTGTCACCTTGAATGGCACAGCCAAAACTCAGGCTCAACTACCTTCCACCGCCTGGTGGAACTCGACTTCATCAATAAATTACGCGTTTACGTCGCCTGTGGCGGCCACGGCTGGGAAGCGATATGTGTGGTCTAGCACTTCAGGGCTCAGCCAGACTTTGCAGGCTAACATATTTGTGGTAACTGGGACTGGAACTGTGACAGCTACATTTCATGTTGAGTGGGAAGTCACTGTCAGCCAATCCGGGTTAGGGGCAGATCTTGGAGCGGATATAGTTGTCGTGGTTGATGCAGTCAATAAAGTGAAAACTGATTTGCCGTTTGCTGCGTGGTATGATAATGCCGCATCAATTAGTTATGAGTACACCCTCAACATTGCTGGGTCTACTTATCAGTATGTTTGGATTTCCACTTCGGGCTGTGGAAAGACAGCACGGTCTGATTCGTACACGGTCACGGGCACCTGTACGTTGTTGGGAAATTATGGTGTCGTTGGCGGCACCGCTACGGTCACTACAACAGTAGTTCAGACTACGACGACTGGAACGACAGCAACCGCGACGACGACAACTGCGACTACGGCAACCACAACCGCAACGTACACTTCGGTCACGGTGGCTGTAACTTTGACTTCGCAGACTATCACGTCCATCACGATCTCGACTTCGTATACTTCGTTGACTTTGCCTCCGGGGCTTATTCCGAATCAGCTGAACTATAATCAAGCTGCGCTCGGAGTGGATGGACTAATCCTGGTGATGAATCAGACTCAAA
>Ga0315289_10013016_pt1 | contig 11678 bp, 23 predicted proteins | sample YL17G11_40_MG_FD_203452 | JGI IMG/M metagenome (GOLD analysis project Ga0315289, IMG submission 203452) | Sediment microbial communities from Yellowstone Lake, YNP, Wyoming, USA - YL17G11_40 | ecosystem: Environmental > Aquatic > Freshwater > Lake > Sediment | place: USA: Wyoming | collected... | reverse complement strand
GAATTGCAGGTTCAGTTCCTGATTTCAAGGATATATCTTTCTGGGATAGATTCTTAAAAGTAAACGGGGTTTGTTTTGCAGCAGAATAAGATCCTGTAACAGCTACTTCTTTTAGCTGAACTGTATCTGTTAATGATTGAGCAAAGGACGAAATAGAAATCGTCAATAATAAAAATAGGGTTTTAATTTTTTTCATCTTTTTCTTGTTCTTTTTTATGTTTTTCTAAAGCATTTGTAATTGTACAGGCAAATTGTCCTGCGATCAAAGCAGCTCCGATAATGACAATAAAGAATCCAATGATAATGTCTCCTAGTATTTTCATTTCCCGGATTGTAACTTTTTGATCTCAAGTTTGAGTTTTTCAATCTCCAGAGCCTCTTTTGTTACATTAATAACTACTAAAGAAGCACTGTGAGCTCCATCGCCATAAGCAAATATCCGATAAGTCATTCCATCTGCTTGATAAGTCCATGACTTAGCATCATTCAACCCAGAAACATTTCCTATGCTCTTTTGAGCAGAAGCTTCCTTGACCTGGATTTGACACTGACTTAAAATCAGTATCCCTAAAAATAAGATAATTTTTTTCATATTAATTATTATCTGCGTATTTTTTATAACTAAGATATGAAGCTTTAGAAATTTGAATAAAGTTTTCAATAAAAGCATCATTGGCTTCTTTTGTTCCTTTCCTCATATTTTCTGCAGCTTGATAAAAATTAAAAGTTGAATAAGGTAATTTGATTACTCGAGAAACCCCCTGATAAAATTCTTTTGGGCCTTTTAAACTACCTGTAACAAACCAATAAGTTGTATCCCCATTACTTGTAAAATGGGAATCAACGTATTTGTATTCAACCGGAATTGTCAGTGTATCGGGTTTAGCTATTCTTATAGTATCTGGTTTTATTAATCTTACAACAGCACTATCAACCTGGGATTGATCTACTATTCTTAAATTTTTAGCTGCTAAAAAATCAACACCCCATTTTCCAAATGAGATAAAAATATAAAGTATCCCCAACCCAACAAGAGATTTAACAATTTTTACAAGATGATCTCCTGTAAATGTATTTGTCAGCTTTGGTATTTTCTGTTCAGGTTTTTTATTAAAATCACTTGCTTTCATAATAGTGTTAATTTTCCAGTTATCGGGTCTATTTTTTCTGATGATGCGGGCCCAATTGCGCATGCAGTTATAGTTATTTCTCCGCCAAATTCTGTAAGTCCTTTGTCTTCAATTAGCGAACATGGAAGTCCAGCAGCTTTTGCTGCTTGGTAAACGTTTACTAATTCAGAAAGTGAATCTACCCCCACCACAATTTTCTTAAACATTCCAGTCATCCATTGTTTTATTTCTTCGCCAATTTCTCCTTCTGGCAAACTTATACAAAATTTATGGGGTTCTAAAAACCCATTTTTGATTGATAGTTCCGATGATTGATAATTAGGAAACATATAATTGAATATAACGGCCATAGATGCATGACTTCCTTGTGCGATCATCTTTCCTTTTCTCATATTCAAATCCTTACGGATTACTATTACTTGTTTTACATCTTTCATATTAAGAAATCTCTAAGAGAGCATTTTTAGGAAGTTCATACCATGGGCTTTCTGAGTCTTGATCAGAGCAAGCAATTCCTTTATCGCTTACATCCACATAAAGAGGATATTCAAAAACAATGTCCCCTTTCTTGTAGTCCTTATCTAACCAGGAGCATTCCTGCTTAGTTACATCTCTCGTTAATTGAAATCTTTTTGTTTTCATAGTCTTATAGTGAACGCCAATCAGCATTATCATCATTGAATTCTGGTCTATCATCAGGATCCGGGTGAGCAATCTGATCTGCATACATCTTCTGGAGTTCTTCCTGTCTTTCAAGAAGTGGTCTCCAGTTATACATTGATCCAGGTCTTTCAGCAATCCCAACCATTAAATAGTTGTAGTGATCTTCCGGAAGATGATTAGATTTTTCTATTTTATTAATAGTGGCAATTCCACCAGCGAAATCATCTTCTCCTCTGTAAACATATAGTGAAGATGGGACATAAATCTTTTGTCCGATAACTGGTTGAGTAACTTTGGGCTGATTTTTAAGAGCTTCAGCCATCTTTTTCGGGTCAAGTTTAAGTTTCTTTGCCATTTTATTACTTTTTACAGTACAAATATACTAAAAATTCCCCAGATAAAAAAATATTTTTATGAATTTTTTCGACCTGTTCTTGCCCATTCATTAAGATCAAAACACCATCCAATATCTCCACTACCATCAGGCCACTGACAAGTATCATAGCAAATTAATTTATTTTCATAACATTCCTTAACCCCTGGCCATTTTCCTGACCAGATATCATGTTGGATATTCTCGCAGCAATCTTCAAATATTGTTTGTTCTCCACAATTTATACATCTAGAAATATCGCAATTTGGTCCATGCACTTCTCCTGGTTTTACTCCACAATCAGGGCAATTACTTATTTTTTCTTCTGACCAAAGTTTTTCACAAATTTGATCTATCTCTTTTTGAGATAATTTCTTTTCTTGTGTAGTTAAAAACATTATTTTATATTTAAGAGATATTTACAAACTTCAATCATTTTTGGGTCTCCAGTATGTTTTCCTTCAACATCCGAAAGCTTAACGGTTGGGATCCATTCGTCTTCACATGTAGGTTTCGCTGCAGTCATCTTTATGACCATGTTTAGTGGAGTTACCCCTACATCATTGGATAGATTTGTGCCTATACCAAATGAGCATTTGATCTGACCATTGCACCAGTGATTGATTTCTTTAGCTTTTTCCGGATCCAATGAATCGGAAAATACGATAGTTTTCGAGAGAGGATCTATTCCCAGTTTTTTATAATGTGCAATCATCTTTTCTGCGAATTCATATACATCTCCGCTATCCTGTCTTACACCATCATAAAGCTTTGAATATCTTTTATTGAAAGATTTAAGGAATGAATCTGTAGTGTACGTATCACAAAGAGCAGTTCCCAGATCTCCATTATAAACATGAGCCCAGTGTTGAAGGCCAAGTTCATTAGCCTGCTGGAAACCATATTTTGCTCCATGAAACATAAACCATTCATGTGCTTCAGTTCCAATTGGAGTTAAATTATAAAGATGAGCTAAGTGGACGTTTGAGGTTCCTACAAACAATGGATGATGCAATCTCTGAGTAAAATCTTCAACCATTTCTCTCTGAACTTCAAATGAATATCTACGGCGAGTTCCGAAATCAGCGACTTTTACATTGCTGTAACTGAATATTGCAGCTTTCTTTTGATTGTTTTCATGGCGTTCTCCTTCTGATTTGATTTTCTCACCTGTCATTTTGAAAAACAGTTCAGAAATAAGGGCCAAAAGAGGAACTTCCCAAAGAATAGCAGTATGCCAATAACCTTCTACAGTTATTTGAATTTCCCCATCAGTTTGAATAACACCGACCTCCGATGCATCGTATTGATACCCAGCAAGAAAATAAAAATATGTTGGATCAATATATTTACATTTTTCTGAAAAGAATCTTCTTTCTTCAGAAGTTAACCGAAGTGTTGTCATTAATTGAATTTGCTCTCTCAGTTCTTTTGCAAAATTTTCGGGAAAATCGACCTTTGATCGAAGTATAAATGTATATCTTACTTTTGCTCGAGGAAAAAGTTTAATAACAGCATACTGCATGCTGAACTTATAGAGATCATTGTCGAGTATTGATTTGATTATTGGTTCCATTAAAAAAATATGTATAGAAATGAATATAAAAATGCTTTTCTTTTAAGAATGATTGTTTCCGAAACATATTCTGCTTCGTTTTCCCAATATTTAGCTCCTTTCGGAATTACCATTTTATAAATTCCAAAATGAGCACGAGGGATTTGGGCAAAATTATCATATTTTGGGATATATTGCCAAAATGATTTATATGAATGATAGCCTTCATTTATCCAAGCTGGATCATCGTCCATAATTTGATGAACAACTAGATCTTCTTTTTTGGTTTTTACATTTTTTTGATATACAAACCACTCCTGATGGGGAGCAGTTCTTCTATTTAAAATCTTATAACAGATAATATCTTTTTCTGCTATTTTCGACTTTGGATATTTCCGATTCAGAGTAAAACACATAGTGCCATTATTTTTTATTTTTAAGTTCTTCCAATATTTTCTTTTTTTGTTCGGCAAAATACTCATGCATTTTTCTCACTTCTTCTTTTCTCTCTTCTTCAAATTCCTGCATGATTTGTTCAATAGTTTTTTCTCCTTTAAAATACTCTCGTATTTTTTTGTTAGAAGCAACCATCGGCTTAAGAAAAGCTTCAAGGTTTTCGGGTTCGTCCTCCCAGGTTTCTTCTTCCTCATCATATCCCCAAACTTGAATGGTGTGATCCTTTAATGGTTGATATTTAAGAAGTTCTGCATAATCAGGTAATCGACACATTACATTCTTTCGAAAATTACCTACATTTTTTTCTCCTTTGTAAATACTATGTTCTATTGAGTTTGCTGATGTTGTCATAAAATATGTTTTATTTCAAGTTTTATAGCTCGTAAAGATAGAAGAACGTCTCTGAAAAAATACACAAAAGAAGTTAACATAGATATTATTGCTACCAAAAATAGGATATATCCTGCTATTCTTAAGTCAATGGGAAAGAAACTCATTACAAAGAGTAATGGAATAATCATGCAGCTAGAAATCATTCCTACCATAATCCATGCAATCGAATTTCTTAGGATTTTTGATCTTTTATAGAATATTCCTATTTGTTCTTTTTTTAAAGATCCTCCAATAGCATCATATTCCTTGACAAGCTGGCGAATTCTATCAACGACTCTTGCCATTCTATTGGTTATCGTAAGGAGAAGAAGACCTACCCCGGAAATCATAGCTACCGGAGTTATGCAAGCTTGAAGAAATTTTATGAAGATTGATGTTGTGTCCATATTAAAATATTAAAGATCCTTCATTATCCCACTGAGCATAGAGTTTTCCATTTTCCCTAAGGATAACATATTTAAGTGATTCATTATTTTCTTTTGACATGCAGTCATCATCCATAACTACACTCATCCCATTAATAGAATAAACAGATGCGCCAAAGGGAAGTTTATAAAGAAATGTTCCATATCCCGGGATTCTTCCACCATCTTTTATAACATAGTCTCCCTGGATATAATGTTTTATATTCTCAAGAGTTCTTTCAGAACATTTATTTTTTTCTACCCACTGAGATTGCTCTGATCCATCGTCATCGGAATACATTCTTCTAAATGTAACTTGCTCAGCTCCAAGTTCTTTACATTTTCTAAGAATTCCCTCGGGAGTAACATCATCAAAGTGTTTTAACATGTTTAAACTGAGTCTTATATTAAAGTCGTTTTTCTTTAAAAACGATATTAATTCATCAAGCTTAAATTCAAGTTTCGGTCTGACCCCTATAATTTGAGTATTTAGTGCGTCAAAGAAAATATCGGAAACCGAAAGGGAAATTGTATTAACTCCGAGATTTTTGAGAAGATCTATATTTGGATAATAAAATAATAAATCTCCTGATTTTGACCCAAAAGCTTCTTCTTTTTTCTCCAACATAACTCCAGTTGTTTGAAGTTCTACGTTTGGAAATGGATAATCCATTTTTGCAAAGACTTCTCCTAGATTATAAAGAAAATTTGTATTCTGAAGAGCTTCTCCTGTTCCCGTAATAATGCAAGTATTGATTCCATTCATGACAGCCCACTTGATTCTTTTTTCCATCTGGAAGGCATCAAAATGACCGACATAAGGATTGGAATGCATTCGAGATACACAGAAGGGGCATTTATTAACACATCCAACTGTGGGGACTACGATTGAAATGGTTTGTATATTCATTCTCCAAAAAGTTTAATTCTTACATAAATCCTATCATAAGACTCAGAATATTCTCTTGCTTCAAATGTATGACCGCATAAATGCTCATATCCAGCAACCATTCTTTTATAAGTATAAGATACACCTATCTTGAACTCAGTTAATTTAGGCCCAAAATAAATAGATCTGTCTTTATTAAAATATGTTTTATTGGATGTGTATGCTTTAAACCCTTTCAATTCTGCATCCAAATAAAGCAATCCAAAAAATGGTTTAACATCATACAGGGGCAATAATCCTGTTGCTATCTGTACTTCATCAGGAAGATAAATTGTTGTTCTCCTGCTTTCGTATCCTGTTTCAAATATACCAGAAGTTTTTATCTGGCTCATTCCTACTAATGATATTGAAGAAAAAATTACTATCAATAAAATTCGTTTCATCTCTTTAATTTATGAGATAAAAGTACAAAAAATCCCCCAGATAAAAAAATATCTAGAGGACTTTTTTCAATTAATTTTCCGAAGTGGGTGGAGAGAGTTTCCTTAATTCCAATAGTCTATTTTTAAGAGCTTCTGCTTTAAAATAATCTTCTGCTTCAACAGCCTTTTGAATTTCTTCTTCAATAGCTCGAATTTCGGTCATTTCATCTGGGGATATATCCAAAAAGTCGGGTTCGACATATTGAGCCCACCCCTTATCGCATAAAGCAAGAGGTAATTTAATTTGCATAGTATCTAACCCCAGGAAGATTTTAGAAAGGGGATCTGATTTCTTAGATAGGTAAACACAAGCATTAGCTATGCCAACGAATGTAACCTTGGCTCCTACTAAAGAAAAATCCTTATACCCATCTTCATCCACCATCGGCTCAAGACGAGTGATAACATCTCCCTTTCGGAAATCATAAATTGTTTTAGACTTTTGATCCATTTTGTTTTGCATTTTCATATTCTAATAATTCCCAGCTTTCGATTAAAGCTACTTCTGCTTTTTCAAAATCTTTAAATATAGGATGATCCTGAGTTCCGGATATCTTAGGATCGATAGCTTTGCAAGCATCTTCTATAATTGCCACCTCAAATCCAGCTTCTGCAGCATCAATAGCAGTTTCCTTAACACAATAATCAAGAGCTAATCCGCAGACAAAAAGATGAGTTATCCCCTTTCCGTCTAAGAATGGAGCTAATTCTCGAGATTCGAAAGCACTAAATCCATCGTTTCCAATGTCTTCGCCTTTCTTGAAAATATAAAATTCTCCTTTACAATTTTCGAATTTTATATCCTTATGAATATCTGCTCCGGGGGTATTCTGAACACAATGATCTGGCCAAAGTGTAAGAATTCTACCTCCCCCAAAACCTCCCCTGAAGTCTAATGTATCAAATGGTTTTTTATCAACATATACGGATGCAAATCCATTATGTCTTGCTGGATGCCAATCCTTGGTAAAAATTACCAAGTCAAATTTAGGTAAAAGATCGTTGATGATAGGCACCACTTTATCTCCTTCCGGAACAGCCAATGATCCGCCTGGGCAGAAATCATTCTGAATATCAACGACTATTAAAGCTTTCTTCATATATTTAAATTTTTATTCCTCGTCTTCATCAATACACCAAGAAATATTAAATCTGAATCCGTTTTTATATTCATCATCATCTTCATCAAATTCTTCTACAGAAAAATTATATTTTTCCAGGAGCCAAATTTGATCCTCTGATAGGGAATCCTTAACATCTACCGAATCGCATCCCTCGTTAGCTGCTTGTCGAATTGTTTCATAAACCGGAGACAGAGAATCTTTAAGAGCTTGTTTTGTAAGCTTAAAAAAATCTTTTGCTTTATAAGGTCCTTCATACCCCTTTTTATATGGTATAGAACCGGCTATTTCATTAATAAAATCGTCCATATTATTTGTTTTAGTTTGTTTATCTAACTGATGGGCCGTATAAAATTACTGCCCTGGGTATATTAACGGGATTTGTTCTTTTAAATGCAGTTCCTTTGTGTCTCTGAATTACTGGATTTTTCGAATATTCCGCTTCAATTATTTTCTGTTGTTTCTCTCCTAATCTGAATCTGTCTTCCCAAACCTGAAGAATCCTATCAACTTCTTGATAACCATCTCTTGAAGATCCTTCCCATTCCGGAAGTATCTGTCCAAGATCTCCACGATTTGTAACACCAAGACCATCGGTAGCTAAAGCGTTAATAGTTAAATCTAAGGCAGTTTCTTCTTCAAGCCAGGTACATTCATTATCCCGAATCCATTCAGCCATGGCATATACTTCTGACTTCCAGAGATTTTGGATCATACCATAATCACCTACATCACCATGTAAAGTCCAGAACCCAAGTAGGAGTTCTGTATAATTATCAGTAGAAAGAACCATTCCTTTATGAATAGAAGCAAGGTTATAAAGATAGATCATTCGAAGTCTTGCTTTAATATTTCCTGCTCTAATCCGGCATCCTTTTTCAACATCATCTAATTCTTCAGGAGTAAGCTTTACTAATTCCGAAGAGTGCTCTTTGATAAAATTAATGTCAGATAAAGCATTGAAATAATTTGCTAAATTTGCCTCTTTAAAATCTGTACAAAAAGCCTTCCCTGTTAATTGAGCTCTTTCCAATTCATCTGGAGCATTTGTTGTAATAGGCAAACTTCTTCCTATAAGAGGAATGTCTAATTCCTCGCAAATTGGTTTAGCTAAAGCGACACATAAGCAGCTATCAATTCCTCCTGATACTCCGATGACCAAAGATTGGATTTTATTTCCTATAAGGTAATTTTTTAATTCACCTCTAATGTTTTTTATTGATGTTTCTATTGAATCCATATTATGTTAAAAATATAAAGTTACACGTCCAAATAATTGCATTAAATAACCAAATTAGAGTAAGCCATTCAAAACTATCCTTCCTCTTAGATCTTATTAAAAATAAAAAGCATGTAGCAAAACACAATAATGCAGGGATCTCAGGTAATCGTAAATCCCTATTTAAACCGCCAAAGACGAACATCGAGATAACTGCAAGAATCTGAATAGGGTTAGCTGCTTCTGAAAGAAAATTCCAGAATTTATCCCAATCCCGGGATTGACGAATAGGTTTATCTAGTCTACTCTGATGAACAGGCTTACCCTTTGCTTTTTCCTGGGTTTTCTTATAATCTTGGTAATTCATGATAGGAATTCTGTTTTTTCGTTTACTTGTGAATCTTCTGTTATTTGTACTTCGTCTCTTCCTTTTGGTTTTACTCTGATCTCATCAAATTTATTAACAAGCATAAAAGAAGCATGACTATTTAAGGATATAAGATATTCTCCATCCCATACCCATTCTCCTTTATGAATATCTACAAATTTGCCAACATTAGGGGTGAGAGTTTGAAGGATCGCTTTTCTTCCTTTATAAGAATAAGCATCCACAATTTTTTGAATAGTAGGATCATATTCCAGAACTTCTTTAAATAATCCTGGACATTTTTCCTGAAGATGCTTAACAAATTTTGGAACCGATTCTTTCTGATAAGAAGTTATTTCTCCTCCCATCATAGCTTGGGGACGAAAGTGAATTAAATATTCAATATTCTCTTTCGTAAATAATTCTTTTTTGAGGAATGCACATCCCTTTCCAAGAAAGCCTACGTTTTTTCGAATCCAGGGAACATCTGCCATGTCCATGTGAGCATAAGGAAGAAAAACATAATCTCCAATAAATGCAAGAACATCAGTATGTTCTTTTATATAAGGAACTCCTTCATATTTTTCTTTTTGTTCTTTTATCCAAGTATGGTATGCTCTAGCTTTTGGAGTGAATCCTTGAAATTTACGATACATCCCATAAGGACAAGCATGCCATCCAAAAGAGGATCTCCAAGAACATTCCCCCCTTTTTAATAGTTCACATTCCTCTGATTTTCCGCAAAGAACTATCTGAACCTCAGCTTTTTCTTTCCTGCTACTTTTAAAAAGAGCATTATGAGGGGTAAAACAATTAAAATGAACGGGTTTTAATACGGTTCCGGGGGGGTTGCCTACGTGTTCTTCCATTATTCCGATTCTTTTAAAACTTCATAATTTACAACTCTAGGGTTATTTCTTTTAGCAGCGCTAAAATACTTAACCGGATTTTTTACTCTTGTATAGACCTTTGAAGATCCATCATTGAGAATAATTTTAACATCATATCCTCCAGCAACCAGAGATTCTGAATTAGTTCGAAATTGGTCCCCTACATAGAATTCCCCATTATAATTACTCATGCTTGGCGATTTTTAGGTTTGTATAATAAATTATTTAGCCACACAAATTTTTTAATTTCTTCAGCTCCAGGAACCTCCTGAACATTAATCTTCTTAAGCAAAGCCGGATTGAGATTTACCTTATCATAAAGATAAAGATAGTAAATATTTTTTATTCCTGCTGGTATAGCATTCTTAAGACAATCATTACATGGAGAGATAGTTACATACATATCTGCTCCTTCAGTATCAACTCCATATTTTGAAGCAAACTGGGTAGCATTCATCTCAGCATGAATTTCATTATCTCTTGACCAAATATGATGAGCTTCTCTATCGAAATTTTCTTGATCAAAATGCTCATCACAGTTAGGAAGACCCTCTGGGGTTCCATTATATCCTGTAACGATAATCCTTCCATTTTTTACAATGACTGCTCCCACGTGGTGAGAAACACAGTGACTTTTCTCAGCAAAGAGAAAAGCAGTTTTCATAAATACGTCGTGCATCTGTGACATTAGTTTTATGCTCCAAGTTCTATTAATTGAAAATTCGAAATTGCAATTTCAAATGGGTATTCTTTTGATTCTTGAAACCATAAAGAATCTCCATCAAAGAACTCAACTGCTTGGATTTTTTTATTCCACATCCACCATCTGTGAATAATAACTTCTCTAGAAATTGGAGGATTTTTAACATTATCAATAAACCAGTTATAAAGTTTAAAGATTTTTCTGGAACTCATAACATCTACTTTGCAACAATAATCGGGAAGGTATCTCCAGTTTGTTCTTGTTGCTTTAATATAAAGAACCCCATCCGAGATTCGATAAATACCATCTTGAAGAGAAATTAGATCTGTCCTTTTTTCACACGGAAAAGCTTCCTGCCTAAGAACTAATCTTGTGTTGTCGGCTAAATAAGCAAAGTCAAATTTATCGCTTTCCTTATTATATCCTTGTACCCTGGTGCTGATGATTCCCATTTCATTAATTTTTACAAATATACTAAAAATTTCTTAATTACAATAATTTTTTTACTTTAGGTTCGGTTAAAGTTCCGTTATTTCTAAGTTTTGTTAATCTTGAACAAAATTCTCGAGTAGTTAAAACAGTTTCGGATTCCTTGGATTTCCCCATAGAATGAGTCAATACAGAATTGGCTGAAGCTTCTAAAGCAGCTTTAAACTTTGTATTTTTATATAGTTCCGCGTACGCACGGTCGAGAAGATCCTGGTATTCCTGAGAATCTCTTTTGATAGCTTCACCTCTCCAATAAAGAGTTTGAGATTGTTTCCAGTTCTTATTTCTCCCTTTTTTCTTTGCTGCATAGCCCACAAGAGTGCAAACATATTCCTGCATCTCTTTAGATTCAAATTTAAGAGACTGCAAAAATCCTTCCATTGAATTACATTGTACTCCATCAATCTCAAAAGGATGGGGAGCAAAGTTACTCAATGAGTTAGAAGGATAAGTATTTCCTGAACCAATATCCATTATGCTAATTTTTTACCTCTGAGTAAATTTCTCAAAAATTCATTCTTTTCGTTGCCAAGAATTTTATCTG
>Ga0315289_10013015_pt1 | contig 11678 bp, 12 predicted proteins | sample YL17G11_40_MG_FD_203452 | JGI IMG/M metagenome (GOLD analysis project Ga0315289, IMG submission 203452) | Sediment microbial communities from Yellowstone Lake, YNP, Wyoming, USA - YL17G11_40 | ecosystem: Environmental > Aquatic > Freshwater > Lake > Sediment | place: USA: Wyoming | collected... | reverse complement strand
AACGCATGAAGAATCTGAGAGATTGCATAAAGCAATGCAGATGGTAAAGCTCATTGCGCCGCCTACTAATTGCTTGTCGCCGCTTGGAGAGCATCTGATTACAGAAGGGATGAAAAAGGAACTACCTGGAGAATATTTTGTTGCGATTACTCGACCGCCTTCTGTCTATCGAGGCAATCCTTTCCAAGTTGAAGTTGGACTTGCATACGGCGGAAAACTTCCAACAAACCAGTCAGCACAAATTTTACGTTTTGCAAATAAAGTTCCATTGCTTTATCATCAAAGTGACTGCGCGACTAATGAAGCGATTGTCGAAACGGACTGGAGGCGCTATGGATTTTCACAGTCCGGAAATGCAGCGCCTGCAGGACCACTGGCAATACTGACGCACTTCGCTTCGGTATGGGTGCCATACACTTCTGAAGGAAAACAGGCTATAGCAAACTATACAGAAATTGTAAAAGAGATGAAGCTTGCATTGCAGGAAGCAGGAAGGAAGCTTGCGATATACGTGCACCAGAAAAAAAGGTTGCAAGATAGAAGGTTGCGTGGTGAATTGTTTGAAAAGTACATACCAGAGTTAGCAGAGTCTTTAGCAAAGTTAACAGACAAACAGAAGGCTAAAATAATTGCTGGGTTAGAGGCTATTTTGAAAAAAAATAATGTAATTATTCAGGAAGAAGAAGCTAAGGAAGACAAGGAAAACGCAAAGAAGGTGGAGGAAAATGGAGAAAATGCATGAAGGCAAGAACGTTCCAAAGAAAAATCTCGTATCCATGGGCGAGAAGGTTGTGAAGGATATAGACAGCGGTGCCAATCCCTCGCTTGAAGTGCCGATAAGGTCGTTGAGCAACGTGCATTACGACGAGAAGAACAGGATGATACTCATGAACAATGCTGTTGCGAACAGGTTCTTCTTCAACGTCGCGCATGTCAGAAAATTCGTGCAGACAATCGAGGCTGCTGCTCTTGCCAAGGAACTGATAGACGTCAACAAACATCTCAGCTTGAGGGAAGCGTTTTACAGGATGAAGCGCACGCTTCCGGACTCGGACATAAACGTCGTTGACGAGCAGAAGGAGTCGAACGACGCTATAGAGGATTTGGAGCTGATATCTTCCTCATCAAGAGAGCAGCTTCACATCAACGCAAACAAGATGGGTTCTGTTGCAGGAAAGGTTGTTATCGAAGACAAGGGCGACACAGTTGACTGGAGTAAGCTTGGAAGCGGGGGCTGGAGTGTGCCAAGTAGCGTAGAAGAGATAATTTTCAAAAAGGTCAATGCAAAGTTTGTGATCTACATGGAGAAGGCTGCGGAATGGGAGCGTCTGCATGAGGACCGTGTGTGGGAGAAGCTGAATTGTATAATAATGTCTAGTCAAGGACAGGCAACAAGAGGTGTGAGAAGATTGCTGCAGAGACTGCATTTGGAGCACAAGCTGCCCGTCTATATATTAGTCGACGGTGATCCTTGGGGGGTTTATATCTATTCGGTCATCAAATACGGCTCGATAAGCCTGGCGCACATATCGGAAAGGCTGGCAATACCGGAAGCAAAGCTGTTGGGTCTGACTGCGGACGATGTAATAAAATATGATTTGAAAAAACATTTGATAAAATTCGAGGACGTTGATGTGAAGAGATTGGAACAGGTCAAGAACTACGAATGGTTTAAAAACAGCAAGGACTGGCAAAGACAGTTTAAATTATGGAAGGAGCTGAACGGAAAAGTTGAGCTTGCTGCCCTGTCGTCAAGAGGGATAACCTTTATATCAGACACATACATACCCAGCAAGATAAAAAACAAAGATTGGCTGGACTGAATTCTAGCTAGCTAATGAATTTAAATCCTTACACTATATTTTAGATATAACGCCCTCGAAACCTGCCCTCGTTGCACAAGCGAGGATAGCTCAATGGCAGAGCAACTGACTGTTACGCTGTTGCGGAAATCAGGAGGTTGAGAGTTCGAATGAGGAAACTCCGAAAATCTCTCCGAGGGCGCTTCAAACTAATTTCTGATACCACTTCAAAATCTTTATCATCTTATTTTCAACAGCCTTCCTGTCGAAAAATCTCCAAAGGATTAGATGGAGGATGATGTTGAGCGACATCGTGCTTCCCTTCCTCACGGTGTGCGAGCGATTGTACCTAACTTTAACTGGCACAGTTGCTATCCGCATTTTCTTCTGCACTGCATCGACAAGCATCTCGCTCTCAACTGCATAGCCAGAGCTTTTCAGCTCCATCCTCTTGAAAGCTTCTGTGGAGATTGCTCGCAAACCGCACACTGTATCTTTGAAAGATGTGCCGTACAATCTGTTGAATAAAAATGCGAACACTCTTATGCCAAGCCTGTGACCTAAGAACGGTATGTCCAGGAAATTTCTCCTGCCTATGACAAAATCAGCATTATCAGCAATTATCGGTTTGATTATTCTAGGCAAATCTCCCGGAGAATATTGATTATCAGCGTCGATTAGCGCTATGGCTTCGACCTCAGAATGTTTATCAAACAAATATTCAGTCGCGTTTTTTATAGATTCAGATTTGCCTAAATTCCTACGGTTTTTTATCACTGCCGTGCCGCATCTTTTCGCAATCGCGGCAGTATTGTCCTTAGAGCCATCGTCAACAACAATTATCAGCGATTTAGATGAGTTCTTTTTTGTTTCGAGGACCATCTCTTCTATGTTCCTCTCCTCGTTATAGGCAGGTATTATAACAGCAGTTTTTGGCATCTGGTTCACTTATATATAAAAAGGGTTTCAGCTATAAAATAAAAAGTTAAAGATTTAAACTAAGATTAGATAGTAATTGAATTGGGACAGAAACTGGGACAGTATCATCTCAATGATGCTGGGCGCTCAGCCTGGGAGAGCAACTAGAAATTAGCTCTAAATCGGCTGAAGAAAATCTTCAGGAACCGATGTGTCAGGAGTCAGATAAAAAATCTGCCTGAATTCAAATCTCCTCTGTCCCACTACCTTTTTTAATAATATTTAAGAATTTTTCCCTAAATTCTTCATCGTTTTCAGAAAGCTTCATTAATTTATTATTCTCTAGATAGCAAGGGTCTACATGCCTCAGTTTTTTCTCCATCTTCACATTAACAATTTTTCCATTCAAAAGCTTGCCAATAATTTCTCTTATTTTAGGATTGTCTGATCCCTCCAGCATTTTCACCAAATAAGCATCATCCTTCCTAAAATCTTCTAAAGATATCAAGTTGATTTTCAAAGCCTCTTTGAGCGCTTCTGCTAGTGTGTAATATCGAGCAACGGCCTCCCAGCCTGCCCAGTGGTTCTTGTGCAAATCCAAAAATCTCACTCCGAACAGCTTTGCTGTGTTTTTTGTTTTAAAACACATTTTGCCTTCAAATGCAGTGATGCCATTCACACATATTTTAACAACTTCTTTTTCGCCGTCTATCGCAAGCTCACGCAAAGCATAGTCAACCCTATCTGCACATAATTCCGGCTCAGACCTCTCAAGCAATGTAAAATTGTCAAGCAATCTAAAACCATTCACGTCAAACCCGTACTTTTTCAGTATCGATGGTATCTGCAAGTCTGAAGATATCACGTCGAAATGAGCATTGTCCTGAAAATCTTCATTCTTGATGCTGCCAACAACATAATCTATGACATGAGAAAATGCTGTATGCGAAACATCATGCAACAGCCCAGCTATTTGCTCTTCGATTGAGGCGCCAAGTCTTGCCAATAACATTGCAACACCAACATCGTGCTCGAACCTGAAAAATCCTTTTTTATGGTACCAAATGTCAGGCACGCCGAACTGAGCGATTCCCTTTAGCCGCTGAACAGCATCTGACTGTATGAGTTCTACAAGAACAGGTTCTGAAAACTTGTGCGAACCATAAACTCGGTCTTCAATGGTCAAAGATTCCATATTTCTACCAGTATATTATTCGTATTTAAGATTTAATGTTTTTTTTCGATTTTATAATTGAAAAGTTAGAATAGTTTATATATGAAAGAAATTGACATGACTTTAAATAACGGAGGAAAAATTGTCGGCAAACTTCGTAAAACTTCAAGTCCTAGAAGCCTGATAATACTTGTCCACGGCTTTACTGGCACAATGGACGGACCAGGCGGGACATCTTGGATAAAGCTGTCAAAGGCGCTTGCCAAGCAGAATTTCGATGTCTTCCGCTTCAATTTCCGTTTTACAAGTCCGGGCTATAAAAATTTCCAAAACATGACCATACTCAGCGAGGTCAGTGACTTGGAATATATTTTGAAAAAATTTTCAAAGAAATACGAGAAAATAGTTTTGGTCGGGGAAAGCTTGGGCGGAGCCATATCGATTTTGGCGTTGGACGAAAAGGTTGACTGCCTTGTTTTGTGGTATCCTGCAATCGATTTGCCAGAAGCATCGGTGTTAAAAGACTTTGAGACGGCTCCTGCGCTGGAGGAATTGGCAGAGAAAGGATATGTCACAATTGTAAAAGGTAGCACAGGCGAAAAAATAAAAGTTGGCAGGAAATTTATTATTGAGGCAGCATTGTTATCCTTTGCAAATCATTACATGACATTGAAAAAAATTCTATGCCCGACTTTAATCATTTCCCCGGATAAAGATATGACAGTTCCTTTTTGGCAGTCGGTAAAAGCCTTGAAACTGATACAATCTAAAAAGAAAAAACTCATCAGAGTTAAAAATTCCGACCATGCTTGGTGGAAGCTCGGAAGAAAAAAACGAGACTGGGCTGCTGAAAGTTTTGCGATTAAAGAGACTGTAAAGTGGATAAAATCAAATATTTAAGATTTAACTGATTTCCTAATATGACCTTTTTAGCTACAATGCGGAGGTGAATAATATTTACTCAGTTTATCAGGCGAGTTTCATTATGTTTACAGCTGAAAAAATTACACTTTCGGAATATCATTTTCTCTAAATGAAGATGAATATTTGGCAAATGTTCCATAACTTTCATCCTCAACGACTCCAATAGTTGGGTTAGGGCCATACATTGCTTCTAACAATTCTCCTAGGGATTTTGGACCAGTAGCATTATTATCATTTGTAAGACCTATATTGTCGCGGAATTTTTCAGGAAAAAATTTCCAAAATATTCTACTTCTACCGCTACGCCAAACAAAATGAGTTTTTGTATCAAATAAGTGTAGCTGAAAATCTTTACTCCACTTGCTATAGAATGGTTTTCCACTTTTCAAAATAAGTTCATAATCCGCTTTGCTCAAAACTGATTCCATTTCAAAAGACCTAAGATGAGCACAATAAGCTTCATATGAACTGTGTAATTTTAATGCATAACTTTTACCATTAACAAATTTTTTGCCCACTACAAAACAATCTTGCTCACCAAAACTTTCTTGTTCGTCCCATACAACTTTGGGAATTTCTGAAGGACGAATGTAAATTGCAACATCAGCAACATTTGCATAATAAGTTGTACTCATCTTTATAACCTGTGAATTATTGAAGAGTAATTAAAGATTTAAGCCTTTCTATCAGATAGAAAATCCGCTAAATCTTTTAGATTTACCATTTTTCATAGAAAACTATAAAAAGGTCATAAGATAAAATCAGTTAAAACTTGCTGAGAGATTTAAGATTTAACCAGTCTTTACAAATAATAGATTAAGTGGTATTATGGCTGAAAAGATGCTGGAAGGGGAGCTGTTTGAAAGCAGGGTGATAGTTTGGGGAGTGGAAGCTGTGACTTTGTATGACGAATCTGGCTATGGCAAACCACTGCCTGAAGACGCAGAAAAACCGGACAGGGTTGAACTGGATTTAGTTGAAGCTACTTATCTTGTTGAGAAGGAAAAGCTGAAGGTTTTTGTCAAAGGTGCGAAAAAGAAAAAAAACGTAAGCTTCAAGGAACTGATGGAGATTGGGAATGAAAAGGTGAATGGATTCCATCCTCAATTCATAGTTTTCAGGGATCTGAGGGAAAGAGGTTATCTTGTAAAAACAGGATACAAATTCGGTGCGCATTTTAGACTTTATGAAAGAGGGGTTAAATTAATACGTGGTCCAAAACAAGCCCATGAACATACAAAAGCAATAGTTCATTGCGTCCCTGAAGAATCTGCATTTTCTTTGCCAGAAATGTCTCGCGCTACCAGACTAGCACATAACATAAGGGCAACAATGTGGTGGGCGGTAGTGGATAAAGAGGGAGATTGCACCTATTATCAAATTACTCGTGTAGTACCTTAGGATACCAATCTAAGAAATAGCAAAACGTAGTATAGCAGCTATATCATACTGCCTGCAGAATTTCTCGCCCCAGTCCTTCTTTTTCGAAACAAGAAAAATATCCCCGCGTTTTTCCTCCACACTTTTGATTATTTCCTCAACACTCTTGTCGCGCAACTTTTCTTCCGGAACAAGCAGAATTTTTACAGCGCCCATCATCGCAGCAGCCTTCACCTGCTCGGTGCCATAAGCAGCTAGCCCGTCATCCTTGCCGGCGTGCATCGTGAACTCTCCGACAACAATACCGTTGGCGTACCTTATCCTCATCCTGGCCTTTTTCAGCCGCTCCATATCTTCCCGCGTCCATTCCTTTTCTATTGCCAGCACTTTGCCAAGGCCGACCTCTATGGTGTGGTAGCTGCCCTTCTGCACTTCCTCCGGGCATTCTTCAATCTTTCCTGACAGGCGCAGGACGTTCTTGGCCTGCGCAAACTCCACTTTCTCGACTTTTATCTTCAACATTACAAGTTTTTTCTTTACCTTCTCCTTCGTTTCCTCACGCTCGACGAATATCGTCCTCAGCGTTTTCGCTGTGACAAAGTCGCCAGGCTTTATTATGCCCTGCAAATGCCATAAATCGTTCAGGTCGTTCACTAAAACTTTGACAAAACCGCCTTTTATATTTTCAGCCAGTATTCGCAAGCAACCACTAAGAATTAATTATTAAAACCACAACTAATCTTTAGGAGTCTTTACTATGGAACGCAATGGCCAGGCTGCAATCACGTCAAGGATAGACGAGTTCGCGTTCGTCCTGCTCGCAGGGTTAGTCCTTATAGCGATAATGACGCTGACATGGACGCAGCAGACTATTGACATAGACGTACTGCCGACTGCAGTTGTAGTGAAAGCCAGTCCAGGCTCGCCGAAGATTTTCACCATGACTTTCAACGGCACCATGCCGAACGTCACGCTTGTTGCAACTGGTCAAGTTGCGGGATGGATAAATTTCCTGGAAAACAACTTTGACGTCACAGGATTGAAGACGATAGACGCGCAGGTGACAGTTCCAGCCGGCACGGCCGACGGCTCCTATTCGGGAATGATAGAGGTCTACTACGCCAGCAGGAAGAAAATAGTTTCAGTCACTGTCGAGGTTTCGAAGTCTGCTGTTGCCGGAATACCGCGCGACATACGCCTGGGCGATTTTTCCGTCAGTTACCTGTTAGGGCCGGAGGCGTTGGCATCGACGAGCAACAAGGAAGTCTCGAAGGGATACTTTTCAGAGTACAAGTTCAACCTTGTCCACGAGGCAATAGCCGACGACAAGTTCTCTGCCATAACGTCCGGCACTGTCTACCTGCTTGTAGAAGATACTAACAGCGCAGGCAGCCTCATAGTCGAGTTCAACGGCGTGGAGGTTTACAGCAAGAAGTCTGCTGTCGGTGAGGTCTCAGTGGCAATACCGCGCGACCAGATCAAAAAAACAAATGTTATCACGGTAAGAGCAGGCCCGCCGGGTTGGATGTTCTGGATGAACACTGTCTACAACATAAAGACAGCCCGTTTCAGCATCGACTACCAGAAGTCTTTATTTCCTGAGAGGACGTTCACGCTTGCTGATGAAGATGTGTTGAACTTCAAGTTCGGCAAGCTGCACTTCCTGCTAGGCGACAGCAAGGCCAGCAGCGACATGATTATAAAAGTCAACGGCTACCAGATTTACAAGGGCATACCGCCGAAGACGTTCGACACGAACTTCGGCGCAGAGGTCGGGCCTAACATAGGGACAAACACAATCTCCTTCTCAGTAGAGAGGGAAGCTTCATACAACCTGCAGGACGTAGTTTTGACGATAGTGCGCAAAGGATAAATTTAGTTATTCTGACAATATTTCATCTTCCTCCACCCAGGGAGGACAACAAACAACTAATATTTCTGCGTTTTCTTTGCTCGTTTTCCAAGCTTTATGATTCGTATTTGGAAATATCATTATCATTTGATTTTTTTTCAAATGCTCTGTACTGTCATCAACCTCCACGGCTATAGAGCCTTTCAATACGTAATAGACTTCTGTAAGTTTTTTGTGGTAATGCCTCTTTGTAGAATCTTTTATTGTAACTTGCACAATATCCATGTCTTTAAAATCATTTGAATTTGTCAATTTTTTCATTATTCCGCATGTTATTTCTTTTGGATTCGAGTCCTGAATTTTTCTCACTAAATGTGACATAATAAAACTTATATTGCAAGATTATTTAAACCATAGCAGCAAGCCGCAAAAGATCTCTTGTTCCAGTAGCAGCACCGAGTATGCCTATGCAGAGCTTTATGTAATTGTTGAACTCCTTGTCTGCTGAGAATTTGTCAATCGCCAGCAGTGCAGCTACTACTACAACGAATTTCGCAAGTATGAAAACCGCGGGGTGGGTAATGCTGATGATGAATGTTGGCAAAACGTGCTGCTCGTAGTAGCCGAAAAATGTCATTGCCGTGAAAGTCGTGGTGGCGTCGAACATGTGCAATGCTGTTACGATTTTATTTTCCTTTTTCCATTTCACGAATTTCAGAACCAGCGGCCAAGGAATGAAGAGCAGTGCGACCAGCAAAGCGCCGGTTGGGTTTACAAATTTTATGAAAGAAAGTGGGAATGACGAGAGAAGCAGGCCGCTGACAAAAAGCGTTTTGAAATAGGGAATATTTTTTTTCCTGTCCAAGACAATAGAAATGAACAGCAGTGAAAGGACAATCGCTGTCACGAAAAAATAAATCCCCGGAGTGACGAAAAAGTACGAATTGATTATTCCAGCATCGGCAACAACCCTCATGGAACTGCCGAAGACCATGTACGGTGCGACTGCCACAACCAGCCTTCTGTCAACCTTCACCTTCAATTTTTTCAGCAGCTTGTAGATGAGATACGCAGCTATGACCAAAATTATGCCGTAGAGCAGCGTCTTGGGGATGTCGTAGCCGCTTGCCTGAGGATAGAGAAAGTAGTCGGGCAGCGACATAAATATTACTTCATTTCCTTAAATTAATTTCATGGGACTGTTCGAGAAGGTCATGCCATTGCTGCTTGTGCTTATCATGCTAGTATCGGGTTGCGTCGAGACCGGAGGTGCAGTAAAGGACATTATAACGACCGGCAGCTACTATGTGCAGGACCTCAAACCGTTGGCCGGGACTACGACAGTCATGGAGTTCGAGGTTTCGAAAAAAAGCAGCGGCACCGGGGATGTGATAGTCGACTTTTTCGACACGTCAGGCATGCTGCCAACAAGCCTGAAGTGCCAGCAGCCTTCCGAAATATACGGCACGAGGTGCGTGCTGAAGAACATGGTTTATAGCGATGTGCGGCTGGTGACTCTGACGCTGCAGGCACCGCCAAGGCAGCTGATAAAATCCGAGACGCAGTACAAGGTCAGCTATTATATACAACATGACTACGTGAGCAAGAGGACCGCAATGATAACTGTGTGGGACGGCATGTCGATAACCAAGCCTAAGACGACATTCTCAACAAGCAATCCGTCCGACGGGCCGATAGTTATCGAGTTCGGTCAGCCAAGCAGCGGCACTGCGAAAGGCAGCGACGTTCCTTACAGGAAGGACGTGCCTTTCGAGATGAAGGTCACTGCCAGCAACGTAGGCAGCGGTTCCATCTTCCCGCAGGTCTTAGCACCAGGTAAACTCAGCGTCGACAAGGGAAGCCTTTTCGTCGCGCTTGCCGAGGGAGAGAAGTTGCACTGCGACTTCGACGATTTCGGCAGTTCGCTTGTTTCGAAGAAGACTGCAACGCTGCCCGCAACCTTTACCTGCTATCTTGCAGCACAGGACTACTTCGAAGGATACAAGACCTACACAGTATCAGCCTACCTGCCCTACACGTACCAGTACAAAAATTCCGAGACGTTTACAGTGAGGCCTGCAGACTAGGAGACAGACTAAGTGATAAAACTTAAGTGACAAGTCCTATATTATAAATAAGGACATTTTATGAGAAACAAATCCGGTTTTGTCATATTATTTCTGCTCTTGGTGGTGTTTTTCTCAGGTTGTATCATCACTGGCACGACGACTGGCGGAAATGGCATTGTTATAGAAAGCTTTTCAGTGCTTGGCGGGAACGAGGTTCAGCCAAACACTCCTGTAACGCTGTCGCTGGCCATAAGGAATACTGCGGCTGGCACGGCGCGAGGCGTTGCAGCCGAGCTCATAGGTGTGCCTACTGACATCTACTTATCGTCGGGCATGCAGACGCAGTTCGTGCCTGACTTGATGGGGCCGATAACTGCGGGCGGAACCACTACGAAAGGAGACTCGGCGCAGATATTCTGGACGCTCGTTGCATATGAAAAAGATGTGGACGTGAAGTACACGCTGTCCGCAGTAGTCAAATACAATTACGAGGCGCAGCTGACAGCGCAGGCGAAAGTAGTGACGCAGGATTACCTTTACAGGACGAACGAGAAGAGCGAGATCACCAGCCAAGGTTCCAACGCCGGACCAGTATCAATCAAGGCAACCATGCCGAGCATAACCTCTTCCGGTGGAGAGATGCCGATAATTTTCGAGTTCAACAACGCTGGCAGCGGCAGCGCTTACACATACGGCTCGCAGCCGACAATAGAAAACTTGGGCCTGCTGCAGTTCACTCTAAGCGGTGCATACTGCCCTGGCGGCAACCAGGTGAGGCTGCCGAAAGGAAAAGGCTCGAACACTGTTACTTGCAGGCTAAACACTGCTGGCATACGCGAGAAGCAGACCTATTCGATTACACTCAATATGATGTACAGTTACATCCTGGACAGCTCCACTACTGTAACGGTGAAGGGCAGGCTGCCTATATAACAACTAACAACAAGGCAGCAAAGTTTTATACTTGCCTGCCAGAATAATTTTTACGGGCCCATGGTCCAGCGGTTAACTGATTGAGGCCGGAAGACGTCGCGTTCACATCGCGAAAATCGTGCGTTCAAATCGCACTGGGCCCATTTTAAGATTTAAATATTCTATTGTTCTTCTATTAATCGGTTTAAATGTCAGGTTTGGAAGATTTCCGAAGAAAACTGCTTTCTCCAGAAAAATTAGCGGAAGAAACTCTTCAATGGCTGCATAAATATCCTGGTGCTAAAGTCGTTCTAAAATATTTTTCACAATATGGACTTGTTAATAAAAATACGGCTGAATGTGATTTAGAATATCTTAGTAATATTATAAAACTTATTGGAGTTTGTGAAAGTTGTGGAACGGAGTATGATATTCACTATAGAAAATTGCTCGACGGGCTACGAGAAAGAGACCTTATAAAAAAAGAGAAAAGCATGGGAGAAGTTACTTTTTTTCACATAACTGAGTATGGGATGAAATATACCGGGGCCCGTAGCCTACCCAAAGAAAAAGAATCTATAATAGAAAAATTAACATCAGAACTCGGAAGCGCAGGCGTAGCAGAAGGTAAAATAAATGTTATTGGG
>Ga0315289_10013014_pt1 | contig 11679 bp, 11 predicted proteins | sample YL17G11_40_MG_FD_203452 | JGI IMG/M metagenome (GOLD analysis project Ga0315289, IMG submission 203452) | Sediment microbial communities from Yellowstone Lake, YNP, Wyoming, USA - YL17G11_40 | ecosystem: Environmental > Aquatic > Freshwater > Lake > Sediment | place: USA: Wyoming | collected... | reverse complement strand
CGCTTGCGCAAAAGCCAGTTCCTCAGGAATTCATCATCGGCGGAAGTGCTGATCCTGAGCCCCATACCGTCCCCCGGGATGCTCCTGACCACTGCGTATATGCGACAGCCATTCCCTTAAGAATTCATCATCGGTGGTGGTGGTGATCTTGAGCCCCATGCCGTAGCCCGGGATGCTCCTGACCACCTGGCACCTCATGCTCAAATCCTTGCCCAGATCGTAGGCATCAAGGTTGACAATGACAACATCCCCGTCGTTTGCAGGCAATTGGGTTTCGATAAAGAGGCCGCTCCTGCTGATATCACGAAGTCGGGCCCTTTCCAGGGCCTGAGTCCCGCCTTTGAAGAGCGCACCACAACCTGCTCTCCTGCGTGGGTACTTCCTCCTCTCCTCCACTATAGACCCCCTAGGATATAGCTCTTCCGTGTAATCTGTTTGAAGTTGAATCGACCATGAGAGGAAATTTCTTTAATATATATATTATCTCATCAATAATAAGGCAAGTGGTTTTTTTCAAATTAACTTAGTTCATTCTGAACTTCCTTCATAAGATCTGATCTAGGGCGTCTTTCCCTGGTTTGAAGTTCATGAATGCATGGATTCAAGTGACGCATTTCACATCTTATCAGAGGATTTCAGGCTCAGGAGTGCCACATCGAAACTGCTCTCGCGATGCTCCGCGCCAGCAAAAGCTTCAGGGTCCTGCAAGACATGCGCGCTCTAAATGCCCGTTATTACGGGGCTCCGGCCCGCATGCTCTTGGGGTATGCATTGAGGCTAACGAAGGTGACACCCTGTCCGCTTCTCACCAGCAAGCCGCCGAATATGCTCTGAAGCCTCGGCCTATGATATAAGGCATTTCACGCCTGCTCTGACATCTGCGACATGCGGCAGGATGCGCTATCATCCTGAGGCTTGAGGCTCCACTGCAGCATCTCCCGGATGGAATGAATGCAGTCCTGGATGGTGTTGTACACGGGAAGACCGGCCTTTCTCAAGATGGAGAAGATCTTGATCCGCACATCCTCGAGGTGGAGATCGTCCTCGGTGAACCGGGAGAAGATCGGGATCACGGGTTTGCGCAAGTGCTTGGCCGCTTCGACAATGGTATGCGGCCCGCTCTCGATCTGGTCGTTCTGGAAGATGCTGATGAAATCCAGGGAGAAGTACGGAATGATCACATCGATGTTCTCATCCCTGTCCATGAGCTGCATGGTATGCGCCATGATGGTGAAGTCGAACCCGTAGGCACCGAGGTCGACCGGGTTCATGGTACAGGTGTTGATTTTGCTGATGCGCTTCGCAATTCCGGCCTGGGTCGCTGCATTAAGCTCAGGGAGGCTCAGGCCGTTCAAGTGCGCGAGATCGGTGAACAGGACCGAGGTGCCCCCGCCCGCCCCGAGGAAGCCAAGTCTCGGCCCGGTCGGGAGCTTCTCTGAAGTGGCCAGCATGACCACATTGAGGAGCTGCTCAAAGGTGTCCACCTGGATGCACCGGTGCTGGCGCATGACCGCCGACCAGATGTTGTGCGCTCCGGCAATGGCCCCGGTATGGCTCGCCGCGGCCCGTGCCCCCTGTTCCGTTATCCCGCCCTTCAAGATCACCACCGGTTTCTTCAGTGTGGCCAGCTTCAGGGCGTTCATGAATCCGAGCCCGTCCTTGATATCCTCGATGTATGCGGCAATGACGCTCACCGTATCATCCCTGCCGAGATACGCGATGAAATCTTCCACCCTGAGGTCTATCTGATTCCCATAGGAGACCACCTTGTTGATCGGGATGTACCGGGACTGCGCCATGCGCACAAAATTGCTGGTAATCCCCCCCGACTGGCCGAGAAAGGCGGCCTTGCCCTCCTCGGTCTGGTGGAAGGAAGGATCGAAGATGATCCTTGATGCCGTGCAATGCACACCGAGACAGTTCGGACCAAGGATGCGGGTATTCCCTCGCGCCTGCATCATTTCCGCTTCCAGTTCCTTCTCCCCGATCTCGCCGAAACCCGCGGTAAAGAAATGGACATATCCGATCCCCTTTCTGGCGGCGGCCTTAATGGTCTCGAGGGCGCGTTTTACCGGAACGGAAACGATGGCGAGATCCACCGGCTCGGGGAGGTCGTCGAGCGAGGCGTACACCTTCACCCCGTTCAACTCGATATACTTCGGATTCACCGGATAGAGCCGGCCCTGGTACCCAATCCCCTTGAGCACCTGATAATACGGCATCTTCCCCCCGCCGAAATTGGGTGATGCGCCCACCACGGCGATGCTTTCAGGGTAAAATAACCGCTTGAGATCCATACATACTCCTACGCCTGGAACAACACGCTTTTATCTCCCATTCTGCCTCCGAGATCAAGCAGAAATCCAGATGATTTGCCGTTTCTCGCCGCTGCATGTGCGGTGTTCATTACATGAGAGGGCAGCCTCGCAAAGCATCGGTGGTGTCAGGTGGGCATGAGAAAGAGGCTGGATCTAAACATCAGGGCTCGGTTTCATCCGCAGGTGGCGCCGCCTCGCCCTCCAGACCTTTGAGGATCGCTGTGATCTCAGCCTCCGTGGCCTTGAGGTTCTGGCGGAGGTAGCTGATCATTTCAGAGGCGGTCTTGACGCTCTCCCCCAGATGGTCGATGGGGATCTCCCCCTTGTTCATCTTCTCGACAATCACCTCCAGATCCTTCAATACCTCGGAATATCTCCTCTTCTTCATGTCGACTCCTTGTCTTTTACAACGCTGTGGATCCTGCCCTGATACAGGATGGTGGTGAGCGGGTCGCCCGGCTCGATCCCCTCCGTCCCGGTAATGGCCTTTGCCCCCTTATCAAGCGTGATGCTGAAGCCTCTTTTAAGGGTCTGCCCGGGATCCATGAGGGCTATCCATTTTTCCAGCTGAGCGAGGGAATCCGCTGCCCTGGACAATGCCTGCCTCGCCCCCTGCTGCATGCGCAGGAAATGCGTCTGCACGGCATGCTCAGCCATATGCACACATGCGACCGATCCCTGGTCTATGGCCCCCCGGTGCATGGCCAGTAGGGAGGCCTGGGTCTTTAGGGCGTAGAGCGAGGCAGCTTCTATGCTCTGCTGCATCCGGTGCAGCTGTCCTTCTTCCTGGGAAAGGATCTTGACCAGCCGTGTCGTGAAGCCATGGGTCAGAGACCGCAAGACAGCCAGCGCCTGCATGGCGTGGCTCTGGGTGATATAGACAAGGCGCATAGCATGATAGTGGAGCCGCTCCCTGGTTGCGTCAATGATGAGCATGGCCGATGCAATGAGCCCTTGGCGGGCATCTTCTATCCTGCCCCACACCCCATCGAGGCATGCCACGACAAACCGCGCCGCATCGGTGGGCGTGACGAAATGCCGGTATGCCACCATATCCGCGACACTCAGATCGATCTCATGACCGATGCCCGTTATCACCGGATAGCGGCAATTCGCGATTGTCCTGCAGATCTCCAGGTCGTCGAAGGAGAACAGGTCCGTCCGGGCGCCGCCACCCCGCACGATGGCGATCACATCCAGATCCCGCTCTTCGAGCATGCGTATGCCCTGCACAACCTCTGAACTTGTGCGCTCCCCCTGCATATGGGCGTCACACAGGGAAATCCGAAATGCGTAGCCGCTCTTACCCGCGATGCTCATGAAGTCGTTGTACGCCGCCGAACCCACGGAGGTGATGAGGCCGATAGCAAGCGGGCATGCGGCAAGCTCAAGGAGCTTGTTCTTCTCCATGAGCCCAGAAGCCTTCAGCGTCTCGATCGTCTGGGTACGCCTTCTCGCTATGGCTCCCAGACTATAGCGTGGGTCGACCTCGGAGACGATGAGCTGATACCGTCCCTCCTTCACATAGAGGTCAACCTTCGCCTTCAGCTTCACCTCCATACCGTCATTGAGCTCGAATGAAGCAAATCCCTCTTTCCTGAGCAAGCCCTGCCAGTCTCTAATCGCCCTCAGGAAAAAGGCGCAGCTCACCTTGGCCAGGTACTGCCCCTGCTTGGATGGCGACTTCTCCACGAGGTCAAAATACATATGCCCGCTCTTGGCATGCACCTTCAGGCCATGGATCTCGCCTACCACCCAGGACTCCTCGTCAAAGACACAGAAGAGCGCCCCTCTGGCGACCTCGTTCAATTCGCTGACGGAGTAGCAATTCACGCTCCTTCCATAACAGAAACCATGGCATCGAATCAAGCATTCACGGATTGACACCTCTCATCCAATTGTGGGATATTCACCTCCAGACCCAAACACTTGCAGGGAGAGCACAATGGAGTACAAGTTTATCAAGGTGGACATAAGCGAAGAGATAGCCGTCGTCGAGATGAACCGGAAGCATGAGCTGAATGCACTTTCCATGGCCATGCTCAAGGAGATAGACCACGCCTTCACCGCCTTTTTGAAGGAGGAGAGCATGGTGCGGCTCGTGGTCTTGACCGGCGGCGATGAGTGCTTCTCCGCCGGCCTCGACCTGAAAGAGGTCCCCAATCTCTCCGGCGAGGATACGGCGCGGTATTTCAAGATCGCCCTGGACCTCTACACCAAGCTCATCGATTTCGAGAAGATCCTCATCGCGGCGGTGAGCGGCATCGCCTTCGGCGGCGGGTTGAACCTCGCCCTCATGGCGGATATCATCATCGCCTCCGAGAGCGCCATCTTCGGTCACCCGGAGATGAAGTACGGGTTCAACCCCCTCATCACGCCGCTCGTCTCCCGCATCGGGATGGCGCGGAGCAAGGAACTCACCCTGCGGGGCGATCCCATCGGCGCCCACGAGGCTCATTCCATAGGTCTCGTCAACCGCGTGGTGCCGCCCGAACGGTTCAAGGACGAGGTTCGGGAATGGGCGCGGCAACTCGCCCGCAGATCCCCCGAGGCAGTACGCGTCTCGAAGCGTGCCTTCGACGTGGTGAGCAGGTTGGACTTCAAGGCGGCCATCGAGTACGAATTGGAAATGACGGCCATGCTCCTCAGCGGCAGATCCGATATCAAAAAGGAGATGCGCGATTTCATCAAAGACAAGGCATACAAGAAAGAACCGAGGCAGTGCTGAAGCCTTCGACCCCCTAGCGCTCTACCATACCCTTTCCGCCTCCTATGGACCATCCGGCTGGTGGCCCGGCGAGAGCCCCTTCGAAATCATGGTCGGTGCGATCCTCACCCAGAATACCGCCTGGAGCAACGTGGAAAAGGCCATCGCCAACCTTAAGGCCCATAAAATGCTCGACCTCAAGGCCCTCCATGCGCTCGACCACGCACAGCTCGCCACCCTCATCAAACCCTCCGGCTATTTCAATATCAAGGCGAAAAGAATCAAGAACCTCATCACCCTGATCATGAACCACTGCAGCGGTAAACTGGACGCCTTCTTCGCCCAGGACCCCGCCCCTTTGCGCCACCAATTGCTCTCCGTCAACGGCATCGGCAAGGAGACCGCCGATTCCATCTGCTGCTACGCCGCCGAAAAACCCGTATTCGTCGTCGATGCCTACACCAGGCGCATCCTCCTCCGCCACGCCTATATCGAAGAATCCTGGGACTACGACCGCATCCAGACCCTCTTCACCTCCCGCCTGCCCGCCAACCTCCATATCTACAAGGATCTCCACGCCTATATCGTCTTCGTCGGCAAGACCTTCTGCAAGACCCGCAATCCTTCCTGTGACCAGTGTCCAGCCCAAGAATCATTGATCCCTCTTCTCCCCAAAGAGACAGATAAGCTCAACCTCCCCTGCAAGTTCAGAGGGGCTCAAGATCCTGCGGGCACAAGCAACCAGAGAATTCATTCCATGCGTTTTGAAGGATAGGGAGGGGAATGGGTGAAGAGATGGGCCATAATAACCGCATGCTTCCTGATCCTGAGCAGTGGGTGCGCTGCCCTGCAGAAAGATCTGGGTTTGAAAGTATCAACCGAGCAACAGCGTGCAGCAGCGAGCGCTGCGTCTGAATGCATGCGTCCAGAAAACTATGCTGTTTTGAAAAGCAAAATCGTACAGGAATACGCTGGCAAGGTTCCCCGTGAGTGGGGCGAGGCGGTAAGCGGCGTCAAGACGAGGCTCGCCACCGATCAGAGAGTCATCGCGCTGACCTTCGACGTGTGTGGGGGAGTCCACGGCAGCGGCTACGATGCCGTCCTGATCCGGTTCATCGAGAGAGAAAGCATCCCGGCCACACTCTTCATCAACAGCCGCTGGATCGATGCCAACCCGGAGATCTTCCTGCAGCTTTCCCGAAACCCCTTCTTCGAGATCGAGAATCACGGGCTGGAGCACAAACCGTGTTCCGTCACGGGCAAGTCGGTCTACGGCATCCAGGGAACGGCCAATGTCGGAGAGGTGGTGGATGAAATCGAGCTCAACGGACGAAAAATAAAGTGCCTCACAGGCAGGAAACCGCAATTATTCAGGCCAGGAACCGCCTATAGCGACGAGGTCGGCGTACAGGTCGCCCATGCGCTGGGCTACGAGGTCGTGGGTTTCAGCGTCCTGGGTGATGCGGGCGCCACTTATACCAGGGAGCAGGTGCAAGATGCCCTCCTGGCTGCCCCGTCTGGATCCATAGTCATCTTGCACATGAACCACCCTGAGGGAGAAACGACGGCAGGGGTGATGGATGCTGTCCCGAAACTGAAAAAGAAGGGTTTCCGGTTCGTCATGCTGTCCGAGTTCAAGCTGCAATAAAACTCTACGCAGGCCATTCGTGCACCCTCTCGCAGTGAAGACTGCGTCGAAGTGACCCAACCTTCACAAGCCGATTATGCTTGGCAATCTCTGCAATACCGCCCCGAAAGCTCTGGCCCCCTCCTGAGACCAGGGGGGGTCGGGGGGAGGTTGATGGTTTGATTGCGGCAGGCAGGCCTACAGGAAGGCAGTGCCGAAGGTGTTGCAATGGACGAAGCTCTTAAGATCCTTTCTGGGGGGGGCTTCGCGCTTGGCGGCGGGTCTGCCGACCGGGATGACGGCGACCACCTCGTAGCCGTCCGGCAGGCCAATGATTTGTTTGCAGTGGTCATGATCCATGAGGCCGACGACCACGGTGCCGAGGTCGAGCTCACAGGCCTTGAGGCAGAGGTTCTGCACTGCCATGCCGAGGTCGAACATGAACCACTCTTTGTGCTTCGTCAGCTCCTTGCCGTCGTAGCACCCGGAGGCACCGGTCTTGGCGCAGGCAACGATGAGCGCGGAAGCGGCAAGCGCTCCCTTGGTCGCCGGGTTCTTGTCGGAGAAGGCGGAAACGACCTTTTCGATGCGGTCCTGGTCGCGCACGACGACGAACTCCCACACCTGGGTGTTCGCCCAGGAGGGGGCGATGCGGGCCGCTTCGAGGATCTCCTTGATCTCGGCATCCGTCACAAAGTAATCCGTGTACCTTCTCACACTACGCCTGCCTTCGAGGGCATCCTGAAGCTCCATGATAACCTCCTTCAAGATCATATCTGAATATTACGAGTATTCAGAAGACACTATCCAGGATTCAGAATGAAAACCTATCTAGATTATTCTGGATTCCGGCTCCTGACTACTCAGGTTTTTTCTTCGTCATCGCCTTCTGGAGCTTGGCCGCCAGGGGGTTCATGACAGTCGCCTCGGCGGTGAACTCCTGCCAGTCATCCTCGCCGGTGTCGGCTGGGGTCAGGGTGAGCTTCCGCTCCGTTTTGTTGATCTCTTCGATCTTGATCTTGATGGGGGATCCTTCCTTAAGCTTGTCCAGAGCCGCCGGATCAGAAGACTTATCGATGCGCGACTTCGGCAAGAGGCCGGTGACGCCCGGCTCAAGGATGATGAACCAGCCGAACTTTTCCTTCTTCTCGATGGTCCCTGCGAGGGCCTTGCCGACGGGATAACGCAGCTCGATATCCACCCAGGGATCGCCCTCGGCCTCTTTCATGGAGAGCGAGATGCGCTTCTTCTCGGTATCGATCGCCTTGACCATGACGGCCACGAAATCGCCGGGCGTGACCACATCTTCCGCTTTGTTCACCCTCTTGCGGTAGCTCATCTCGCTGATGTGGACCAGGCCTTCGATGCCCGGCTCAAGCTCCACGAAGGCGCCGAACTTCGTCAGGCGGGTCACCTTGCCGCGCAGCTTGTCACCCTGTTTGTACCGGTTCAGGACCGTATCCCAGGGATTGCCGCTCATCTGCTTCAGGGACAGCGAGATCTTCTCGCCGGTCATGCCGATCACCTTGACCCGGATCTGGTCGCCGACGTTCATGACATCTTCCGCTTTTTCGGTCCGCGACCAGCCCATCTCGGAGATGGGCACCATGCCCTCGATCCCCGGCGTGAGCTCGACGAAGGCGCCGAAGGGCATGAGCCTGGTCACCGTACCCTCGATGGTGGCCCCGATTACGAGCCCTTGATAAAAGACCTCCTTGGTTTTTTGCTGTTCCTGCTCGAGAAGGACACGCCGGGAGATGACGATGTTGTCCCCGCCGTCTTCGAACTGGATTATGAGGAACTCATGGGTCTGCCCCACGAAATCTTCTGGGGTGCTCACGTATTTCAGATCCATCTGGCTGATCGGGCAGAAGGCCCTGCGCTTCAGGAGCTCGATCTCGAACCCGCCCTTGACCAGGCCTTTCACCTTGCCCACCACGGGGATCTTCCTCTCAAACGCCTCTTCCAGGATATGGTCGCCACCGATCCCAGAGATGGCCCGCGAGAGCGCGATTCCACGTCCGCTCACCGACATCACGTAGAGGTCGAGCATGTCACCCACCTTGTAGGGCAGGTTCCTGTGCTCGTCGAGGAGTTCCTCGATATCGACGACGCCGTCGATCTTGGTCCCGGTATCCACGAAGACAGTGTCTTTGCCGATGGCGATGATTGCGCCTTTGATCTTATCGCCGACTTGAACCCGCATCTTGGACTCTTTGCCGTATGCATCGAGGAGATCGGCCATTGCACTACCGGAGCCGTTTTCATGGCTAGGGTTATCAGTCATCGCGCCTCCCAGCTGGCTTATATATCGATTGCGGGGAAATAGCAATACAGGTGGTTGCCGGAAATGCCGAAGTTCTGGCGTCCCTGGCATGGCGGCGAAACAAGCCTTGTTGCTCAGCATTACATGCTGTTTTCAGCACGGGAATTACCTGGATGAATAACCATAATATATGGTAAGCTCTTGAAGGAGACTTCAGGTACACAGAGGCGGAGCGAGGCTCAACAGGAGATTCGCAGGCAGCCCATGCTGAAGGGGCAGGGGCCTCACGGATAGGGAATGCCATGATCAAGCTCTGCGAAAAGGCGAACTGGCGGGATATACTGAGGTGTATGCCGCTCTACATCTGTCAATGGAGGGATCGTGTTTATGGCGAGTAATGCATTGGAAGGCAAGGTGGCCATAGTTACCGGAGCCAGCCGGGGATTGGGGAGGGGCATAGCCCTGGGCCTGGCGCGTCACGGGGCTGATGTCGTGGTGACCAGCCGCAAACTCGCGCCCAACCAGGAAGTGGCCGAAGCAATCAAGGCCATGGGGCGGAGATCGCTCGCCATTTCAGTCGACCTGCAGAAGGTCGAGGAGATCCCCGGCCTCGTTGCCAAGACGGTTGCGGAATTCGGCAAGATCGACATCCTGGTCAACAATGCCGGCACGAGCCCGATCAACAAGGGAGCGCTCGAGGTCGAAGAATGGGCGTGGGATAAGATCTTCAACACCAACCTGAAGGGGCTCTTTTTCTGTTCGCAGGCCGTGGCAAAACAGATGATGCCACGGAAAAGGGGCAAGATCATCAACATCGCCTCGGCGGCCGGGCAGAGCGGCTCTCCGCTCCTGGCCCCCTATGGTGCCTCGAAGGCGGCCGTCATCCAGTTGACGAGGACGCTGGCCCTGGAGTGGGCTGCGTACGGGATCAACGTCAACGCGATCGGACCGGCAACCTTCGAGGTGGGGGTGAGCGAGCCCGTACTGAAGAACAAGGAGTTGGCCGAGGCCATCATCGCGAAGACGCCCCTGGGGAGGATCGGCAAGGTGGAAGACCTCATCGGCGCCGTCATACTCTTTGCCTCCGAGGCCTCGGACTACATTACCGGGCAGACCCTGTTCGTCGACGGCGGATGGCTTGCCTGAGGATGAAGGGACATGCCTGCCGGCCCTCGGACAGCCGCTCCACATTCCCCTGAAGTCCAGCACCAACTTCGTGTACTCATCGGTCGACGATGTGGCCCTGGCCTTTGTCAACGTATGTCAGGCCGACGCAAAGCAGCTCAAGCACACACTCTACAATATCGGAGGTTATACGCACAAAGGGGATGAGGTTGCCGCACGCATATGCGAGCTCATTCCCGATGCCCAGATAACCTTTGGCGATATCGAAGTGTATTACGTGTTCCGGGTCGATAACACGCGGCTGTGCGAGGATACCGGTTTCAGGCTCATCCCCATGCGGGAAGGGATCAAGCAGAACATCAACGAGGTGCGCGGGGAAAAAGGACTCCCGCTGGTATGATTGAGCACAACGGCGCTTGCTTTCCGTTGCAGGGCAGGGGGCAGGGGAAAGAGCGGTTGCCGAAGGAACGAGGATTGAGGTGGGAATGCATCCGAAGGTTGAGCGCGTAGGGCTTCCCGATCTTTGCGCCCCGACATTCCAGCTCGAGCCGGTAAGGGGCGAGGACACAAGGCCGAGGAGGAAATGCGGCGTACAACTACTATGGCGAGGAGGACAGAAGCATGGGCTTGAAAACAGCGCAAGAGTATAAAGAAAGCCTGCGGGACGGCCGGACAGTGTACATCTGCGGAGAGAGGGTCGCGGACGTATACGCCCATCCGATGCTGAAAACGTGCATAGAGACTGCGGCCTTGGACTATGAGATGACCGTGATGCCGGAATACAGGGATCTGGCGGTGATCACCCTGGAGACAGGGGAACCCATCAGCAGGTATTACCACCAACCTCAAAACGCCGAGGACCTTTTGAAGAGGCATGAACTCATGGTGGCGGCGACGCGGCTGGGGGGAGGGGCAATTCCCTTTACGCACGATATCGCCTCCGACACGATCAACGCCATCAACATCACGGCCAATCTCATGGGGAAAAAGGAGTATGTCGAGCGCGCAGAAGCCTACCGACGGTATCTGCAGCAGCATGACCTTGCGGTGGCCGCCGCGGTCACCGATGCCAAGGGCGACAGGTCGCTGCGCCCCTCATCACCGCAGCAAACCCACCCGGATTATTACGTGCGGGTGGTGGACAGAAATCAAGACGGGATCACCGTGAGGGGCGCGAAAGCCCATATCACCGGCGCCGCCTACTTCAACGAGATGCTCGTCATCCCCAGCCGCAACATGACCCAAGAGGATGCGGATTATGCCGTGGCTTTCGCCATCCCGGTGAACACCAGGGGCCTGACCCAGGTGTGCCACCCATCCAAGACCGCATTCGGGCCCTATGAGTTTCCCGTTGCGGACAGGCCCGTGCGCTGGCACACGGACTCGCTCATCATTTTCGATGATGTCTTCGTCCCCTGGGAGAGGGTCTTCCTGTGTGGAGAGTGGCAATTCGCCATGCCCCTGGTGTACAATTTCGCCTACTTCCATCGGCACACGGCAGCAAGCTACCGGATCCCCATCTCCGAAATGATGGTGGGCATGGCCCAGGCCATGGCTGAATACAACGGGATAATCAGGATGTCCCACGTGCGAGAGAAGATCACCGACCTGGTGATCTACCTGAATATGCTGAAAT
>Ga0315289_10013013_pt1 | contig 11679 bp, 8 predicted proteins | sample YL17G11_40_MG_FD_203452 | JGI IMG/M metagenome (GOLD analysis project Ga0315289, IMG submission 203452) | Sediment microbial communities from Yellowstone Lake, YNP, Wyoming, USA - YL17G11_40 | ecosystem: Environmental > Aquatic > Freshwater > Lake > Sediment | place: USA: Wyoming | collected... | reverse complement strand
ATATCCATGGCAATTATGGAAGGGGAACCTGGACCTTCTTCGGAGGACACGATCCTGAGGATTATCAACACATGGTGGAGGATCCCCCCACGGATTTGAGCCTTCACAAAAGCTCTCCCGGGTATCGGCTGATTTTAAATAACATCCTCTTCCCCGCGGCCAAAAAGAAAGAAAGGAAAACTTAAGCCTTATGAGAGACCTCACCCTCTGTCCCCCTCTCCACATTGAGACTGTGTCATAATTGTGTTTTGAAGTTGTAGCCGCAATCTTTAGATTGCGTAAGTCATTGGAATTCAACATCTCGATTTCGCAGACTAAAGTCTGCGGCTACAAAAATCGAAATTCCGACACACCCTCATTGTGGAAAGGGGGAAATAGGGGGAGAGGTTTATCATCTAAAGATAAAGAGTAATCTCATGGCCTTTTCGCGTAAGATCAAAGTCAAGGTTATAAAAATTCTGGAAAAAGGAGAGTGTCCGCTTGATTTAAAAGTGGGAGATGAATTCATCTTTGAGCATCTTCCTCCGCCCCAATTCTGCCACTGGGCGTTTCATTCCTTATTTCCCGCTATCACTGCCTTAAGGTTCGGAGGGAATATCCCCTGGGAGGAAAAAGAGGGAGTGTGTCATCTCTGTTGTCCTGATCCCAATAGTCCAGTGGTTTTTGAGATCACCAGGGTTGAAGAAATGTAGGTTGAGATTCGTATTTTGACAAAAAACTGAATGGACAAGATTCGAGTTTATTCTATTGTAAGGCTCTTGACCAGCTTCGCCTTCGGCTCAATCCTTCCGGTCTACGTCCTCTATTTCCGACATTATCAGATAAATCTGTTTCAGATCGGTTTGCTGGCTTCTATCTTCGAAGCATCCATTCTGATTTTCGAAATACCCACTGGTCTTGTGGCTGACATCTATGGCAGAAAACTCTCGGTAATCCTATCCGCATTTGTCTCTCTTATTTCGGGCATCTTCTTCGTTTTCTTTCCATATCTTTTTGGATTTATTGTCGCAGAGATATTGAACGGATTGGGCGAGACCTTGAGATCAGGAGCTTTAGAAGCCTGGTTGGTGGACTCGTTGAAACATGAAGATAAAGAAGAGAAGGTCAAATATGCGTTTGCTCAAGGGACAAAATACAGAACCCTCGGCAATCTCTCTGGATTGATTTTAGGAGGATATTTAGCTTCCCTGAATATGAAACTGGTTTGGATTCCTTTTGCTCTTATATTTTTTATTTTAAGCATATTTTTGATTTTGAATATGAAGGAGGAATACAAAATTGAAAGAACAATTCCCGACAAAATCTTTTCTGAAATTTCTGAAACGATTAAGAAAAGCCTGGTCGTTATAAAATCGCAAAAAATGATTTTGGCTTTGCTTTTGCTTGTTCTTGTTTCCGGATTCTCCTTTGAGACCATTTCTCAGTATTGGTAGGTGCACTTCAGTGAGAATTTGTCGATACGTCCACAATACTTCGGCTGGATTTTGGCAATCTCGTCTGTCATCACCATAATTTTTATTGATAAAGTGACCAAATTGTCCGAGAAGTCTAAACATGAAGTTTCCTCTTTGGTGATCTTGGAGATTTTGTTTCTTTTAAGCCTTTTGGTTATTGCTTTAACCTATTCACCCATTTTGGCAGTTATATTCTTCGTCCTCCTCCAATCCTTTGCAAACCTCAGAGAGCCCATATTTTTAGATTTATATAACAAGCACATCCCCTCAAAGCAAAGAGCCACTCTGCTTTCCTTTCAAAATTCAGTGGGATCTGGCGGTGAAGTCTTAGCAGGGCTTTGCATCGGGGTGGTGGCATTAAAATTCGGGTTAAGAATAACCTTCGGCGTGGGAAGCGTGGTTTTCCTCTTTGGGTTGGTCCTCTTTGTTTTTTTTGCCAGACCAAAGCAGGATTAACCCCTTTTGGTACTGTGCATAAATCGGACTTGTTTTGGGGAGAGGTTAAATCTCTACTCAATGGAGACTTGGGGCATGGACAAGGTATCTGCGACCAAGAAGAAAAATTTTAAAAATCGAAGCCAAACTTAAAATAGAATTTGTCCCATTTATCTGTAGTTGCGCCATAAGCAAATTCGATGGGACCTACGGGGGTATCCAGAGCTAAACTGGTGCCAAAGGCATGTCTTAAGTTCTTAAGCTTTATGCTCTCCACTTTGGACCAAACATTTCCCATATCATATCTTAATGTCCAATATAACCTGTGAAAAAATCTAAAACGTAAACTCAGATTTCCCAAAAGCATTTTATCTCCTCTAAGCTCTTCGGCAAATAACCCATATAAATTGTCCGGTCCACCTAAGGTGAATTTTTCGCTTATGGGCACGCTTCTATCTGAAATTCCGATGGCTATCTGGGGATGGAAATTGACCCGTCGGTGCAAAGGGAAATAGGACTCCAGAGAGGTGAATGCCTTTCTATAAACCACATCCCCGCCAAGAATATCTCCGGCGAATTCAAAATAAAGATGATGATATTTTCCCTCATCCGGGAATGGATATTTATCGAAGGTGTCTACCAATGACCTCAAGATAAGGCTTCTTATGTTATTTGTGGATTTGGTTTTGAAAACGCCATTATCTATTTCAACTTTCTCCCATCTGGTTTCGATGGAGGCAGTTCCCAACCTGGAAATATGTTGTCCAAAGGAGAAGGTGGTTCCAGTTCTTTTCTCTTTGAAATAACCTATCTTTTGATGCTCCTCATACAGGTTTTTTGTCTCTCTTCGATGAAAAATGTCAAGCTTGTAGGTCAGATACGTTTTGAAGATACGATCAGCTTTGAAATCTAATTTATAGATCTGCTTTCGTTCTCCATATTGAAAATGAGTGAGAATTTCATTTCCCACCCCGAACACGTTGGCATTTGCAAACTGCAAAAACGCTTCTGACCTGTATTCGTCTTTGTAGTGCGCTCCCACTCGGACCAGATTAAACTTTTTCTCCTTAACCTTAAGCTGAAGCACTAATCCTTCTTTATTGGAATAGGTATTTAATATCACATTTTCGAAAAATCCGGTGCTGTGGATATTGGAGATACCCCGGCTGGCTAAATTAGAATTGAAAGGCTTCCCTGGTTTTAAAGGAAAGTTTCTCAGCACCACCCACCTTTTTGTCCTTTTATTCCCGCTCAATTCAATTCGAGAGATCATTCCCTCATTTAGGCTTACCTCTAAATTTTGGGAAGTGGAATCATATCTTATGTTTTCAAAGTGAGCCAAACCATATCCGTTTCGGTGGTAAACCGTGATTACAGAATCTAACCCTTTTTGTAGGGTTTTATAGTTTAGAATCTCAGTAGGTAGAAAATCAATTTGTCTTTGGAGGAAAGAATCGGGATAAATGCTGTTGTTCCGAAATATGATTTTTTCCACCGGAGGATTTTCCACCATCTGGTAGCAAAGGGAGTATTCGTCTCCTCCGATTTTGGAAAGGGTTGCAAAAACATCAGAAAAATATCCGGTGGAGTAGATTTTTTCCAGATCCGATCTTGTCAGAGCTTTGGTGACAGTGCTTTCAACCCTTGTTTCTATCAGGCCCAAAAGAAAATCTTTCTTCACTTTCTGGTTTCCCAAGAACTCAAGTCCACAGATTTTGAATTCGAAAGAATCTGGATTTGGAACTTTTCTCAAAACATAGAATTCGTGCTTTTTGCTTTCAATTGTCTTTTTAATATTGTTAATTAAGCTATCCGCCGTATCCTCTCCCAAGCGGATCAGTTTTGCCACATTCCCAAAATCCATGGCCGAGAATTCAGATAATTCTGGACTTAAGACAAAATCCGCTTTTTTCAACTCCTCATCTTTCTTTTGCAAAGACATTATACTGGTCGCTTGGTTGGCAATATCTATGGGATTTTTGATCTCTTCTGCAGGTAACAGGGGAGAAACGGTATTGACCGCAATTACCACATCTGCGCCCATTTGTTTTACCACCTCCACGGGCACCGGATCCACTAATCCACCATCCACTAAAAGCCTTTCTCCCATCTCCACTGGACTAAAAGCCAAAGGAACTGACATGGTGGCCCTCAAAGCTTGTGCCAGATCCCCCGAATCCAAAACCACTCTTTCCCCGGTCACCAAATCGGTGGTCACGGCCCGGAAAGGAATTTTCAAGTCGTCGAAATTGGACTGAGGTTCGGCGAACCACTTTGAGGAAAAGCTCGCCTGCATGATCAAATTGGTGAAAAGATTGGAAAGTTTCTGCCCGGAGGTTAACGCTGTGGGAATATAAGGCTTCAAACCATCCAAACGAAACTGAAACAACGAACCTTCGCCTTCCTCTCTTTGGGAAAGGAAAAGGGAGAGTCGGGGTGGAGTATCACTAAACAAATCGTTCCAGTCGATCTCCAGAACTATCCTTTCCAGCTTTTGGGCTGAATATCCGGCGGCATAAAGCCCGCCGATGACACCTCCCATGCTGGTTCCTGCGATATAATCGATAGGAATGTTTTCTCTTTCCAAAACCTTCAAGATACCAATCTGGGTTAGTCCTCTCGCCCCACCTCCGGAGAGAGCCAAACCAATCTTGGGTCTTCTTGGGGTTTCCTTTAATGGGAAGGTGATCTCACCCGGCTGGGGTTGAAAAAATTCCAAACGGATTATAGTGGTATCGGAATCTCCAAAGGATTTAAGTGAGGTAAAACAGACTTGGCACAACGCTAAGATAAGATACAAAAGCCGGGGTAACATTCTTTTAGATTTCATTATTTCACCTGCACAGAATATTAAAGCTTTGCCCTCCAAAAATCAAGATAAATATAGAAAAGCCTGAAATTTTTGAAAAGGGCTGGTGAAGATAATTATAACCCATTTATGAATTCCTTCTGGACGGGGGATAAACTTATAGACTCGATGCATGGGGGGACCTCAAAAAAAATTTGGTTGACAAGAAAAAATCTTTTGCTAAATTACTAACAACAGAACTCATTTCAGTAATTTTCCCCCCGCCAAAGGTGGGTGGATCTTGAGGCTGTTGCCGAAGCATCATAAAACATTAACCTTTAACAAAGGAGGTTAGATGGGATATTTTATTTCAAAAAGGGAGGTCATTGCAAACCAACAATTTAAAAAAATCCTCTTAGAAAGGAGGTAAAAAATGAAAAAGATTAAAATCCTTTCCGTTTGCTGTGTGGCTCTGGCTTTACTCATGGGCGGATTTTTTGCCCAGCCAGCCTTGGCTCAACCGGGTCCACCTGGCGACGTTAACGATGATGGAAATGTGAATGCGAACGACATCATATACCTTATTGACTATCTCCTTCTTAATGGCAATGCTCCGCCATATCCAATTGATGCAGACGTGGATGGCACAGCAGGGATTAGTTTAGGAGATGTATTTCAATTAATAGAACACCTCTTTTCTCCGCCCTGTGATTTGATGCCATATACCGGACTTCCACCTTCTTTCAGCAATATCAAGTTTACTTTTCCGGTAATCACATCTGGAGGGGCAGAGCCGTTTAATGTTACTCTGGATCTGACTGATAACCCTGGTCCAGATTTAATGGGGATAGTCATTACTTTCAGCTATCAGCATGAGCCCGGGCATGTTGGGGTAGACTTAAATAGCGTGGATTTCGCAGGTACCATTGTACCGCCAGAGTGGCAGACCGGATCTGCAATTGATCCCGTCCATAAGAAAGCTCGTTTATGGCTTAACGCGAGTAACTCCAATGCCCCCCCACTTGCTGCCGGGACGGAGGGATTGATAGCCACACTCACTTTCACAAGGACAGAAAACCCTGCAGGTTTCGCTACCTTTCTGAGCCCCACAGTTTACCCGCCCACTAATTCGCCAATGGTAATCACGGATTACTGTGCTGATGATACCCCACCTGCAGAGAGGGTGCTGATTCCAAGGTATGTCTTGGGGAGAAATGGCGACGTCAATTTGGATGGAAGAGTAGACATTTCGGATGTGGTGTATCTGATAAATTTTCTTTTTGTAGGCGGACCTCCGCCGCTCGTATGGTAATTTTTCCCTCGGAAGAAAAGTCTCATTTAATCCAGCCCCGCCTTTGGCAGGGCTGGATTATTTTCCCCATCATAGACTACCACTCTCTCCCAAAATCATCTCATCAGCACAAGGATTTGAAAAAAAGGGAAAATGGATCATCAACAATTGTATGCCAGATTCACGTTTTGAAAACGTAAAAATATTTGATTTTTGAAATAAAAGATGTATAATAGGACTTTGATTTTAGATTAAGTAAAACTATGGATTTTGACTCTAAACCAGTGGCATCACAGGAAAGCAAAAAACGTTTAAGATTCTTTGGCATAGAATTCAGAATCGTCTTTTGTTTGGTTGCTTTCATGTTCGTATTAATTGCGTGGGCAAGCTTCAAAAGTTCTTTTTGGGTGAGCATCCTGTTTTTTATCATGTTTATTTTTTCGGTTTTGCTTATCTGGTTGGACTATTCTTACCATTGGGTAAGTTTAACCTCAAACGGACTGGTTTTTGAGAAAATATCATGGAGAAAACTTGCCTCATGGGAAGTATATATGAATTGGAATGAGGTGGAAAAGGTTACCACCAACACTTATGGTCTTTTCACTCTTTTGAAATCTACAAAGATAGAAGGCAAGCAGGGCGAGTCTTTCATAGTTTTTTCGTTCATGGAGGACTATCTGCATTTTTTAAAAGACGTCACCCGAGAGGCGAAATCTGCCCAGATAAATAAACTTACCTTGGATTTATTGGCCGGGAGAGCAGATGTTTAGAACACTGAAAGCACTGAAAGATAGAACACTGAAAACACTGAAAAAAACAATCCTGATCGTTTTAGTTTTTAGTCCCCTTCTTCTCTTAGGTCAAGCTTTCGGTGTTGTCAGCAATTCCAGTGCTTCAGGTGAAGTGAGCATGGATTCCAAAGAGGTGGAACAGATAATATTCCAAGGTTTAGACTACTTGCATCAGGATGAGGTCTTTAAGGCGGTGGACGAGTTCAAGAAATTGATCGACCTTTTCCCCAACGATCCTATTGGATATTTCTATGTCTCCGCCAGCCTTCAGACTATGATGGATGATTATAGAAACTATAGCTACTCGGACGAATTTAACAAATACATGGATCTGGCCATAGAAAAGGGGGAAAAGATAAAAAAGAAGGGGAATCTCACTGCTTATGATTGCCTCTATCTGGGAGGAGCTATTGGATATCGAGGAATTAATGAAGCATTGACCGGTGATTGGTACCACGGTTTTATAGATGGATTGAGAGCAAAGGGATATCTGGAAAAAGCGTTAAAGCTTAATCCTGAGTTTTATGATGTATATTACGGTTTGGGGACCTATCATTTTTGGAAGAGCTTAAAAACAAAAATCTTCTGGTGGCTCCCTTTTGCTAAAGATAATAGGCAGGTGGGAATCGATATGATCAAATTGGCCATAGAAAAAGGAAAATATGCCACAGAAGATGCTAAATTGGCCCTGGTGCGAATTTATGTGGAAAATAAGGAATATGAAAATGCTTTCGCCATGGCTAACGAGTTGATGAAATCTCAGCCGGCCAAGCCCTTTTTGCTTTGGTTTCTGGGGAGGGCTCAAATGGAGACCAAAATGTATGCCGGCGCGATAAATACCTATCAAACCCTGCTTAAGACCTTAATCGCCTCGCCATATTATCATCCCGAAGGAGAGGTGGAATGCCGATACAATCTGGCTTTGGCGTATTTTGAAAATAAAAATTTTGAGGATAGCCAAAAACAAATTGATGCCATTTTAACTTTCAAAGAAAAATCTCAAGAGAACAAGAATATCAAACACTTTATCGAAGATGCCAAAGGACTAAGAAAAAAAATCAAAAAGCACGCATCCTGAATGGGACAAAGGTCTCGTTGGCCGGGGGTGCCCTTCTCCCGCCAAAGGCGGGATCAGGATGAACCCTCACCCCCGATGGCAAGACACAGAATTCGTGCCAAAGTTCGGGGGACGGTACCCCGAACTAACGAAAGACTTAAATTTTTGATAAGAAAATAAGAATCTTAAGGATTCATCCCGAAGGGGGTAAAGAGTAAGTGATCCAACATAAAAAACTTCCCTTCTTATTTCTTCTAATTCTCTTGTTTTTTTTCCCAAACCTGGCTGCCCCACAAAAATATCTTGACTATCAGAATGAGGAAGTAAAAAACCTTTTTGATGGAGGGATAGATGCTTGCCTTCGGGAAAATTATCCTTTAGCCGAAGAGAAATTTAAACAGATCGTCTCCAAAGCTCCCCAAGACCCAGCCGGGTATTTTTTTAAAGCCATGCTTTATCAAGCTCAGATGGTCGATTATGAGAGCGATTATAAAGAAAAAGATTTCTATGAAAACATAAAAACTGCAAAAAAATATGCCCAAGAAAGAATCAAGAGCAATAAAAAAGATGCCTGGGCATATCTTTTTTTGGGGAATGCCTATGGGGCCAAAGCCATCTATGAAGCCAGAAAGGGGAACTGGTGGTCAGGGTTGAACAATGGACTTATGGCAAAATCTGCTCTGAAAGAAGCCGTAAAGCATGATCCTGGGTTTTATGATGCTTATGTGGCTTTGGGTTCTTATCATTATTGGGCGAGCGTGGTGACTAAAGCCTTATGGTGGCTCCCTTTCGTCGGCGACAGGCGAGAAGAGGGGATCGCTGAATTAAAACTTGCCCAAGAGAAATCAATCTATTCCCAAGATGCCGCAGCCAATGGTTTGATCTGGATATATATAAACGAAAAAAAGTTCGATCAGGCTATAAGTTTGGCTGAAAAGATGCAAAACAAATACCCCCAGGGAAAATCCTTCTTGTGGGCATTGGCTACCGCATATTACGAAAAATTTGATTGGAAGAATGCCTTACTTTCTTACCAAGAGATAGCAAGAAAAATCCAACTGGAATTTCCGCCGAAGGTGGGGAGTGAGCAAAATGATCCAGTTTATAGGGAGCAAAGCGAACCTAAGAATTTTAATAATTATTATAACCTGATAGAGTGCAAATTCCATATAGCCAATTGTCTCTTTAATTTAGGAAAATTCCAAGAATGCATCTTAACCTGTGAGGAAATCCAAAGCTATCCATTGGACGAAAAGACGAAAGAGCGACAAAAGGATAAGCTAAAGGGAACAAAGAGGCTATGGGAGAAGTCTCTCAAAGTCCTCGGTAGGGGAGCTGAGAAGTAACTAAGCTTCATAGTTTGGGTGTAGATACCTGATAATAGAATTAAAGTATAAACTATAGAAGTTTCTGAAAGAATCCTTGACTTTAAAAGGGGAAGTGGCATAATTAAAATAAAAGAATTTTTATTCCAATGAAACTGTAGGGAATTCGTTTTAAATAATGTGGAATCAATTTTAGGTGAGGCCTTATGGATAAGTTCGTTATAGAGGGTGGAAAAAGATTATCCGGGACGGTCCAAATCGAATCCTCCAAAAATGCGGTTTTGCCGATTCTGGCCGCCTCTTTGTTGGTAGAGAAGGGGGAAACAATTATCAATAATGTTCCTAACCTGGTGGACGTGGATACAATGTTAAAGGTGTTGGAACATTTGGGAGCTAAAGTCAAAAGGGACAAAGTCGATAAGAAAGTTGTCATCATTGCGGAAGATATAAAAAGCTTTGAAGCCCCATATGACCTGGTCAGAAAAATGCGAGCCTCCTTTTTGGTTTTGGGTCCCCTTTTGGCTCGGTTCAAGCAAGCAAAAGTCTCGCTTCCCGGTGGATGCGTTTTGGGTCCCAGGCCGGTGAACTTTCATCTTTCTGGATTTAGCAGGTTAGGGGCAAAGATTGATGAGGAGCGTGGTTATGTAGTGGCTTCCTGCGATCAGCTTTCCGGAAATGTGATCTGTTTTGACCGTCCCACCCATACCGGAACTGAAAATATCCTGATGGCTGCATGCTTGGCTTCAGGCAGGACTACCATTATTAATGCCGCCTGTGATCCTGAAGTGGTAGATTTGGCTGATTTTTTAAACCAGATGGGGGCAAAGATCAAAGGGGCAGGGACTTCAACCATAGAGATAGACGGGGTAAAAAAGCTTCAGGCACAAGAATATACTCCAATCCCGGATAGATTGGAAGCTGGCACTTTTATGATGGCCGCTTCTATCACTAAAGGATATATAGAACTGAAGAACGTCAATTTTGAGCATTTAAGCATGGTCTCCTTGAAGTTAAGAGAGATGGGGGCTGAGATCGAAGAAAACAGAAAGAAGATCAAGATAAAGGGACCCCAGAGGCTTAAACCGGTCTGGGTGACCACTTATCCGCATCCCGGCTTTCCTACCGACTTGCAAGCCTCCATAGTGGCATTAGCTTCTGTAGCCTCGGGTACCAGCCAGATTCGGGAGACGGTATTTGAGGATAGATTCACCCATGTGATGGAGCTTGCCAGGTTGGGTGCAGATATTAAGGTCTCCGGGGACAGAGCCACCATAAACGGCATGGCCCGGCTTAAAGGGGCCCAGGTTATGGCTTCAGATATCCGTGCGGGCGCAGGATTGACCCTGGCCGGCTTAGCCGCAGATGGAATTACCGAAGTTTTGAGGGTGTATCATATTGATAGAGGATATAATCATTTTGAGGAGAAACTTGCTAAATTAGGGGCGGAGATAAAGAGGGTTAAGAGTTAGAAGTCAGAAGTTAGAAGTTTGAGAGTTAAAACCTTAATTCATCAATAGCTAAAGCATAATATCACGTTTAGGTAGGAAAATTTATTTTTGTGTTGTTTTCCGAGCTTAGTCTGATTAAAGCAAATAAGAAATTGTGAGGAGAGGCAAATGAAGTCGAATTTTTTGAAAATAGTTATTCTGGGTAGCATGATTTTGCTTTTAGTCTTTAATCTGGGAAACACGCAGGAACCTTATTTCGGTAAAAACAAGGTCCAATATAAAATCTTCGATTGGTATTTCATTCAAACGGAGAATTTTAATATTTATTTTTATAAGGATGAATATCACTTAGCTAAGTTTGCGGCGGATGTTCTAGAGGGTGCTTATCTGAAGGTTAAAGAGGAACTTCGGTATGATCTGAGCAGAAAAGTTCCAGTGATCATCTACAATTCCCATAACGATTTTCAGCAAACCAACGTCGTTTCCGATCTCATTGAAGAGGGAGTGGGAGGATTCACCGAGAGTTTCAAAAACCGGATGGTAATTCCCTTCACCGGGTCTTATGAGGATTTCAGACACGTCTTGCATCACGAGCTGACTCATGCGGTGACGTTTGACATGCTCTATGGAAATCTTATAGGCTCCCTTCTTTCCCGCGAATATCTTTTTCAACTCCCCTTATGGTTTGCGGAAGGATATGCCGAGTATTCCTCCCGGGGAGGTTGGGATATCCAGGCGGATATGGTCTTAAGAGACGCCACCATCAACGGGTATTTGATCCCTCTGGACCAAGCGGGAGGGTATTTAGTTTACAAGGAGGGACAATCAGCCATAGGCTTTATTGTGAAAAAATACGGGGAGGAGAAGCTCTCTGAGATATTAAGCAAAGGCAAAGCTGAACTCTCTATGGATAAAGCCTTGAAATCTGCAATAGGAGTAGATACCAAGGATCTCTCCGAGGAGTGGATGAAGTTCTTGAGAAAAGAATATTGGCCCGAAATCGCTTCTCGTTCTGAGCCCAAGGACTTTGCTAAACAGTTGACCGATCATACCAAGGACGGCTCTTATATCAATGAAAGACCCTCCTTTT
>Ga0315289_10013012_pt1 | contig 11680 bp, 9 predicted proteins | sample YL17G11_40_MG_FD_203452 | JGI IMG/M metagenome (GOLD analysis project Ga0315289, IMG submission 203452) | Sediment microbial communities from Yellowstone Lake, YNP, Wyoming, USA - YL17G11_40 | ecosystem: Environmental > Aquatic > Freshwater > Lake > Sediment | place: USA: Wyoming | collected... | reverse complement strand
GATGAAGCCGCGCATGAAAACGATGGTGGACGCGGCAAAATCAGTTAACCCCAACGTGATCTTTGCAATCCACTGTTGCGGCGCTGTCGGTCCGCTCCTGCCGCATCTCGCGGACATCGGCGTAACGATAATCAACCCCGTTCAGCCGGAGGCAGTGAACCTTACTCAGGTGAAAAAGGATTTTGGCAATGTGTTCACCTTCTGGGGCGGGGTAAGCGTACAACGAACGATGCCGTTCGGCACACCGGAACAGGTGAGAGCAGAAGTTCCAGAATGTGCACGTATTCTCGGCAAAGGCGGCGGGTACGTTTGCGCACCAGCTCACGGACTCACGCACGACGTTCCATGGGAGAACGTGGTCGCCTTCGTCGAAGCGGCGTCGGCGCTTGCTGACTCCGGCTAGCAGCCGCGAGTCACGAGCCGTTCATTCTCCAACAACGATTCTTTTCATTACCTCAACCTTTCCCCCTCAAAGGTCGGACGATGTGCGATCCTGTGCTCCATCGCGCCGGAACAAACGCTGCTTCTTACCGAAGTTACTGCTGTAACTTTCTCCTCAAATCTTGAAGTAATTCCCCCGTTCGGTTCTCATTCTGTACCGCCCGAACGGCAGTGTATCTTGGATTCTAACGAGCCAGTAGGTCAGTTCCCGTTCAAGTGCTTCCCTGACGTCGCGCAAGCTTTGATCTCCCATGAGATCGTTGAGTTCTGCAGGATCGCATTTGAGATTGTACATCTCGCTCCGGCCCATAAAGGTGTAGACGAGCTTCCAGTCACCTTTCCTGACCATTTTCACGTGCCCGCTTTGAGTGATGCTGTTCAGTTCGTCAAAGGTTATACGAACTCTGTTGAGATCGTTCTCGTTCTGAGCCCCTTCAGGAGATTCTATGAACGTCTTGTCCCAGGTAAACCCGTCATCACCTGCGTCCGTCCATGGCAACCCGCCGAACCCGTATTCCGCATAGATGCTCTCAAACTCGCTTCCTGGGTAATCTCCGCCAGACAGTATCGGCGCCAGGCTTCGCCCCTGAACGCCTTCGGGCAATTCTACACCAAGAACCTCGCAGACAGTCGGCAGTATATCAACCAGCGAGACGAACGCATCGCGTTCGATATGCGAGCGAACTCCGGGGCCTGACCAGATGAACGGGATACGAACGAGACACTCTGCAAGCCCGACTCCCTTTCTGATAAGCCCGTAATCTCCCGTGAAATCGCCGTGGTCTGCAACAAACACAAAATGGGTTCTCTCCCTCAGCTTGCTCGATTCGAGGTATTCCCACAACCGTTTCACCTGATCGTCAATCAACCGGAGCATCCCGCAGTAGTTCGAGCGAACCCGTCGCCACAACATGTCATACCCGGGATGGTAATGCTCTATCAGTCTCCCCTCCCAATCCCACGGGAACCCTTTCCGTTTGAGCACTTCGGGACCCGCAACTCTGTCAGGAACGGCCTCAGGGAGAAACATATCGAAATACGGTTTCGGCACCTGGAACGGATTGTGCGGTTCGGAGAACGATGCCCAGAGGAAGAACGGCTCTCGTAATCCGTTTCGCAAGAACTCGATCGCATCATCAACGATACGTACCGGGTACTGATAGCTGACCGGAAACGGCGTCGGTTTTTCGGAGACCCAATGCAGCAGGTTCATCATCCATCGGTTGAATGCCGTGTCTCCTTCCCGGTTCGACGGTCGTACCCGTCCCGTCATATGCCCATATTCCGAGGCGTAATCCATATCCCGTCTGGGCACAATGTGACTGTGGTTCTTCCCGACCAGCGCGGTCTTGTATCCTTGCTGCTTCAGCAGTTGAAGCAAGTCCACGCTGTATCTCATGCCGGTCGTATCATAATTGCCTCGTGCTCCGTGCGCCGTGGCGAAACGACCGGTGAACATGCTGCAGCGTGCGGGCAAACAAACAGGGATGGGCGTATACCCACGGACGAACCGAACACCGTCACGCGCTATCGCATCAAGCGCAGGCGTTGTCTGGAGCGGAAAACCTTCTGCCGACATGAAATCGGCGCGTTGCTGGTCTGTCATGACTATGACGACGTTTGGTTTGTCTGCCATGTCTTCGCTCCTGCACCGTTCAGTTTGATAGAACCTCCCATTTTCAGACACGCCGGTGCGACAATACAGTCAAAGCAACCGCACTTGTCAACGCCGTTCTGATGCTCGCACACTCAACGCGAGCAACCAACGCGGGATCGCCAGACTCTTCACCGACACGGCTCGCGCGCATTTGAAGGTTGCGTGACATACGATGTGGCGCACGTAGCCACCCGAAGCAAGAAGATCAAACGACGACCACCTCGGGTCCCTGACCGCGAAGAGATTCCAGAATCTCAGGCGCAATCCCTGAGTCGGTGAGGATGACCTGTACCATCTGAAGTGGAACCACCCGATGGAGGGCATCTCTTCCGAATTTGCTGTGATCGGCGAGAAGATAGCATTGCGCGGCGCGTTCGATCATGCGCCGGTTCAATCGAGCTTCGCTCTCGTCATACGCGGTGAGCCCGTTCTCGACGGTAACGCCGTCGCAACTGAGAAACAGCTTTTCAAAATAGAGTTCACCGACCGCGTCTTCCGCCATTGCTCCAACCGTCGCCCAGGAGAGCGACCGGACGCTGCCACCGATCACCGTCAACTGTATCTCCGGGCATCTCAAAAGTGTTCCCGCAATGTTGATGGCGTGCGTCACCACTTTCAGGTTGCGTCTTTTAAGCACCATCGGAAGCATCGCTGAAACTGTAGTCCCGGCTTCCAGAAGAATGCAGTCTCCATCTCGGATGAACGACGCGGCTTTCTCAGCTATCCGCCTTTTCTCTTCCGCATACTGGTCAGCTCGGGCGTTGAACGGTAACTCACTGTATCCTGTGGATACCGCACCTCCGCGGACACGCTTCAGCAGAGCCTGGCTTTCAAGCGCCTCGAGGTCGCGGCGAATCGTCAGCTCCGAGACTGAGAGCTTTCGAGCAAGCTCGCGCGTCTCGACAAAACCTCGTCCTGCCACTTGTTCAAGTATTGTAGTTTTGCGGATTTCCGCCGGCATTCAGACAGCTCCTATCCCACGCACGCAGCAAGCTGAAACCGGAATAATTTACCACGATGAGCTGCTTTGCGTCAATTATTGCTCGCACCGGAACCAGCTCGAACCACACATGGTAATCCGAGAACAATACGAGCTTCATCATCGCACCTCACCGGGCCAGATAACTCATCACACGCCGCAACGAGTCCTCGGTTCGCCCTGCCGGAGTGAATTCAAATATGACATACTCCTTGAATCCGGCATCGTCAAGCTTCTGCACAATGTAACGGTCGTTCAACTCGCCTGTCCCCGTAGGCTCACCCCTATCCGGCACCGATTCGAGATGCACGTTGGCAATGTACTCAATATGGTCATTGATGCAATGAGTGATATCCCCTTCGGTAAGCTGGACGTGCATCGTATCGAAACAGAGCCGCAGATGGTCGTTCCCTATCTCCTCAACGAGCTTCACCGCATCGCTGAAACGAACCAAGAGAATCTTCGGAAGCTCATACCGGTTCACGTTCTCTAAGAGAAACGTCTTCCCGCGGGCAGCGCACTTCTCAGCAGCCCACGCTAGGTTGTCTCGCAACGTTGCCCACTGAACCTCCTCCGGAATGCCAGGTTGTCTGTCCCCCGATATATCAATCAGAAGCGGCGACTCAACCAGTTCAGCGACTTTGAGCGCTTCCTCGAGTTCCAAACGGAATCGGTCCTGTACTGCCGGGTCGCAGAGAGAGGTCGGCGGCCAACCCGGGAACGCAGCTATATACGGCACGTCAACTTTCGCGGCCCGCCGCGCGCGATCAAGCGCCGTGACGTCCTTGTTCCTCCATCCAAGAAAAGCGACTCCCTGCATCCCGCACTCCGCAGCGCGCGCGAATCGCTGCTCCATCGGCAGTTCTTGAAACATCGTCTCTAACGGAATTCCGAATTTCATTCTCGTTTTCCCTCTTTCACGTTCTCGCGCTTAACCGCGCGCTACCTCTCTCCTGCTCGAGCGCTATGTTCGCAGCTTGTCCGCCGCAGCGCGCAACCGTTCCGTCGCCGTCTCCACATCCTTGACCGATCTCGCCCCAAAAGCCAGCCGAATATGTCCCGGCTCCTGAAACACCTCTCCCGGCTCCGAGCGCACGCCAAACTCGTCCAATATGTACCGCGCAAAATCCGAAGCGCTCATCCCGAACCGGCTGACATTCGGAAACACGAACGGTCCGCCTTCCGGGCGAACATATGTCAGACCGTCTATCTCGTCAAGCCCGCCGCACATCGCGTCTCGATACTGCTGGAAATCGTGCCCGATCGCATCCACCCAGTCTTGCGGTCCGGTCATCGCTGCGGCGGCAGCCTTCTGCTGAACGTACCCACACGCGAGCACCATCCATTCGAGCACTTTGAGGAATGTTTCGATCAGTGGTTGCTTCGCGATGATGTAGCCGACACGCCATCCTGACATCGCATAACTTTTCGTGAAGCTCTGAACCGTGATCGCGCGCTCCTTCACGCCATCCAATGACGCGAAACTGATGTGCTGGCGACCATCATAAACCATCTTCTCGTACGAGTCGTCTGAAACCACCAACAGGTCATGCTTGTCAGCGAGCCGAGCGATCCCTTCAAGCTCTTTCCGCGTCGCCACATGCCCGGTCGGGTTGTTGGGACTCGTCAGCATGAAGAGTTTCGTGCGGTTCGTAATCACGCGCTCGAAGGCGTCAATGTCGTACCGGTACTGCTGCGACTCATCAGTTGGAAGGTACACGCATCGCGCGCCAACAAGCTCAGCAATGCCATGGTAAAAGAAACCGGGTCTCGTGACGAGAATCTCGTCGCCGGGGTCCAGGAGCGCCGTCATGATCACGTACAGCGCTTGCATTGCTCCGTTCGTGATGAGTATCTCGGTGCCGGGATCCGCTGTGAACCCCTGTTCCCGCTGAACTTTGTGCGAGATCGCTTCTCGCAACTCAGGAAGACCGCGTGACGGCGCCTTTGCGAACTCTCTCGCCGCTCGTGCAGCCGCTTCAATCACGTTTGGTCCCGGTAGCGTCAGAGGCGCGCCGCTCAGCGAAACAACGTCAACTCCCTCCTTCCGCGCAGCATCCGCCCAATCTCCCGACTCCCGCGATCCAACCCGCGGCACATCCTTCGCCCGGCGGGACATGTACGATTGATAATCCATGGTTATCCTGACCGGAACCTACCTGCTACTTGCCAAAGTACGTTACGATGTCGCGACTTCCCGCAGGAATGTTCACCCTGTCTTGGGTGAAGGTCTTCGTTTCAGTGCCGTCTATCGTAACGCGCGCGATCCGCACTTTTCCCGGATGTCTCGGAAACCACACGTACCCTTCAGGCGGTTCTCCGTCGCTTGGTGACAGTTGCAGTCTGATCTGCCCGCGCTTCAAGTTCGAGGTCACGCGAATCGTCAGCGTCCCGAAAAACGTCGGCGCATTCTCAAACGTGATGCCTTGTCTTGACGCGACCCACTCAGACGGTATTGCAGGCGTTATCTTCAGCCGGTCGCCCTCTTCGTACAAGACCATGTCTCGCAGCAGCAGCAGGTATTCAGCACCAGCATAGTTCTGCGGCATGTCGCCTTGCGCTCCCTCGCCCGTCTTGATCGAAGCCCCTTCCGGCCAGCAATGCGTCGGGGATGCCCATCGTTCAATGTCGCGGAATACGCGGACCGCTGTATCTGCATCGTCCATGTAAACCGCCGCGTGCGCTACGGAACAGGTGTGAAGGGCGGTCAGCGTCCCGTAAACAACCCTCAAGAAGTAGAGACCATCCCGCATGAAATGTTTGAGCATCGCTCGCTGCGTGCCTACGACGCGCGGATCATCCGGTGATAGAATCCGGCACGGATAAAGCGCGGCAATAGACCCGATGATAGCGCTATCGAGCGCACGGTACGGCGAGACCGGAATGAAGTCAAATCGCTCCTTCTTCGTCACCCGCTCGATGGACCGCATGAGACATTCCTCAAGATCGGAAGCTTCCTGATTGAGCCACGCCGCATCCTCACCTTTACCGAGCAGCCGCGCAGCCTGTTCCGCGTACCGTATTCCGCGGATGCTCCAGAAGTCGTCCCAGTAATAATAGTCCATTGCCATGCCCCACGCCTCTTCGCTCCGGCTCGGCGTCAGCAAGCCGTAATGAAGCGCGTCTCGACCGTCCGCCTTCGTCTCCTTCCTGAGATTGGCAATGAACTCGACTCCTTTCTTGAGCGCCGGATACGTTTTCTCCAACCATTCCAGCCGACGAGTCACCAGGTAATGCTCATAAAGAGCCCACATGGCGATTCCGTTGAAGTCCCACTCTTTCGTCTCATGGAGCAACAGCGGTCCCTCGAAGAAATAGCCATCCGGCTGCTGAACTTTCACAAACACATCGAGACACGGTTCTGCCGTATCGTGATGTCCCCATTTGTCGAGCGTGTTGCAGAACATACCGGCATCCCTGATCCAAAAACCATGATAGATGCCGGGTCCCGGGGTGATTTTCGGAGCATCCCTCATTATGTATAGGTTCACCAATGCCGTCTTGTAGAGCGCCGTCGTCGTGGCGTCGTTCACCCGCAACTGGGTCCCTGTGGACAGGATGTCCAGCCAGAACTTCTCGCATTCGCGAGCATGATGATCGAAATCTGCCGCACGAAGAGCTGACACTACCTTCTCCGAAGGTTTCGGTCCCTCAACCGGCACGGCAACCGTCATCACGACCGGTTTATCCGGACGAAGCTTCACCCGCAGTCCTGCAGCGCCCGTGCAATAGCCGAGCTCATCTTGCGCCTTCGTGCGCCCCATCAGCACGCCATCCCGTGCGTCAACGCAGACATCACCATCGAAAAGGTTCGAACAGGAATACGTCGTGAACGGTCTATCGAGGACGACCGCGAGACGATCCTGCACCTGGAAATAACCCTGTTCAGAACTGTATTCCATCTCGAATATGGGGCTGAAATAAACCGGACCAATTGGTCGAACCGCTGCAAACAACGTCAGCGACCGGGGCGCTTCGGGTTTGCCGCGTTTCGTGCCGCGCCGCGATTGAGACAGAGTCACCTGCACGAGGCACGTGTTGATCCCCTCAACGTCCGCGGCGCATGCGCTCTGTTTCATCTCCAATCCGTTCCAGCGCCAGACCGTCTCGACGATAGGGATCACATCATCCTTCTTACCCTGAGCCGCGCGAAGTCGTTGAGTTATCTTGCCCTCCTCGCCGACCGCAACAAGCTGCTTTGTCGCATGATCGTAAATCCAAAACGTGAGCGAGAACCGGTTCTCGGGAGATAACCACCCGCTCTTTTTGTTGCGGTCGCCCGGCGTGATCTCGCCCCACACTCCAACATAGGTCTCTATCGGGAACTTCGGTGACCCCACGGCAGTCCACGTTCTGTACTGTTTATTCGCAGCTCCCTTCATTTCGTACCCGGGACTGTTGGGGTCCATCTGACATCGCATCCACCGGGGCCATTTCCAGTCCTCGTGGACGTCCGCCACCGTCTGGTATGACGCATACGCCAGCGCCTGGATCTGGGCGACGTTACCCATAAGCTCCAGAGGTTTCAGCCCCCAGAGTTCCGCAAGTCGCCACAATACCCGTTTCCCCTGCTCGTCAAAGTTCAAAGCATCAAGCACTTCATTGGTGCGACATCGAAATTCTTTCGAAAAAGTACTCATGTGAAAAAACCTCCTTCTCAATTCTAACAGCGGTGCTGTGTGCGTCTTTCCCCGGCTATCGAGTCAGCATGCGTGTGCGACGGCTAGAAGAGGCTTACCCAATCCCCAACAGAGTCTTGTCGAACACCTCGTCCAGTGCTCGCTCGAACATCATCTTATCCTTAATGACGTTAAGTATGCCATATTTGTCCGGACGATAGTCAACCGCAGAGCCGAGCGCTCGCAGCGCCTCTGTTCTGCTAAGACCCAGAGCGGTATAGTTCACGGGCAATCCCAACGAACCAAGCAGGTCGCGTGTTGGCGCAATCTCATCTCGCCGGTTCTGAAGATGGAGGGCGCACAGAATCCCAACCGAGAGCAGTTCGCCATGAAGCGCAAGCTTGCCTTTCCGGCGAATGATCTTTTCCGCAGCTTCCGCGAACAAATGTTCGCTCCCATTGATCACTCTCGGAGCATGATAGTGCCATCGAGCAGACGCATTCAGCGCCGTTACAATAGCATCAATCCCCTCTCTGGTGTTTGCCTTTATCTCCGGCGCCACCTCGCCAATGCGGCGCACCATCTCGCACGCCTCATCGTTGATCTCAGGATGGATGTCAGCATGGTACCACCGGCGCTTCTCAGGCTCTTTGATGTCGCGATCAGCCAACACATTGTCAAAGACGCCTGTGATCGAAGATAGAGGATCACCAAGCCCAGCGCGATTGAACCGCCCATTGCCGGGACGCTCCAACAGTTCATGACATATCCACACTGCATCCGGAAAGCCGGTTACCACAGAGTGGCGGTTTCCCCGCTCAACAGCATCATCACCCTGCGACGGTGGTTCAGCCAGCGCCATGTGCTGTTCATCCGCAACACCTTTATGGGTGAACGGCGCGTTCGTCGTGAGCGCGCTTGGAACAAGCACCACCCGGGTGTCCGAACGCTGTTTCGACCACGCGTGCCCGACAACCTTGGCGATGTCGCACAACCACCCGGAACCTATGCCAACAACGGTATGGTTTGATCGGTCGTCGCACAGACGACGAAGAAGCGTAGGCTCACCGATGAGTTCGCGTTTCAGATAGGCGCGACGAACTGAACTGGAACCACCAGGGCCGGGCGACAGCCCGAACCGCACGCACGCGTACGCTGCTGCTGACTCGCTGACCAACGTGAGCACGCCCGGCGAGGCACAGAGCTTCGCTACCTCAGCGCCTGAGACGCTCCGTACGACCATCTGAGACCATTCGTCTACCAACGTCCGTTTCCTTTTTCCGGTGAGGGCGGTGACCTCACCTCGGTGACTGTCGCCGCCCCCTATGAGATTCTTCTAAATCCCCCGGTTCAGAGGCGCTCGTACCGCGTCAACCTTCTCCCGGGTTATCTCCGTTCGTCGGTCCATAACCCGCTACAGTCACCTGCAAATCGGACATCGGGAACCTGCCCGGGTATCTGATGAACTCAACGTGCCCGTCCATATAAAGCACGTTAGCGCCGCCCGGTATGTGATTGAACCGCACCGTATCAGCATTTCCTGCTGAGTAGTCCCACATCACGGGCACTTCGCTCTGCGCCACCGCGCTCGAAGCAGGATTGTTGATGTCGGTGATCAGGAACCGTTCGATACCCTCCCGCAACCGGTACAACGTCGTCCCGTTCGCGCTGCCGCGAGAAAGCACGCCAGGAAACGCCGGAAATGCGAAAGACGACGCTATGGGCGACAGATCGCTGTCGAACGTCAGTCCGCCACTTGACCCGGGAATGAGAATGTTCACGCCGTAGGCGTACCCAACGCGCTCGTTATCGTTCTGCATGATGTACCCGAAGTAAAGGTACGACCGGTCCATGAGCAGGTCAGCCTTCGTCTCAATCGGAAGCGTACCCCCGTAGGTCGGACGGCTCACGCTCCGCGACGACACGAACGCAAGGTCCCCCTGCGGACGCAACCCCTGCTCGAACGAGCTTTTCAGGTCGCTCTCGCTGCACCCTGGATCCGACGGACAGTGCGTTAACATAATGTCCGAAACATACTCAGGATACACCGCGCGACCTTCCGGAAAGATGTTCATTGCCACGCGGCTCTTCTGCGGGAACTTGCCGTTCCATTCCCCCGCGTACATCTTGTACACCAACCCCCACTGTTTCAGGTTGTTCGCGCACGATGCGCGCCGTGCAGCCTCTCTTGCCCTCGCTAGAGCGGGAAGCAAGATAGCCGCCAGTATGCCGATGATGGCTATCACCACCAGCAGCTCAATCAAAGTGAAACCCTTTTTCTTACCTCTCATTTTCCATTCCTCCTCAGACCAACGTTCAGCCTCTCTTTCGGGCCACCATTGCCCCAAACCCGTTCGTCCGCTATCCTCCTTATGTTCTGCCCATCACCTCCCTACCTCGCTAGCTGTTATGACCTCTCTCGTGCACTATCTCGCACCTTACTCCGAGCCCCACCCCGTGACTGCTACAACTTGCGCCGTGCGTGTGTCCACAGGGAACTTGCCCGGATACTTCAAGAACTCCACGTGTCCATCCATGAAGAGCACGTTGCAGCCGCCGGGGACGTGGTTAAACTTCGCAACACCGCCTCCGGGTCCTGTTCCCGCTGAAGATATAGTGTCAAACATCACGACAATCTCGCTATCTGCCACAGCGGAACCCGCCGGATTGTTGATGTCAGTTATCAAGAAGCGGCTGATGCCTTCGCGGAGTCGGTACAGCGTCGTGCTAGGACCGTTGTTGCCTTGAGAGGAACCGGGAATGCCCGGGGCACTCACGCTGTAATGCACAACGTAGTCTGAATCGTAGTCAAACGTTCCATCTCCCGGGATCCCATACGCAGGTGCGCCGCCCCCTCTTGCGGCATACGCTTCTATTGCGCCAAGGAACTCCTCATACCGCCGCATCGCCCAGCCGGTATATAGGTACGACCGACCCCAGCAATACCAGATAGCTTCGTCCTTACCGTCATGGATCCCATCGCCATTATGATCAACGTTATATCGTCGCTGAATCTCTATCTGCTGCTCAACAGTCTCCGGCTTGGCACCTGTGTCTGACGGACACAGCAGAATCTTCCAGTCGTTCAGGTACTCAGGGTATATCGCGGTTCCCTGCGGGAAAAGCCCAGTCCATCCCCACGGGGCGCTCGGCGTGCCCCCGTGAGCGTTGCATTTGAACGGGAATCTGCCGTTCCATTCCCCAGCATACATCTTGCACACTAAGCCAAACTGTTTGAGATTGTTCTGACATGTTGCTCGTCGTGCTGCCTCGCGTGCTCGAGCAAGCGCAGGAAGCAGAATCGCTGCCAGTATGCCGATGATGGCTATCACCACCAGCAACTCAATCAATGTGAAACCACCCTTCTTTCTTCTCATCTTCTACTCGTTCTTAACTAATTTCGTGAACCGCCCTTTCGGGCTACCGTCCCCCCAGACCTAAACCCGAACCTTGCCCTGCGCTCTTTGCTGGTCCGCCAATCACCTCCGCAATCCCCTTACGGAACCTTCACCCACGTATTCCTCTCCAAAACAACTTCAAATCGCACCCGAACTCCCGACAATTTGTTCGTTAGGTTACTATCTTGAACGAATCCTAGCATAAACGCTCTCAAAAGTCAAGAGAAATTTGCTGTATCGAACGCGGTTACCCCTCCACCTCTGCCATAGCACCTCTTGATCATTCCCTTAGAACGTGCTACGATGTCTAGTGCGATTGAAACCGTTCATATTCGTAAAACTAGGCCCGAACATCTTAGTACCTCATTTCAGAAGTCCGTGTGGGGTTCTGAAATGCAGGACAGCGCGGGATGCGTGGAGGGACGCGGAAGTCCCTCCTAAGGGTGACAGCGAGAACATGCAAGGAGAACGAGCATTCTCGAGCGCCAGACGGGCGGTAGCCCCTATGGAAGTGCGACATTCCGGAAATCCGATAGCGATTTACGAAGTGGACCACTTAGATCGGCGAAGATTCAGCACTAAATAT
>Ga0315289_10013011_pt1 | contig 11680 bp, 22 predicted proteins | sample YL17G11_40_MG_FD_203452 | JGI IMG/M metagenome (GOLD analysis project Ga0315289, IMG submission 203452) | Sediment microbial communities from Yellowstone Lake, YNP, Wyoming, USA - YL17G11_40 | ecosystem: Environmental > Aquatic > Freshwater > Lake > Sediment | place: USA: Wyoming | collected... | reverse complement strand
ACAATGTGGAACTGGAAGCAGGACGAGGTGCACAATTGGTTCGCTCCGCGGGTGCTTCTGCTCAGCTAATTGCCAAAGAAGGTGATTACGCTCAAATACGTATGCCTTCAGGTGAAGTTCGCCTCATCAACCAAAGCTGTTTCGCGGTTATTGGTCAGGTAGGAAACCTGGAGCACAGCCAGGTAAAACTTGGCAAAGCCGGGCGAAAACGCCACAAAGGAATTCGACCTACAGTTCGGGGAAGCGCAATGTCCCCGCGTGATCATCCGCATGGTGGCGGTGAAGGCCGAACGCCCATTGGTTTGCCTGGTCCTAAATCACCATGGGGTAAACCTACCCTTGGTTACAAAACGCGCAGAAATAAAAAAACTGAAAAATATATTGTGCGTCATCGACAGAACGTGAAGCGTAAGTAGTGATTGGATTTATAGGAGCAGTAAAATGTCACGATCGCTAAAAAAAGGTCCCTTCATCGAACCAAAACTTATTAAAAAAATTGAACAGATGAATGACAAAAATGAAAAAAAGGTCATTCGTACCTGGAGCCGGGCAAGCACCATATTCCCGCAAATGGTAGGTCACACTATCGCGGTGCATGACGGCCGGCGACATGTTCCCATTTACATCACCGAGAATATGGTCGGGCACAAGCTGGGTGAATTTGCACCAACCCGTCACTTCCGTGGTCATATGGGTGCGAAATCAACCGTTGCGAAGGAATAAGTTATGGCTATCGATGTTAGAGCAGAACTAAGTAATTGTAAGGTATCGCCACAGAAGGCAAGGCTTGTACTTGATCTTGTGCGCGGGAAGATGGCAGAAGATGCGATTTCCCGGTTGAAGTTCACAAACAAGAAATCAGCACTGCCGATAAGTAAGCTAATTGCGTCAGCTGTGGCAAACGCGGAAAATAATTTTGGTTTAACTGCTGCGAATCTGTATATTCATGAGATTACCGCAGACGCTGAGCCCTTGAGAAAATGGAGAAGATTTGGTGCCAGAGGGCGTTTCAAACCGATTCTTAGACGGTCTTCTCATATCAAAGTTGTTTTGCATGAAAAGGCGTAAGCCGGATTAGATAAGGTAAATACAGGAGCATTTATATGGGTCGAAAAGTTCATCCTCTTGGAATGCGGCTGGGAATCATAAAATCCTGGGACGGCCGATGGTTTGCCGAAGGGCAAAATTATATTGACCAGCTTCACCAGGATATTGAAATCCGCAGCGTAGTCCGCAAATTGGGCGATCGTGCTGGTGTTTCTCAGATTGAAATTGAGAGATTCCCTGGCAAAGTGCGCATCATTGTCCACACCGCAAAGCCGGGTATTTTGATCGGTCGCAAAGGTGAGACTGTAAAAGTCTTGCGAAAAAGCCTTGAGGATTTATCGGGAAAGAAAATAGATCTCGAAATCCGTGAGATAAAAAATCCGGATTGCGATGCGCTGCTGATTTCTGAGAATATCGCTTCACAGATCGAACGGCGTATCAGCTATCGACGCGCAATGAAGCGCGCTATCCAACAAGCCATTCGACAGGGCGCTCAAGGTGTAAAAATTCAGGTAGCCGGACGCTTGAACGGCGCTGAAATGTGCCGGACCATCTGGCTGCGTGAAGGTCGCGTACCCTTACAGACACTCCGCGCGGATATTGATTTTGCGCGTTCAGAAGCTGCCACCACTTATGGAAAAATTGGCGTGAAAACCTGGGTTTATAAAGGTGAAATCCTGCCCGGTTCTGAAGAAGAAGTACAAAAAACTGAAGGTGTTTACGTTAGCGAGTAAAGTGCATTTACACGCGAACCGATAAGCCAAGAGGAAACGAATATGTTAATGCCAAAAAGAGTTAAATACCGCAAAGCATTCCGCGGCCGCAGAAAAGGCAAAGCTCTGCGCGGCGCTGAAATTAATTTTGGCGATTATGGATTGCAAGCGTTGGAACCCGCGTGGATTACAGCTCGGCAGATTGAAGCTGCCCGACGGACCATCGTGCATGCCATGAAACGACATGGTAAGGTCTGGATTCGGATTTTCCCTGACCATCCAGTTACCAAGAGAGCTGCTGAATCCCGAATGGGTAAGGGTAAAGGCGCTGTTGAATTCTATGCCGCAGTAGTCAAACCTGGACGTATGATGATTGAAATCAGCGGTCTGGATGCTGATACTTCATTGCATGCTTTGAAGCAGGCAGCCTATAAGTTTCCGATTCGCACCCGTGTTCTTTCACGCGAAGATCTTGTTGGAGGCCAGATATGAAAACCTCTGAAATTAGACTTATGGGAATTGATGAAATCAAGTCTAAATTGCTGGAAACCCGCAATGAGTATATGACACTTCGGTTTCAGGTTGTCAGCGGTCAATTAACGGATACCAGCAAATTAAAAAACAGCCGCCGATTAATATCGCGTTATGAAACAATTTTACGCGAAAAACAAATAGCAGCAGATTTGGAAGGTGCAGCATGAACACTCGACGCAGATTACAGGGCGTAGTTCTGAGCAATAAAATGACAAAAACGGTAGTTGTTGAGATCTCCCGGACATTCCGTCATCCACTTTACCAAAAAGTTATCCATACGGTTTCACGGATGAAAGCGCATGACGAAATGAACTGCCAGATCGGCGATATTGTCGAAATTATTGAGTCAAAACCCATTTCACGTACCAAGCGTTGGATGGTTGAAAAAATTATCAGCAGGCAGAAAATCCAGGATGTAGTACCTGAAGAAACGCCTGCGGAGGCTGAGGGATAAATAGATGATCCAACATGAAACCAGGTTGACTGTCGCTGATAATACCGGAGCACGAGAACTGCTTGTGATCCATGTTATGGGCGGATCAAGTAGAAAATTTGCACATATTGGCGACATTGTTGTTGCAACAGTAAAATCTGCCACGCCTCAAGCTACTGTCAAAAAAAGCGAAGTAATCAAGGCGGTTATTGTCAGGACTACCAAGGAATGGCGGCGCAAAGATGGTTCTACCATAAAATTCGATGATAACGCAGCAGTGATCCTTGGAACGGATGGTGAGAATCCAGTTGGTTCTCGTATTTTCGGTCCAGTCGCGCGTGAACTTCGTGAAAAAGGTTTCATGAAGATAGTGTCACTTGCCCCGGAAGTTTTATAAAAAGGGAAATGCAGGAGTAGCAAGAATGAAAATGCGAATTAAAAAAGGTGATCAGGTTGAAGTGATTACCGGTAAAGAAGATAATAAAGGGAAGCGCGGGGAAGTGATAAAAGTCTTGCCAAAAGAGAATCGCGTTGTTGTTCAGGGAATCAATATGCTCACTAAACATCAAAAACAGGTTCAATCTGAAGGTAAAACTATCAATCCTGGTATTGTTAAACTAGAAGGCCCATTACATGCTTCCAACGTGATGGTTATCTGTAAAAAATGCAATAAACCCACACGAATTGGAATTTCCCGAGAAGGTGATAAACCTGTACGGATATGCAAAAAATGTGGAGGTTTGATCGACTAATTTATCGATCATCATTGGGAGTAATAAATGAATGCATTGAGAGAACGTTATAAAAAAGAAATTATTCCAGCCCTCATGAAAGAATTTGGCTTTCATAATATCATGCAGGTACCTGCTTTGGACAAAATGACCATAAATATTGGCATGGGTGAAGCGCTGGATACCCCGAATTCGCTGGATGCGGCAGTCAAGGATCTCACAACGATTTCCGGACAAAAGCCGGTGGTTGTTAAAGCCAAAAAGAGTATTGCGAACTTTAAATTGCGTGAAGGCCGCCTGATCGGTGTAAAGGTTACTTTACGCGGCGAACGCATGTGGTCCATGCTGGATCGCCTGGTTAATATTGCACTCCCGCGTGTGCGTGACTTTCGCGGGGTATCACCCAAATCTTTTGATGGTCGTGGAAATTACACACTGGGGATCCGAGAACAATTGATTTTTCCGGAGATTAATTACGACCAAATAGACAAGATTCGCGGAATGGAAGTCACTTTTGTTACCAGCGCAAAGAATGACGAACAAGCATTGGCATTATTAAGGCATTTAGGTATGCCGTTTAGGAAGGCTTAACTATGGCAAAAACATGCATGGAATATCGTGAAAAACGAAGAAGGTACCCCAATATGGTTCGCAACCGCTGCCAGATTTGTGGAAGACCCAGAGGGTATATTCGAAGATTCGGAATTTGCCGCATCTGCTTCAGGGAACTTGCCCTGAATGGTAAAGTCCCTGGTGTAACCAAGTCATCATGGTAAGAACCGATCCGGAGGTAATAAATGAGTATAACTGATCCTATTGCTGATATGCTGACTCGCATCCGGAATGGTGTGATGAGCAATCAAACTTTGGTTGCGATGCCAAACTCAAAACTGAAAGTGGAAATTGCGCGCATATTAAAAGAAGAAGGTTTTATTGAAGATTATGAAATCTCAGAAGGCAGTAAGCCTTCAGAACAAATGCTGCGTGTTCGCCTGAAATACATCGGTGAGCGACGTACCAAGCGGCCTGTCATCACTGGCCTGCAGCGTGTCAGCCGGCCTGGCCTGCGGATTTATTCGCACAGGAAGGAAATCCCGTGGGTGCTTTCCGGAATGGGTATCTCGATCTTGACTACCCCAAAAGGTGTCATGACCGGTCAAAAAGCCCGGAAATTGGGCGTTGGCGGTGAGATTCTTTGCAAAGTCTGGTAATGGCATCGAATAATACGGAGGTAATGTAGTGTCTCGAATAGGTAAATTACCCATCACAATTCCTGCCGGCGTTCAGGTGGAATTGAATGGCAATCATGTAAAAGTAAAAGGACCAAAAGGCGAGCTTGAACGGTCATTCTCAAGTGAGATTGGTATTGCTAAAGAAGCCGAACAACTTTTGGTTACCCGAAGTTCGGAAGAAAAGAATATTCGCGCCCTGCACGGCACCACTCGCGCTGTGCTTAATAATATGGTTATTGGGGTTAGCACAGGTTTTCAAAAGACGCTGGAGATACATGGTGTAGGCTACAAAGCTGAGATGGAAGGCAAGATGCTGGTTATCAATGCCGGCTATTCTCATCCAGTGAATGTAGAGCCACCTGTGGGTATTGAATTTGATGTAACTGAAAAGAACCGCCTTATCTTGATTAAAGGCTCAAATAAAGAGGATGTCGGTCAAGTTGCAGCAGATATCCGAAAAATTCGCCCCCCCGAGCCTTATAAGGGCAAAGGAATCAGATATCTTGACGAGAATGTTCGTCGAAAAGCCGGTAAGACAGCTACTTCAAGCAGCGGATAAAAGAAGGTTATTAAAATGGCAGAAAAAACAAAAAATCAAGCAAGATTACATAGACATCAAAGGGTACGCAAGAAAGTTTTCGGTACTCCCGATAAACCTCGTCTTTGCGTCTTCCGCAGTCTGACTGGCATATACGCACAGATCATTGATGATAAAAAAGGATTTACACTGGTCTCTTCATCAAACCTTGATCCGGATATTAAAGATAAAGCTGGCAAATTAAAAAAGATAGAGCAGGCGACCGCTGTGGGTAAGCTTCTGGGCGAAAGAGCTGTCACCAAGAAAATCAAGACCGTGGTATTTGATCGAGGCGGTTATCAATATCGAGGTCGAGTCAAAGCATTGGCTGAAGCCGCACGCGAAGCAGGTTTGCAATTCTAAAGCAGGTGAATATGGAAAAAAAAGAATTTATGAACAAACGAGCATACAAGCCCGAAGAGAAAGAATTCGACGAGCGTGTAATCGATATTGCCAGGGTTTCTAAAGTTGTTAAAGGTGGACGTCTGTTCCATTTTCGTGTAACTATGATCGCTGGTGATAATAACGGACGTGTTGGCATGGGTATTGGCAAGGCTGGCACTGTCACCGACGCAATAGCGAAAGCGACCAAGCGCGCGCACAGCAATATAAAAAAAGTATCCATTTACGGCACTACTATTCCACATGAAATCACCACTAAGGTTGCGGGCGCGGTTGTGCTACTGAAACCCGCTTCACTGGGAACCGGTGTAATTGCGGGCAGCGGCGTCCGCGCAGTTTTGGAAGCAGCGGGGATCCGCGATATTCTCACCAAATCATTGGGCAGCGCTAACGTATTAAATATTGTCAAAGCTACATTCAAAGCTCTCGAACAATTGAGAACACCCGAAGAGATTGCGGAAATGCGCGGTAAACCAGCCAAGGAACTGATGCCATTCTGGGACCGGAGGAAAAATGGCTAAAAAAGAAAAGAAAGTAAGAATTACGCTTGTTCGCAGCCCAATCGGAAATACTGAACGGCACCGCGCCACAGTGAGAGCCTTGGGTTTACATCGAGTTGGACAGACAGTTGAGCAGACCGATACGCTTTCATTGCGCGGGATGCTTGCCAAAGTAAACCACCTGGTAAAAATTGAAGAAGTGCAGGAATAAACATGAAGTTAAACGATTTACAGCCCAATGAGGGTTCAAAGAAACGGAAAAAACGTATCAGCCGTGGTATCGCGGCTGGTCAAGGTAAAACCGGCGGACGCGGGACTAAAGGGCAGCATTCACGTACCGGGTTCGGTGGTCACCTTTCTCGGCAAGGTGGCAACCTGCCAATCTTTCGCAGTTTGCCATTCATGCGAGGTGAAGGTTTCACGCCTGTCAACCGGGTTGAATACAATATTATTAATGTTGGAAAATTAGCTGATTTCAGCACAGGGTCAGAAGTGAATCCTGAAATCTTTGCTGAAAAAGGTATGCTGCACCAAAAAAGAAACCCTATTGCTATCCTTGGCGGCGGTGAAATTAATAAGGCATTGACAGTCAAAGCGCATCGATTTACCCAAAGTGCTAAAGAAAAAATTGAAGCCGCAGGCGGCAAAGCAGAACTGATTGAAATGTAGGACTATGGTGAGTCAAAAGGAGACCAGGTCATGAAGCGATCCGCATGGAGATATCTATGGACTTCCGTGGATATCCGCAAGAAATTATTAATTACATTGGCGCTGCTTATTCTTTATCGCCTGGCAGCCAATATTCCTGTACCGGGAATTAACCGCTCGGTAATTGCTGGAATTTTCCAGCAGCAAACTCCTGCCAGCAGTCTATTGGGCGTTTTTGATCTCCTGTCCGGCGGAACATTATCGAACTTTTCCATTCTCGCGATGGGTGTCTATCCTTATATTACCGCCCAAATTATTATTCAACTGCTCATCCCGATCATTCCTTCTCTCGAACGAAGGATGAAAGAGAATCCGCGTGAAGGCCGAAAGCTCATGGAAAGATGGACAGTCTTCTTGACGATCCCCATGGCGGCATTATCCGCGATTGGTCAAATTCAATTGTTCGGCCAGTTAACTACCAGCGGCTCAGTTTTGCATTACCAATTTGGATTCACCGGCGCGAATTTACTACCTACATTAACCACCCTGATCAGTATGATCGGAGGTACGATGATGGGTATCTGGCTTGGCGAGCTCATCTCTGAATATGGCATCCCCAATCAAGGATTATCATTGATCATCTTCGCGGGTATTGTTTCAAGAATTCCCACGAACCTCTACAGCTTGATCGTTTCCGGACAATCTGTTTTTCTTCTTTTCGCATTGATGGCAATTGTTCTTGGGTTAACGATTTTTGCCATCATCATTGTGCAATCGGGTCGCAGAAATGTGCCTGTGCTGTTTCCTGGACGTAGAATGGGCAACCGTATGTCCATGCCGGTTAAATCGAATCTGCCCTTGATGGTAAACCTGGCGGGTATGATCCCGTTGATTTTCGCGCAGACGATTCTTTCGTTGCCAGGCATAATTGCCCAATTCTTTATCAATTCAAAAACCGCCTGGTTAGCAAAATTTGCAAGCTGGCTGCAGACAACTTTCAACCCGAACAGTATTTGGTATATCATTACATTCTTTATCTTTGTTCTCATGCTGACCTTCTTCTATACCGAAGTGCTCTTCGAACAGCAGAACTATGGCGATAACCTCAAACGGCAGGGAGCCCAGATTCCGGGTGTTGTTCGAGGTGCGCCAACCCAGAATTATTTGAACAAAGTACAGCGGCGTATCACTCTTGTTGGCGCTTTATTTCTCGCGATTGTGGCTACCCTACCATATGTTTTCAAGATTGCATTACCGCCAAGCATCGGCGCCGGACTGTTCCTTGTGTCTGCTTCTGGTTTAATTATCGTGGTTGGTGTTGTGAGAGATACCTTCAATATCATTGAAACTGAACTCAAGCTCCATGGGTATGATGAGAGCCTAATTAAGGGTTAAATCAGAAATGTCGCGATTTTATATACTGCTTGGACCACCAGGCGCTGGAAAAGGAACACAAGCAGCGATCATTGCTGAAAAATGTGGCATCCCGCATATTTCATCCGGAAACATTTTTCGCGAAAATTTGCTTAACGACACTGAGTTGGGAAAACAGGCCAGATTCTATATGAAAAAGGGCGAATTGGTGCCTGATGAAATTACGATTGGAATGGTTGAGGATCGCCTTTCCAAGCCTGATTGTAAAGAAGGTGCTTTATTGGATGGATACCCGCGCACACCTAAGCAAGCGCAAGCGCTTAATGAGTTCCTTAAAACAAATGGGAACAAAATTAATGCGGTTCCTTTTATCAATGTGCCTTCAAATGAGTTGATCGAAAGATTAAGCGGACGCTGGACTTGCAAGGCGGAAAGTCATGTTTATCATCTGAAATATAAACCACCAAAGCAGGTGAATATTTGTGATCTTGATGGTTCTGCTTTGTACCAACGTGAAGATGATAAACGGGAGACTGTTGAACAGCGCATCAAGGTATATCTTGAGCAGACAGCTCCATTGATCGCCTTCTACAGGAAAGATGGTTTGTTGTTTGAAGTAGATGGGTCTCTCCCCATCGAACAGGTTACTGACAAATTAATGCATATCGTCAATTGCTAACTCATGGACGATAACATGAATATTTGTTATAATAAAAAATTTGCGGCTGCAGTACAAAGAACAGGAGAAAGAAAATGAAAGTATCACCATCTATCCGCAAACGATGTGCAAAATGCAAAATAGTTAAACGTAAAGGTATTCTTTTCGTTATCTGTGAGAATCCTAAACATAAACAAAGACAGGGATAAAGAGTATGGCAAGAATTGAAGGTGTTGACTTACCGCGCAATAAACGGATTGAAATAGGGTTAACCTATATATATGGTGTGGGTCTCACTCGGGCGCATGAAATCCTGGCTGCGACACAAGTGAATCCGGATATCCGTGTAAATGACCTGACAGAAAATGATGTGAGTGCTTTGCGCGATTTTATTTCCAAGAGCTACAAGGTTGAAGGAGATCTTCGCCGCGAAGTTCAGATGAATATCAAGCGTCTTGTTGAAATTGGCTGTTACCGTGGGATGCGTCATCGAAGAAGCCTACCAGTACATGGACAGCGAACAAAAACAAACGCTCGCACTCGAAAAGGACCGAAGCATACTGTTGCGGGTCGTGGACGCCGGCGTGGTGCTGCAAAGTAATTATTGATATAACTTAATAAGGAATAGGTTAAAGAGGTCATATGGCTCAAAGTACAAAACCTGCGGCTCGCCGATCTACGGCTGGTCGAAAAACCAAGCGAACGATTTCTTCAGCTCAGGTGCATATCTTTGCATCGTTCAACAATACAATTATTACTGTTTCTGACCAGCAGGGAAATGTTGTTAACTGGACAAGTTCTGGTTCTGTAGGCTTTCATGGTTCACGCAAAAGCACACCTTTCGCTGCCCGTTTGGCAGCCGAGGAGGCGATGAAAAATGCTGCAGCACTGGGTATTCAGGAAATTGATATTCTTATTAAAGGTCCTGGCCCTGGTCGTGAATCTGCAATTCGCGCGATTCAATCCAAAGGAATGAAAATCCGATCAATTGCTGACATAACGCCCATTCCTCACAATGGATGCCGGCCACCCAAGAAACGCCGCGTTTAGAAATTCAGGAGAATTATTAAATGGCAAGATATACTGATTCAGTTTGTAAACTCTGTCGGAGAGAAGGCGAAAAGCTCTTTCTAAAAGGTGAGCGTTGCTTTTCACCCAAATGCGCTTTTGAACGCCGTCCTTATGCCCCAGGCCAGCATGGAAAAACAACCCAGGGTGCCAATAAGAGAACATCTGATTATGCCCGGCAATTACGCGCCAAACAAAAAACACGCCGTATCTATGGCATTCTTGAAAGCCAGTTTCGACGTTATTTCGGCATGGCAATTAAAGTCCCAGGTGTCACCGGCTTGACAATGCTCCAGATTCTGGAGGCACGCCTTGATAATATTGTCTTTAGGCTCGGATATACCGCCAACCGTGCTCAAGCCCGCCAGATTGTGACTCATGGTCACTTTATGGTCAATGGCAAGAAAACCAATATTCCTTCGGCGGTACTTAAACCAGGTGATGTGATCTCGGTTCGTGAAGAATCCAAGAAAAACAGTTTCTTCAAAGATTTGGTAGAAACTGCTGAAAAAACTAATGCAGCCATATGGCTGGAACGCGATCTCAAAAATTTGAGTGCCAGAATGCTTCGTCTTCCAGAACGAGGCGAAATTGACGGCAATTTGAACGAACAGCTCATCGTCGAATATTATTCAAGGTAATTCGGCAAGATTGGATAAATGTGATTGGTCTAGAAAAAAGAGAGGGTGACTGTGGCTCAAAGTAGTATGGTTGCACCAACTTTAGAACGGGAAGCTGAAGCCCGGAATTATGCAAAGTTCGTGATCAGTCCCCTGGAACGGGGATATGGTGTCACTTTGGGCAATTCTTTGCGCAGAGTGCTGCTATCATCGCTGGATGGCGCTGCTATAACATCGATGCGCATCTCAGACACATTACATGAATTCAGCGATATTCCTGGTGTGCGTGAAGACGTTTTGCAGGTGATGCTTCAGGTGAAACAGCTTAGAGTTTTGATGCATGAGGGAGAAATCTCTCATATGCATCTGGATGTCAGTGGCGAAGGTATTGTAACTGCTGCAGATATTCAAATGACTTCAGAGCTTGAAATTGTCAATCCGGAATTATATTTGTTTACAGTGGATGATCCAAAAATTCAACTTTCCATTGACTTCACTGTCGAACGCGGAAAAGGTTACCTGCCATCCAATGACAGATTGGATAGCTACCCCATCGGTGAATTGCCGGTTGATGCAATCTTCAGCCCGGTGAAACGTGTGAATTTCAATGTTGGCAATGCCCGCGTTGGTCAAAGTACTAACTTTGACAGTCTTGAGCTTGAAATCTGGACTGATGGTACTAAATCACCTGAGAAATGTTTGGCTCAGGCTGGCCGGATTATTATTGAACAGTTCAAACTTATCGCTGGCGTAAAGGAAGAGTTCCTGGAAATCTCAGAAGAACCCAAAGAATCTGTTAAACAGGTCACTAGTGAAAATGCCGATATGCCTATTGAAAATCTGGACCTCTCAGTGCGGGTGTTCAACTCGCTGAAGCGGACCGGCGTAACCACAGTGGGTGATGTGATTGAACTCCTTGGAAAAGGTGAAGAAGCTGTCATGTCCATCAGGAATTTTGGAGAGAAAAGCCTTGATGAACTGCGAGAAAAAATGCAGGAAAAAGGTTATCTAAAAAATGAAGAACAAGAGGACGAAGCGGAGTAAGTAAAATGCGCCATAGAATATCAGGATATCGATTAAATCGGAATAAAGCGACGCGTAATGCTCTCAGGCGCAGCCTGATTATCAGTTTATTTGCAAACA
>Ga0315289_10013009_pt1 | contig 11680 bp, 10 predicted proteins | sample YL17G11_40_MG_FD_203452 | JGI IMG/M metagenome (GOLD analysis project Ga0315289, IMG submission 203452) | Sediment microbial communities from Yellowstone Lake, YNP, Wyoming, USA - YL17G11_40 | ecosystem: Environmental > Aquatic > Freshwater > Lake > Sediment | place: USA: Wyoming | collected... | reverse complement strand
TGGTGGCGGGCTCGGAGCCGGTGGAGATAACGATCTTGCGGGCGCGCACGACCGCGGCGCCGTCCTCGTTCTCCACCTCGATGGTGCGCGCGTCAGCGAGATGCCCCCGTCCGCGCACCACCTGCACGCCGTTTTGCGCCAGCAGGAACTCGACGCCTTTGCGCAGCCGCTTGACCGTACCCTGGACGTGGCGCACCACCCCTGGCCATTCCACTTCCGGCGAGCCGACCTTGATCCCAAACTCCTTTGCCCGCCGCACCTGCCGCGCCACCTGCGCGCAGTGAATCAGCGCCTTGGCCGGCATGCACCCGCGGTTAGTGCAGGTGCCCCCGAGGTCAGAATGCTCCACCACCACCGCCGACGCCCCGCGCTGACGCGCGCGAATGGCGCCGGTGTATCCGCCGACCCCGCCCCCGAGGAACGCAAGGTCAACCTCGAGGACCTGCGCGCTTCCATGGGATCGCTGCGAACTCGCGTTACCTGGCTTGTTGGGCATCGGGCTACTGCTCCTTTCCGATCTTGCCCGAGGCCCGCAGCTTCGCCAGCTCCTTGATCGCGATCGGATCCCCGGGATTCCGCTTCAGGATTTTCCGCCATTGCGCGGCCGCTTCCTGATACCTGCCTGCGCGCGCCAGCGCGTGGGCGTAGGTGCGCTTCACTGGTATCGGCGAGGGCAGTTCCGCCGCCTGCTTGAGGTAAGGCAGCGCCCCCTTCGGATCATGCTTGCGCAGCAGGTAATACTGCAAACCCAACTCGTGCGGCAGCTCATAGTCATCCGGGTTGCGCTCGATGCCCTGCTTGTAGAAATCAAGCGCCTGCTTGTCGTTCCCTTGCCCCAGCGACAGCCAGGCGGCGACGCTGTAGGCCTCGACATAGTGGGGGGCCAGCTCAACTATCATGCGGCAGATATCGAGCACCGGCTCCGCGATGGTTGCGCTCAATTGCTCCCTCGGGTCGCGCCCATGCCAGTATTCATCCGTCTTTACCCACAGGGCATCTACAATCGTGTCACGCACCGCCTCGATCTGCTGCTCCGCCGCCGTCTCCACCGGCCCCTGGCCCGGCTCGGCCACCCCCCACGCCCAAGCCGCGAACAGCGCCAGACTCGCAACAACAGCCGCCGCCACGATTCTGCGCGTCCTCACTCTCATTCTCCCGTGTTCCGAGTTAGCAGCCGCCCCACCGCCGCTGCCGCCATCGCCTTGATGACATCCAGCGCGATAAACGGTACCACCCCCCACCTGAATGCCGCGCGTAGCGGCGCGCTTTCCGCGCCTGCCGCCGCCCATACTGCCAGCCACGCCCAGCCGAACAGCCACACCACCCCCGCGCCCACTAGCGTCGCCGCGTAGCGACCTGCGGCGGTCCAGCCGTGGCGCAGGGGTCGCTCGCCTGAGCGACCCGCCGCGTCCCACAGGTCCCTCAGCCACCCAGTCACATACGCCGCCGCGATAAACCCGACGATATACCCGCCGGTCGGCCCCAGCAGCGCCGCCGGGCCGGCTCGCCCGGCGGCGAATACCGGCAGCCCCAAAGCGCCGGCCGCGACGTATTGCGCCTGCGCCGCCGCGCCCCATCTGCGGCCCAGGACCAACCCGCATAGGAGTACGAAAAACACTTGCAGCGTCGCCGGCACCGGCCACCACGGAATCGTGATCCGCGCCCCCGCCGCCGTCAGCGCCGCGCCCAGGGCGCTCAGCAGCCACAGCCGTGCCAGGTAAGCCGCATATGCCCGGCCCGTGGAACGCGCGAGGATCCTTGCTAACATGTTTCCCTCGATAGGTTTGAGCGCCGGTCCTGCGCTCCGCCCCTGGCGGGGTTGAGCTTTCTCTACTCTACCGCGCGCACCTTTTGCTGCGCCGCTGCCACCGAAGCCATCTCCGCCGCGTATGCTCCCATCACTTCGAGCGCCAGGGACCGCGGTTCAATCCCCAACTCCGCGAGATCGGCCGCCGCCACTGGCGCGCCCTCGGCGATGATATTCAGCCCCAGGTGTATCAGTCCCGAAGCGGGCGAGGTGGTCGCGACCGATACCGACAGCTTGCGCCCTTGCCAGAAAAGGTCATTGCCTTCGCGGCGCACCTCAAATCGCCCCGACTGGTGGTGGACGCACTCCAGCGCAATCGCCACCAGCAATCGCTGCCTCAGCACCGCCCGCTCCAGATCCGGATCCGCGTGCTCGGCGATGAAGTGCAGCATGCGCCGGCTGTATATCTTGGCCCCGGCGGCGCGATCCTCCAGATCCACCATGTGCTCGGGCGCGATGTCACAGGGGCCGATGAACGCCGCGATGGCGTCGCCCTCGAGGCCGAACGCGGCGCGCAGCCATCCGCGGCGCAGCTCGGCGCCGGTGTATGTGATCTCCTGTTGCGCGAAATGAGTCAGCACCGGCTTCGCCAACTGTCAAAATGGCACGCTCTTGGGTCAAGCGTATGCGATCTTTAGCACCCGGTGATGCAGGGTGTCGGAGACGAACACGCTCCCGTCGAACACCGCCACCCCGCTCGGCGCCGCCAGGCCTCCGATTCCGGTCTCCTCGCCCGTGAACCTCGCGAGCGAGGAGCCCAACGCATCAAACACGTGCAAGCGGTTGTTGCCCGGCTCCACCACCCAGATGCGCCCGTTGCCATCCACCGCCAGGTCGCGCGGCTCGATCATCTCGCCCGGCCCGCAGCCGTGCGCGCCGACCGCCATCACCTGGCGGCCGGAGGGGTCGAGCTTGACGATGCGATGATTGAGAGTATCGGCGATGAAGATGCAGCCCGCATCATCCACCGCCACCCCCTGCGGCTTGCGCAGCTGTACCCCGCCAATCTGTGACACCCCCACCGAGAACCGGTAAAGCCCATCCGCGGTGAACGATTGAATGCGGCTATTCGCGGTGTCGGCGACATAGAAATTGTGGAACTTGTCCACCGTGATTCCGGTGGGCGCATCGAACTGGCCGGGCGCCTTGCCCTTGCGACCGAAGCAAAATTCGAGTCTTCCCCCGGCATCGAACTTTTGCACCCGATGCGTGCCCTGCTCGGCAACGTAGATCGCCCGGGTGCGATCCACCGCGATTCCCTGCGGGCTGATAAACTTACCCCGCGCCGCCCCGTGGCCGCCCAGGATCAGAAGCTCGCCCTCCCGGCTTAAGCGCTCCACCCGGTGGTTGTAGCTGTCGGCGATGTAGAGCGAGCCCAGGTGGTCAACCGCCACCCCGCCGGGGCAGTTCAGCTCCCCCGGCTCGTGCCCGAAGCCGCCGAAGAACTGCTCCACCCGCAGCCGCAGCTCCCCCGCGTGCGGCGCATAGACCGCAACCGGCCGCGGCGCCAATACCTGCCGCCGCGGCCTGCCCTCGAGCTCCAGATAATCGAAACGATCCCTACCCATAGGTTTGTCTTACCGCGGATGTTTACCCGCCAGAGGCGGGTAAACATCCGCGGCTAGTTCTTCTTCTCCACCTGCGCGCTCGACGCCGGCCGCGTGCGCAGGCGCGCCCACTCGCGCAGCCCATCAATGTCTTCGCTCATGGTCACCGACAGCGGCACCGTTTCCTTCAGGCTGCTCGCCAGATCCTCGGTTGTCACCTCGCCGCCGCGGTCGAATGCCCGATACAGCGCCGCGATCACCGCCTGCTCGATCTCTGCCCCGCTGAACCCATCCGCCGCTTGCGCCAGCCGCTCCAGGTCATAGTGCGCCGGATCGCGGCCGCGCCGGCGCAGATGGATCGCGAAAATGTCCCGCCGCTCCGCCGCCGCCGGCAGGTCCACGAAGAAGATCTCGTCGAATCGCCCCTTGCGCAGCAGCTCCGGCGGAAGCTGTGAAATATCGTTGGCCGTCGCCACCACGAACACCGGCGCCGCCTTTTCTTGCAGCCACGTCACCAGGGTGCCGAACACGCGCGAGGTGACCCCGGCGTCGGAGGCGCCCGAGCTCTGCGTGCCCGCCAGCCCCTTTTCGATCTCGTCCACCCACAGCACCGTCGGGCTCACCGCCTCGGCGATCTTGATCGCCTTGCGAATGTTCTCCTCCGAGGAGCCAACGAAGCTGGAGAAGATGCGCCCCACGTCGAGGCGCAAGAGCGGCAATTGCCACAGCGATGCCACCGCTTTGGCGGTCAGCGATTTGCCGCAGCCTTGCACCCCCAGCAGCAGCAGCCCGCGCGGCTCCGGCAGCCCGAACGCCCGCGCGCGCTCGCTGAAGGCCTTACCCCGCGCCCCCAGCCACTGCTTCAGCAGGTCGAGGCCCCCGATGTCGGCGATGCTCGCCGAGGTATGGAAATACTCCAGCAGCCCCGACTTGCGAATGAGCTGCTCCTTCTCGGCGATGATCAGGGCGACGTCGAAACGCCGGCGCTCGACGATGCATTTGGCGAAAACGTTCTCCGCCTCCGCCAGGGTCATGCCGGCGGTCGCTTTCAGCATCTGCTCGCGTTCACTTGGCGTCAGCGACAGCGCCTCCCCGGCCCGATCAAGGCTCGCCACCGCTTGGTCAAGCAGCCCGCCCAGCTCTTCCGGCCCGGGCAGCGCGTAGTCAACTACCGTGACATCCTTCTCCAGCTCGTCGGGCAAGCGCAGCACCGGTGACAGCAGAATCAGGGTGACGTAGCTGGTGCGCAGCCGCTCGGTGAGATCGCGCAGCTTGCGGATCACCGCCGAGGCGTGCTGGTACAGGTTCGGGCTGAGAAATGGGTGGTAATCGCGCAGCAGAAAGACCGACGGCTCGGTGGTGGTGCGGATGACCTCCAGCACGTGCAGCGGGTCGCGGGTTTGCTCGTCGAGCGCGCCCGCGCCCCCTCCGACCGAGCCCGACTGGAGCCCCATCGTCTCGCTCCACACCCAGAAGCGCTTGTTCTGCTGCGCGATCAACTCCCGCAGCGCCGCCGTCACCCGCGCCTCCTCCCACGAGATGACGTAGAGGATGGGGTAACGAGCGCGTATCAGGATATCTATCTGCTTGGCATTGGAATCAATCATGCGAAGGCCCACCGCTGGCGGCGTCCGGCGCCAACTTCTGGCGATTCGCCGCGCCCGCCTTCCGCGCGGACGCACGCCCGTACTTCGCGCGGCCGCCGGCCGTGAACCCCTGAACCCCGGTCCCCGCGCCGCCGCCCTGCCACCCTGCCACAGCATTATCATACCTTACCCTCTTGCCGCTTTGCAAGGATTTCACTTGATTGCTGCGCACTTATCGCCACAGATGCCCTGGCGTATGCTGCGACGCGTGTGCCGGTGACCAATCACCCGGGGGCAGGAGCGAGCGCCGCGCCGGCGGCCGCAGGTAACGCCTTGCGCCGCGACGAAGGGACATGCCGCCGGAGGTGGCCGATGTCCGACGAAGGCCTTGATTCGCTGGAGTTCTCACTGCGGCTCTACGAAAACGCGCCGCGGCGCCTGCGCTTCAACGCCCGCACCGCCGCCGGCGCCCGCTCCTGGCAACTGAGGCTGCGGCGGCGGTTGGTCAACCTCATGGGCGGTTTCCCCAGACGCAAGTGCGACCTCGCGCCCCAGACCCTCGAACGGCGCCAGATGAATGGCTATTCGCGCGAGAAAATCGCCTTCTGGAGCCGCCCCGGCCTGCGGGTTGTCGGGTACTTTCTCCTGCCCGACGGGTTACGCACGCCGGGCCCGGCGATGATTTGCCTGCCCGGCCATGGCCGCGGCGTGGACGACATCATCGGCATTGAGGAGGACGGCGCCCAGCGCGCCACATGGGGCGGCTATCAGAATGATTTCGCGCTCCAGGCCGCGGCCAACGGCTTTGCGGCGCTTGCCATCGAGCAGCTCGGCTTCGGCCATCGCCGCGATGCGCGAGCGCGCGAGGGCGGCGCCGCGGCCTCTTCTTGCCAGCCCGCCGCCGGCGCTGCGCTGCTTCTGGGCGAAACCATGATCGGCTGGCGGGTGTACGACGCCATGCGCGCCATGGATTATCTGCTCACGCGGCCCGAAGTGGACGGCGCCCGCGTTGGCTGTGTCGGCATCTCCGGCGGCGGCACCACCACCCTGCACGCCGCAGCGGTGGACGCGCGTGTCGCCCTCGCCTTCGTCAGCGGCTATTTCAATACAATCCGCGACAGCCTCTTCTCCATCTCGCACTGCATGGACAACTACCTCCCCGGGCTGCTGCAATATGCCGGAATGCCGGACCTCGCCGGCCTTATCGCGCCCCGCCCGTTCTTCGCCGAATCCGGCACCAAGGATGGCATATTTCCGGCCGCCGCCACCCGTCGCGCCTTCGAGCGGCTCAAGGAGATTTACCGCGTCTTCGGCGCCGAGGACCGCCTCGGCCTGCACGTCTTCCGGGGCGAGCACCAGTTTAACGGCAAGCGGGGCTGGAAGTTCGCCAGACGCCATCTAAACCGCGATGTCATGGGGAAGCGCACATCCCCCGTCGCCAAGGCTATGGGGAACGAGTAAACACAGATCAGCGCAGATAACGCTGCAATAGGGGACTGTGCTCAGTTCAGTACGGTTGGAGGGCGGCCGCCTCGGCCGCCGCTACAATAGCATGTGCCACAGTCGCCTTCGGCTGTGCCCAGGTGGCGGCTACACGGGAATGGACGGTACGCTACAACGGCGGATTCAACGCGCATATCTGGTGGCACGTCGTAGCTACACGTGAATGGACAGTGGTCTACACCGGAGGCGACGGAGGGGGGTGACGAGACATGGTCGTAGCTACACGTGAATGGACGGTGGTCTACACCTTCAAGAATATGCGCGTGGGTACGGGGTACGTCGTAGCTACACGTGAATGGACGGTGGTCTACACCGCTTGGGCTATCGGGTTGTACCCCTCCGAGTCGTAGCTACACGTGAATGGACGGTGGTCTACACCTAAGCGGCTCGATGACCTTGCGCGGGAAGGGTCGTAGCTACACGTGAATGGACGGTGGTCTACACCTCGGGCCGTGATTAGGGGCGGGGTGATTAGGTCGTAGCTACACGTGAATGGACGGTGGTCTACACCCAGAACGGCCGTTTGCCATAGACTACTTGTCCATCCCGTCCATCCGTTGTGTCCGTGCGAGGCACGGAATCGGCCTGATAACAGGCCGAAGAGCTTCAGCCCACCGCTTGGGCTAGGGAATGCCGCTGGCATTCGCGTTCGGCCCAAGAGCAGACCACGGGCCTACGACTAATTAGCCCGCCCAATCACACGCTCGAAAACGAGCGATGAAAGGCCCGATAATCGCCCTTCCAGTCCGTTTTCCTGTAAAGCGGTCGCCGGGCGATGTTGACGGCGGCGTTCTCGTCGGCGTCCAGCTCAACCCCGCAGGCGGGGCAATGGGAAGATTCGCGTTCCCGCTGGCCCTCTTCTCCACACTTCGAACAGATCTTCGAGGAAAACGCCGCGAACACCTCTTTCGGCCGCGGTAGACCCGCTTGGGTTAGTTTGTAGTCCAGAATCTTGGCGAGCTTGGCGTACTGGGAGCGAACGAACCGGCCCGCGTTGTGGAGGTTAAGGTCCTCCATTACGACGAGCGCCTTATGAGCCGCAGCGAGTTTCACGACTGCGTTGACGATGAGGTGCAGGTTCTCTTCCTGGCGCCGGCGCTGCCACTCACGCACGGTGACGCGCCGGCCTGCTTTCTGCGCGGCTTGCCGGCGGCGGCCCAGAACGATCTGAAGTTCCCGCTGCTCCCGACCCAACGAGCCAACCTCGAGCAGCTTCCCTTCCAGGTCTGTCAGTGCGTAGGCCGCCTGCTTGACGATGCCCCGGTCTATGCCAAGCAAGCACTGCGCCTCGGACGCTTCCATCACTTCGACCGCAAACTCGAAGGCGACGTGAAGGAAGTATTCCCCCTCCCGCCGGCATAGATGCGCGCACCTCGGGGTTCCTTGCTCCAGGTAGGTTTCTTCATGCCACTCACCGAAGGCAAGGGGGAAGCGCAGCCGGTTGGGTTGCTGTGTCCGTGGCTGGAGATTGAGGGTGACGCCCCATCGCTCGTTATGCAGGCGTTCAAGCTTGAAATCCCGCGCCCGACAGAAGGAGAGCGGCCTTACGACCTGCTTTGCCTCGCGCGTCAGTCGTTCCTGAAAAGCGATGAAATCGAGGTCAGTGCCTGCCCAGGAAACCGCCTGGGCGAGTGCTTCGAAATAGGCTTCGCGCCGGTAGCCGTAGACCGGAGCGGGGTAATTCGGCTCGCCCTGCTTTTCCTTCTTCTCTTTGCGTTCCCATTCCAAGCGCAACCGGCAATGGGACAGGAGGTTTCCCGCGACATCGGAGAGCAGGCCGTCGCGAAGCGAGCTGGGCAGGTCGAGCCCCCTTGCGCCAGGACAGAGCGGATACATCTGCTTCATTGCGCGACGAAGGCTTGGGAGACGTTTGGTATCCTGGGCAGTCGCCAGCCACGATTCGGCGAGCGGCTTGCACGCCTCCAGCAGCCCGTTGTAAGCTTCGCCATAGCGCGCAAAGACGAGGTCAAGGACGCGGCGTTTTGCGGCGCTGGGATTATGAACCTTGAAGACGGCCGTCTTGTGCAATTTTACCGTACGAGGCATGAAACACCCGTTCGCTGGGTTCTGCGGGCGTTGATAGGGTTCCTTCCGCTGTCCGATAACGGCTTCGGGACGGTGGGGGAGATCGAAGATGGCGCGCTCGGCGATGCGGCGAGCGCCGGCTGTATTGTCGTCAACGGCCCCGCAGAGAGGCCGGAGCCGTTTTTCTGTATGGGGCGCAGGGGAAGCGGCTACCCGCCGCTCCCTGTGCCGGGGCCGCAGGTCGGGCAGCATAGCGTGGCGAAACGGGCGCGGAAGGAGGCCCTCATGTTCGACATCAACCTAACGAAGTACCGCGTGATTGACCTCTCCTTGGAGGTGCGTCCTGACGCGCCGGAGCCGGATCGCCCCTTTGAGGTCGCGCGCGGGCAACTGGCCGATCGCGCCTTCAAGTACGACATCCTGCGCACCCACACCCACGTCGGCACCCACGTCGAGGCACCCGGGCATTTCTTCGACCGCGGCAAATCCATCACTGATCTGCCGCTGGAAACCTACATGGGCCCGGCGGTGCTTGCCCCGATAGACTTGCCGCGCAGCGCCGAGATCTCCCGCGCCTATCTCGAAACCCTTATCGGCGATACTATGGCCCCCGGCCGCATCGTCGTCACCCGCGATGAGCGCAAGGCCAGCGAAACCGGCCGCCAACCCCATCTCACCGTGGATTCCGCGGCTTGGCTCATGGAGCGCGGCATGAAGATGCTGGTGCTCGACGTCGAAATGGGCACCAACATCGAGGAGGGCCGCGCCATCCATGATGTCATCATGAGCCGCGACGCGCCCATCGTCGAGCGGCTGGCCAATCTCCAGCAAATCCGCCGTCGCGAGTTCTATTTCATGGCGTTGCCCTTCAAGGTGCGCGGAATGGACAGCGGCTGGACGCGCGCCATCGCCATCGAGGAGCGCTGATGCGGCAGGATTCGCGCCGCCGCTGCTGAAACCAAACTACCCGTGAGTCACTGCCCGCGAAAATGCGTTCCGCAGGCGGAGGGCGGCGCCGGATGCGCGGTGTTGGTGGTCGGCAGCATCGCCCTCGACAGCGTCCAGACGCCTTTCGGCGCTGCGCAGGAGGTCCTGGGCGGGGCTGCGGTTTTCGCCGCCGCCGCCGCCAGCTTCTTCGCGCCGGTGCGCATGGTCGGCGTCGTCGGCACTGACTTCCCACGCGAACATCTGCGCCGCCTCCAGCAATGGGACATTGATGTCAGCGGGGTCGAGGTGCGCGAGGGCCAGACCTTCCGCTGGAGCGGCTACTACGAGTATGACCTCAACCAGGCCCATACCGTCGCCACGCATCTCAACGTCTTTGAGGATTTCCGCCCCGACCTGCCCCGCACGTATTGCTGCACTCCTTACGTCTTTCTCGCCAATATTGATCCCGAGCTGCAAGCGGCCGTACTCGATCAGGTTGAGACCCCGCGCCTCACGGTCTGCGACACCATGAACTTTTGGATCTCGGGCAAGCGCGACGCCCTGCTGGCGGTGCTGGCGCGCGTGGACGTGGCGCTCATGAATGACGCCGAAGCGCGCCAGCTCTGCGACACCCCGAGCCTGGTGCAGGCGGCGCGGCGCATCCTCGACCTCGGGCCCCGCGCGGTGGTGCTCAAGAAAGGCGAGCACGGCGCGGCGATGTTCACCCGCGATGGTCACTTCGCCGCCCCCGGGTATCCCCTGGAGCAGATCAAGGATCCCACCGGCGCCGGCGACGCCTTCGCCGGCGGCCTGGTCGGCTATCTCGCCTACACCGATGATTTCAGCGATGACAACCTGCGCAAGGCCATCATCTGCGGCAGCGTGGTCGCCTCTTTCAATGTCGAGGATTTCAGCCTCGAGCGCCTGGCGCGCCTGACCCCCAACGAGATCGTCGAGCGCTATCGCCAGTTCCGGGCGATGACGGATTTCGGCAGCATGTAACACGATCATCCACAGATGGGAGACCGCCTGCTGATGAGGAGAGGACCATGTTCAAACTCGGCGTTATGACCGACGAAATCTCCCAGGATTTCGCGCATGCGGTGCAGGTCTGCCAGGAATATCAGCTTCAGACCGTCGAGATCAGGTCGGTCTGGGACAAGCCGCCGCACAAGCTCAGCGACGATGATGTCAACGAGGTCGCGCGCCTGCTCGCGCCCACGGGCATGACCGTGTCCAACATCGCCGCCCCCTTCTACAAGTGCGACATTGACGATGACGCCGCCTGTGAGGAGCACCTCGAGATCCTGGCTCGCTGCCTGGAGATCGGCCGCCGTTTAGGCACCACCATCGTCCGCGGCTTCACCTTCTGGAACACCGGCCGCACCCTGGAGGTCTGGGACCAGATCCTTCAGCGTTACCAGCAGCCGGCGCAGATGGCCGAAGCCGCCGATGCCATCATCGCCATCGAGAACGAGGCCGCCACCTCCGTCGCCAACGCCAAGCTGCTCCAGCGCTTCCTCGCCGACATCAACAACCCCCACGTCCGGGCGCTGTGGGATCCCGCCAATGAAGTCTTCGCCGACGAAGGCGAGCGTCCGTATCCCGAGGCCTTCCGCCGCATCGAGAAGCAGATGGTGCATTTTCATCTCAAGGACGCGCGCCGCGACGGCGAGACCGGCAAGGCCGCATGTGTCGCCGTCGGCGAAGGGGTCATAGACTGGCAGGGGCAGCTCAAGGCGCTGCTGGCATCGGGTTACAACGGCGCGGTATCGCTCGAGACCCACTGGCGCCCCACCGCGCTCACCGAAGAGCAGCTCAATCGCCCCGGCGGCGCCGCCTTCTCCGAGTCCGGGGAATACGCGTCCCGCGTCTGCCTCGATAACCTCCTGCGCATCGTCAAACAAGTCGCGGGGTGAGGGGAAACGAGTTCTGGCCGCTGATCAACGCGGATGGAGGTGGATGCGGACGGGATGCCACCTCCGCCCGCGCGAACCGCGATGATCCGCTTCGGGGACGAGGTCGGGTTCTGAAGTCGGCTCCGCCGCGGACGCTTCAGCCTTCAGCCCAACCCGCCGCTGGGTTCTCCGTGCGCGCTGTGGTCAGTCGGTCCAGTTAAGCTTCACCACCTGCTCGGTGTCCGCCGACCGCTCCATCGCCTGGATCACCCGTGTCGCCGCCAGCCCGTCTTCGCCGGTTACCAGCGGCTCGCGGTCGGCGATCACGCAGTCCACGAAATGCCGGATGCTCTCCACCGCAAACCCCAGCGGCTTGCCGTGCACTAT
>Ga0315289_10013008_pt1 | contig 11681 bp, 7 predicted proteins | sample YL17G11_40_MG_FD_203452 | JGI IMG/M metagenome (GOLD analysis project Ga0315289, IMG submission 203452) | Sediment microbial communities from Yellowstone Lake, YNP, Wyoming, USA - YL17G11_40 | ecosystem: Environmental > Aquatic > Freshwater > Lake > Sediment | place: USA: Wyoming | collected... | reverse complement strand
GGGCCTTGAGGATAAAGAGAGGATTGATCCTTCCGGAGCAGGGGACCCGGATCACCCGGATGTTCGGAGGATACTGGATCCTCGACGTCCCTGCAAGGTCTGCACCCGCATAAGAACACCAGTTACAGAGAAAAGCCAAAATCTTGGGTTCCCAGGTTTTTTCTATCTCGCTTCCCATTCCAATTTCCCATTCATAAGCCATGCCAGAAAACCCCAGGCTTTTAAGCCTGGGGATGAATGGCATCCTTTCGGAGCGAAATGGAGGCCTTTTCCGGCATGCCTGGCATGGCCGAAGGTCATAACGGGTATGCCAGAGGCCTGAAACCCTGGGCTTTAGCCCAGGGAGTGGGTTCATTGACTTATTGCCAACTCTGTGATCTGTGCCACCAGCTCTGCGTTCGTGAATCCTTTTAAATCAATGGAGCCTGAGCGGCAAGAGGCAGTGCAGGCTCCACATCCCTTGCATAGGACTCTATTGATTTGCGCCACCTGTTTTTCCCCCACGATCGTCCTTTTCGTCAGGATCTCAATCGCTTTATATGGACAAACACTTTCGCAGAGACCGCACCCGATACACTTTCTTTCATCCACTTCAGAGACAGTCCCAATCGTCTCAAGTTCTTTTTTTGAGAGGTAAGTCAAAGCACGGGAGACGGCCGCATTGGCTTGCGAAATGCTCTCTTCAATCGATTTAGGGTGATGAGCGAGTCCGGCCAGAAAGATTCCCTCAGTTGCGAAATCGACAGGCCTCAGTTTCATGTGGGCCTCTAAGAAATAGCCATCCTGGTTCAATGGAACCTTCAACATCTTTGACAAACGTTTGTTATCGGGAGAGGGGATGATCCCAGGGCTGAGGACGAGAAGATCGGTTTGGATGCATAACTCATCCCGTAAAATAGGTTCATGGACGATCACCTGAAGACCTTCCCCTTGCCTTTCCAAGCGAGGTTCTCGTTCTGGATCATATCGGATAAAAATAGCTCCAGCCTCCCTGGCCTTTTCATAGTAGTCCTCTTTGAACCCGTAGGTGCGAATATCCCGGTACAAGACATAGACATTCATCTCAGGAGCCATGGACTTCAGTCTCAAGGCATTCTTGATCGCCTCTGAACAACAAATCCGGCTGCAATAAGGTCTTTCATCATTCCTTGATCCAATGCATTGAATCATGACCACATTCTTCAGAGATTTTAGAGAGTCAGGATGAACGGATATCCTTTCTTCCAATTCCTTCTGTGTGATCACTCGAGTATCCTGGCCGTAGAGGAACTCCTTTGGTTGGTACTCCTCAGCACCTGTGGCCACAACAATAATACCATGGTCAATTTCTTTAACCTCATTTCCATTTCGGACCTTTGTCTTAAAATTTCCAACGAAGCCATCCACGTTTTCAATGGTGGTTTGGGTCATGAGATGAATTTGGGGATCTTTCTCTACTTTTTCGATGGATTGTTTTAAATGGGATTGAACGTCATCTCCTTCTAAAGTGAAATGGATCGCTCTCGCCTTACCCCCCAACTGGGATTCCCTTTCAACCAGGTAGACCTCATAACCGGCTTCGGCTATCTTCTTGGCGGCCGTCATCCCAGTCAGACCTCCTCCAATCACCAATGCTTTCTGAACCACTCCAATCATTTGCGTTTGAAGAGGTTCAAGGAGGGCAGCCTTGGCAATAGCCATCCTTACCAGATCCTCTGCCTTCTCGGTTGCCTCCTTGGGTTGTTGCATGTGAACCCAGGAACACTGATCTCGGATATTGGTCATTTCAAAGAGATAACGGTTGAGCCCTGCCTCACGTATCGTATCCTGGAACAGGGGTTCATGGGTTCGGGGTGTACAGGAGGCAACAACGATTCGGTTCAATTGATTTTCCTCAATCACTTTTTTGATATGGTCCTGGGTATCTTGAGAGCAGGTATAGAGGTTTGCCTCTGCATAGACCACATTGGGTAACGTTCGCGTATATTCCACCACAGCAGGGACATCCACGATCCCACCGATATTAATTCCACAATGGCAGATGAAGGCACCGATCCGAGGACCCTGATAATTCACATTCTTCTCTGGGGCATATTCCTTCTCTGTGACCAGTGTTCCTCTTGCCTCGGCGAGGAGTGAGGAAGCCTCTGCCGCTGCAGCGCTTGCCTGCGCCACAGTCTCAGGAATATCTTTGGGCTCCTGAAAAGCTCCACACACGTAGATGCCCGGCCTAGAAGTAGAAGTGGGTTCAAAAGAGCTCGTTTTACAAAAGCCGTGACCATTCAGTTCAATCCCTATCCGGTTCGCCATCTCAACGGTTTCTTTAGGAGGGACCATTCCTACTGAAAGGACCACCAATTCAAACTCTTCCTCCACGAATTTTCCTTCCTCGTTCAAGTAGGTTACTAAAAGGTTTTTGGTTTTAAAGGCTTCCCTCACTTTGGAAACCATGCACCTGATGAATCGGATTCCATACTTGGTTTTTGCATTCTCGTAGTAGGTATCGAATCCCTTACCATAAGCCCGGATGTCCATGAAAAAGATGGATGGCTTAATGAAATGAACATGCTCTTTAGCGATGATGGCTTCTTTCATCGCGTACATGCAGCAAACAGAGGAACAATACCCATTCCCGCAATTCGAATCACGGGAACCAACACATTGGATGAAAGCAATCCTTTCGGGAATTGTTCCATCTGAGGGGCGCAGAAGATGCCCGCGATGTGGCCCCGTTGCACTCAACAGCCTTTCAAATTCAATACTCGTTACAACATTGGGAAAAACTCTATAGCCAAACTCTGGCCGAAGACGGGCATCAAACTCATCATAACCTGGGCACAGGATGACAGATCCAACCTCTATTTTTTCGACTTTTTGGCTGTCACCATAATCTACTGCTTTGGCTAAGCAGACCCTTTCGCACAGCCCGCACCCGATGCATTGCTCCCTGTCAATAAGATAGACCCTGGGGATAGCTTGAGGGTATTTGATATAGATGGCAGCCCTTTTGTTGAGTTTTTCGTTATAGGTATCAATAGTCGTGACCGGGCAGTGCTTGGCACATTCACCACAGCCCGTGCATCGGTCGCTGCGAATATATCTCGGTTTTCTAATTAGGGTCACGCAAAAATGGCCGGGTTTACCTTCGATGACTTCTACCTCTGCGTGGGTGATCACACGGATATTCAGGTGCCGCCCACACTCGACCAGTTTTGGAGACATGATGCACATGGAGCAGTCATTGGTGGGGAAGGTCTTGTCAAGCTGGGCCATTACCCCTCCAATCGCGGGAGAGCTGTCAACCAAGTAGACATAGTACCCTGATTCTACCAGGTCTAAGGAGGCTTGCATTCCACCAATTCCACCCCCAACCACCATCACCGCGCCTATGGGACCGTTGTTTTTTATTTTGTCCATTCTTCTTGGTGCCCTTATTTCCACTCATCCTGCTTCAGAAACGAGAAGATGGAGCAGGAATTCATTCATTACGCCTTTCGTATATATTTTGGAATTTTTCCTTCTTCCGAGGGGTCAAAGCCTATTTTGCCTTCTCCCACCAATAAGGATAAGTAAGAAAGCGTATCCTTTAACTCAAGGTTCAAGGTGTCACTGATCTCTTTCGCAGAAAGGTACTTGGATTGTACAATTCCGATGATTCGATTCTTGATCAATTCGTCCCGAATGGTCTCTTCGATTAATTTCTCCAATTTCTCCTGAGAAAGACGTTCTCCGTAAACATTCTCCTTTTCTAAAAGTTCATATCCCTTTCCTACCATCCAGCGGATCTTCTCTCCTTCCAAGGAGGCCTCGATCGCATGAAGTTTTCTCTTCATTTCCTGATTGAGGGGGAAAGGGCCGAGGCTACGAATCTTCTCAACAAACTCCCGAATCACCCTCGAAAACCGTTCGCCTTCACCTGCAGAGACCCAATCCAAAAGGAGCCTTTCTGATTCAATCTGTTCCATCGCCAGCAACTTTCGCGTAAGGCCCATCTTTTGGGCGGCTTGGACATTACCTGTCAGGTAATGGCAGTCTCCAGGATGGCAACCCAGGACCATCACACCATCATATCCCGCCAGAAAGGCCTTCGGGATAAAAACGGGATCAACTCTCCCGGAGCACATCACTCTGATAACTCGTGTGTTGGGGGGATATTGAAACCTTGAGACACCTGCCAGGTCTGCGCCCGCATAGGCACACCAGTTGCAAAGGAAGGATAAGATTTTTGGTTCAAAACCCATTTTGCCTACCCCTAAAATCCATGTGAAATACCAAATGTCAAATGCCTAAGTGTCAAAATATTTGTCATTTGAAATTTATAAAGTATGCCATTCATCCCCAGGCTTTTAAGCCTGGGGATGAATGGCATCCGCTCGAAGCGAAGCGGAGGTTTTTCCCGACATAATCTGGTATGGTCGTAGGCCTATACCAGGTTTGTCAGAGGCCTGAAACCCTGGGCTTTAGCCCAGGGGATGGGTTCATTTGAGCTTTGACGTTTGACATTCCGTTTTCTTTTGTTAAGCTGCTTCCTTCTCTTTAATGAGGGCAAGGGCCTCGATCTGAGCAGTTAATTGTTCATCAGAGAAATGATGAACAGTCACTGCCTTCTGAGGACAACTTGATGCGCAGACCCCGCACCCCTTGCATGAAGCAGCAATCGTCTCTGCCTTGTTCCCCTTCTCAGTTTCTACCACCCGGATGGCACTAAAGGGGCAGAGCAGTTCACACAGACCACACCCTACGCAAACCGTCTGGTTAACCTCTGAGATGGTTGGAAGGACACTTACGTAGCCTTTAGCAATGGACGCAGAGGCACGGGCTACAGCCGCATCGGCCTGGGAAAGGGACTCACTAATGCTCTTTGGAAAGTGGGCTAACCCAGCCAAGAAGATACCGTCCGTTGCAAAATCGACCGGCCGCAGCTTCATATGAGCCTCAAGAAAAAATCCATCAGCGGTCAAAGGCACCTTGAGCATCTTCGCCAAAGCCTCGTTCTCATAGGGGATGATGGCACTCGCAAGAGCGACGAGATCAGGTTGAAGGATGACATCCTCACCGAGGATTTTATCCTTGACTTTAATCTGGAGACGACCTCCTTCAATTCTCAGGTCAGGTTTTGAATCAAGCTCGTATTGAATGAATTCGATCCCCTTGTTTCTTGCCTGAGTGTAGTATCGTTCCATCAATCCATAGGTACGTATGTCTCTATAGAGAATGGTCACCTTGGTATTAGGGTTCTTTTCTTTAATCTTTAAAGCGTTTTTAATAGCGACAGAACAACAGATCCTGCTGCAATTAGATCTTTCTGGGGTCCGGGATCCCACGCATTGTATCATGACAATATGCTGGCATCGATTAACCTCTTCCCAATAGTGGAAGATTTTCTCCTCCAGTTCCGTCTGTGTGACCACGCGTGAATCCTGGGCATAAAGATAATCTGCAGGAACCCTCTCCCTTGCACCCACGGCGACGATGACCACGCCGTGTTCGAACTCTTTCTCGGTACCATTAGTTGAAATAACACATTTGAAATTGCCGATATACCCGCTGAGGTTTTTCAATGTTGCCTTTGTGAAAACCTGAATGTGAGGGTTGCTCATGACCTCGCTGATCATCTTTCGAAGCAGCTCCTGGGGATGGTTTCCCTCGATGGTATGATAAATGTGGTGCAGGTTTCCTCCAAGTTCAGCCTCCCTTTCCACAAGGGCACAATCAAACCCTTGGCGGGCCAATCCCAAGGCTGCTCTCATTCCTGAAAGGCCTCCCCCAATGACTAGTCCTTTTTTTATTACCTCCACAAGCGGCTCTTTCAAGGGTTGTAAGAGACGTGATTTAGCTACGGCCATACGGAGAAGGTCCTTCGCTTTTTCTGTAGCCTCCTTGGGTTGTTGCATATGAACCCAGGAGCACTGATCTCGGATATTGGCCATTTCAAAGAGATATTTATTCAGGCCCATCTCGCGTATAGTTTCTTGGAACATAGGTTCATGGGTCCTCGGGGAACAGGAGGCGACGACGATACGGTTTAGCTGATTTTCTTTAATTGCTTTCTTGATTTTTTCCTGAGCGTCCTGAGAACACGTGTAGATATTCTCCTCGGTATATACCACTCCATCAAGGGTCTTGGCATATTCCTTTACCTCGGGGACGTTGACAGTCGCCCCAATGTTGATTCCGCAATGACACACGAATACACCAATACGCGGTTCTTCATTCCTAAAATCCAATTCAGGAGGATAGTCTTTTTTCTTTGTCATGCTTCCGCTGACATCACCAAGAAGGGCCGATGCACTCGCTACTGCACCACTGGCTTGGACTACGGTCTCTGGAATATCCTTGGGTCCCTGGAAAGTTCCGCATACATAGATACCAGGTTGGTTCGTGTAAAGAGGTGAAAACTCCTCAGTCTTACAAAAACCATATGGATCCAGTTGAATGCCAAGTCTTTGAGCCAGTTCTTTTCCAGATTTTGGAGGTATCAACCCCACCGACAAGACAACGAGATTGAACTCCTCCTCTTTTATCCGCCCTTCTGAATCCACATAAGTAATCATCAGATTCTTAGTCTTCGGCCTTTCTGCAATCCGGGACACCATCGAGCGGATAAATCGAATGCCATGTTCGTTTTTTGCCCTTTCATAGTAGGCGTCGAATTCCTTTCCGTGGGCGCGGATATCCATATAAAAGATCGTAGGATCGATATCGTGACTGTGTTCCTTTGCGATGACGGCCTCCTTGATAGCGTACATGCAGCAGACCGAACTGCAGTATTCATTTCCACTATTGCCTGTCATATCTCGGGAGCCAGCACATTGGATCCAGGCCACCTTCTTCGGTGCCTGGTGATCCAACGGTCTCAGGAGGCTTCCTTGAAAGGGGCCTGAGGCATTAAGAATTCGCTCTAATTGGATACTGGAGATCACATTCGAAAAACGTCCGTATCCAAAGGCAGCCAATCGGCTTGGGTCAAACTCATCAGATCCTGGGCTCAAAATAATAGAACCGACTCGAATGATCCTTTCTTGATCTTTATCCCCCAAACTGATTGCCTTCGCAGTACAGACTTTCTCACATACTCTGCATTTTCCCTTTTGAAGGTAGATACAATGGGTAGGATCAATAGCATACTTGAGGGGTACGGCTTGCGCGTACTTTATATGGATTGCCTTACGCTTAGCGAGACCCACTTCATATTCATCATCTATTTTTTTTGGACATTTCTCAGCACATAAACCACAGGCGATACATTTGTTGATGTCAACATACCGTGGATGATGAATGACCTGAACCTGAAAATTGCCTTGTGTTCCCGAGACGTTTACCACTTCGGAGAGGGTCAGTAACTCAATGTTGAGGTGACGTCCGCATTCGACCAGCTTAGGGGAGAGGATACACATGGAGCAATCATTCGTGGGAAAGGTCTTGTCCAATTGGGCCATCACCCCGCCAATCGCGGACGACGATTCGACGAGATAAACATAGTATCCCAATTCGGCCAGATCAAGGGAGGCTTGAATTCCAGCAACGCCTCCTCCCACAACCATCACTGCTCCAATTTTATCGCCAACCTTGTCAGCCATTTATTTTCTTACAATCCCCCGCTCCTTAAGCATTTGTTTGGATCGTTATAAATTCCAAATCCCAATATCCAAATCCCAAATAAATCCAAAATCCGAAATTTCAAATCTCTAGACTTTTTGTTTCTTTTGGTCATTCGGATTTCGAATATTGGTGCTTGTTTGGAATTTGGTGCTTGGCATTTGAAATTTCTTTGCATGAATTGTACCCATACAATTCCTCAAAGGACCTATTATATTAATCCCTTTGCGCTAAGTACTTTAATCGGGTCTGTGATATGGCGGCCTAACCATTTCTTGACATCTTTATGACCCAAGGCCAATCCCATTAACTCTGTAAAATAGAGAATTGGAAGATCGTATTTCTCTCCCGATTCTTTCTCTAGTTCTTCCTGGCGGGTATCCAGATTGGCCTGACACATTGGGCAGCCCGTAACCAGGCAGTCGGCCTCTGCTTCCTTCGCCATCGATAAAAGGCGTTGTCCCAATTTCCTTACGATATCTGTTCTTGTCATCACCAAGCTGGCTCCACAGCAATCGGTCTTATAGGACCATTGGAACGGCTCAACGCCCATACATTCCATCAAATGATCCATGTGTTGAGGATTTTCATATTCATGGATTCCGGTCAGTTTAGGAGGTCGAACCGTAAGACAACCATAATAACAAACGACCTTAAGCCCAGCGAGAGGTTTCGTCCGCTTTTTCTTCACCTCCTCTAAGATGGGTTCGCTGCAGAAGAAGTCCAAAGCATAACGAATCGAGACTTTCCCTTGATATGAAAACCGGGACTTCTTGGAATGTTCCTTTAGCTCATTTTCCGCTGTCTTGAATCGACTGTAACAGGCCACACATGGGACCAGTAGCTCCCGATCGCTTTTTTCCGCTATGGCAAGATTTCGAGCAGCAAGATCGATGGCGAGTTCTTCATTTGTACAGTGGGCAGAACTGGCCCCGCAGCAGGTCCAATCTTCGAGCTCATGAAGCTGGATATCGAGGAGGCTCGATACGCCTCGAATCGAATCATCATACTCCCTGGCAGTCCCATGGAGAGAGCATCCAGGGTAATAGGAAATCTCTTTCACCTTCTCTCCCCTTTCTCATAAGCGTTGAAAATTTCCTTAATCTCTCTCCCTCCAGCAAATTTCGATGGAAAGAGTTTAATCATTCCTTTGCGGTACATCTTCAATCCCAAGGCAGCATCCTTGAAAAAATCTCTGGTTTTAGACTTTAATTGGAGGATGAGGCTTAGCTCATGAATTCGGCCCTTCGATTTGATCGCATCTAAGAATACGGAATGGAAAATGGGAATGTCCTTTTCCCCTAGTTTGAATCCAGAATGTATTGATAGAGTTCTTAACGTACCCATGATCTTGGCAATATCAATATTATTCGGGCATCGTACACTACAGGAATAGCAGGAGGCACAGATCCAAATGGTCTTCGAAGAGAGAACCCTTTCTCGATGGTCGAACTGAATATGACGAAGGATCTGATTAGGGAGGATATCCATGGCGAAGGCGACCGGACATCCTGCCGAACACTTCTGACATTGATAACAGGCTTGTATTGTCTCACCACCCGCCTGAAGAACTTCTGACAAGAAAGATTTCTCTTTTTGGCTAGGATCCATCTCTTACCTTCATGCTAACGAGGGGTCCTTCGAATCAAGCATTGAATGTTAGTTGAACGAAGCGCTCAAATAATTTATAAAACATCATGGTTCGTTTTTCAATGAAGGCTATGTCTTTTCCCCCATTTTTTTCACCCGTTCGATCTCGGATTTTATGAATTCTTTCAGGCTATCTCCCTTCATCAAGTTTTTAAGTTCCTCCTGAAGATTGGAAGCGTTGATTTTACATATCCAACCCTTATCATAAGGGCTCTCATTGATCAGTTCGGGAGTCTCTTCGAGATCCTGATTGGAGGATTCCACTTTTCCAGAGACGGGTGCGTAGATCCTTCCCACCCATTTGCCAGATTCCATGGACCCACAGGGTTTTCCTTGCTCAACTGCCCTCCCCACGTTAGGCAATTCTACATAGACAACCTGGCCTGCCAATTTTTGGGCAAAGTCACTTGTACCGATAATCACTTTATTCCCTTCGACTTTCGCCCAATAGTGTTCTTTGTGGTAATAAATGTCATCCGGAAAGTTGTAGCCTTCGATTTCCATAGTGAGATTCTCCTTTCTTTTTTTTATGCCTATATACACTAAAAGCGATATAATAACAAGCACTTTTTAAACTCCTTGACAAAAGCTTCAATGGATGATAAGGAAAGTAATAAAAATCACAAATATCCTTCTTTCCCCCTCTTTTTATAAGGGGGGCGAGGGGATTGGAAGGAGGGGGGAACTATGACGATCAGTAAGTGGATGACAGCGGGAACAGTTCTTAAAATGATGGCAAAGCAATACCCTGATAAACAAGGGGCAGCGGATAAGTTTCGCACGATGACCTTCAAGAAGTGGAATGAAAGGAGCTGCCGATTATCTAACACATTAACCAAAATGGGGATAAAAAAAGGAGATCGTTTTGCCATATTGGCTTATAACTGCGTCGAATGGTTGGAGATCTATGCCGCTGCTGCAAAAGGTGGGCAAATTACAGTTCCAATTATGTTCCGGCTTGCACCTCCAGAAATAGAATATGTTGTCAAGCATTCTGAATGTAAAGGTTTTTTGGTTTCAAAGGACTTTGTCCCAATCGTCAATTCCATTCGGAGTAAACTCCCCTCTATCCCACCAGAAAACTATGTTTACTGGGGAGATGATCCAATACCAGAGGGTTATCAATCCTACGAATCCCTTATCACAGGGGCTTCACCTGAAGAACCGGATGTGATTGTAGGTGCAGAAGATGTTTGGAATCTTATGTACACCTCTGGTACGACTGGGAAACCCAAGGGGGTCGTCAGGACCCATGAAAGTAACGTCTCCCAATATCTTTTAAATGCGATCAATACAGGCATCAGACCGGATGACTGCGTGATGCTGGTCATGCCCATGTGCCATATCAATTCAATTTATTATTCATTCACCTACACCTATGTCAGCGCAAAAGTTTTTGTCTACAATATGGTTAGTTTCGATCCCGTGGATCTGTTGAAGACCATAGAAAAGGAGAAGATTACGTTTACCTCTCTCGTCCCTACTCACTACATCATGATGCTGGCTCTTCCCGATGAAGTTAAGAAGAACATCGATGTCAGTTCAATGCGGCAGCTCTTGATCTCCTCAGCGCCTGCCCGAAAAGATACCAAACTGGCCATCATGGAATATTTCAAAAACGCAGAACTATGGGAGGCTTATGGCTCAACAGAAGCAGGACTGGTAACGCTTCTCAGGCCTGAGGAGCAATTTAAGAAATTGGGCTCCATCGGAAGGGAGATCTGGGGGTCAGACCGGATCAAAATTTTAGACGAAAATGGGAAAGAAGTCCCGAGAGGGCAGGTTGGAGAACTTTATTCACGGACCCCTCATGTTTTTAAAGAGTATTGGAAAGATCCCGAAAAGACGAAGTCGGTCTTCCAGGGGGAATGGTTCTCAGCAGGGGATATGGCTTTGCAGGATGAGGATGGATATTTTACTTTAGTAGATCGAAAGGCAAACATGATCATCACCGGAGGTGAAAATGTCTTTCCATCGGAAGTAGAAAATCTTTTGGGATCCCATCCTGCTGTCAAATATGTGGCAGTGATCGGAATTCCCCACGAGAAATGGGGAGAGTCGGTAAAGGCCGTGGTCACCCTGCATCAGGGAAAGACGGCAACCGAAAAGGAACTCATTGACCATTGCAGGGGAAAGATTGCAGGTTATAAGATTCCAAAATCGGTCGACTTCATCAAGGATGAAGAGATGCCCATGACTCCAACAGGGAAAATTCTGCATCGGATCTTAAGAGAGAAGTACGGGAAGTGGAGTGATGTGAAGTAGCTTTTTCTGCCAACGACAACCCTTGGAGGCCCAAGTGGATGATCCTTGGGCCTTTTTCTTAAATTTTCTCTTGCAAAACGGTTCTCAATGGGCTATGTTTATACCTTCCAAGGGTGCAAGAAGGCCCTTGGTTTAATTTTGTTAGGACGATGATGAGGGAGTTATGCTGAGAGGTTTAAAGTGGAAAT
>Ga0315289_10013006_pt1 | contig 11683 bp, 10 predicted proteins | sample YL17G11_40_MG_FD_203452 | JGI IMG/M metagenome (GOLD analysis project Ga0315289, IMG submission 203452) | Sediment microbial communities from Yellowstone Lake, YNP, Wyoming, USA - YL17G11_40 | ecosystem: Environmental > Aquatic > Freshwater > Lake > Sediment | place: USA: Wyoming | collected... | reverse complement strand
GAGGGGGTTGAGGCTATCTGCGTCTCGTTCACCTTCTCTTATGTGAACTCGATGCACGAGCGTCGCGCGGAGGAGATCGTCAGGGAGGTGATGCAGGGTAGGGGGGTCGAGATCCCCATCTACATCTCAAGCCGGGTACAGCCTGTCATGCGCGAGTATTCGCGCCTCAACTGCTGTGTTATCGAGGCCTATGCCGCCGACCCGTCGCGCAAGCACCTCATGAGGATCGAGGACGAGCTCAAAAAAAGCGGGTTCAGGCGCCGGCTCCAGATCATGACCGCCCACGGCGGGATCGTGAACGTGCGTGCGGCCAAGGCATTCCAGAGCCTCACTTCCGGACCAATCGGCGGTATCATTGGCTCGAAGTACGTGGCTGACCGACTCGGGATCAAGAATGTCATCTGTACCGACATGGGCGGGACGAGCTTCGATGTCGGCCTTATCACCGAGGGTGTCTTCGCCATCAATCCCGAGCCGGATATAGCCCGCTTCAAGATGAACCTCCCCATGGTGGCGGTAAACTCCATAGGCGCGGGCACCGGCACCTACATCAAGGTCGACCCGATCTCCAACCGCGTCGAGCTGGGGCCCGAGAGCGCCGGCGCCGACCCCGGCCCGGTGTGTTACGGGAACCAGAAGGAGCGCCCCACTATCTGTGACTGCGACGTCATCTGCGGGATCATCAACCCGGACTACTACCTCGGCGGCTCGATCCGGATCTACAAGGACCTCGCCATGATGGTCTTCAAGGAGAAGATTGCGGACAAGTTGGGGCTCGACGTATACGAGGCAGCCAGTGGCATGATCGAACTCGTTGAGACCCAGATGCGTGACCATCTTCACGCCATGGTGCTCGGTCGAGGCTTCGAGACCTACGAATATTACCTCTCCGCCTATGGAGGCGCCGGGCCGATGCACTGCGCCAACTATTGCAAAGGCCTCAACTTCAAAGGTGTCATGATCCCCTCGTGGGCCCCGGCCTTCTCCGCCTTCGGCTGCACCTGTGCCGACTACCAGCACCGTTCCGACAAATCCACCTTAGTTATGTTTCCATTTGGCATCGACGACATGACCAAGGTCATCCTCGGATCCATGCTCAACACCCAGTGGGCGGAGCTTAAGGAAGGTCTCGAGAAGGAGTTCCTGACCGAGGGGTATACGCCTGATGACATCCAGTACACCCCGTTTGTACGCATGAGCTACACCGGCCAGCTCGACTCACTCGAGGTGAAGAGCCCCACGCTGACGATCACCCAGACCTCCGAGGTTGACGAGATCATCAGCAATTTCGAGACCCTCTATGAGAAGGTCTTTGCCCGCGCTGCGAAGTTTCCCGAGGCGGGCTACCTGGTGAGCGATGTGGTCCTGACCGCCATGGTGGACACGGTCAAGCCAGCCCTGCCAAAGGCACCCAAGGCAAGCTCCAAGCCGGCGCGCAACTCCAGGAAAGGCACCCGCGATGTCTATTGGAAGGGCACCTGGAAGAAATTCATCATCTACGAGATGGACTTCATCAAACCGGGCAATGTCATCAATGGGCCGTGCATCATCGAGCACCCGGCCACGACTTTGGTCGTGCCGCCGGATTACCAGGTCGCTATGGATGAATATCGCATCTTCTGGCTGGAATAAAAATAGGATGGATGAAATCAAAAAAACCGAATCACCCCCCCCTTGGTCTCAAGGGGGGTGAAGGCTTCGCCGACAAGGCCGTCCGCCGATCAATTTTTCAAAGCGGGCAGCCCTGCCGGAGGATGTCTACCCCCCCTGAAAATTCAGGGGGGGTATGAGATTTTAAAGGGGGTTTGGCATGAATGCTTTAGAGAAGAGAAAGCCGGTCGGATGGGAGGACAAGACGCTCAAGCAGATGCTCATTGAGAGCAAGGAGCTCTTCGAGAAGACGGGCCGATACTACGGCATAAAGGGACTCAAGCTCAAGAACGAAGACCCGCTCAAATACGAACGGCTCTATTCTCGGCTGCGGGGCATGATGGTGGCCAGCCGCGAAGCGGCGCTGCGGGTGAGCGCCTCACCCATCGTGAAGGAGCTCGGCGAGCTGTGCTTCGCCCTGTATACGCCCGATGGCGACTCGGTCGTGCTCTCCACGGGGATCATCGTGCACGTCCATACCATGAGCATGGCCATCAAATGGATGATCGAGAACGACTACGAAAACGATCCCGGCTTCGATCCCGGCGATATTTTCGGCAACAACGATCCGCTCATTGGTAACGCGCACACCGCGGACGTTCAGAGCCTCACGCCTGTCTTCTACCGTGACGAGGTCATCGGCTGGGTGGGGGCGGTGACCCATGTTATGGACTGTGGCGGCGTGGACGCGGGCGGTCTGCCGATCACGACCATCAACCGCTTCGGCGACGGCCTATACCTCTCCTGCGAGAAGGTCGGCATGGAGTGGAAGCTCAGGAAGGACTACGAGATCCGTTGCGACCGCAACCTGCGCTTCCCGCTCTTCTGGCATCTGGACGAGAAGGCCAGGCTGGCAGGTTCCCAGATCATTCACGAGACACTCGCCGGCATCATTGACGAGTTTGGCGTGGACTACTACAAGCGCTTCGTACGCGAGGTGATCGAAGAGGGGAGGGAGATTTTCACCAAGCGCTGTGTGGAGCGGCTCTTCCCGGGCACCTATTGCTCGGTTTCGTTCTACGAAGCAGACCAGAAGGATGCCCCGCTCCAGCTCATTGCGGCGCATGACATGCTGATGCATGCCCCGGTCAAGGTAGAGATCAAACCGGATGGCGGTCTCAAGTTTTCCATGAATGGCGCCAACAAGTGGAACTACCATCCGGCCAACTGTTCCATTTCGGCCATGCAGGGCGGGTTCTGGGTTTCCATCACCCAGATGCTGGCTTACGATGGCAAGGTCAACGACGGCGCCTACCTCGCAACGGAACAGCACTATCCTTACGGCTCATGGGCCAACCCGGACAACCCCCATGTCTCCACCTCAGCCACCTGGGGTCCCCTCATGAGCACCTTCAATAACCTCTTCCGCTCCCTCTCCCGCAGCTTCTTCGCACGCGGTTTCCGGGAGGAGATCATCGCCGGATACGGCAGCAATACCATGTGCCAGCTTGGCGGCACCGACCAGTACAACCGACCGCTCGGCATCATCAACTTCGAGCTCTCGGCCGCGGGCTGCGGCGCCCGCGCGGTCATGGACGGGCTGGACACCGGCTACGCCGTATGGAACCCCGAGGCCGACCAGGGCAACATCGAGATCTGGGAGATGTTCATGCCCAAGATCTATTTGGGGCGCAACCTCACCCCGGACTCGGCCGGTTTGGGAAAATACCGCGGCGGTTCAGGCTTCCACAGCGTCTACTGTTTCTGGAATTCGAACAACGTCGAGGTGGTCAGCGCTGGCCCGGGCAAGGTCTTCGACAACTGCGGCATCTTTGGCGGCTACCCGAGCGCCCGCGTCATGCGCCACAAGGAGATGGTGTTGAATTCCAACCTCAGAGATATTGTCGCCCAGCTGAAACCATACCCCACGCAAGAGGGCGATCCCAACCAGCCTGACATTATCACCATGCTTGAGGGCGACAAACGCATCCTCGACCGTTCCATTATGCACCCCATTCCGATGAAGACCGGCGATATCTTCATTCAACATTACCAGGGCGGACCCGGCTATGGCGACCCGATCGAACGCGACCCGGAGGCCGTGGTTCACGACCTCAACAACAATACCGCCCTGGAACGCAAGGCCCGCGAGGTCAATGGTGTGACCGTATGGTACGACGAGCAGGCGAAGACCTGGAAGCATGATCCCGGAAAGACCAAACAACTGCGGACCGCGATCCGTGCAAAGCGCAAGCAGCGCGGCATCTCGGTAGCAGACTGGATGAAAAATGAACGGGAGAAAGTCCTGAAAAAAGAATTTCTCGAGGTGATTATGAGCACGTACCGGGAGAGTATGACCCTCTCCCCGGAGTTCGCGGCCGAGTTCAAGAAGTTCTGGGAGCTCCCGGACGATTTCGCATTCTAAGAGAGGTGACCCATGCCGAACTATACCAAAGAGACCATAGCTGATCTGATCGACGGAAAACTGGCTTGGCCTACACTGAAAGGTATTATGACCGGCGACAAGGACCCCGAACGGTTTGAGAAATACCTTGAGATCCTCCAGGAAAGGGTTCCTTGGAAAGAACGAATCTTGGTCCCCTTAGCCGAACACCTCTACGTCGTGCAAAAAGGTGGGGAACGCATCGTCAAGTGCGATTGCGGCCAAGAATTCGGTCACTATCGCCAGAATTGGAAACTATCGGCCCTCATCCATGTTCGGGACACCAACGAATCGCTCGACGAGATCTATGAAGGACTCCACAAGCCAAACCCCGAATGGAACGAGATCCGTGAGTATTACTGCCCCGGCTGTGCCGCCCAGCTCGAGGTCGAGGCTGTCCCACCCGGTTATCCCATCCTCTTCGACTTCCTGCCCGACATCGACGGTTTCTACGACGCACGTCCCGAGCTGAAGAAGAAAGTTATGGGGAAATGATGATGCGCGGAAAGGCCCCTTTGAGCGCGTGAATTCACTGCTGTATGATGGCAATCCACAATGGCTGACGAAAAAGAAATGGTGAGCCCGTAGGGTTAAGCGGGTTCCCCCCTCACCCCCTCCTCGGAAATTACAATGGCTACTCGAGTTGGCCGCCTTTGTCGATTGGACCAGGGCAGATAACTCCAACAGTGTATGAAATATTCTTGCGTAAAAAGTTATGCCCTTGGGCTTGTCCTTGACTTGATGGGATATCTTGTTAGAATTAGGTTAAAATGATTGAGGGGTGCTCCACCGATAACTTGCTTATTCTCCCATAATGATGCAAGGAGGGGATATGAAAGGAAAGCATAAACACAAACATGTGCATGCCCATGACCATAATCATGCCCATGCACACGAGCATGCCCACGGTGAAAAGAAACACAGCCACGAACACGAGCATAAACACGCCCATGAACACCTCCATGAACACCTGCACGAACATGACCACAAACGTGCTGCAAATCTACATGATCACGATCATAAGGGGAATCACGGGCTCCATGAGCACGACCATCCCGGCCATGAGACCGAGCTCCATGCGCATGCGCATGCCGAAGAGAAGAAGAGCAGGGGTTGCCAGCGGAAGAAGACATCGTGAGACAGAGAGCATCGGCTGCCCGCGGGCGGCGCAATCTATGTGACCATGAAACTCCGCGTACATGGGGCGGCGAACGGCCTGGCGTCCACTTCTGGGATAGAGAGGAGGGATTGTGAAAAGAAAATTCGACCGGGTGTACCAGTTTAAGATCACACTCAAGGATATTGCCCCGCCCATTTGGAGGCGAATCCAGGTACCCGATATTTATACATTCTGGGATCTGCATGTGGCAATCCAGGATGCTTTGGGTTGGTTGGATTACCACCTCCATGAATTTGAAATGAAAAGTCCTTCAAAGGGCCGAAAGGTCCGCATAGGAATTCCTGACGAGGATGGCTTTGATCGATCGATATATCCAGGGTGGAAAATGCGGATCTCCGATTACTTTGCCATGGATAATAAGAAAGCACGCTATCTTTATGATTTCGGCGATGGCTGGGAACACAATGTTGTATTGGAAAAGATACTCCCAAGGGAGACCGGGAAGCAATATCCGGCCTGCATTGACGGAAAAAGGGCTTGTCCACCCGAAGACTGCAGCGGCGCGCATGGATATGAACACCTGCTCGAAGTCATCATGGACCCCTCGCATGCAGAGTACCAGGAATTAATTGAATGGTTGGGAGATGATTTCGAACCGGAGCGATTCCAGTGCGAGGAAGTCTACTTCTGGGATCCTCAGCAGCGGTGGAAGATAGCGTTTGAATAACCAGGCCCACCTTGATTTGAAGGGGGGGATAAAGATCTGTCGGGTGGGTAAACGGCCGCGACTTCGTCCCGGCTGAGAGCCCATTCGACGAATCTCTAACCGCCCTGAAGACTCCGAGGGGGCACGAGCTTTAATGGCGTCTTGGCATACATGCCAAAACTACTTCTTCTGGATGATGAGGTGCTCGAGTCCCATTTCTTTGAGTATCACCGGAAACATCTGGAAGGCGGGTCTCACGACTGGCAGGAGTTTGAGCATAGCCGTGACTTTCCCCCCCTGCTTCACCTTGCCCTTGGCGACGGCCGCCACGGGGTTCTCGTGTCCGTGCCAGAAGGAGTGGGAGAAATCGGCGGCCTGCTTGGACCAGACGTCCTCTTTAAGATCACACGGCCCCAGATAATAGCTCCCATAATATCCGGCCTTGGCGGGAGGGTTCTTCAGGTCGATGGTGATCTCGCTGTCCGGGTCGGTGTAGATGAACTTGATGATGATCCCGGCCTTGGCCATCTTCGGCCCGATCTTCTCGTCACTAAGAATCCTTTCCATGAAGTAGCCATAGATCCGGTAGAGGTCATCGGCATCCTTGTAATACTGTCCCATAGTTATCCTCCGAAATACTTCAGTTTCCTTTCCTTTGGTCGAAGCGCCGACCGAAAAGAAAGCTCGCCAGCGTGATGCGGAGCATCTGTACGGTGCCGCCCGCCACACACCAAGCCCGGCTGTCGCGGAGCATGCGTTCAACCGGGAATTCCTTGCTGTAGCCGTAGCCGCCGAAGACTTGCATGGCGGCGTTGGTGACATCGATGACCATCTCATTGGCGTAGCACTTGGCCATGGACGCCTCGTATATGGAGGGCAGACCCTGGCCCGCTCCGGCAGCGGCGCGGTAGACCAGGAGGCGGGCCGCATCGAGCTTCATAGCCATGTCCACGATCATGAACTGGATGGCCTGGAATTCGCTGATGGGTCGTCCGAAGGCATGGCGCTCCATGGCATAGGTTCGCGCGGCCTCGAGCGCGCCGCCCGCCACCCCCAGGCACATGGCCGCATTGCCGCAGCGCTCGATGTCGAAGGTTGACATGAGCTTGATAAATTCGCCGGGCTTGACCACGAGGTTGGCCTTAGGCACGCGCACGTCCTCGAAGATGAGGTCGCACGAGGGCATGCCGCGCAGACCCATGAATTCCTCCTGTTTGCCGAACGTAAAGCCCGACAGGCCATGTTGGATAAGGAGGCCGCCAATTCCCTTGTAACCCTTGATGTCGCCGAAGCGGGTGTAGACCATGTAGTGGCTCGCATGCCCGCCGCCGGTGATGAAGGTCTTGCGGCCGTTGAGGATGTAGAATTCCCCGTCTTCGACGGCGTGCGTCGAAAGCGAGGTCAGATCGGAGCCGGCTTCCGGCTCGGTCATGCATACCGAGACGCTGAGTTCACCCCGGCACACGCCGGGGATGATGGCGCGCTTCTGTTCCCCGGTGCCGAAGAGGTCTATAACCCGCACCGGTCCCACATTGGACTCGAACACCGGCGCGGCGATCATGGGGCTATATTTCGCAAGCTCCTCGACGGCGAGCACGGCGTTGATCCCGGGCTGGCCGCCGCCCCCGTACTCAGGGGAGAGTGTCATGCCGAGAAGCCCCATCTCCACATATTTCGATATCAGGTGATAAGGGAATTCGGCACGCGCATCGGTCTGCTTCGCAAGATCCCTGAAGTTCTCACGTTCACCCATAGTGCGCAGCGTCTCGATCAGCATTCTCTGTTCGTCTGTCAGATTGAAATCCATAGTAACTCCTTTTGCGTGAAATTAGATCATACGTGCCAGTTCATGGAGGGAAGGAAGGGTTTCAAAGCGCATGGTCAGGGCGATGATACTCTCAATCTTTTCCTTATCCCTCTTTCCGGCGAACTCCCGCAGTTTGTCCGCGATATCCGTCACATCCATGGGAACCCGGGGATCGCCCTTGGGGATATCCACCTGCTTTACCAAGGTTTTTCCACTCTGCAGCCGTATGGTAACCCTGCTTGATGTCATTTCAGGATAAACCTTGTTCAGCTCATCGTCCCCCCGTACTGTAACCTTCTTCGAGAGTGCGATGACTGTCGGGTCGGCGATGCGCTTCTCGGTGAGCTGAGTTGGGCCGAGCTTCCTGTCAAGGAGGCATACGGCCACCACATACGGTATGGAGAACTGCGCGGAAACGAAGGAGCCGTTCTCGGGCACCCCTTTCCCTACGGCGATGACTGCTATACCGTAGGTGTCCACCTCGACCGATGCGATATCTTCTATTCGAAAAGCATGTTCTTTGATGATCTCGAGCGTCGCCTGGGCTGCACCATGCGTGTGGCGGCAGGCGGTATAGGGCTTGAAGTAGATATCAGTGATCGAGAAGTGCTCGCCGAGTTTGTCGGTGATGCGCTCGCATTTCGGCTCACCCCGCACGGTAATCTGGGTGAAACCGCCCTTGAGAGCCGAGCCTTCGAGCACCTGCGGGCAGCCGGTAATACCCGTTTTGGCGAGACCCGCGGCCATGATGCCGGCGCTTGCCGCCTGTCCACCTTGGACGATCTTGATGGTGTACCCGCCCATGAGCTGCTCGGCCATGGAGAGTGGTAGCAGGTACCCGGCATTCCCCAGGGCGTTGAGCATGCCTTCTGCGCTCAGCTGCATGAGTTTTGCCGCAGCCGCAGCCGCGCCGAAGGTGCCGCAGGTGCCGGTTGGCAGGAAGCCCGAGAGGGTGTGATACGGGTGCATGGCTGCAGCCGACCGGTTTGCCGCTTCGTACCCCGCCACGATAGCGGCGATGATTTCTTTCCCATTGTTGCTCGATGCCTCGGCCAGGGCAAATGCCGTAGGGATGACCGCGGATACGGGGTGGTTGCCGCCGAAGCGCAGACCATCCTGCGCCTCGATAGCCTCGGCGGTCGTGCCATTGATAAACGCTGCATTCTGGATACCCGTCATGAAACCGCAGCCCAGCGCCGTGGCTTGTTTCTTGCCGCCGAGCGAACGGACATACTTCACTAAGCCTTTCACCGTAGCGAGTTCGAGCGAGCCGTAGATATTGGCGATATAGTCGAGGATACAGAGTTTCGCCTTGTGGGTCACCTCCGGGGAAAGATCTTCGAAAGAGAGTCCTGCGCAGAACTCCGCAAGCATACGTGTGTAGTCCATATCTGCCTCCTTTCGGTTTTATACATACCCGCGCTTCTCATAGATCCTGATCATCCTTGAGGGGTCCAGGATCTCCCGGATCACGCGCAGCTCCTCGGCCGTCGGGGGTTCGGTTTCATGGACATCGTCCGCCACAGCGAGGTCCCACGGCGTGAGTTTGACCACCTCATCCACTGTGGTATCCGGGTGGTAGGTCGCCAGGTAAGCCACCTTGCTCTGGCAGTCGAAGCGCATCACCGCCTTGTTGGTGATAATGACCTCGGGTCCGGTGTCCGGAGGGAGTCCCCAGTGTTCACGTGCGCCCGGACCGTCGATATACCCTGGCGTGGTGATGAAATCTACGCGCTCGGCGAGGCTGCGCTTGTCATGGAGCGCGATGATAAGGACTTTCTTGGCAAGGGCGCCGATGGGATTTGCTCCGCCGGAGCCGGGGAGCCTCGCCGTGGGGCTGTGGTAATCACCGATGATCGTGGTGTTGATATTGCCGAACTTGTCAATCTGGCTCCCCGCAAGGAATCCGAGGTCCACCCATCCTGCCTGAAGGAACATGCCCATTACCTCGACCAGCCCGCCGATCATAGCGGCACCGGGATTGAGGCATGGGTCACCGACCGAGAGCGCCGGGCGGGCCGGCCGTGCGTCGTACACACCCGACTCCTGCATCATGGTGGCATGGGGGGCATGCAGATGTTTTGCAATGTTGGCCGACATGGTCGGAAAGCCGGTGCCCACGATGACTACGTCCCCGTCCTTGATCTCGCGCGCACCGCAGCATGCCATGAGCTCTGGTTTGATGTAATCATTCGGATGGACACTCATATCAACACCTCCCCCTCAGTACGCATAGGATACGGGATAGCCGTAATCGAACTTGGCTTTGAGCTTCTTGAAATGGGCATACCCGAAGCGCTGGATGTAGTGCTGGAGGTATTCCGTACGGTCCTTGACCCCGAAGACCCATTCGTCGAGGAAGGCCTGGAGGCCCTCGATGGTATTGGACGCCTGCTGGTAGACATAGCCGAAGGAGAAATCCACATCATAAAAGCCCGGCGTGTATCCGGGATGCGCGCCGAACGGCTCCTCCACGACGGCGGCCACCTTGAAATCCGGGACGATCGTCCGCGACGGGTCCTTGCCGATGGTCTCCCGGCTCACGATGCGCTCGCAGCTCACGATCACCTTTTTTGAGGCATTGGCGCCCCACTTGCAGTCCCCGCCGATGCCCCATATCTGGGCGTTGCCGTTTTCGTCTGCCTGCTGTACGTGGATGATGCCCAGATCGGGCTTGAGCGCGGGAACTAAGAGGGTAGGGGTGCCGTCGAAGGGCGACTCGATCACCTTATACTTGTTCTCTCCCATGAAGGCTTTTATCTTCAGAAGGTCGGTGCCAACCATGTCCTTCACCGGCACGAAGGGCATGCCCATGGCGCCTGCCATGAGCATCATGGGGAGCGAGAGGTTGGTGTATTCCTCCACCTCAATCTTGTGCGGGATGCCATTCTCGATCGAGCGCCTATAGCAGCGCGCCAGACCGTATAACCCGAGCGAGATGAAGGTTGCGATGAAGCGCTTCACGCACCCGGCACCGATCATGAGGTCGAAATCATCGGCCGCATTGCTGCGCGTGATGGTTAGATCCCTTCTCCCCTGACGGATGATCTCGTGAATGGCGCTAAAAGGCGGCCGGCAGATGTATCCGCCGATGAAGAGAAAAGCGCCGTCACAAACGTGCTGAGCGATGGCCTCTTGCATGGTCATGACCTTGCTCATCTTTTTCCTCCATGAAAATGATCAACTCCCTCATCCCCCCTGAATCCTTAAGGGGGGGGCTAGACATCGGCCGCAGATGTGGGTCCTTGGCCCCCCCTTGTGATCAAGGGGGGTCGGGGGGTTGAGCTTTAAAGATCATACTCCGTACGGTTGATGATCTCGTTCTGGGCGATCTCGCTCAGTCCCGTGAACTCCGCCGAATACCCGCTTACGCGCACGATAAGGTCGCGGTACTTATGCGGGTGCTGCTGCGCGTCCCTGAGGATGGTCGAGTCGAGCATGTTGAACTGCACCTGGGTGCCGCCCTTGTCGAAATAGGCCCTGATGAGTGCCATGAGGTTGTCCGGCTTGATCCTCCTGCCCTGGAAGCGCATGTTGAGGTTGGCGCCGTTGGAAACCCTGACGATGGGAAGCTTGACCACGGAGTTCATTACGGCAGTCGGGCCGGAGCGGGCGTTGCCATTGGTGGGCGTGATGCCGTTGCCAAGGACATCGCCCGCGTTTCTACCGTCGGATGTGGCGCCGGTAAAGGCGCCCATGGCGATGTGGAAGCCGACCGAGAAAATGCCGGGCCAGAAAGCTCCACCACGATAATTCTTATGCTTGGCGAGCACCGTGCAGAAGTGTTCTATAATGCGCGCGGCCATGGCGTCGACCTCGTCGTTATCATTGCCGTACTTGGGTATGCGGTTGAGGAAATAGCTCCGCTTGTCCTCGGCGTCCAGCCAGTCATTCGAGAGCCACTGGGCGAGTTCGGTTATAGTGTATCGCTTTTCATCGAAGATCACTTTTTTAACCGCATAGAGGCTATCCACGACGTTGGCAAAGCCCATGAACTGCACCCCGGTCGAGTTGTAG
>Ga0315289_10013005_pt1 | contig 11683 bp, 7 predicted proteins | sample YL17G11_40_MG_FD_203452 | JGI IMG/M metagenome (GOLD analysis project Ga0315289, IMG submission 203452) | Sediment microbial communities from Yellowstone Lake, YNP, Wyoming, USA - YL17G11_40 | ecosystem: Environmental > Aquatic > Freshwater > Lake > Sediment | place: USA: Wyoming | collected... | reverse complement strand
CCGGTCAGCCTCCAGTGGCTCATCCTGTGGGTGGATACGATGTGTCCTTACCGGGGCGCCGAGGAAGTGCGCGAGGAAGCCGACCCGGAGTTCCAGGGGGTCGATTGGCTGTCCATCCGCCCGAAGATCCGCAACGCCCCGACGATCGTGCGGCCGGGGCCGGTGGACTGACGCGCCGGCGACGGGGGCATCTAATGCTACAGGGCCATTTAAGCCTTTGCGCGGTGGGTCTCCCGACCCACCGCGCAAGAAGCCGCCAGCGCGGCGGCACGGAGACCATGATGCGATCTGCACTGGCACTCATCATTCTCGGAGCAGTCATGTCGCAGACCGCTGAGAAGACGCGAGCCGCGGAAGGGCCGTCGCCCGCCGCGGCGGACTTGAGTGCCCGGGTGGGCCAACCGGCGGACATCGCGCCCAGCGCCTACCTCTATCGAGCGGACCGCAAAGCCGAGGAGAATCCTCCGGAAGGCTGGATCCTGCTCATGCAGTACGCGGACCTTCCGTTCGACAAGCCCGTCGACGCCGGTGCGCCGGCGGTCAAGAAGGTCCTGTGCGGCCTGTTGTGGGAAGAGGTGCGGCCGGTGCGGCGCGTCGAACTCGTGTGGCCGGCAGATGCCAAACCCTCGCCGGAGGAGGTGGCGCTCGCGTACTTCGACGCCTCGGACTCCAGCGCCCACACCTGGTGGAACCCGCGGGCGATCAAGGATGCCGGCAAGCCGCAGGTTTCGGCCGACGGGCGGACGTACGTCTACACGATTCCCGTCGACACCTGGGGCGTGGTGGCGGCCGTGCGCGGCGACAAGGATGCGTCGGCCCTGGCCGTGCCCGCGGTGCGGGCGCTCGTGCCGGATGTATGGAAGCAGATGGATCTGGCCATCGAGTGGGGCTTCGAGGCCTCGACGGCCCCCCTGGCATACGACGGGCGGATCGAGGCATACGACGGGATCGTCGGCGGCGTTCGGCCGCTGGCCGGCGACGCGGGCACCGCTATGACCGGCCCGCAGGCCTGGCGCTCGGCCGGCAAGAGCGACGCCCGCCGCGGCGTGCAACTGAGCGTGCTCTACATGGGCGACTCGCGCTGGCGGCGCGTGTGGCCGTATCACGCCCGGCCGGAGGACGTGGCGCGGACGATCCTGACGGTGTGGACCGCGTCGGGCAGTTTCTCGTTCCAGGCGGCCGACCTGGAGCGCGGGCCGATTCTGGCGCCCGAGTACGGCTTCTTTGTCCGTGCCACCTCCAGGCCGCAGCCCGCCGCGAGCCCGGTGACGCCGCCGGGAATCCCGGCGCCGACGGCGCAGACGCTGGCCGATAAGATGGACGCCATTCCCGGCGTTCCGAAGGTCCGCGGATGGGCCACCAACGTCATTCCGTGGTTTGGCGTGAACCCCGACAACGAGTCCGCGAAGGCCGGCGACCTGGCGCTGCCTGCCCGCTGTGCGGCGATGCACCCGGCGCCCGACCGCGACGTGGCCGCGGGTTGGCGCAGTCCGATCCAGGGGCAGGTGCGCGTCAAGGGCAAGGTGGCGATGGGCGACTCTAAGGGAGGCAACGGCGTCGAGTGGTCGATCGTGCGGGGCAGCAAGGCGGGCCGGCAAGTTCTGGCCCGCGGGGCGATCGACACCGGCGGTTCCCAGGCGATTCCCGCCGAAGCCGACGCGCAGAAACTCGCCCAGGTCGCGGTGGCGGCGGGGGACTTCCTGTCGCTGGTCGTGGGCGCCAGGGATGGGAATCACGTCTGCGATACCACCATCGTCGAGTTGGAGATCGCCGAAGTCGGCGGCCAGGGACGGGTGTGGAGTCTCGCCAAGGACGTCATCGACAGCATCCACGCAGGTAACCCGCACGCCGACAGTCTTGGCAATGCGGACGTGTGGCACTTCTATGCTGCCGACGCGGCCCAGGCCGCGCCGACCTCGTCGGAGCCGCCCTTTGCCATGGCGTCGCAGGCGACAACCGCCCGCGAGTTCCTCAAGGAACTGGCCGCCAGGAATCTGGCGACCATCCGCCAGCGGGTCCGCAGGCACGCTGAGCAGACGTGGGAAGACGCGGTGCAGGCGATGCGGCCGGGCCAGGCGCTGCCGCCGCACCCCAAGCCGCCGTTCGAGCCGGCGATGCAGGTCGAGGTGCCGTGCGAGCGGCTGACGGCACAGTGGAAATTGGGGGCCTGGCATATCCTGCGCCGGTCGGTGAAGAACGAGAAGGGCACGTGGCGCTTCAATGATTTCCCCTTCGGCATTCTTTCGTCCGAGACCTACATGATCCTCCGCGCGCTGGACCTCCAGGGCATGCACAAGGAGGCGGCCGACGGCCTGGACCAGTGGCTGGGCCTGCCGATGGAGCCCAAGGTTGTGCCGGGCCAGGGGGGACATCACGGATGGGCCCTGCCGGACCGGCCCCTCGGGAACTTCTCCGACGGCAAGGGCTGCCTCACGCACGCCGAAGGCCTGCCGGGCGCCGGCGGCCACATGGACGGCGTGCACGCCATGGGGCCGGGCGCGATCATGTTCACCCTGACCGAACACTTCCGCCTGACCGGCGACATGGACTGGCTCAAGGCGAGCGCCCCGCGCATGAAGGCCAACGCCGAGTGGATCCTGCGCCAGCGACGCCTGCTGACCGGCAACATCCCCGGCGGCGACCGGCTCTGGAGCAAGGGCCTTCAGCCGGCCCACGTCGTGACTCCCGACAGCGAATGCATGCGCATGCAGTACTATGAGTCGGAGGCCTACTACTGGCTGGCCGTCAAGCGCATGGCGGAGTTGCTGACGCTCGTCGATCCCGACGGCGGCGCAAAGATGGCTGCCGCGGCCGCGGCGTACCGCAAGGACCTGGTCGCGTCGATCGACCGGTCGATCGCGCTAACGCCCGTGGTGCCCGTGCGCGACGGAACGTACCGCTCGTTCATACCCTTCGCTCCGTACGTGCGCGGCTTTGCGGCCGGCACGTGGGGATGGCGGCGATGCCAGGGCCACGTCGGCGCGATCTACTGGGACACGGTGCAGTCGGCCGACCCGTTGATCAGCCCCAGCGGCCTCCTCGCGCCCGAGGACCGGCGCGTGCAGGGGCATCTGGACGTGCTGGAGGACCGCCTGCTCCTGGAGAACACGAAGGTGAACGAGCGGACGCGCGGCTTCGATCCAGAGAAAGACTGGTTCTCGCACGCCAGTTGGCAGTACCAGTGCGGGCTGGAGCGGCACGCGAACATCCACCTGGCGGCCGACGACGCCCCGAATGTCATCCGCTCCGTGCTCAATCAGTACGCGGTGGACATCATGCCGGGCGAGTACACCTTCCGCGAACACACCACGGGCGGGCCGCCCGACAAGATCTACGAGGAGTCCTGCTTCCTGGAGCGGTTCCGGCACATGCTGGTCATGGAGGAAGGCGACGCGCTGTGGCTGGCGCGGGCGACGCCGCGGGCGTGGCTGGAGCAGGGCAAGAAGATTGCCGTGAAGAACGCGCCGACTCACTTCGGCGTAGTGGCTTACGGCATTGTCTCCGACGCCGGCAATGGCAGAATCAGCGCGACCGTGGACATGCCCGCGCGCAAGGCCCCGAAGGAAGTGCTCCTGCGGCTGCGCCATCCGACCGCCTTGCCCATGAAGAGCGTCGCCGTCAACGGGAAGGCATGGAAGGACTTCGATCCGCTCCTGGAGGTCGTGCGATTGCGCGATGTGAAGGGCACTGTGTCCGTCGAAGTTTCCTATGCCCAGCGCGGAACGGACGAAAGGCGGTAGGGGGCGCATCTTGCCGTGTGGCATGGCCAAGCGAAGGGGCGTGGCCATGCAAGCCCTGAGACGCCGTAAGGTCCGGCCGGGAATAGGCTTGCCCCCGCCCTTGGCCAGTGGCAATATCGCCAGGCGAGATTCCTAAGGAGACAGGACATGGCCAGACGCCTAAGCCGTCGCGAGTTTGTGAAGAAGACGGCGCTCGCTGCCGGAGCGGCCGTCGGGGCGCACCTTTCGGGCGCGCCGTGCATCCTGGGAGGGCCGTCGCCCGGCTCCAGACTCGGCACGGCCGTCGTCGGCGCGGGCGGCCGAGGCATGGCTCACCTGGGCGTGGCGGCCGGCGAGCGGCTGGTCGCCCTGGTCGATGTCGACGACAACCGCATGGCGGGCGCCATCAAGGCCCTCGAGAAGTCCCCGGGCTTTGATGTGTCGAAGGTCAAGACCTACTTCGACTACCGCAAGATGTTCGACGAGATGCACAAAGACATCGACGTGGTTTTCGTGGCCACGCCCGAGAACCACCACGCGTGCGCGTCTATGGCGGCCATCAAGTTGGGCAAGCACGTCTACTGCGAGAAGCCGCTGACCCACGACGTGTACGAGGCGCGGGCCCTGGGCGAGGCCGCCAGGCAGTACAAGGTGATGACGCAGATGGGCGACCAGGGACATGCCGGCGAAGGCATCCGAGCCCTGCGCGAATACCTGGAGGCCGGCGCGATCGGCACCGTGCTCGAGACGCACTCCTGGCAGACGCAGGTCTATGGGCCCCGCACGCGCGGACCGACCAAACCCGTGCCGCCGGGGCTGCACTGGGACGAGTGGATCGGCCCGGCGCCGTACCGCGATTACCACGACAGCCTGCACCCCTCGCCGGGCTGGTACCAGTGGATGGACTTCGGGACGGGTCTTCTTGGCGGGCTGGCGCCGCACGTGATGGACCCGGTCCACTGGTGCCTGCAACTCAAGTATCCGGCGAGTTGCGTGGCCCTGGAGCAGGAGGGCCGCACCCCCGACGTGTGGCCGACGCTGAACACGCTCTTGTACGAGTTCCCGCGGCCCGACCTGCCGCCGCTGAAGGCGTACTGGTACGACGGCGTGCGAGAGAACAAGGACCCTGACGTCAAGGGCAAGGCCGGCAACATGGTGACCACGATCCTGAACCGCCCGCGCCTGGCCGACGAATTGGAGAAGAAGCACGGCAGAGAGTTCACGGGCGGCGGCACGCTCTTCGTCGGCGACAAGGGGGTCATGGTGTGCGGGGTCTACGGCGACGGCCCGCGCATCATCCCCGAGGAGAAGCACAAGGAGTTCCCGATGCCGGCCAAGAAGTACCCGCGCACCCGCGACATTCACACCGACTTCCTGCGGGCCTGCAAGGAAGGCGGCGAACCGCCGTGCTCCAACCTGCCCGATGTCGCGGGGCCGTTCCAGGAAGCGATGCTGGTGGGCAACCTGGCGATGCGGGCCGGCGTGGGCCGCAAAGTCGAATGGGACGGGCCCAACATGAAGTGCACCAATCTGGCCGAGTTGAACCAGTACGTGAAGCGGGAGTACCGGAAGGGCTGGACGCTGTGAGGCGCTTGCCGATGAACGCCGTGCTCGCCGCGGCGGCGCGGCCGGTTTTCCTGACGCCGGCGTGCAGCACGGGCGGCTGTGCCGGCGCGTAAGCGGAGCGCCCCGAGTTCCATCTTTCGTTGAGGGTGCACGGAACCTGTTGCGCGTGGATGTCGCGGCCGCTGCCCTCAAGACCACGCCGATCCAGTGTCTCTGCCCGCGCCGGGAATGGCGCACGCCCAAACACTGGCGCTGTAGCAAAGCAGGCGGTTACCTCGGCATCAGGCCCGCAAGCTCTGACGACAACGCTTTCATTGCCGCCCTGTCAACCGAGTAGATGACCGTCTGCCCTTGGCGTTTCCTCGCCACCAGCGGCCATGCCCGCAGAATGCCAAGATGATGGAGGACAGTCCATTGGGTCAAGCCGAGGTCCTTGCACAGGCCGGGGATGTTCTTGGGTTTCTTTCCCAAGGACTGGAGTATCGCCAACCGAGGCGTTTCCGACAGCAGGGAGAAACCACGTGCGAGTTCATCCATTTTTGTCTTCATGTCAGCAATCCTTCCTGGAAGTGGGAGCAGTTGCCCTAATCCACGGATCATCCTACCTGTGCCTGGGTCGTGTGGCAAGCAAGAAACAAATCCTTCGCAGGCCCGGCGCCGGCCCGCAACGGGCCAGGCCAATCCGTCGGTCTCAGCCGCGCTCACCGGCAGCGTCATGCACGACGTAAGCGGCCATCGCCTGACGGGCGACAGAACCCTACGGCGTCAGAAGCCGGATCAACTCGTCGGCCTGGGCCTGGACCCGCCCGGTCTCTTCGACAAGGGCACGGACGAACTTGCTGTCTTCGTAGCGGCCGCGGACGGCCTCGAAGTCCTGGTCGCGGACGGCGTCGTCGCCGTCGATTCCGAATCCGATGCGGCAGGTGACGTCAAACTCCTTCTTCGCATCGAAGAGGATGAGGGTGTTGAGCTTGACGCGGGCGTCTCGCCACTCTGTCAGGATCCCCGCCATCTGGGCGTTGGTGATTTCGCCGGGCACGACGCTCTCGCGGGCGCGCAGCAGCGCGGCAAACCAGCGCAGTTTCTGTTCGGGGTAGGCGGCGTGGATTTCCGCCAGTTTACTCTGGAGCGCGGCCAGGTCGGCCACGGCCCCCTCGGCAATCTGCCGGCAGAGGGCGTCTACGACGGCCATCGGCGCCAGGAGGCCCGCCAGGTCGGCCCAGGGGCCCGGCGCGCCGCCGGCAAGTTCCGCCAGGCGCCGGCGGACCGCGTCGGGCGAACCGGCCGTGCGCAGCAGTTCGGACAGGCAGTCGCCCATGAAGATGCTCTTGACCATCTGGTAATGCCTGCAGGCCTTCTTCAGCAGGATCCTCGGAATCTGTGCGCCGCGGTACATCGCGAACTCTCTGGCCTTGGGCGTCCGTGCCTCGAGCGCCTCAAGGTCATCCATGCCGCGCAGGGCCCGATCGACGATCGCGGGGGTGAACAGGTCGAAGTGAATCAGGTCGAGCCGATCCGTGGTGCGGCGGCGGTCGCGCTCGGGCCACTTGGCGGCGTCGCGGACCGTGCCCACGGTGAACAGGTTCATGGCCGGCGTTATGACCGTCCGCTCCTGGACGGCCTGGATGTACGAGAAGGGCAGGTTGGCCGCGTCGAACGCCGACATATGTTTACCGACAACCACGCTGAACGCCCCGACCCGGGAAGGCCAGAGCAGGTAAGAGAACGAACCGGTCTTCGCCCCCCGCATCATGACGCCCTGGTGGACCGGCCCGAGTTTGTACATGTGGTTCGACTGGTTCGTGCCGGAACCGGCGTTGCAGAACGACAGCAGGCTCGCGATCAGCAGCGTCGACTTGTGGTGCGTGACGGTGTAGGGGCCGGCGAAGATCGAGCACGCCTCTCCGTGAAAGCCTTCGCAGTTGGCGAAGAACGCCGAGTTCTCGGCCGAGAACTGCTTGCCGATCCGCACGCCCTGCCCGACGAAACAGCGGTCCAGCATCGCCCCGCCGTCGACGTGGGATCCGGCCAGGACGATGAAGTGCCGGGCCGTCACCCCGGCACCGATGACGGCCGGGTCCTCGGGGCAGCCGACCACGCTTCCGTCGACCAGTTCGGTGGCGCCTGAAATCACCGCATGCGGGCCGACCGCCACGTTGGTGATGCGCGTGCAGTGTTCGACGCGGCTGCCGGCCGCCACCCGGCCCTGCCGGGACCGGCGGGCGGCCACGTAGGCGTCGATAAGCGCCTCGAGCCGCTCGCGCATGGCCGCCTCGTGCCGGTACAGGACCAGCAGGTAGGCGATGGGCGCCGACAGCCGATCGAAGATTTTGAGTTCCCGCCCACCCCCCTCGTTGAGGACCGCCAGGACAGTGCCGTTGCCGAAGGCCGTCTCGCCTTCGACCGCCAGGGCACCCACATGATCGATGACCACGCCGTCGCCGATGTCGTAGTTGGCCAGGCATCCGACGTGCGAGAGGTAGGCGCCGTCGCCGATCCAGCAGTTGTGAACGGTGCAGCGCGAGATGCCGCAGGGAAGCGTGAGCCCGCCCGGCAGGCGGACCTCGCCGTCCATCGCCCCCAGGCGCACCTCGCCGCTGAAGCGCACCTGCGCGACGCGGTCGGCCCGGAAGGGGTCTTTCACCCGCACGCGCGACCAGTTCTCGGCCGAGCAGCCCTGGCTCTCTAGGGCGGCGATCTCCTCGGGCGCGAGCGGCCGATCCGCCATGGAGTCCCTTCTTTCTACGAGGTTCCCGCGGGCCGCGGGCATCATACGTCCGGCAGGGCGAGGCTGTCTTTCTCGATTTCCTTGAAGTACTTGACCGTGCTGACCTTCAACTCCATCGTGGCGTTTTCATCGCACACGATCATGGCGTGGGGGTGCAGTTGGAGGATCGAGACGGTCCACATGTGGTTCACGCCCTCCTGGACCGCCGCCTCCAGCGCGCGGGCCTTGCGGTAGCCCGAGACGATGATGCAGAGTTCGTCGGCATCCATGATCGTGCCCACGCCGACCGTCAGCGCCGTGCCGGGGACCTCGTTGGGGTCGCCCCCGAAGTAGCGCGCGGCCGTGACCTTGGTCTCATAGGTGAGCGTTTTGACGCGGGTGCGGCTGCGCAGCGAGGAGCCCGGCTCGTTGAACGCGATGTGCCCGTCTTCGCCGATGCCGCCCAGGAACAGCCGGATGCCCCCGCACGCCTTGATCCTCTCCTCGTAGGCCGTGCACTCGGCCTCCAGGTCGCGGGCCATGCCGTTGAGAATGTTGACGTTCTCCGGCGGTATGTCGACATGGCTGAACAAGTGGTGCCACATGAAGTGCCAGTGACTGGTGGGGCGGTCTTTCGGCAGGCCGATGTATTCATCCATGTTGAACGTGACGACGTTGGCGAATGAGACCTTGCCCGCCTTGTGCAACTCCACCAGGTTCTGGTACGTCCCGATCGGCGACGAACCCGTGGGCAGGCCCAGGACGAAGGGCTTCTCGGGCGTCGGCCCGAAATCCCGGATCCTCCGGGCAACCAGGTACGCCACCCACTTGCTCAGGGCCTCGTAGTTCTCATGGATGATCAATCTCATGACCGCGTCTCCTCTGTGCGGCTCGGGTCCGGTGCTCCCCTGGCGGCCGCGGGCTCCCGCCGGCGCGCCTAAGAGTCACAGCATAATCCGGGCGTCGGCGACGAAGCAGCCTTCGCCCTCGGCGAGGACCAGCAGCGGGTTAACGTCCAGTTCTTTGATCTCCGGGCAATCCACCCCCAACTGGCTGAGGCGCTGGATGCAGACCTCGACGCCGGCGAGGTCGCGCGGCTTCTCGCCGCGCGCCCCGGTCAACTTCGGGTAGGCACGGGTCTCGCGAACCATGGCGCCCGCGCGGTCGCCAGGCACCGGGGCGATGCCGAAACTCACGTCCCTGAGGATCTCCACGAACGTCCCGCCCAGGCCGAACATCACTACCGGCCCGAACGACGCATCCCGCTTCAGGCCCAGGATCACTTCCTCCGCACCCCGGATCATCGGTTGGATGAGCACGCCGTCGATCCTGGCGTCCGGGCAGCGGGCGGCGACCTGGCTCATGATGGAGGCATAAGCGGCCCGCGCGGCCTTGTCGCCATCGACGTCGAGCACCACGCCGCCCACGTCCACCTTGTGGACAATGTCGTCGGAGACCACCTTCATCACAACGGGATAGCCGAACTCGGCGGCGGCCGCTGCGGCCGTCTCGGCCGACGTGGCCACGCGGCTCCCGAGCAGCGGCAGCCCGTAGGCGGCCAAGACCCTCTCGGCATCGGCCTGCGGCAGATGATCCCGGCCGGCCCTCGCCGCCGCCGCAAGGATCGCCCGCGCCTTGGCGGGGTCCACGTCGTTGAACGTCGCCGGCGCGACGTGCTCGGCCTGGCTCGCGGCCCGAAACCGATACGCGGCGGCGAAGGACCGGCACATACTCTCAGGTTGAGCATAGTGAGGGATGTGCCGCGCCTGGAGTATCTCGATGCCGCGGGCCGCATCCGCCTCGCCCATGAACGACGCGTACACCGGCTTGCCCGCGCCTCGGTGCGCCTGCTGGCTGACGGCGTCGGCGATGGCTTCGAGGTCGGTCATCGACTGCGGGGTGACGATGACCAGCGCGCCGTCGGCGCCCGGGTCGGCCATGGCGGCGCCAAGGGCCACCTGGTAGCGGTCGGCGCGGGCGTCGCCGATGACGTCGACGGGGTTCTTGATGTTCGCAGTGGCGGGCAGGAATCGCTTGAACTTGGCCGTCGTCTCGTCGGAGAACTTCGCCAGGACCAGCCCGTCTTCGATGGCCGCATCGGTTGCCATGACGCCCGGTCCGCCGGCATTCGTGACGATCGCCACCCGGTTGCCCTTCGGGAGCGGCTGGTAGGCCATCGCGATCGCGGTGTCGAACATCTCCTGGATGGAGTGGCATCGAACGATGCCCGCCTGCCTGAGGGCCGCGTCGCAGACCTCGTCGCTGCCGGCGAGCGACCCGGTGTGGCTCGCCGCCGCCGCCGCGCCCGGCCGGGTGCGCCCGGACTTGATGAGCAGGATGGGTTTGCCCGACTTGCGGATGACCTCCTGGGCCGCGGCCATCAGCGCCGGCCCGTCGCGGACCTCCTCGAGGTACATCAGGATGACGGCGGTCTTCGGATCGTCCTTCAGGTAGTTGAGGAGGTCGATCTCGCTCACGTCGGCCTTGTTGCCGAAACTCACGAACTTCGAGAAACCGATCTGCTTGGCCCGGGCGAAGTCCAGCACGGCCGTGCACAAGGCGCCCGATTGCGACAGGAAGGCGATCTGGCCCTCGATGGGCATCTTGCGGGCGAACGAGGCGTCCAGCCGCACGTCGGGGTCGGTGTTGATCACGCCCAGGCAGTTCGGGCCGAGGAAACTCATGCCGTACTTGTCGGCGATCGCCTTCAGGCGCTCCTCGCGCTTCAGGCCTTCCTCGCCGACCTCCCGGAACCCGGCCGAAATGACGATGGCGGCCTTGATGCCGCTCTCGCCGCACTGCTCCATCGCCAGGTGGCACACCGACGCCGGGAAGACCACGACGGCCAGGTCGACCGGGTCGGGGATGTCCTTCACATACTTATAGGTCTTGAAGCAATCGATGACGCGCGTGCCCGGGCTCACCGGGTATACCGGCCCCTGGAACTTGTCACGCACGATGTTCGCAAAGATGTCGTAGGGCACCGTGCCGGCCACCGACGTGGTGCCGACCACCGCCACCGATTTCGGGTAGAAAATCCTGTCGAGGTTGTGCTTCTTGGCTGGCGCGCTCGAGTCCGGCATCGGCGCTCCCTGCTACCGGAGGCAACCCGCGATGAAATCGACGGCCCCAGACACGGTCTGCACCTGGAGGGCCTTGTCTTCGGCCATCTCGATGTCGAACTCTTCCTCGAACGCCGCGACCAGTTGGACGCTCTGCATGGAGTCCGCGCCCAGGTCGAAAATGAAATTGTCCTCGTCGCCGAGGGCCGCCGGGTCGGTCTTCAGCACCCGGCCAATGACCTGCTTGACGCGCTGCGCGATCTCTTGCCTTTCCATGGCGTCCCCTTCAACTCCTCCGACCAAGGAAAGCGTATCATAACCGGCCCGGCAGGCACAAGAGACTTTTGGACTGTTGCTCTGGACTGTTGTGTAAGGCCTCAGGGGGTGGCCATGCCACCCGACAGCCCATCGCTCCACGCCTGACAAAGCACCAGGCTACTTCGCCCCCAGGCAGATCACCTCGCCGCTGCGGGTCGACAGGTAAAGCCTGCCGCCGGCGGCGGCCAGGCCGTCCCATACAGGCGCCGGCGTGTCGTGCACTGACAGCCTCTTGCCGTCGGCGGCTGCCAGGGCGAACAGTCGCCCCCGCGTGCCGGCGGCAAACACGACATCGCCCGCCAGGATGACAG
>Ga0315289_10013002_pt1 | contig 11684 bp, 6 predicted proteins | sample YL17G11_40_MG_FD_203452 | JGI IMG/M metagenome (GOLD analysis project Ga0315289, IMG submission 203452) | Sediment microbial communities from Yellowstone Lake, YNP, Wyoming, USA - YL17G11_40 | ecosystem: Environmental > Aquatic > Freshwater > Lake > Sediment | place: USA: Wyoming | collected... | reverse complement strand
GCTGTGGGTACGGCTCCAGGGGCAACAGACGTGCAGTACTGGACGACGGCTGGAACCGCCACCGAGGTCACGACGGATGCCTTGCCGCTCGTGCTGGACACCACGTACTTCGTTTCCGTGAAGGCGCAGGAAGAGCAGGGCGTTTGGAGCGCCGTGGGCACAACGAACGGCATAAAGTACGTCGCGTTCATGCTGGAGGTGGACTACCCCACCCCCGTTACCGTACTCGCATCGGATTACACGCTTCCCACCGTCTGGGAAGATGGCAGCAAGACCCACGACGTCCGGGGCAGGGTCGGCGTGATCCAGGGCGGCGCGCTGAGCGGCGTTACCCTGACCGTCAACGGGCTACCCGCAGAGGTGACACTCCTCGACGAGCGCCACGGCACCTGGACAAACATCAACACCACCACGCCCGTGACCCTGCAGGAGGCGGACTGGACCGCGATCTCGGTCGCGGCTGCGCTTCCGCCAGAGCACTGGGTGGTAAGGACCCCCGTCGGGACTGCTTCGGCTGATGGCATCGTCGACACGGACGAGGTATACGACCACGTCCGCTATATTCAGGACGGAGGTTACTTCGGGTTCTTCACGACCGGGGGCCCGGAGGGCGGCCCGCCTGAGGCCGTGGTCGCGCGGTACGTGAAGATCATCTATCAGAGCCTCCAGCCCCCGCGCGGAATCGTCCCCGAGCGCTGCGTCGTCGGCATAGTTCAGAACCTCGTCGATGACAGCGGCAAGTTCGATTACAGCATGCGGAGCCCGCCCTTGCCGGCGCAGGTCCTGTACGAGATGTTCCCGGCGGTCCGCCCGCGCAAGGACGGCAAAGCCGTCGAGGGCACATGGTTCGACTCGAAGGACGCGTCGAGCCTCAATGTATTCTCCCCGCTCCAGCCGGAGGCTCACAAGCGGGGTGACCCCGGAGGGGCTTGCTGGCTCAAGTATCAGGACTCGCCGAGTACGGCACCGTGGGGCAGGCTCCCATACCGCGTGGGCGACAGTCAGTTCGGCGTTCAGTGCATCGGCAACATCGACAGTAGCGGCGTCGGCACCACCGCTCTGGTCGAGGGGGTCCACAAGAGGTTCTACGACTGGCTTGTCCTCGCCATCGACTCCAACACGACGGACGACAATGGCGAGGATCAAAGGGAGTGGCAATGGTACAAGCTGAGGTCCCTTAAGATGTGGCGGGTGGAGTTCATCGGCACCGGAGTTCTGCCGGCGGAGCCGCCCCCGCCGCCCGCGCCCGTCCCGTGGCCCACGTGGACCGGAGCCTGGTGCAGGCAGGTCGCGCAAGGCTCCCTCTCCCCAGGGGGTCCAAAAACCTCAGGCCGATCTACTGAGGAGGCGGTGGGGTACACCTGGAAGCCCTCCTGGCCGTCGTGGGCTCCTAAGCCCCCTGAGCCCTGACGGCGCGCTCGTCTTGGCAACTCGAAAGGAGGAATCTTGCAGTGAGAACAGCAATTCTGATCAGCCTGATCCTAGCACTCCCATTGTGCGTCGGGGCCGGCGGCTCCCAGGAAAACTGGGGGCTCTTCGGGGTGCTCTTCCCGAGCAGATTGTCCGGACCGATCTTCCCGCCGGACTGGGTGGCGGCTGCCGGGGAGGTTGCGGCCGTCTCGCCCGACGCGGAGGCAAGCTCCGCCTCGGGTGTCGCACCCGCCACCAGCGAACCGCAGGACGCATGGCTGGCCGTCCGGGTGGTGCGCCCTATACTCCGTACGCACGCGGGGGACGAGCTTGCGGTGCACTTCAAGCGGAGCGCTAGACGCCCGGCGGACGAGAACTTCATGAGGTCGGATACTGTGTATATGAAATACGCCCGGTTCGGTGCAGGGGACCGAGTCATTGTCGTGGCGAAGCCGAAGGACGGCAAGCTCGTGCCGGTTAGTGACATCTACCCGCTGGAGTCGTACGATGACTTCCACCTGAAGGCGCTGGAAGAGTACGGCAGATGGGATGGCCTGGCCCCACAGGAACAGCTCGAAGCGATCGGCAGGGCGGTGTTGCGTTCCGACAACACGTACCTCCGCGGCCAGGCGATGGGGCTGCTGTCCGCGCGCGCCCTCGCCGCCGGCCGGCGCGAGTGGGCGATGGCGATCCTCGCGCCTGTCGCTCGCGCGAAGCCCGGTGTTGGGTCGCCCGACTTCCGGTACACCGCGCTTGTCGCGGCGCGCTGTCTGTACAGCATAGAGGAACGCAGCGGCGTCAGCCGCCAGGTGCTGGACCTCTCCGAGGAGCTGCTGAACGACAGCGCCCTGACACCAGATCTGAAGCAGAACATCCTCACCGATCTGCAGCATCGGGCCTGGCGGGAGTCGTCCCGGCCGGAGGGCCATGAGCGGCGTATCTTCCGACAGCGCGCGCTGGACATCCTCGACCGATTCCTCGCACGCGAGCAGGACGCAGAGCTGAGACAAACGGCGCAGGCACAGCGTGACGCGTTGCTTCGGCTCCGAGGCAGGGCCACCGAGGTGGTCGCCGATTGATGCCATGGGCTGGTGGGCCCGTCAGGGACTAGTGCAGCCCCAGACTCACCTGCGCGGCTGGGCAAAAAAGCGCGGAGGGCGGTGCGGGACCGCCCTCCGCTTTCGCCCGTCAGGTGCTTATGAGTCGGGCTAGAACTTCCGGAGCACGCCAAGGGTGATGAACCTGGGCACAATCCAGGAATCGGCTACCTTCGTGCCGTCCGGATAAACCAGGAAGTGCGTCGCTTTCCCGGTGTTGAACACGTTCCAAATGTCCAGGAACACCTGGTCTCCAAGGCTCGAGCCCTTCGGCAGCTTCCTGATGATGTTCCACGATAGGACAACCCCGCCCTGGCCGTGGCCCTGGTACTGAGCGGTTGAGACATCTACGGTGTCGGCCAGGCCACTGCCGTAATAGAGCTGCCAGTTGTGCTCCCAGACGTTACTGCGATGGGCCAGGACGGCGCTCAGCGTGTGGCGCTGGTCCCACTCGACGTAGGTCCAGACCGAAGGGTCAATCTCGGATGTGAAGCCCGAAGCGTTCGCGCGAGCGCGCATCCAGGTGTAAGAGAGCCAGCCCTCCCAGTTCTTGCTCATCTTCTTCGATACGTAGCACTCTACACCCGTCGTCTTCCCCTTCCCCGAGTTGACATACATCGTGGCCATCGAGTCGGGGTCGGCTGGGTTGACCGGCTGAGATTGCAGCAGGTCGGTGTACGTCCTGAAGAAGGGGGTGATCCGGGCCAAGGTGCTGTCGCTTAGCTGGCGCTCCCAGGAGACGTCCCAGGAGGCGCTTCTCTCGGGCTTGAGATCGAGATTGCCGAGCCGGAAGTTCTCCCAACCAGGGTTGAAGTAGGATCGCTCCATCACGTAGCTCGGCGGGAACTGGATGAACTGTCCCCAGCTCGTCTTGAGCAGGGTTCGCTTATCGAGAGTATAGGTGAGGCCAAGTCTGGGACTGAACTGGGAGTCGGTCACGTCCGGGTGCGCGACCTTGTTGAACTTCATCGCGTCGTAGCGGAGGCCGAACTCGGCGCGCCAGCGATCTGTGACCTTTGCCTGGTCCTGAATGAACAGGCCGGTTTGTGTGGTGGGGACGTTGGAAGTATACCAGTAGTCGCCCCACTCGGGGAAGCCGAGCATAGCGCCGATGTCCGGGATCCAGGCCATATAGCGGTTGTTGCTGTGCACCATGGCAGCGCCGGTCTTGAGCAGGTGATTCTCGGAAAGCTGGCTCGTGTACTCGACCTGCAGACCGCGCTGCCTGGTGCCGTAGTTCATATAGACGCCCATCGGCCCATCGGGGGAGAGAGCGTCAATGAGCGACCTGGTGTTCATGCTGTAAGGGCGGATGGTAACGAACGACGACGGACTGAAGTTGCGGCTCCAGGTAAGGCCGACGATATCGTAGCCCTGGTGACCGTGATCGGCCTCCGGAGGCACCGGTGCATGGAGGTACGTGAAGTCGTGGACCGAATCAAGATGGTACCTGGCGGTACCCTGGTTGATGAGCAAGGTCCATTTGTCGTTGCCCTTCGGGAAGACAAACTTGCCGATGTTGTCGGAGCTGTCGGCTCCGGTGAACAGCATTCTCTCGAAGTTGGAGCGCCACAGGTAGCTTCCGACGTAGTAGTCGAGGCCGGACGGACTGACGCCGCCGAACTCGAGATAGCTGCCCTTGTAACTCTGCTCTCCGCCGGTCATCTCCAGACCACCACCCGGCGCCTCGCTGCCGGTCTTCTTGATCTCATTGAGCACGCCTGAGATCGCGTTGCCGTACTCGGCGCGGTAGCCGCCGGTGTAGATCTGCATCCGGCTCATGCCGACGGTGACCATGTTGGTGCCGAAGACGTTTGTGAGCGGCTCGGTGACAGGGATGCCTTCGAGCATGTAGCCGATCTGGTTGTCACGGCCTCCCCGGATGTGGGGCTTGCCGTTGCCATCGAGGACGATCCCCGGTTGAGTCTCGACGATTCCGGTGATCTGGTAGAGGTTGTTCGGCTGGTTCTTGGCCATCTGCTCCTGCCTCGATGGGACCATATAAAGGGTCGGGGCCATGCCAGGCTGAAGCAGGCTCCTGGCCACGGTGACCACGGCCTCCTTCTCCTGGATTTCGACCTTCTTAAGCTGGACATCGGCCGAGCTGGTGGCGTCCATCATGACCTGCAGGCCAGTCTTGGATGCGTCTCGGTAGCCCACCATGCTGGCGGTTACCTCGTAGCTCCCGGGGGGCACGTTCGTGATTACGAAGAAGCCGTTGGTGTCGGTGACGGTTGTCAGATTCGCTCCCTTGACCACGATATTGACGCCCGAAAGCTTGGCTCCCGTGTCAACATCTGTGACGACACCGGAGATGATACCCGTGGTACTCGCGCGCGCCAGTGGCACCACCGCCATCACTAATGCCACGGCCAAAAGCGGCGCGAAAACCATTGCTGATGATAATCTCAATGCAACAATCCCTCCTTGAGTTCCGATGTACGAGAGGCGACCTGAGAGGCCCGAGCGGTTCCGGCCATTTCTCGCTCTCGGCTCGCCCGGCTCCCTTGATAGGCATTATCGGGGAAAACCGGTAGTTTCCTCAGGGAGCGGAAGCGGAAGGGATGTGGCATAAACACCATGGAAGTTGAGATAGGTTAGTGGCAGAGCTTTCGACAAAGGCAAACCCGCCGAAAGGCGGGGACGCAAAGCCAACGGGGCTAAAATCGGGGAAGTAACCCCCGGAAAAGCTTGCCAGGCTGCCAAAGCTGTTGCGCAGACATCCTCAGCCCACGTCCTTCGGGCTGCAGACGAGAAGGCTGAGGGTGTTCGCGCAGACGCTGCGACAGCCTGGCTTCTCTTTTTGTGGGGGGTGAATAGCAAGTGTGGACGTTGTATGAGCCGCTAGTAAGGCCAGCGGAGGCTGAGATGCCGAAGTCGCCCAAGGCTGGGCCGACCGCCGGCACGGACCGCAGGAAAAGAGCTCCGTCAACTGTGGAGAAGCTCTGGTTCCTGCTGGAGCCTACCAGCCCGCTGACCTGCCACAGCGGACCCAGACAGAGACCAAACTAGAAAGCGGAGGTGGGAACCTCGCTATCCCTCCACGTCTTCACCTTGCAGGACTCGGTTTTTGCTCGGCGGAAGCCGATGATACGAGTAAATGTTGCTGTAGCGGTCCGGGTGATGGCCACCTGAACGGGCGAAAGGACGCGATGAATGATGACGAACTTGTGCAGTAGTTACAAGGTTCGGGGATGCCCGGCGAGCTTCTACATGCGCTGCCCTGCCTACCGCAGTGACAGGAATTGCTGGGAAGTGCAGAAGAAGCCATGCTGCCGCGCAGAGAGTCTGGCGAAGTGCAGTGGGTGTCAGGCCTTTGCCAGGGGACGCGCAGCAGCGAGGGGTGCGCTGCTCTAGGCACAGCCACCGGCTTACCTGATGACACATGACTAATCCTAGAAGTAGTGACGAGATTGGTGGGACTTGCCGTACGGCCGCGGCTGCGAAGCTTGCAGCGCGGCTTCTGGTTTGTCTGGGTGGCTTCTGTCTGCTGGCCGCGTTTACGCCAGGCGGATATTCCCGCGTCGCGGTGAGCGGCCTGGCGACGATTGCGTTCGCGGCGCTTCTGGTGCTGGTCCGGCGGCAGCGGGAGTCGGCCGCACCGGTCGAGCGCCCAGAAGAGGCCCCGAAGCCGGCGCTGCTCGACCCGCTGACCGGGCTTGCCAATGAGCGCTACCTCAGCATGTTCTTGCAGCAGGAGATAAGCAGGTCCGAGCGCTCTGGCCAGCCGATGACGGTTCTCCTTATTGACATTGACGACTTCGACCGCCTGAACGGCACGGCCGGGACGGACGCCGGCGATCAATGCATAACCGCGCTTGGCACGTCTCTGAGGAGGATGATCAGGGATTACGATCTCGTTGCGCGCTACAAGGACGACGAGTTCGTCGTGGTGCTGCCGGAGGCGAGTGCCACAGCCGGAAGCGAAACGGCGCGAAGGCTCCACTGTGCTCTGTCCGGCCACATCCTGCCCTCGCGCGCCCGATTTTCCGTCGGAGTTGCCACCTATCCCACGCACGGCACCTCAGTTGACGACCTCCTCTCCTCAGCCCACCATGCCCTGAACCGCGCCAAGTTCTCCGGCAAGAACACCGTCCGCAGCTGTCACGAGCTGGCGAAGGCAAGTTGAGAAAAGCCCAGCCGCCAGCAGCGTCCTTGTCCCGAGACCAATTGCTATAGGCGCCGCCCCCGCGGCTCTTCCGAATCCGCTGCCTCAATCGGCCGGTTTGAGGATCGCGTAGTTGCCGTCCACGGTCTTCTCGAATGAGCCTGAGACTCGCCGGCCAGAGAGCAGGAATGACCGGTTAGCAGGATTGCGCGTGCACTTGACCGTGATCTTGCCCGGCGTCGCTGCGATGGTCAGCTCGACTCCCCGGTAGAAAAGACCGCGGACTCCGGCGTGCCCGAGTTCCTTCGGCAGCTTGGGCTCGATCACGAGGCCGTCCGGCGTGGCGTCAATCCCGAGGAAGCCGTAGAGGAACGTGAGGGGGACGAGCGTGGTCTCGACGAATTCTGCGTCAATTCCGAGGCCGCCGGGCGTGCCCCCGCCCTGGAGGGTGCCGCGGCCAGCCTGCTTGTAGTAATCCCGGTAACCCGCGCCGTCCCAAACCTCCAAGTACCAGTCGAGGATCTCCTTAAGGCGGGCGTATGCGTCATCAGGGCTCCTGTATTTGATGCGGTTCATTATGTCGTAGAATGAGAGGTAGGCCGGTGCGCCTCCATCCTGGACCTGTCCGCCCCAGGGGACGCTGCCCGGATCGCTCCAGAGCCAGATGTACCAGTCCAGGTTCCGCTTGGTCGTCGAGCGAGGGGCAAAGCGCCAGTGGTAGATGTCCTTGCCGGTGCTGCTGTCACCTTCGATGGTTCTGCTGCCGTCCAGCCAGGAGTAAATCCTCTCGGCTTTTTCGGCGCTGCCGAGGCCATAGTAGAGCGCTTCGAGGTTGAGATAGACGAAGCCGTAGTCGTGGCGTTTTCCGGTCGCGTCCTCGCAGCCGATGAACCGTCCCGCCTTCTCGTCCCAGAAGAAGCTGCCAGCCCTCTTCGCGGTTAGGTTGGCTTGCTTGCTGAACGAATCGGCATCCTCGCCGTAAGGGTTCACGTCGGCGATGCGGCGGTGCAGGGCGATGTCCTCCAGGTCGGCCATTGCGCGCAGGGCGGCCGCGTAGTAGGCGTTGGTGTACGCGCTCTTGCAGCCCATTGGCAGGAGATCCCAGTAATCGCTGCCGAGGCCGTAGCCGACGCGGCTTTTCGGCGAGATGCCGGAGGTGCCGTCGTGGCCCCAGTAGGGAATCACTACCATTCCCTCTTCGTCGCCCTTTAGGTGATACCGCAGGTAATGGGCGGCGGCGCGAATGCGGGCCATGTTCTTTCGCAGGAAGTCATCGTCGCCTGTCCAGAGGTAATACCGCCTGCACGCGAGGATGAAGCTCGTGTTGTTGACGGGTTGGCGTGTGTCATAGGCGCAGTGGATGCGATCGAGCGCGACCTCGATGCCGTCCGCCGGCACTTGGGTAAGCGGGCGGAGGCGGAGCGCCGTTATCCTGCCGCGCCAGCCGGAACGCCGATAGACTGGGAGCCAGTAGTCCACCGGCGACTTGCTGGCTGAAACCGCGAATTCGACGCGGTTCTTCTCGGACCAGTCGGGTTCTTTGTCGGTCGTCCATTCGAGGGCCGCCGTTCCCGGACGGCCGACGGCCATCTGGACAATAACGTAGGGCGACTGGAAAGCCTCTATCGCCAGGTCTGAGGCCTGGATAGAAGCGTCCGGCTCGGTCAGGATCATGTTCCAGAGGCTGTCCGTGCCGATGGTGGTCGTGCCGCCTCCGGTGAGGGTCCATCCGTTCTGGCCGGCCTCCGGCTTGTCCCAATCCCAGCCTCGGGAAAGGCCGGCGCTTTGCGTATAGTCCGGAAAAGGCCATCCGAGCTTGTTCCGAGACACAGAGTTGGGCGGGTAGGTGAAGACGTAGCCGTCGGGATCCATCTGGACCGAAAGCAGAAAGCTCTTGAGGTCGGCTTTGTAGTCCCGATCAAGCACCTTGTTCCGGGATGTGTCCATCCAGGCGGTGCAGAGCGAGTCCCACTCGCGCCAGAAGGCCTGCTGATTTCCGGCGTAGGCGCTCGGTCCGGCCGGTGCGAACCAGTGGCGGGCGAAGAGATCATTGAGCAAGATGTCGCAGCGCAGGTTTGATGAGAAGAACTCCGGGAAATGCTTGCTCGGCACCGGAAACTCCCACGGTCTGTGGAGGTTCTGCGCCGGCGCGACCCCGGCGACTAGCAGAGTCAAAGCAACCACGATCGGCGGAAATCTCATCTTCGATAGTTTCCTTTCCCCACAGCGTTCCCGTACTCTTCGACTGCCCGGCGCCGCCTGCTGTTCCTGAACAATCCCATCGCCCCCAACCTCTAAGCTGTAACCTCTAACCTCCGACCTCCAACCTCCTGCTACAGCCTTACTCTTGTCTTGATCTGCAGATAGTGGTTGACCACGGCCGGAGAAAGCGTGCCGGGCTCGGAGTCAACGACAATAACCCCGGCCCGTTCGAGCGCTCCGATGGCCTGCTCCCGCTCGTGCAGCACCTCGATCGCCGCCGCTTTCTCATATACCTCCGAAGCTTCGTTCGGAATGGCCCTGGCGGCCGCCAGAACGTTCGAATCCGAGATGGCAACACACATGCAAAGATGCGTGGAGGCCAGAGACTGCAGGTTCGTGATGATCTGACGGGAGGACTCAGGGTCGAGCAAGTCGGTGAAGACCACTACCAGAGACCGCTTCCGCCAGCGGCGTGCCATGTACAGGAAGGCGCCCGCATAGTCGGATTCCTCCGTCGTCAGAGGCACATTGTAGAGCGCCTGCATGATAGCGAGCGCCTGTGCGCGGCCCTTGGCCGGCGGCAGGAAGTAGTCCACCTTCTCAGAAAACGTCAGCAGGCCAACCTTGTCGTCCCCTGACGCCGCAACGTAGGCGAGCATGAGGGCCGCGTTTATTGCGTAGTCGAGTTTGGTCATATCCTCGATCCGAACGCACATGGTCCGGCCTGCGTCCAGCAGGATGATGACGTTCTGGCTGCGCTCGACCTGATACTGCCTGCTGGTGAGCCTGCTGCGGCGGGCGGTGGCCTTCCAGTCCACCTGGCGGAACTCGTCATCGGGGACGTAATCTCGGAGCGATTCGAACTCAGTGCCTCGGCCGTAGAGCCGGATGCGGCGCATGCCAGCCTCGAGCGTGCGGCCCCGACGGAGCAGGAGGTCGTACTTACGGATGTCCAGCAGGTTCGGGTAGACTTTGATCGGTCGAGCCGCCCCGATCCGGTATTGCCGAATGGCCAGGCCAAGCGGACCCTTGAAGCGAACGAAGATGTCGCCGAAGGAGTAATCACCTCTTGCGTGGGGTGTGACGTGGTAGGTCACCTGGCGCTCGTCCCGCGGGTTGAGCCTGACGCCGGCCACATTCCCGACGATGCGGAACAGGTATGGCGGCTCGTCCCGGATGGTGAGGTCGAGGGGCGCTTTCCACCGGTTCCGCAGACGCAGCACGATCGGATTCTCGGTTCCTAGCGAGAGCTTGTCCTCACAGTGCCTTTCGACCTGGATGGCGGAGCTGTCAGGGGTCAGCAGCCAGTCCGCCAGGCCTGCCACCAGCACGGCCGCCACGTAGATAAAGCCGAGCCACGTTACTGGCGCCAACCCAGATAGCGCGAAGGGTAGCGCGCCAAGCGCAAGGAGAATCCCGAATCTGGCAGTGATGATCATAGTCCCTATGCTACTTATGGACTCCGGGGCGTGAGTCCTCCGGGCGGGAAGATGCTAGAGGTGGGAAACGTGCCTGCGGAGAAGTCATGACATGTTGCCGAGCATCCACATGTCACGAGCTGATCTGCATATACACACGACAGCGTCAGACGGCGTCTGGACGCCGACACAGGTGGTCGAGGAGGCCGCGCGCATTGGGCTGTCGGCGGTAGCAATGGCCGACCACGACACCGTAGGAGGGGTCGAGGAGGCCGTCGCGGCAGGGGAGCGGTACGGAGTCAAGGTCGTGCCAGCCGTCGAACTGAACACGGACGTCGGCCCGGTCGAGGTGCACATTCTCGGTTATTTCATTGATTGGCGCTCGGACAAGCTTAGGGAACAGCTCGCGGAGCTGCGCAAGGCAAGGCTCGAGCGCGGCAGGCGGATGGTTGAGAAGCTGCGAAGCCTTGGCGTTCCTGTAACGCTGGAGCGAGTCCTTGAGATAGCGGGCTCCGGTTCCGTCGGCAGGCCCCACGTGGCCCAGGCGATATGCGAAACCGGCGCTGTGGGCAGCATCAACGCCGCATTTGGCCGGTATCTTGTTCGCGGCGCGCCTGCCTTCGTCGAGAGGACCAAGATGACCCCGCACGACGCGGTATCTATCATCGTTGACTCCGGCGGCGTGGCATGTTTTGCCCACCCAGGCAAGACGAACCGTGATGAGATGATTCCCGGGCTGATAAAAAGCGGGCTGCGCGCGATTGAAGTGTACTACGCCGACCAGTCGCCCGACATCACGAAACATTATGAGCCGCTCGCCAGGAGATTCGGGTTGATTGCCACCGGAGGCTCCGACGCTCACGGCTTCGACCCGGAGAGCGGAAGCTCGATCGGGAGTGTGACCGTTGACGAGAGCGTGGTCGAGGAACTGCTGGCTCTGGTATACTGTGAATGAGGTTTTGGAGTCAGGATTGCACCTGGCTAGACTGGTTCATTCACCACAGCCTCAAGGCCGGTCCTTCGACGAGCTCAGGATGCGACCGGCCACTACGAGAGGTTCGTGAATAACGCGGGTTAGAGGAGCGGCCGTTTGATCAGGATCGTTGACTACGAGATGGGCAACCTGCGCAGCGTGCAGAAGGCGCTCGAGCACGTCGGGCAGGAGGCCGCGCTGACGCAGAGCCCCAGTGAGATTCGCGAAGCCGAGAAGCTCATCCTGCCGGGAGTTGGCGCGTTTGGAGCAGCGATGGCAAACCTGCAGCGGCTCGGCCTTACCGGTCCCATCCAGGACTTCGCGCGCTCCGGCAGGCCGTTTCTGGGGGTATGCCTCGGTATGCAGCTCCTGCTGTCGGAAAGTGAGGAACAAGGGCTGCACCGGGGACTTGACCTCATACCGGGCAGAGTTGTCAGGTTCTTCAAGCCGGAAGATGTCGGCCCAGCCACTACAGG
>Ga0315289_10013001_pt1 | contig 11685 bp, 3 predicted proteins | sample YL17G11_40_MG_FD_203452 | JGI IMG/M metagenome (GOLD analysis project Ga0315289, IMG submission 203452) | Sediment microbial communities from Yellowstone Lake, YNP, Wyoming, USA - YL17G11_40 | ecosystem: Environmental > Aquatic > Freshwater > Lake > Sediment | place: USA: Wyoming | collected... | reverse complement strand
GTCGGTCAGGCCGTTGTGGTGGGGCACCTTGGGGTTGTCGATGTCGCCTGAGGAATCGGCCCAGTCGTTGGTGTTGACGTGGGTGAGGGTCAGGTAGCGCGCGCCCAGCGCGTAGTAGACACGCAACAGGCGAAGGCTGTTCTCGATGGCGTGGCCGCCTTCCACCCCGATGAGCACAGCGATCCGACCCTTGCGGTGAGCGTGTTCGATGTCGCCGGCGGTGAGAGCGGGCAGGAAATCCTGCGGGCACCGGCCAATGATGTCCTCCCGGATGGCGTCTAGCATCTCCAGGGCCCGGTGTGCGGCCTGGCTCTTCGGCACGTATCCGGCCGCCACGTAGGCGGCGAAGAACACGGCGCCAACGCCGCCCTCCCGCAGGCGCGGCAGGTCGGTGTGTCCCTCGCGGGAGCGCCGGGCTATGTCGGCGCCTCTCAGGATGCGGAGCGGGGCGTCGTTGTGAGTGTCGATCAGGATGGCCGAGCGGTGGATCTTCTCGACTTCCGTCTTTGCGGGTTCGCCCTTCTGAGGCAGCAGGGCCGCCGCCAGCAGCGCGAACCCGAGCACTAGTCGCAGCAGGCGCATTTCGAACCATTGTAGCCGGGGGCAGAAGGTTGACGGGCGGTGTTAGCATTCGCTAACCTAGCGGTTGCTAAGCCTAGGGAGGTTGTCTTGTCCATTACCTGCCGAATGACGGGAGAGGAGCGCCGCGCGGCAATAATCGAGGCGGCGGTTCGTCTGTTTGCCGAGCGGGGCTTTCGCGGGACTACGACGCGGGCCTTGGCGGAGGCTGCCGGCGTCACCGAACCGGTGCTGTATGAGCACTTCAAGAACAAGCGCGAACTGTACTGCGCGATTGTCGAGGCCAAATCGCAAGAGGGGATGGCGCGTGGCACCGCCCTGCTCAGGCCGTATGCGGAGGCCAGAGATGACCGCAGGTTCTTTACCGGCACGGCCGAGTTCGTTTTGGAGTGTCACGGCGAAGCGTCGGCGGATTACACGCGGCTGCTGCTGTTCGTTGCTCTGGAAGACCCCGAGCTGGGGCTGCTGTTCCACCAGCGGCAGAGGGAGGGTATGGACCTGCTGGCGCGCTACATCGAGCGGCGCGTTCGAGAGGGGGCCTTCCGCAACGTTGACCCAGCCTTGGCGGCCCGCGTCTTTCTAGGCATGGTCGTCCGCCACGGCATATTGGAGCTGCTCTACGGCGACGCTTTCGTCGAGAGGAGCCGGGAGGAGATTGTCGAGGGGATGGTGGACATTTTCCTGAACGGGATAGTGAGCAACAAGGAACGGTAAACCATGAGATTCCTTTGTGGATTGTGGGTGTTTGGGGCGCTGCTGGCGGCGGGCTGTTCGAGGCGGACCGGGCCGGTCGAGGCTGCCGCCAACAGTCAGGCGCAGGAGCCGGTGACGGTCCGGGTGGCGCGGGCAGAGACCCGGCGGGTGGCGCGAACCATCTCGGTTACCGGGTCGCTCAGCGCCGACGAGACGGTGACGGTGAGCGCGGAAGTGGCCGGCCGGGTCTCGGAGATGCGGGTGGATTTCGGGCAGAGCGTGCGCCAGGGCGACATCATCGCCGAGCTGGACAAGCGCGAGTTCGCGCTGCAATGCGAGCGCAGCCGGGCGGCGCTGGCGCAAGCACTGGCGCGGGTGGGCCTGGATGCCAGCCAGGAGGAGGCCGTGCCGCAGGAGACGCCCTCGATCCGGCTGGCCCGGGCGCAGCTCGAGGACGCGCGCTTCAAGTATGAGAACGCGGCGCGTCTGGTCAAGACCGGCGACGTCTCCCAGGAGCGCTTCATCGAGCTGGAGAAAATCTACCACGCGCGGCAGGCGGCGCTGGACGCCGCCCGGGACGAGCTGCGGACGCTGCTGGCCGGCATCCGGGCCTTGCGGGCGGAATTGAAACTGGCCGAAAAACGCCTGAACGACGCCACCGTGAGAGCGCCGTTCGACGGGGCCATTGCGGCGCGCCTGGTTTCGCCGGGGCAGTACCTGCGCGACAACGCCCCGATCGTGACGCTGGTGAAGGCTCACCCGCTGCGATTGCGCGTCGAGATTCCGGAGACCGCGGCCGGCGAGGCGCGCGTGGGCAGCAGGCTGTCCTTTACGACCGACGCGGCGCCGGGGAAGCGCTTCCGCGCCGTAGTGCGGGAGCTGAATCCCACGCTGGAGAGCCGCTCACGGTCGCTGGTGGCCGAAGCCCGACTCACCGAGGCGGACGCGCGCCTGCGGCCCGGCATGTTCGTGCAGGTCGAGCTGGCCCTGGCGCGGGAGGCCGGCGCGGTGGTCGTTCCCACAGAGGCGCTTTACCAGGTGGCCGGGCTGACCAAGGTCTTCCTGATCAGCCAGGGCCGGGCCGTGGAGCGCAAGGTCACGCCCGGCATCGAGGCCGGTGGCTGGGTGGAAGTGCCCGGCGACCGCATACACCCCGGCGACGAGGTGGCCGTAAGCAGGCTGGCCGCCTTGACCGACGGAGCGCCGGTGAAGACCGAGTCTGCGAGGTGATCCATGCAAAAGCTGGCCCAAATCTGCATACGCCGCCCGGTCTTCGCCACCATGCTGATCCTGGCCCTGGTGGTGCTGGGCCTGAACTCTTACCGCAAGCTGGGCGTGGACCTGTTCCCGAAAATCGAGTTCCCCGTGGTCACTATCACCACCACCCTGCGCGGGGCCTCGCCGGAGGAGGTCGAGACCCAGGTCACCCGCCGGATCGAGGAGGCCGTCAACACCACCAGCGGCATCGACGAGATGCGGTCAACTTCCTCCGAGGGCGTCTCCGTGGTCGCAGTCACGTTCGTGTTGGAGAAAGATCCCGACGTGGCCGCTCAGGAGGTGCGCGACAAGGTGGCCGGCATACAGCGGGATCTCCCTAAGGACGCGGACCCGCCGGTCGTCGAGAAGATCTCCACCGACGCCGCGCCGGTGATCACCCTTGCCGTTTCCTCCAAGCGCGACCTGCGCGAGACCACCAAGCTGGTGGACGATCAGATCAAGAAGAACATCGAGTCGATAAGCGGCGTCGGGCAGGTGCGCTTCATCGGAGAGCGCACGCGCCAGATCCAGATGTGGCTGGACGGGGAGAAGCTGTACGCTTACAACCTGAACATCGACCAGGTGCGGGCGGCGCTGGCGGCGCAGAACGTGGAAGTGCCGGGGGGGCGCGTGGACCAGGGGACGCGGGAGCTGAGCCTGCGCACGCTGGGGCGGGTCGAGCGCCCGGCGGATTTCGCCCAGATCATCGTGGGCAACATCGGAGGCGCGCCGGTGCGCATCCGGGACATCGCCCGGGTGGAAGACGGCGTGGCCGAGCCGCGCTCGCTGGCGCGGCTGGACGGGAGGCCGGCCGTGCTGCTGGAGGTCCGCAAGCAGGCGGGCACCGACACGCTGGACGTCATCCACGGGGTCAAGACGCGGCTGGAGCAGCTCCGCGTCAACCTGCCGGCGGACTTCGAGATCACCTACGCCGGCGACCAGTCCACCTTCATCGAGGAATCGTTCAAGGCCGTGCGGGAGCACCTGATTTTGGGCGGGTTCTGCGCGGCTTTCGTGGTGCTGCTGTTTATACGGAGCTGGCGCTCGACGCTGATCGCGGCGCTGGCCATTCCCACCTCGATCATCTCCACGTTCAGCCTGATCCAGTGGATGGGCTTCACGCTCAACCAGATCACCATGCTGGCCCTGGTGCTGGTGGTGGGCATTGTGATTGACGACGCGATCGTGGTGCTGGAGAACATTTTCCGGAACGCCGAGGAGAAGAAGCTGCCGCCGATGGAGGCGGCCATCCAAGGCACGCGCGAGATCGGCCTGGTGGTGATGGCCACCACCTTCAGCCTGGTCATTATCTTCCTGCCGGTGGCCATGATGACGGGCATCGTGGGGCGCTTCATGTCCAGCTTTGGGTTCACGGCGGCTTTTGCGGTGCTGGTTTCGCTGCTGGTGAGCTTCACCCTGACTCCCATGCTGAGCTCCCGGTTCCTGAAGGTAGGCCAGGGGTCGGGGGCTTCGACCAAGGACACGCTCTTGTTCCGGATGCTGGCGGGGCCCTACCGGCGGATGCTGCGCTGGTCCATGACGCACCGCTGGGCAGTGGTGGTCCTGGCCGTCTGCATCACTCTGTCCGGGGGACCGCTGTTCATGCGAATCGGCAAGGATTTTCTGCCCACCGACGACCAGAGCGAGTTCGAGGTGACGGTGAGGATGCCGGTGGGTTCGTCGCTGGAAGGCAGCGACGCGGTGATGCGGCAACTGGAGGCCGAACTGCGCAGCCTGCCGGGGGTGAAGAACCTGCTGACCATGGTGGGTTCGGATGCGCGGCGCCAGGTGGACCGCGGCTCGATCCTGGTCGAGCTGACGCCGGTGGATCAGCGCCGGCACAGCCAGCAGCAGTTGATGCTGGCGGCGCGCAACCGGCTGCTGAAGTACCGCGACCTGACCATCGGGGTGCAGCCGCCGTCGATGTTCCGGGGCAGCAGCGGGACCAACAAGGACCTGATGTTTTATATCCAAGGGCCGGACTTCTCGCGCCTGGAGCGGTACGTGGCCACGGTGAAGCAGCGGCTGGCCGGGATCCCCGGGGTGCGGGACCTGGAGAGCTCTTACGAGCCGGGCAAGCCGGAGATCCGCGTGCGGATCAACCGGGACAAAGCGGCCGACCTGAGCGTGAACGTAGCCTCGATAGCGACGGCCTTGCGCACGCTGGTAGGGGGCGACGAGCAGGTGACGACTTACCGGGAAGGCGAGGACCGCTACGACGTGCAGTTGCGGGTGCGCAAGGAGTCCCGCGACTCGGCGCGGGCGCTGGAACGCCTGTACGTGCCTTCGGCCGCGCTGGGGAACGTGCCGGTGGGCAACGTGGTCTCGACCGAGGAGGGCAGCGGCCCCAGCCAGATCGACCGCGTCAACCGCCAGCGGCAGATCATGATCATGGCCAACCTGGTCGAGGGCCAGGCGCTGAGCAACGTGATCCCGATCCTGAACGAGGCTGTCCAGAACCTGAACATGCCGCCCGAATACCGCAGCGGCCTGCTGGGCCGCAGCCGCGAGTTCGGACGTACTTCGCTGGCCTTCGTGGTGGCCTTTCTGCTTTCGATCGTCTTCATGTACATGGTGCTGGCGGCGCAGTTTGAGAGCTTCATCGACCCGGTGACGATTCTGGTCAGCCTGCCGCTGTCGGTGCCCTTTGCGCTGCTGACTCTGACCCTGTTGGGCGAGAACTTCTCGATCATCTACTCGTCGCTGGGGATTCTGATGCTGTTCGGCATTGTCAAGAAGAACGCCATCCTGCAAATCGACCGCATCAAGCGGCTGCGGTTCGAGCAGGGGGCGCCGCGGCTGGAGGCCATCCTGCGGGGTTGCGAGGACCGGCTGCGACCGATTCTGATGACCACGGCCTCGCTGGTGGCGGGCATGACGCCCATGGCGCTGGGGGGAGGCGCGGGAGCCGGCTCGCGCCGGACGGTGGCGCTGGTGGTCATCGGCGGACAGTCGCTGTGCCTGCTGCTGACCTTGCTGGTGACTCCGGTGATGTACTCGCTGTTCGACGATTTGGCGCACGCACGGCTATGGGGCCGGCTGACGGCCTGGGCCGGACGGCTCAGCCCGCGGCGGGCCTTCAACGGCATCTCGAGCCTGTTCCTCCTGCTGCTGCTGGTGGCGGTGGCGGCGTCCGCCCAGGCGCAGACCCGCGTGGGAGTGGGGATGGTCCAGCGGAAGCTGATTCTGCGCGAGGCCATCGAGACGGCGCTGGGGAGCAACCTGGATATCCAGATCGAGAAGGTCAACCGGGCGGCGGCCTGGGAAAGCCTTAGAGGCGCGCGCGGCCTTTTCGACCCGAGCCTGCGCTGGCTGCCGTCTTTGGAATCGCGCAACACGCCGACCGGTTCGGTGCTGCAAGGGGCGGGTGGCAAGCTAACGGATCACTTTCTGACGCAGAACTTCTACCTGCGGCAGAAACTCCCCTGGCACGGCTCCAGTCTGAGCGTGGATTTCGAGAACGGCCGGCAGTCCACCAGCAACCTGTTTGTTTCGCTCAATCCGTTCGTGACCTCGCGCCTGGCTTTCACGCTGACCCAGCCGCTCCTCCGCAACCGGGCGGTGGACCGCGAGCGGGCCGAGCTGAAGATCCGGCGCAAGCAGGCCGACGTGGCGGATGTGGATTTCGAGCTGCGCACGATTGACGTGGTAACGCGGGTCGAGCAGGCCTACTGGGACCTGGTGGCGGCGCGGCAGGCGCTTCAGGTGGCCTCCGACAGCGTCGAGTGGGCGCGTGAGCAGTTGGCGCGGACCCAGCGCATGGCGGCGGGCGGAGTCATCGCGCCGGTCGAGATTGCGGCCGCGGAAGCCGAACTGGAGCGGCGGCGTGACACTTACTACTCGAGCCTGGGGGCAGTGACGGAGGTCGAGAACGCCTTGAAGGCGCTGCTCACGCCGGGGCGCGAGTCCGTGCTGTGGAACGATGAGATCGTACCCGTGGATCTGGGGACGCTGGCCCCGCCCGAGACTGGCGACCTGCCCCAGGCGATGGCCCAGGCTCTCCGGCAGCGGGCGGAGCTGCGGTCGCTGGAGGGGCGCCAGCAAGCCAACGACGTTCAGAAGCGGCTGAACGCCGATCAGGTCAAACCCCAATTGAACTTGGTGGCCGGCTATGGCAACGCCGGGCTGGGCGGCGCGACCTCGGCGCAGGAGAACCCCTTCAGCGCCGCCAGCGCGGCTTCCACCGTGCGCCTTAACGAGCTCTCGGCGCTGGCGGGGCTGCCGCCCCTGCCGGCCATGAGTTTTGGCGGACCTCTGCCGAGCTTCCTGGTGGGCGGCTACGGCACGGCTCTGGCGAACGTGTTCGCCGGGCGCTACCAGACGGTCCAGGTGGGGCTGGCCATGGACCTGACATTGCGGAACCGCGCGGCCGGGTCGGCGCTGGAGCAAACGGTGCTGGTTGAACGGCGGCTCAAGCTGGAGCGCTTGCGCCTCGAGCAGGCCATCGAGGCCCAGGTGCGCAACGCCTTGCAGGCCATGGAGACGGCGCGCCAGCGCATTGTCGCCGCCGAGGCCAGCGCACGCGCGGCCAAAGAGAAGCTGGACAGCGAGACCCGCCTGTTCCAAACCGGCGAATCCACCAATTTCCTGGTGCTCACCCGCCAGAACGAGTACGCCGACTCGCTCCGGCGGGAAGTGGTGGCCCACCTGGACCTGAACAAGGCGGTGGCGCGCCTGCGGCAGGCGCTGGGAGCGACCCTGGAGGCGCACAAGATCAGGGTCCAGTAGAAGCGGGGCCTCTGTGCCTGGGTCGGTCCCTCTGAACCGCGTTCCGGCTCCCGGCCCGGCCAAGCCGACCAGGGGGGCGGCTCGCAGCGAAGGGAGCCGGCCAACGTCGGCGCATCTCACTGTGGTCGAGGCTTGACAGGACGGCGGAGGTCAGTTGCCGGATGGAATAGAACTTGTTACACTCCAAGCAGTTGCCGCTACTCGCGGTCGCCTCCATACTGTCCGCTGCGGACCGGGAGCGGTCTTCTGCGGGTCAGTGTGATCAGGAATGCGGTGCCACGAGGGCGGCCCGATGCTGGAAAGGGCTATCCAGTTAGAGCCCCAACGTACCGCAAGACGATTGGGTGGCGAAGGAACTCATGCCCGGAATCCTTCGTGATGGCGAAGAACAAGCGCTCGAGCGCACGAAGCGCCTCTTCCGGTTTCTAAAGGCGTTCGCCGAGCAAAGTATTCCGGTCAAGCGTGCCTTGGCCGAGCAGCCGTGGACACTGAGGCTGCGCGACCTGCCTGCTCACCCTGCCGTGAGTGTAGGTACGGTAGAGCTGGCAGCCGCCGGGGAAGCACCGACTGAGCCGAGCGAGCCCAGCGAAGCCGCTCTGCTCATACGGGTGCGGCGGCCGACGCTTACAAACCCTTCGGCACCACCCACGGCCCTCGCGGGCTGGGTACTCCCTGGCTGGGAACGGTGGGGTGGGGAAGTCGCGGTCAGCCAGTCTCGCAATCGCATTGGTGGGCGGGGCGAGCCTGTCACGGAGCGTTTCGACACTGATCCTCAGCGCGTTAAGTGGCTTGACGAATGGCGCGCCCGATGGGAAGCATGGGCTGCGGCGGAGCGTCCCGCGCGCGAGACCATGGAGGTGTTCGACCGCCTCTATCAGCTTCGGGGCCGACTCGAACTCGAGGGCGAACGAGTCGAGCTCATGCTGGGCGATGGGCGGCTTCGGTGGGCGCGTGCCGAAGGGCCGGTCGATCATCCTGTTCTCCTCCAGCGTGTCGAGCTCGACTTTGACCCCACGGTCCCAGAATTCCGCGTTATTGACTCCGACCGTGCACCGGAGCTTTACAGACCGCTGTTGCACGGAGCAGACGGGCTCACGGGCGAGCGGATCATCGAGATTCAGCGGGAGTTGGAGGCTGGCGGCTACCACCCACTCGAGCGGCCGGGCACCTCGGGGTTCCTGAAGCAGCTTTCCGCGCTGCTGTCGGCGCACGGCGAATTTCGGGATGACCCCTCTGATGAGGCTCTCCCGCCTGACCCCGTCATCTGCCGCGATCCGGTTCTTTTCCTCCGCGCGCGGGCGTTCGGGCTGCCGGCTGCGCTGGACCGGGTGCTCGCGGACCTCGACCAGTCACCACAACTGCCGTTTGCAATAATGCGGGTGGTCGGCGTCGAGCCGCCACCACCGCCCCCTGAGGGGGATGCTGCTCCATCCCCGTGGGGCGAGCCGCCCGACATCCTTTTCAGCAAACCCGCCAATCTCGAGCAGATCCAGATCGCCCGCGCGCTGGAGCGGCATCGCGCGGTGTTGGTCCAGGGCCCGCCGGGAACCGGCAAGAGCCACACGATCGCGAACCTGATCGGACACTTGGTAGCGCAAGGCAAACGGGTGCTGGTGACAGCCCACACGACCAAAGCACTCCGCGTCTTGCGCGGCCAAGTGGTTGAGCCGCTACAGCCGCTTTGCGTGGCGGTGCTGGACAACGACCTTGAGAGCCGCGCACAACTGGCGCAGGCGGTTCGGGGAATCGTATCGCGGTTGACAACCGCCACCGAGGAGGGGCTTTCCTGTGACATCCAGAGTTGGTTGCGAACGCGTGAGAAGCTGCTGGAGGAAGTGGAGCGTCTGACCGGGCAGCTTCGGGACGCGCGTGAAGGCGAGTACCGGCCGATCTTGATTGCGGGTGAGGAGGTAACGCCGACCGAGGCGGCGCGGGAGGTGGCCCGGGAGGCGGGGGCGTGTGCCTGGCTGCCGGGTCCGCTGGAGCCCGGTGCACCGCTGCCCCTGTCGGATGGCGAGTTGCTGGAACTCTATGAAACCAACCGTGGGCTGACTCCAGCCGAAGAACAGGAACTCGCCGAGTCGCTGCCGCCCGAGTCAATGTTGCCGTCGGCGGAGTCATTTCAAGCGGATGTCGCCTCGCTTGAGGCCGATGAGCCGTTGCATTTCGCCCGCTTCTGGGAGCGCGACCCTGAGCCCAAGGACCAGGCTGAGCTAGAGCAGATCCAAGTGACGCTCAACGAACTCGCTTCGGAGTTGCGAGACATGACTTCATGGCAGCTTGCCCTGGTGGCAGCGGGGCACGCGGGGGGAAGCGAGGCTGAACCATGGCGCACCCTCGCGGCTCAAGTGACCAAGACGTTCGAGACTTGGCAGCGTTGCCGAGAGCTGTTGCTGGAGCATGCCCCTGAGATCGAGAGCCAGTCGGGAGGGGAGGCCACCCTCCAAGTTCTGGCCGAAATCCAGGCCCACGTCGTACGCGGTGGCGGGCTCGGCCGCTTCACGCTGCTGTGGAAGGCGAGTTGGAAGCGCGTTCTTAGGGTCTGCTGTGTGAACGGTGCACCACCGACGCTACCGGAACACTTTGCGGCGCTCGCTGCCCGGCTCGAGATCGACGAAGGGCGGCGAAAACTGGCCGCGCGATGGACCAGACAAGTGGTCCCCATAGGGCTGCCGGACCTGGACACCATGCCTGAGCCCTGGGAACCCGTCGCCTGCGACTATGTCGGCCAGTTTGAACGCCTGCTCGGCTGGTGGAAGGTGGCGTTCGACCCGCTTCAGGATGCGCTCCGCCGGCTTGGCCTCCGCTGGAAAGCCCTCAGGGCGCAGGAGATGGCGCGGGTCCCGCCGCGAAGCCCCTTCGAAAGGGATCGGGACCTCCTCGGCGGGGCACTGCTCGAGGCTGTCTCGATACGGGCGAAGGTCGCTCGGAGGCGAGGTGCTGAGGGGCGGCTCCGATTGTTGGAAGCCCAACTCACGGGCTTCTGCGGGCCGATTTGTTCAACGCTCCGCTGCGCCGTCGAGCGGCGCGATCCGGCTGGCTACTGCGTAGCCGTTGGCAGACTGGCCGAGCTGCAACGCAAGGCGGGGCTGCGCGAGAGAAGGATCAGGCTGCTGGGAAAGGTCGAGAACGCGGCGCCGGGATGGGCGCAAGCTGTGCGGGAGCGTGCGGCGCCGCATGACGCGGCTCGGCCGCCGGGTGATGCGCGCCGGGCCTGGCGCTACCGGCAGCTACTTCAGGAACTCGAGCGTCGGGCAGCGCTCGACGAGATCTCGCTAATGCGGCGCCTCGAGAAGGCCCGCACAGAGCTTCGCGAGGCGACCGCGGCGCTGATCGACCGCATGGCTTGGCTCGCCCAACTGCGACGTACTCACCTTGCGGCCCGGCAAGCGCTCGTAGGGTGGCTCGACACGTACAAGAAGATCGGCAAGCGGTGCGGAAAGCGCGTGCCGGAGCTTGAGGCCGAGGCGCGCAAACTCTTGGACAAAGCCAGGGATGCGGTGCCGGTATGGATCATGCCCCTCGCGCGGGTGGCCGAGAGCTTCGATCCGCGGCGGGGCCGATTCGACGTCGTCGTGGTGGACGAGGCAAGCCAAGCCGACGTCACCGGCCTCCTGGCCTGGTACCTGGGCGACCGGGTTGCCATCGTGGGGGACGACGAGCAGGTGAGCCCGCTGGCTGTCGGGCAGACGGTTGAGGTGGCGACAGCACTCATCAGCGAGCATCTGCACGGGATTCCCAACAGCCATCTTTACGACGGCAAGACGTCTATCTACGACCTCGCCAGGCAGTCCTTCGGCGGGACGATTGCGTTGCGGGAGCACTTCCGGTGCGTGCCTGACATCATCGAGTTCTCGAACCATCTGTCGTATGGCGGCCAGATCCGCCCGCTGCGCGAGCCGGCGAGTGCGCCGCTGCCGCATGTCGTGGAGTACGTGGTGCCGGCCGAACTCGGCGCCGACAAGTCGGGAAAGACGAATCTCGTCGAGGCGCGCGTCATCGCGGCGCTGGTGAAGGCAGCGTGCGAGCAGCCCGAATATTCCGGGAAGACAATGGGCGCGATCACCCTGCTGGGTGACGAGCAGGCGCATAAGATCCAGGAGTTGGCGGTTTCGCTGGTTGGGGCAGTGGAGCTCGAGCAGCGGCGGTTCGTGGCGGGGAATTCGGCGCAGTATCAGGGCGACGAGCGCCACCTCATCTGGCTGTCGATGGTGGACGTGCCTACCGGCACACCGCTCAAATTCGTTGATTCGCAGCCTATAAAGCAGCGCTTTAATGTCGCCGCGAGTCGGGCGAAGGACCATCTTTGGCTGGTGCACTCACTGGATCCCGGGCGCGACCTCAAAGCAGGCGACCTGCGGCGTCGCCTGATCGAGCATGTGCGCGACCCGGGAGCGAGGCGCCGTGCGCTGCGGAAAGCGCTTGAGC